>ERZ772820.137-NODE-137-length-75909-cov-18.335131_pt1 | contig 75909 bp, 67 predicted proteins | sample MGYA00511377_ERZ772820 | MGnify/ENA primary metagenome ERZ772820 (study PRJEB29015, sample SAMEA2737684) | human gut metagenome | biome: human gut; feature: human-associated habitat; material: faeces | place: China | collected 2012 ... | reverse complement strand
ATTGGACGAAAAATCTCTCGCTCACAGTTCTTGCCGATTTAATCAGAGCTTCCTTTATTATTTGCTGTTCCCCTTGACGAAAAGCCGGAAAAATTGTAAAATTCAAATATCCTTCACATGTCGATACATATTTCTTCATATGTGACGGATAGAGTAGGATAAGAAAAGAGAAGGAGGTAACCACCATGGACACCTTTGCAAATAGCGAATATCCGGAAGAAAATAACCCGGCTCCCGAAGCGAGTTTCGACGCCCCGCAGGAGCCGCAGAACGAAGCTCCTCAGGAACCACGGAATGAAGTTCCTCAGGAACCACGGAATGAAGTTCCTCAGGAGCACCAGAGCGAACCCCAGTCCGGCGCCTATCACGCAGCCGGTACGGGCCGCAGGGAGTCTCCCTACGCCAATTCCCCCTATATGACCGGCCAGCGGCCGTATCAGTATCAGTACCAGCCCCAGACGCAGCCGCCAGAGAAGCGGGAGAAAAAGCCCCGTAGATCCGGCAAGTCGCCTTGGAAGACCGTTATCGCCGCCGTTCTTGTTGTGGCGCTGGTGGCTTCCGGCTGCCTGATTACGGCTTCCGGCGTCAACCGGAAGTGGGAGCAGAAAACCAGCCAGATCACCCAGCAGCTGGGCAGGCAGATCGACGACCTGCAAAAGCAGATCGACAGCGTTCCTGCCTCTGGCGGTACATCCGGCGCGCTCCCGGCAGCGGACGGTTCGGCCATGACTCCGGCGCAGCTGTATCAGAGCAATGTTGACAGCGTGGTCGCCATTTCCTGCACCATGCAGACCACAGCCTACGGCCAGACCGTTCAGGGAACGTCCTCCGGCTCCGGCTTTATTCTGTCGGCGGATGGCTACGTGGTGACCAATTACCATGTGGTGCAGAGCGCAAGCGACATCACCGTCACCACCCACAGCGGCGATGAGTACGCCGCCACGGTAAAGGGCTACGACGCGACCAATGACGTGGCCGTTCTGAAGGTGGAAGCCGAGGGGCTGTCCGCCGCGACCATCGGCAGCACTTCTGATCTTTCCATCGGCGACATGGTAGTCGCCATCGGCAATCCCCTTGGCCGTCTGGCGGCAACGGAGACCGTCGGCTACGTCAGCGGCATCAACCGGGAGGTCACCACCGACAACACCGTCATCAGTATGCTCCAGACCGATGCGGCCATCAATCCGGGCAACTCCGGCGGCCCGCTGTTCAATATGTACGGCGAGGTCATCGGCATCACCACGGCCAAGTATTCCGGCACCACCAACTCCGGCGCGTCCATCGAGGGCATCGGTTTCGCCATCCCCATTGACGACGTGATGGGCATTATCTCCGACCTGATCGACTACGGCTACGTCACCGGCGCTTACATGGGCATCACCGTGAAGGACAACGACAAGGAAGCCGCCGCTCAGTTCGGCCTGCCCACGGATGGCGCTTACGTCGTGGACGTGACGCCGGGCAGCAGCGCGGACAAGGCCGGTATCCAGTCCAAGGATCTGATCACCGCGGTGGACGATCATAAGATCACCACCAGAACCGACCTGACCCGCACCCTGCGGAACTACAAGGCAGGGGACACCGCCGAGATTACCGTCGTCCGCAGCGGCCGGGAGCTGACGCTGACCATCACCTTCGATGAAAAGCCCCACGACACCACCGTGGAAACCACCCCTCAGGAGGATTCCTCCATGCCCAGTGAAGGAGACTATGGCGACTGGTACGAATACTTCCGCCGTTTCTTCGGCGGCTGATAATTGAGCTGAGCAGCAAATTGCCCCGGACATCTTTGGATGTCCGGGGCGTGCTGTTTTTATGGGATTACTTGCCCAGCAGCGCGGTGATGTCCGCGTCAGCCAGTGTGAAATTGGCTTCGCCGCCGGAGAGGGTCAGGCGGTAGACGTCCGAAGACGCGCCCTTGGCGATGACCTCGGCCAGTGAGAAGCTGACGGAGATGGCGCCGTTGGTAAAGGTGATGGTATCGATGCCCCGGCTTTGTAGGGTTTGAAGCCCGGAGATCGCGCCCTCCAGAATGGCAATGTCGGCCTGAGCGGTGAGCAGCAGAACGCCGTCCTCCTGCTTCGTCTCCACGGGGAGCGCCTTGCCCGCGTCGTCGATGACGCGATAGAGCGCCGCTTTGACCTGCTGGGGTTCTTCTTCAACAGCAATGGGATCGGGCGCGGGCTTCGGGAAGCTGCTGCGGGGCTTGGGCTGGGGGATGTCAAAGGTCGTTCCGGGGTCTAAGCGCTCGACGCTGCCGTCGGGAGACAGGCCGGAGGTGTCCGCAGCCCCCTCCTGAGCAGTTGTCCCCTGATGCGATCCGCCCGCGCCAATGGCCGCACCTGCGCCGTCCATACTGTCGCCCACGCCGCCGGCGGCCTTTACATTTGCGCTGCCGGAAATGGAGATGTTCGTCCCTTGTCCGACGATGCCGTTGCCGAGGCGACAGCCGCCGCCGATACCTGCGGCGCATGTGCCGCCTATGGCGATCACTTCGGCGTCGGAAATGGTGATGTTGTCGCCGTTGGAGCCAATGCTGCCGCCGATACCCGCAGAGAAATTGCCGCCCACCGCCGTGACACGTCCGCCGGTGATTTTGAGATTGCTGCCGCCGCCGGCGTTTGAACTCTGAGACCCGCCGCCGCCAATGCCTGCGCCGCCAATACGGTTGGGATTGTCTTCTTTTCCTACGGCTGTGACATTTCCACCGGTGATGGTGATGTCGGAGGCACTGCAATACCATCCGCCGCCGATCCCTGCGCCGCCGCCGTTGCCGGTGGCAAAAATATCGCCGCCGGTGATGGTGATGTTGCCGACGTTGTAGTTACCGGATGCGAGACGGTCTTCACTGCCGATGCCCGCGCCACCGTCGGCGCCGACGGCTACCAGCTGGCCGGAGCCGGATTCGGAGCCGATGGTCAGATTGCCGCCGTTGCCCTTTTCCACACCGGCGTGTGTGTTTCCGCTTTGCAGGGTGTTGTCCAGTTCAACGTTCAGGTTGACGTTGCCGGCGCCCTCGGTTCTCACCGCCGCGTCGCCTGCACCCTTCGGCCCTGCGCCGCCGGTGGTGTCGATGTTGGTGTCCTCCAGGGTCACGTTGGCCGTCGCCCCCGCGTCCGCCCTGATGGTGACATTGTTGGTGGTGGAAGCGGAAGAATCCCGGTTCCGGATGACGGGGGCGGAATCCTCTTTGGTCACGCCGCCCTGGCTGACGTTCTGGCCGCTTTCCGTGGCGGAGACGGTGATGCTGCCGTCCTCCAAGTACCAGGTATCCGCCATCGCGACGGTGGGCAGAAAGACCGCGATCAGTACCAGAGAGACGAGCCGGGTCAAAAGTTTTCGGATGTTCATAGCGTTGCCTCCTTACAGTGGGAAGGTTTCATGGTGTACAAACCAATCATAACATGGATTGGAAGAAAATGCAAGAGGATTAACGGATTTATTTCGGATGCATCTGCCGGTTTCCCTGTTGCAAAGGGTTCCCATTTGTGATAAGATAGCTGTAACTATATGCTGGAGGGGAACCATGGACGACGCGACTTTGAGAAATCAGATCGGCTCCAATATTGCCGCGTACCGCAAGCAGGCGGGACTGACCCAGGCGGGTCTGGCGGAAAAACTGAATTATTCCGACAAGGCCGTCTCCAAATGGGAGCGGGGAGAATCCGTGCCGGATGTGATGACGCTGGTGCAGCTGGCAGAGCTGTTCCAGATACCGGTGGGGGAACTGCTGGCCGACCCCAACGCCCTGCCGGGAAACCCCGGCACGCTGGAAAAAGCCATGACGCAGGTGTCCGAAAAGGCGCTCAAGCGCAGGGCCAACAAGAATGTGATATTAGCGCTGTCGTCCACGCTGGTGTGGTTCATTGCGCTGCTGATATTCGTCATCATGTCCTCGTTCAGGGCCGTGGAGCGCTACAGCTGGCTTGCCTTTTTCTACGCCGTACCCATCAACGCCATCGTGATGCTGAGCCTGCTGTCGGCGTGGCACGATTTCCGGAAAAACCGGCTGCTGATTTCCGCCATCGTGTGGGGATTCCTGATCGCCATTCATGTTTCCGGACTGCTGATCTTCCGGTATAATTTCTGGAAAATTTACCTTCTGGGCATTCCGGGGCAGATCGCCATTTTCCTGTGGTTCCGGATGTTCCACCCGGTGAGCGAGAAAGCGGAGGGTACGGACAATGGATAAGACGGAACTGCGCCGCCGGATTCGGGAGAAAAAACGGGCGATGACGCCGGAAGAAATTGAAGAGCGGAGCCGGGAGCTTGGCCGCCAGTTTGCCGCGACGGAAGCCTACCGCAAGGCCAAAACCATTTACGGCTACATGCCCTACAACCAGGAGGTGCGCACCGTCCCTATGCTGGAGCAGGCGCTCCGGGACGGAAAAAAAGTGGCCGTGCCCAAGTGTTACGGCGACGAAATGAAGTTTATTTACCTGGACGACCTGACCAAAGTGGCGAAGGGCTACGCCGGGATTCCGGAACCCATCGCGGACGAGCCGGTCGCCCATGACGAGACGGCGCTGGTGCTGATGCCCGGGCTGGCCTTCGACCCCCAGGGACACCGCATCGGCTACGGCGGCGGTTTTTACGACAAGTTCCTGTCCCGGGAGCCGAACCATCCCACGCTGGCGCTGTGCTACGATTTTCAGATGCTGCCCCATCTGGACACCGAGGAACATGACATCCCCGTGGACACGGTGCTCTGGGCGTAGGCGCATATATACAAGGAGAGAAAGATATGCAGTTTGTCATTGTTTTGCTGATCGCAGCCGCCGTGTTCGGCGTGTGCTATCTGGTGGATAAGGGCTTTTCCAAGGCGTTCCGGGGCAAGGCGCAGCACCGTTCCGGCATGGCCGTCCGGGCGAACAAGCGCTTCGGCGTGTTCGGCGTGGTGCTGACGGTGCTGGGCGTCATGGCGTTCTGCATTGGCATCGGCGACGGGCCGGTGCTGATCGTGGGCGGCCTGATCGTGTTTGCCATGGGCATTTTTTTGGCGGTGTACTACCTGAGCTTCGGCATTTTTTACGACGGGGAAAGCTTCCTAATGTCCCGGTTCGGGAAGAAGGACGCCGTGCACCGCTATGAGGAGATCGTAGGGCAGAAGCTGTACGTGGTGCAGGGCGGCAGCATCGTGGCGGAGCTGTACCTGAAGGACGGCTCCACTGTCAGTCTGCAATCCACCATGGACGGCGTGTATCCCTTTCTGGACACCGCCTTTGCCGGCTGGTGCCTTCAGACGGGGCGCGACCCGGAAAGCTGCGACTTCCACGACCCCAGCAAGAGCCTGTGGTTCCCGCCGGTGGAGGAAAGCTGATGGCGCACATTCCCAGCGGAACAACACAGGAGCTGGAGTTGGTCACCTTCCGGCAGGCGCTGGAAGCCGCCGACACCCCCAGCGACGAATATGATATCAAAAAGTGGATTTACGCTCCCAATTTTTACTCGGAATACCGTTACATATTGGGGACGCGGGGGGAAAGGCCGCTGATCTGCATTGGCATCAACCCCTCCACGGCCAGACCCGACGCGCTGGACAATACCCTCAAATCCGTGGAGCGCATTGCCCTGGGAAACGGGTTTGACAGCTTCATCATGTTCAACGTCTACGCCCAGCGGGCGACCTCTCCCGACGATATGGAAAAGGTCTGCAACCCGCTGCTCCACGCGGAAAACCTGAAAGCGTTCCGGTATGTGCTGTCTCTTTCAGAGCATCCGGTGGTGTGGGCGGCATGGGGCGCGATTATTGAAAAGCGGAAGTACCTGCCCGACTGTCTGCGGGATATGCTGCTGGCGGGGGAGGAGTACGGGGCCGAGTGGTGCTGCGCCGGGGCCATTTCCCGGAAGGGACACCCCCATCATCCGCTGTATCTGCGGAAGGATGAGAAGCTTAGGCCTTTCGACGTGAAAGCGTATCTGGAACAATTATAAAAATGGGGTCGGTGGCTTCACCGACCCTTGCAGTGTTTGGAATACGGAGGATTTTTTATGAAATTGCTGATTGCGTCCGACATTCACGGCAGCGCCTTCTGGTGCCGCCGCCTTTGCGACCTGATCGAGACGGAACGCCCGGACAGGCTGATCCTGCTGGGAGACTTGCTGTACCACGGCCCCCGGAACGACCTGCCCCGGGACTACGCGCCGAAGCAGGTGATCCCCATGCTGAGCCGGTACCGGGAAAACATCATCGCGGTTCGGGGCAACTGCGAGGCGGAGGTTGACCAGATGGTTCTGCCTTTTCCCTGTATGGCAGAGTTTTCTCAGCTGCTTCTGGACGGGAAAACCTTCTATCTGACCCATGGACATCACCACAACCCGGATGATCTTCCGCCCCTTCCGGAGGGCAGCGTGTTCCTGTTTGGGCACACCCATGTGAAGATGGACGAAGTGCGCTCCGGCGTCCGCTGCCTGAACCCCGGCAGTGTCTCCATCCCCAAGGACGGGAGCCACAGCTGTCTGATTTATGAAAACGGAGAATTTTCTTTTCGGATTTTGGAGGAATGACCGTGGATTCGACAGAATGCGAGACTTGCTGGTATTATGATTATGATGAGGAGTACGACGAATACTACTGCATGATGGATTTGGACGAGGACGAGGTTTACCGCATCGCCAATTCCCCCTCCCGGCACTGCCCCTTTTACCGGCAGGGCGACGACTACACCCTTGCAAGGAGACAATAGATGAAACGATGGTATCCCGCGCTGATCCTGCTGTGCCTGCTGCTGGCGGGCTGTTCCGGAAAGAGGGAGGAAACGACGTTCCCCACCCAGACGGAGGCCGTTCCCGTGGAAGCAGCACCGCCTGCCGGGCTGCATGACCCGGATGACCCGGTGGAAGTGCGTTACGGCGACGCCCTGCGGGCGTATCCCCTGAGCGCTGCCAATGTGGCCGGAATGAAGGCCATGGGCAGTGACCTGCTGGTGTTCTCCGACACTGAGGTCAGCACCGTTATCACCCGGCTTTCCGGGGAGGAACTGTACATAGCGGTCACCGCCCGGCTGGATTTTGGCCTTACTCCGGATGACCCGTCCCTACAGGTCACGGAAAGCGGCCTGAGCTATTTTGACCCGGTGAACCGGCAGACGGTGGTGCTGGATGCTTCTCTGCGGGAGATCACCCACATTCCCGTGCCGGAGGACTTGGAGGGAACGCCCCTGCTGTCCCGCGACCGGGAGACCTTGTACTACTGCACCAAAGCGGGCGTCCGCGCATGGAATCTGGAAACGGGCATCCGCCGGATCATCAAGGAAGCCGGGTTCGCCCAACAGAGCGTGACGGGGCTGCACCTGAACGACACCGTCCTGCAATGCCGCGTGGCGGACAACGAGGGCAATGCCAGCACGCTGCTGCTTTCCACGGAAAGCGGGCGGATATTATATGAAGGGGCGCAGGAGCTGACGATGCGCTCCCGGGGCGACAGCTATTTTATCTCCTTCCCCACAGGCTGCACCCGGGCGCTGCTGTTCGGGCAGGCGGGGGAGGAAGCCCCTCTGGCGCTGACCCCGGCGGAGCTGAGCGGGGAGGACTTTCTTCTGGAGACCTTCGCCGACGCGGTGACGGCCAGCGTTGCGTCGGATACGGAGATCAAGCTGGACTATTACGATCTGGAAACCGGACGCCGCCGCAGTTCCGTGACCCTTCCGTTCTTCGGCCTGCCCCTGACGGTGGAGGAGTCCGCCGACGGCTGGGTCTATTTCCTGCTTTACAACAACGACGGTCGGCCGGTCATTTACCGCTGGGACACAGCCGCGCTGGAATTCGCCGTTTCCGACACGGAGGTCTACACCGGCCCCTATTATTCCGACCAGGAGCCGGACTATCACGGGCTGGTGTGGTGCGAGTATTACGCGAGAACCATCGGCGATACCTACGGCGTTGAGGTGCTATTGTGGGAGGACGCCAATCTGGTGCAGCCATGGGACTACAATTTTGAAACGGAATATCTGGTGCCGGTTTTCAAACGGGAGCTGGACTGGCTGAACGAGCGCCTTGCCAATTTCCCGGAGGGGATGCTGGAAGCTGCAATTTCCCATTTTTCCTCTCTGAAGATCTGTCTGGTGCGGGAGATCACCGGCAGCGCCGAATCCGGCAGTGTGAGCAGGGCGAACGGCATCCAGTTTATGAACGGGACGGACGCCTACATCGTGCTGGCGGCGGGGGATACCTCGGAAAAAGCGCTGTACCACGAGCTTTACCATGTGATGGAGACCCACATCTTAGGCAACAGCATCGCCCTCGACCAGTGGGCAAAGCTGAATCCCGTAGGATTTGAGTACGACTACGATTACCTTGCCAACGCTCAGCGGGACGGCAGTGAATTTTTGCAGCCGGACACCCGCAGCTTTGTGGACACCTACTCCATGAGCTATCCCAAGGAAGACCGGGCGCGGATCTTTGAGTATGCCATGACGGCGGGAAACGAGCCGCTATTTGCGGCCTCGCCCCTGCAATACAAGCTGAAAATGCTGTGTCAGGGGATACGGGAGGCTTTCGGCCTGAAAAAATCCCCGGAAAACTTTCTATGGGAGCAGTATCTGAACCAACCTATGGCGTATACGGGAAAATAACAAAAGCGCTGTCATCCGGAACCATCGGTTCCAGGTGACAGCGCTTTTTCATTATGGATTTGCCGCTATGTAGTTGATTCTGACGGTAAACGATCAGTCCTCGGGGAACAGCTTTTCCCGGCAGTAGCGGATGATGGCCTTTCGGGTGATGAGGCCGATGAACGCGTCCTTGTCGTCTACTACAGGAACAAAGTTCTGATTGGACGCCCGCTCCACCAGCTCGTGCATAGAGGTGGTGACCCGGACGGGGACGTTATCCTTCCGGCGGGCGATCTCCATGACCCGGCGGGCTTCGGCCTGACGCATATCCATGTAGCACATGTTCTTCATGGCCCACAGAAGGTCGCCCTCTGTCAATGTTCCCCGGTATTCGCCACGGTGGTTGAGAATGGGAATCGCGGCGTAGCCTGCGGATTCCATCTTTTCCAGTGCCTGCCGGATGGTATAATCATCGTACAAATATGCACACATCGCCTTTGGTGTCAGAAAAAACAGAATATTATTCATGGGGTTCTCCTTTTCGGCGCGGCTGATTGGGAGGATGCCTTACTGCCGCTTTATACATTATAGCATAAACGAAACGGAAAAGTATGAAATTTTCTTGTTAATTTGCAATCAGCCATCCAAAAAATCACGATTGTTTTTGTGCGGAATGACGGTTCTATTTTCCAAAGTGAAAATCAGAAAAATCGAAGGTCGCGAAATAGTCCTCCGGCGTCTCGGCGCGGCGGATGAGCTGGAAGTTGCCATCCTCTTTCAGCAAAACCTCCGCGGAACGGAGCTTGCCATTATAATTGTAGCCCATGGAGAAGCCGTGAGCGCCGGTGTCGTGAATGGCTACAATGTCGCCGATCTGGATTTCCGGCAGGCTCCGCTCGATGGCGAATTTGTCGTTGTTTTCGCACAGACCGCCGGTGACGTCATAGACGTGATCGAGAATGGCGTCCTCCTTGCCCAGCACGGTGATGTGGTGGTAAGCGCCGTACATGGCCGGGCGCATCAGGTTGGCGGCGCAGGCGTCCAGACCCACGTATTCCCGGTAGATGTGCTTTTCATGAATGACGGTGGAGATCAGGTGACCGTAGGGCGCCAGCATGAACCGGCCAAGCTCGGTGAAAATGGCGACGTCACCCATGTCGTTGGGGGTCAGGATCTCCTCATATTTCACCCGCACGCCCTCACCGATGACGCCGATGTCGCATCTGGGCTGCTCGGGGCGGTAGTCCACGCCGATGCCGCCGGACAGGTCGATGAAGGAAATATGCGCGCCGGTGGCGTTGCGCAGCCGCACCGCCAGACGGAACAGCTGCCCGGCCAGAGCGGGGTAGTATTCATTGGTGGTTGTGTTGGAGGCAAGGAAGGCATGAACGCCGAAGTGCTTCGTGCCCAGCTTCATCAGCCGGGTGATGGCCCCTGCCATCTGGTCTTCGGTCATGCCGTATTTGGCGTCCCGGGGCATGTCCATGATGGTGTTGCCAAGAGAGAAGGAACCGCCCGGGTTATACCGCAGACACACCGTCTCGGGGACCGGCCCCATGGATGCCAGAAAATCCACATAGGTGGCATCGTCCAGATTGATGTACACGCCCATATCCCGCGCCTTGCGCATATCCAGCGCCGGCGTATCGTTGGAGGAAAAGATCACGTCATGTCCCGTGATGCCCACGGCCTCGGACAGCAGCAGCTCGGTATAGGTGGCGCAGTCGCAGCCGCAGCCCTCCTCGTGGAGGATTTTCAGCAGGAAGGGGTTGGGGGTGGCCTTGACGGCAAAATACTCCCGGAATCCGGGATTCCAGGAAAACGCCGCCTTCAGCAACCGGGCGTTGGCGCGGATGCCGGCCTCGTCGTAAACGTAAAAGGGGGTGGGGATCTGCTCGCGGATTTCCTTTGCTTTTTCCAGAGTCAAAAACGGTATCTTTTTCATAGCTTGAACCCTCTCTAATGAAAAAAACGGCGCATTCACACCAGACTAAGGGGAATTGTATTGTATGGAAGGACATTTGTCAACCCCGTATCCACTTCTCACCCCGGTAGAAACCGAATTTCTCCGCCGGGGAGAGAACTCGACAAAATGGCGGTTTCTTTTTTGTGAAAAATGTGCTATACTCCCTCCATCTTCACAAAGGAAGGAAACCAAAATGAAACGAACGAAATTGTCCGACCGCCAGCTCCCGGATTACAGCCGGGGCGAAGAAATCATGAACATGGTCACCCACATCGTCGGCGGCGCCGTGGGCGTCGTGGCGCTGACACTGTGCGTCATTTTTGCCGCTCTCCACGCCAATCCCTGGGGCGTCGTCACCTCCGCCATTTACGGCAGCGCCATGGTCACCATGTTTACCATTTCCAGCGTCTACCACGGTCTGAAGCCAACGCTTGGCAAAAAGGTGATGCAGGTGATCGACCACTGCACCATTTATTTCCTCATCGCGGGAACCTACACCGTGATTCTGCTGTCCGCCATCCGTCCGGAGAATCCCGTCCTTGCGTGGGTGCTGTTCGGCTTTGAGTGGGGCATGGTGGCGCTGGCCACGACCCTGACGGCTATTGACCTGAAGAAATACCGGGTCTTTTCCATGATCTGCTATATCGGCATGGGCTGGGCGATCATTTTCTTTGCAAAGCAGGCAATGCAGGCGCTGACCTTCCCGGGCTTTCTGCTTCTGCTGCTGGGCGGCATTGCCTACACGGTCGGCTCCATTCTGTACGGATTGGGCAAGCGCAGGAAGTGGATGCACTCCGTATTTCACATTTTCGTCGTTCTGGGGGCGCTGCTTCAGTTCTTCTGCGTGCTGTTTTATGCAATCTGACGAAAAAAATCAGGGTCACGCCACTCCTCGGAAGGAAAAAACCGCCATAAATTTGGTTAATGCTACGAAAATCTTTTTTCGCTATACTAAGGGTTGATTTGTTCACGGTTTAGACATATAATGATACTCGCCAGGCGGTGATACGCCACCGCAGGGTAACTTAACTAAGGAGGGAACCTATGCTTACTTTCATTCTCTGCATTGCAGCTCTGGTCGTCGGCTACATCTTCTACGGCAAGCGCGTAGACAAGATCTTTGGCTCTGACGACCGGGAGACGCCTGCCATCGCGCTCAACGACGGCGTTGACTTCGTCCCGATGAAGGGTTGGAAGATCTTCCTGGTTCAGCTGTTGAACATCGCCGGTCTCGGCCCCATCTTCGGTGCTCTGAACGGTGCTCTGTTTGGACCTGTCGTCTATCTGTGGATCGTCTTCGGTACCATCTTCGCCGGCGGCGTCCACGACTATATGTGCGGTATGCTGTCCATGCGGCACAAGGGCGCCAGCATTTCCGAGATTACCGGTACTTATCTGGGCAAGGTCATGCTGCAGGTCATGCGCGTGTTCTCCGTCATCCTGCTGGTCATGGTCGGCGTCGTGTTCTCCAAGGGTCCCGCCGGTCTGCTGGCTCTGCTGACCCCCGAGAAGCTGGACGCTACCTTCTGGCTGTGGGTCATCATCATCTACTACTTCATCGCCACCTTCGTTCCCATCGACAAGGTCATCGGCAAGATTTACCCCATCTTCGGTATCTGCCTGATCATCATGGCTGTCGGTGTTGCGGGTGTTCTGCTGTTCTCTCACGAGTATCAGATGCCCGAGCTGTGGAACAACTTCTATAACCAGCATCCTCAGAACATCCACATCTGGCCGTTCATGTTCGTCACCGTGGCCTGCGGCGCCATCTCCGGCTTCCATGCCACGCAGTCTCCCATGATGGCCCGCTGCTGCACCTCTGAGAAGCAGGGTCACAAGGTGTTCTACGGCGCAATGGTCGCCGAGGGCATCATCGCCATGGTCTGGGCGGCTGCCGGTGTTTCCTTCTACGAGAACACCCAGGCTCTGCTGGAAGCCGGTGCCGGTGTGAACGCTGTTGTTTACGAGATCTGCACCACCACCATGGGCAAGATCGGCGGCGTCCTGGCTATGCTGGGCGTTATCGCCTGTCCCATCACCTCCGGTGATACCGCTTACCGCAGCGCCCGTCTGACGCTGGCCGACTGGTTCAAGATCGACCAGAAGGATTGGAAGAAGCGTCTGCTTCTGACCGTCCCCCTGCTGGGCGTCGGTGCCATCATCTGCCAGATCGACTACTCCGTGGTATGGCGTTACTTCTCCTGGTCCAACCAGACTCTGGCCATGATCGCTCTGTGGGCGGCTGCCATGTATCTGGCGCAGAACAAGCGCAACTACTGGATCTGCGCGGTTCCTGCCACCTTCATGACCGGCGTTTCCATCACCTACTTCTTCGCGGCCGGCGAGTGCCTCGGCCTGCTGTGGAAGCCTATGGGAATTGCCGAGAGCGTGTACTATCCCATCGCCGTTGTCGCCGGTGTTATCGCCGCGGTCGGCTTCCTGGCGCTGTTCCTGAAGAAGAGCGCAAAGTACAAGACCAGCACTCTGGCACAGTAATATATCATCTTATGGCCTCCCGCTTTACGGCGGGAGGCCATTTTTGGATTGCCGTCTGCTGCCCGCACGCCTCTGCGGACGGCCTGCGAAGGATTCGCGGGATAATACTATTTCTTAATAAAATGATTTCATCATTTTATTCTGCCGTTCCACGGCAGACCGCCTGGGCGGCGGTAAGAAATGTATTGACTTCGTTTTTTAGCGGCAGTGGCCGCTGGCCGCAATCCTGCGGCCTAATAAAACGCTTTTAAGCGTTTTATTAAAAACTCGTATAAAATGGTGTTAACCATTCTATCGAGAAATAATGACAGACCCTGATAGGGATCCCGTATGACATGCAGAAACGGCGCCGGATGGCGCCGTTTCTGTTTGCAGCATTAGATCAATATTTCCGGGACAGGAGAGCCTCGGCTTCCTCCCGGGTGATCTCTCCGGCGTTGCACCGCGCCATGATCTGCACGTCCTTGTCGTTGAGCTTGTAACCCAGATAGAAGAACGTGGAAATGATCATGCCGATGACAGGCACCAGCGCGTACACGATCCACAGTCCCTCCAGCGCCCCTGCGCTCTGCTGGATGTTCAGCGCCTTCAGCGTCTCGAAGCTCTCCGCCTCCACGGAAATCCAGTGGAAGCAGCCCAGCAGCGCCAAAGCCAGCGAGGACGAGACCGCAGCGGTGATCTTCACGGAGAAGGTCTGGATGGCGAAGGTGATGCCCTTGGCGCTGATGCCGGATTTATACTGGCCGTATTCGGCGCAGTCCGGAGTGAACATGAAGGCGAGAATGCCCACGATGCTCATGGGAATGGTGCGGACGCAGGTCAGCGTCAGGAACAGCGCCCGGTTTTCGTAGCCAACGAAGAAAATCACCAGACCTAAGATGATGTTGACGATGTTGCACCAGAAAAGCGTTTTAAATTTATCCAGCTTTTTCAGAATGGTGGGCATGAGCATGGCGGCGAAAACACCCGGCACCATGTTCAGCAGATTCAGGACGATGGAGTAAAGGGAATTGCCGAACAGATAGAAGGAGACGAACAGCGTTACGGCGGCGGAGGTTTTCAGCGCGTCGGTGGCGCAGTAGCCGCCGTAGTAGGTCAGCAGGTATTTGTTCTTTCCCAGATAGGAGAACATCTGCCGGGGAGAGAAGTTTTCGTCTTCCTCTTCGGGCTTATAGTTGCGCTCCTTGCAGTTGAGGGACAGGGGCACCATGGTCAGGGCGCTGAAAATGGACAGCGTCGCAATGGCCAGACTGGCGCTCATGCCCACATTTTCGCTGATAAGGATAGGCAGCACCACGCCGTAGATCAGCACGCCCGCCCCGGAGAACACCCGGTTGACGGAGAGCAGGGTGTTGCGCTCCGGCAGATTGTCGGTCATGGTGTTCAGCATGGCGTAGGCGGGAATGTCCGTCAGAGTGTACACAGTGTCCCACAGCACGTAGGCCACGCCGAACCAGATGAGCTTCCCGGTCTCCCCCAGCGCCGAGGGAATGGAGAACAGGATGATGGTCACAATGGGGATCAGTGCGGTGGAAATGCGCAGCCAGGGCAGACTTTTCTGCCCGTTTTTGAATTTCACCTTGTCGAAGATGAAGCCGAAAATGGGGTCATTCACGGCGTCCCAGATCTTGACGATCAGCAGCACGATAGCGACCTTGGCAAGGTTCACGCCCTGCATGGCAAGGTAGGTGGAGATAAAAGCTGCCGTGATGTTGTAGTAAATGTTCTGCCCGATGAAGTATGTCCAGTAGCTCAAGCGCTCCTTGAAGGTGGTCATATACCCCGGATGTTTGTCTGCCATGGCGATCCGCCCCTCTCTTTACAATAGACCCATTCTACCATTACAGAAAATGGAAGTCAATCGACGGAGAAATCTTTGACATTTTGAACGGAATTTGGTAGTATAGGAAGGAAAAAAGCGCCCCGTTTTTTGGCAGATTGTCATGGGGTGGAGGATAAGGAAAGGAACGCTATGGCCAACGTCATTGAAATAACGGATTTCTCCGCGCCGGAGCTGGACGTGTATGCCCGGCTGACGGAGGCGCAGCTGCTCAACCGGTTTGAACCGGCCAAGGGGATGTTCATTGCGGAAAGTCCCAAGGTCATCCACCGGGCTTTGGACGGCGGATACGAGCCGGTGTCGCTGCTCATGGAGCGCAAGGACATCACGGGAGCGGCACGGGAGGTCATCGCCCGCTGTCCTGGCATACCCGTGTACACCGCGGACGAAGAATTGCTGTGCAATCTCACCGGCTACCACCTGACCCGGGGCGTGCTGTGCGCCATGCGCCGTCCGGGGCTTCCCGCCGTGGAGGATATCTGCGCCGGGGCGGCACGGATCGTGGTTCTGGAAAACGTCCAGAACCCCACCAACGTGGGCGCGATCTTCCGTTCCGCCGCCGCGCTGGGCATGGACGCCGTGCTGCTGACCCCCGGATGCAGTGACCCGCTGTACCGCCGCAGCGCGCGGGTCAGCATGGGGACGGTGTTTCAGATTCCATGGACGTTTACGGGAGACTGGCCGGGGGAGGGAATGGCGCAGCTGAGCCGTCTGGGCTTCAGAACCGCAGCCATGGCGCTGAGCGACGATTCCGTCTCCATTGACGACCGCCGTCTCATGGCGGAGGAAAAGCTGGCGGTGATTCTGGGCAGCGAGGGCGACGGCTTGACGGAGACGACCATTGCCCGGTGCGACTACACCGTAAAGATCCCCATGTACCACGGCGTGGATTCTCTGAACGTAGCGGCTGCCAGCGCCGTGGCCTTCTGGCAGCTGAGGAAAGGATGATAGCTATGGAACTGGTAAACGGACGTCCCGCGGACTGCGCCGGACGGCTTGAGAAGGAAATCCGCTGCTACGATCTGCTGGACAGTCTGGGAATCGACTATCGGCGCATCGATCACGAGGCGGCTATGACCATGGAAGCCTGCGAGGAGATCGACCGGGTGCTGGACGCGGTGATCTGCAAGAATCTGCTGCTGTGCAACCGGCAGTGTACGGAGTTTTATCTGCTGATGCTGCCCGGGGACAAGCATTTCAAAACCAGCGTCCTCTCAAAGGAGATCGGCTCCTCCCGCCTGAGCTTTGCCGCGCCGGAGTATATGGAGAAATTTCTGGACATCACCCCCGGCTCCGTCAGCGTTCTGGGGCTGATGAACGATGGGGAGAACCATGTGCAGCTTCTCATGGACGAGGACGTGCTGAAAGGGGAGTTCATTGGCTGCCATCCCTGCATCAACACCTCCAGTCTGCGCCTTCGGACGGCTGACCTGGTGGAGAAAATTCTGCCTGCCGTCCATCATGAACCCCGAATTGTCACACTGCCACAGGAATAAAACAGCCTAAAGCGCCCCGCCGGGGCGCTTTTTTCACCCCCAAAACCTGCCTATAAAAATAGTAGGAAAAAGACTTGACAAACGGAGCAACATCGTGTATGATATAGCTAGTTAGCAGAGGCTAACCCAAAAGCGAACAAAAAAGATGATCTTATCATTATGAATACGGGAGGTTCGAGCTATGGAAATTGCCACGATTTTGTCCGGCGCCGGTGCCGTTGTGGCTGTCACCGTGACGTCTGTGGGCGTCATTTCCATCCGGAAAAGCCTGCGCCGAATCGCCCGGGGCAAGGAGGACGGCCATGTCTGAGGAACAGGTGGTTCGCAACTGCGCCCCCACCTTGGCGGGGCTGAAAACCGGGAACCTGTTTGCCTGTCCCTACGAAAACCGGGAGGACCTGCTGGACTTTCTGCGGAGCCTGAACCGGCGGCTTGGGAAAAAGGGCGTCCGGGCAGTCCCCCTGCGTATCCGTCAGGACAGGGCGCTGATCTACCTCTACCGGCCAGCGCGGCTGGAAAAAGACCTCTCCTGCGCATCCTGCGAAGCGCTTCTCAGCGAGTTCGGCTACAACTGCCGGGGCGGCAGCCGATGCCTGACAAGGCTTGCCCGGAGATTAAAGCAGCAGGAGGATTTCCCCCACGAGATCGGCCTGTTTCTGAGCTATCCGCCGGAGGACGTGAAGGGATTTCTGGAACACAAGCCCTGTAAATGCGTGGGCTGCTGGAAAGTTTATGAAAACGAGGAAGCGGCCAAAAAGACCTTTGCCAAGTACAAAGCATGCACAAGGGTCTACTGCCGCCAGCTTGCCAGCGGGATCGACATCGAACGGCTTACAGTAGCCGGATGAAATAAGAAAGGATTTTTGAAAATGAAAGTTGCAGTTGTTTATTGGAGCAGCACCGGAAATACCGAAGCCATGGCGCAGGCCGTTATGGAAGGCGCAAAGCGCGCTGGCGCGGAAGCGGAGCTGTTTACCGCCGCCGAGTTCGACGGAGGAAAGATGGACGAATTTGACGCGGTTGCTTTCGGCTGCCCCGCCATGGGCGCGGAGGAACTGGAAGACGGCGAATTCGCCCCCATGTTCGAGACCTGCGAGAGTAAGCTCTCCGGCAAGAAGATCGCTCTGTTCGGCTCTTATGGCTGGGGCGACGGCGAGTGGATGCGCACATGGGAAGAGAACTGCCGGGACAAGGGCGCAAATCTGGTCTGCGACAGCGTGATCTGTCAGGAGACCCCCGATGACGAAGCGCTGAGTGCCTGCCGCAGTCTGGGCGAAGCGCTGGCCTGATATAACCTCAGGAACCTCTGAATAAATCGTCTTCGGCTGGACAGCGGATCTTTTGCCCCAGCCTTCGGTACGAAAAATGGGAAATACATACAGTATTCCCGCATTTTCCATACCTTGTCTGGAGACAAAATCTCTCGCTGCCAGTTCTCGTCGATTTAATCAGAGCTTCCCTCACTGTACAAACGGATGCCAAATCGCAAAAATACCTCCTAATCCGATTTCCTCAATCTGTATTGCACACACATCCTTCAAAACACACATCCTTCAAACTGTACCGCGATTAGGCAGCCGACAGATAATCCCCCCAAGGCCTATCGAAAGCTGTCAGAACGTGCAGGCGCGCGTTTGCCTTCCAAATCCCCCTTGGAATACGATCCGGCATTCCCGTGAGAAATGGCTTACCAAGGGCAAACAGCCGCAGCCGAACCGTTCTGCCAGCTTTCGGATACGGCCGGTAACGGCACAGCCGTAAAAAAGCACGCCGAAGGCGGGGCTGGAAAATGAAAAGAGAGTCATTCTTTGCGGAATGCCTCTCTTTTGCTATGAAAGCGCCCCCAAAAGGGCGCAAAACAGCCCCCACCGTTTGATATATTTCCCCCCCGATACTGTACCACCAGTATTGGGGGGATATACATTAATGCGGTTACAGGGGGAAGAAACGACAGGAAGCTTGTAGAAGTTGCAAACTGCCCTTCTTGTGCCGTCCCTTTAAGGTTATATTAACGTTCCAAAAAATCCTTGACTTTTCTGTCTACAGGTAGTAGAGTATAATTGTCTACTGACAGTAGAGCAAAGGAGGCAATCCATATGGCGGAATATAAGCTGGGTGAGATCGAGACCATTTTTGCGGATATTATCTGGGATAATGAGCCTGTCACTTCTCGCCGCTTGACGGAACTGGCGGAGGAACGCCTGAACTGGAAACGAACCACGACATACACGATTCTGAAACGGCTTTGTGATCGGGAGCTGTTCCGGAATAAGGATGGCAAGGTAACATCTCTGGTCAGCCGGGAGGAATTCTATGCACGTCAGAGTGAAATATTTGTGGATGAGACATTTCACGGTTCTTTGCCTGCGTTCTTAGCCGCATTTGGCAGCCGCAAAAAGCTGTCTGACGGCGAAATCGACGAACTGCAAAAGGTCATTGATTCCATGCGGGAGGATTCCCATGCGTAATCTGTTTTCTCAAATGCTGAATATGAGTATGACGGGCAGCGCCGTCATTCTGCTGGTCATGCTGGCCAGACTCATGCTGAAACGATCTCCAAAGATTTTTTCTTATGTACTCTGGTTGGTGGTTTTGTTCCGGCTTCTGTGCCCGGTGGCATTTACAGCACCCGTTTCCGTTCTGAATGCGTTGGAACCGGAAATTCGGGAGACATCAGGCGCAACCAGCGTGGTTTATTTTCTTCCTGCCGAAGCCAATCGGGATCCTGATTTCACTTTCGTTCCGGCCGAAAATCAGTCAGGGTCGGAACTTGCGCAGGCAGGGAAGTCAGAGCATACCGGATCGGATATTATGGCAATCGTTCCTTATGTCTGGATCGCCGGAACCGGCAGCATGATTCTTTACAGCATCGTGCAGTATATCCGCCTGAGACGGAAACTGGTAGGCGCTGTGGCTTACACAGGAAACGTTTATTGTGCCGATTATATTGACACGCCATTTGTTATGGGCATCTTCGCCCCCAAAATCTATTTGCCCTCCGATATCCCAACACAAGAACAAAAGTATATCATTGCTCATGAGCGGCATCATATCCGCCGCTGTGACCATATCATCAAGCTGCTGGCATATTGTGCCTTGTGCATCCACTGGTTTAATCCTCTGGCGTGGGCCGCATTCATTCTGGCCGGCAAAGATATGGAGATGAGCTGTGATGAGGCAGTGATCCGGGAAATGGGACCTCAAATCAGGGCGGACTATTCCGCTTCCCTGCTGAGGCTTGCAACCCATAAAAAGATGATTGCCGGCATGCCCCTGGCCTTTGGCGAGGGTGATACGAAAGGTCGCATTATGAATATGGCGAAATGGAAGAAACCCAAGTTATGGGTAAGTATGATTTGTGTATTGCTGTGCGCCGCTGTTTTAGTAGCCTGCGCAGTCAACCCCCAAACGTCAGACGCCATCGTCGACACCCCTGCCGATGGCTCTACAACACCTACCGAAGAGCGTACAGCTGCTACTGACGGTTCTGCTGTCGTTACAGATACGAGGCTGGTTCAGTATGGGGCATTGAAGATGCTGCTGCCTTCCGGCATGGAAGCAGCGGACGAAGCCGGCAGCATCACATTGACTGTGGATGCCAAGACTGTCGGTGGTATTGCTCTGCGGCATCAGAAGCAGGCAAACAGCCCAGACACATTCTCTGCGGATTGGATGGCTGAAATCGGTGTTCCGGAAGCTTCTGATGCCGCCATGAGCTATATGAGCGGGAGTTCAAAATACGCAGATTACGAGATCATGTATTTCCCGGATATTCCGGTAAATCGGGACGCTAACGGCAATATCATTGCGGATGAGCAGGGAACATATGTACTGGAGAATGAAGTGACACACTATTTCTTTGTCAATGGTACAGATGTCTGTGATATTTGGTTCTACAACAATCAAATTCCGGATATTATGCGGGAAAACGTTCTGAAAACCTGTGTTTTGGAAGGCATTACGGATATTGCGGTTACGCAGACTGCATTGAACGAGGAAAAGGAAGCTTTGCAGCAGTGCCGTTCCGTTCTGGAACAGATCCAAAGCAGCGACGCCTGCAAGATTGAAACAAAGCAGGAGAATGGGCCGGGTGCGCTGAACGATACTACGCTCTGCACTGACTGGATTCATGGTAAAGACCGGCTGCGTATCAGCATTATTCCGGAAAGCGGCGGCGCCTCAATGTTTGGTGGCTTGCTTGTAGATGGGAAACAATATGACTGTGATTCCGCACAGCAGTGGCGGGAAAGCTCTTGGTGGGAATGGACTGATCCATGGCTGGTAAGCTTTCAGTGGGATGATTCTGTTGTTGCCTATATGGATACGCTCGAAGACGAAAGCGGAATCACGGTAATGCTGCGGATCGACCAGCCTTTTGCCGAAGGTGAAAATGAACAGCCCCATTATTTCGTAAATTTCAATTTTGATACGGATGGCGCTTTCAGCAACGTCTATGTGCAGACCAATCTTTTCATGAATTATTCCACTTCAAGAACAGAATCTGTTGTATCGCTTGATTCTGAGTTGATTGAAGCGGAGATTCAGAAGGAATATCAGAAAGCGATCGGATAGCAGTCATACTGAACTCCAAGTAAAATCTTTAGAAAAGATTTTACTTGGCCGAAGGGCAAGGAGTTCATATGAGACTTGTTTTGTGATTTCTTTCCTTATAAATCACAAAACTGGCAGCGCCATTAGGCGATGCCTTCCCGATTAAAATCAAAGATTTTAATCGGGAAATAGTATCAAAATATATCAGGCGCAGCTTCCATACGGAGGCTGCGCCTACGCTAAAGACCCCCTGCCTTCGTTTGCTGAAAGCAGGGGGCCTTTGACAGAATGACAAAAAAGCACGCTGAAAAGCGTGCTTTTTTGTGGCGACCCGGAACGGACTCGAACCGTCGACCTCCAGCGTGACAGGCTGGCGTGCTAACCGACTGCACCACCGGGCCACAGAACAGGAATGATTGTATCAGAAAATGTTGGATTTGTAAAGAGAAAATTTCATTATTTGAGGCGGGGTTCCCGGAAACGACCGGTTTCGTTTCCGGGGTTGCTTTCTTTTGATGGGTGTGGTATGATAACAAAAAGTATATTTTCTTGGAATTGTGTCATATTTTGCATAGAGGACGTGTATATCAATGAGAAAGCTGAGCCGCGGCGCATATGAGGACACCAAGGGACTTGTCCGGGCGGCGGAAACGCTGCTGGAGGTAGTGGTCATAACCCTGCTGTATTACGCCGCGTTCCGTATGGGATACGAAATCGAACATTTTGTATACAAGGGCAAATATGTGCTGATGGGCGTCTATGGGGCGCTGCTGTACGTCATGTTCCTGAACTCCGACTGCACCCTGTTCGGGCAGCTCCATCGGCTGGATCTGATCATCGGGCAGGTGATCTCCCTGTTTGTGGTGAATTTTCTCACATACTTCCAGCTGTGCCTGATCGCCAACACCATGATCGCCGTGGGGCCGATGCTGCTGCTGCTTCTGGCGGAAATCGTCGTGGCGGTGGTGCTGATTTATGTGTACACGGAACTGTATTATAAGCTGTATGCCCCACACGATATGCTGCTGGTGTACGGCAACAAGCGGGGCATCGGGCTGAAGATCAAGATGGACTCCCGCCGGGATAAATATAATGTCAGCAAGCTGATGAGCATTGACGAGGGGTTGGAGGCAGTGTGCCAGGAGACCCGCAGGCACGACGCGGTCATCCTCACGGACATCCCCGCCCAGATCCGCAACGATATCCTGAAATATTGCTACCGCTACCGCATCCGTACCTACGTCGCCCCCAAACTCACGGACATCATGCTCCGGGGGGCGAAGAACAATACGCTGTTCGATACCCCGCTGCTCATGGTGAAGGGCACCGGCCTGACCCCCATGCAGCGCATCATCAAGCGTGCCATGGATCTGGTGCTCTGCGGCATTGCCATGATTCCCGCCGCGCCGGTCATGCTCATTATCGCAGCTGCTATTAAAATCGAGGATGGCGGCCCGGTGTTCTACAAGCAGAAACGGATGACCCGGGGCGGGCGGGAATTTGAGATACTCAAGTTCCGCAGCATGATCGTGGACGCGGAAAAATACGCCGGCGCGGTGCTGGCCTCGGAGGACGACCCCAGAATCACGAAGGTGGGCAAGGTCATCCGTGCCGCCCGTCTGGACGAGCTGCCCCAGCTGATCAACATTTTGAAAGGTGACATGAGCATCGTCGGCCCCCGGCCGGAGAGAAAGTGCCTCGCGGACGAGATTTCCAAGGAAATTCCGGAATTCTGCTACCGTCTGAAGGTGCGGGGCGGTCTGACGGGCTATGCCCAGATCTACGGAAAATACAACACCAGCGCCTACGACAAGCTGCGTCTGGATATGATGTATATTGAGAACTATTCGCCGCTGCTGGACATCCGGCTGATCATCCTGACGCTGCGGATCATTTTCAGCAAGGACAGCACCGAGGGCATTGACGTGGCGATGGAGAACCAACGGCGGGCGGACGAGCTCTGGCGGGAACTGGACGAGGAGAACGAAGAGAAGGAAAAAGGAGGTGCGGAATGAGCAGAGGTCGTAAACGCAACAGCATCCCAAGAATCGCGTTCGTGGGACTGGCCATTATCATTCAGATCGCATGGCTGATTGTCATGGCGGTGAAGCTGAACGCCCACTCCGCTTGGATATCCGCGTGCGTCAACCTGTTGAGCATCGTGGTGGTGCTTCGCCTGTACGGCAGACACACTTCTACTGCCATGAAAATGCCGTGGATCATGCTGATTCTGGCGGCTCCGGTGATGGGCCTGAGCCTGTTTCTGCTGTTCGACATTCTGGGCGACCCGGGCAGGGCGGGGAAGCGTATCCGCCGTTTCCGGGAGAAAATGGATGGGAGCCTTCCCCAGGACGGGGCGGTTCTGGCGCGGCTGGAATCGGAAAATCGCGCCGCCGGCAACCAGTTTCACTATCTTTCCGTCCATGAAAACTGGCCTGTGTACGAAAATACCAGCGTCCGCTATCTGGGCGACGGGGCGGAAACGCTGGAGGCTATGAAAGCGGATCTGGAAAAGGCCGAGAAATTCATCTTCATGGAATATTTCATCGTGGCGGACAATTCGGCCTTTCAGGAGATACGGGAAATTTTGGTACGCAAGGCGCGTCAGGGGATCGAGGTGCGGCTGATGTACGATGACATCGGCAGCCTTGGCTTCGTGAATCTGCGCTTTGCCAGAGGGCTGAGCGAGGACGGCATCCGCTGCAGGGTGTTCAACCCTGCCGTGCCGGTGGTTAACCTGTTCCTGAACCACCGGGATCACCGGAAGACCACGGTCATCGACGGCAAGGTGGGCTATGTCGGCGGCTATAACCTTTCGGACGAATATTTTGGCCGTGCCCGGCCCTACGGGGTGTGGAAGGACACCGGCCTTCGGCTGGAGGGCGAGGCGGTCCGGAGCCTGACGGCGTCGTTTTTTGAGCTGTGGAACGTGACGACCAAGGAAGACGAGGACTTCGCACGCTACCTCAACATCTGTCACAAGGTAACGTCGGAGGGGTTCGTGCAGCCCTTCAACGATAACCCGCTGTCGGAGGAGCGCACGGCGGAAAATGTCTATCTGAATCTGATCGCTCAGGCGGAAAAGACGCTGTATATCACTACACCGTACCTGATCATCACCGACGAAATGAGCCGGGCGCTGCGCCTTGCGGCCAAACGGGGTGTGGACGTGCGGATCATTACGCCGGGAATTCCGGACAAAAAAGTGGTATTTGCCATCACCCGCTCCTATTATTCCGGCCTTGCCCGGCAGGGCGTGCGGATTTTCGAGTATACGCCGGGCTTCTGCCATGCAAAGCAGTGCCTGTGCGACGGGAAGATCGCCTCCATAGGCAGCTCGAACTTTGACTACCGGAGCCTGTATCACCATTTCGAGAACGACGTTCTGCTCTATGGCTGTGACGCGATTGGCGACATGGCGCGGGATTTTGACGTGTTGTTCTCCCAATGCAGCGAGGTCACTCAGCGCTACAGCACCGGAAGCGGGGCAATTCTGCGGATGTGGCAGTGCATTCTGCGGCTGTTTGCGCCGCTGGTCTAAAAGAAAGAGACGGAAAGCGAAAGCTTTTTTGACAGGTGATCGTAAAACAGCAAATGGAGCGTATCAGTACAGATACGCTCCATTTTTCGTGCCAACATATGCAGCCTCTTGGCTCTCCCTCCGGGAGAGCTGTCACCGAAGGTGACTGAGAGGGTATTGCAGCCTGTTTTCCCCTCTCCGTCCTCGCTTTGCTCGGCCACCTCTCCCAAAGGGAGAGGCAAGGGGTGCTTACATTACATTAAATTATACAGGAACAGGCACAGTAGATTAACCTACTGTGCCTGTTAACTGTCTGATACGACCCGCTTATTGCAGCGGGATTTTCAATACTATGAGGAATTACTTTCCGGGCTTGAAGGAATCCTTCAGGCTCACGGAACGGTTGAACACCAGATGGCCGGGGGCGCAGTCCTTGCTGTCCGGGCAGAAGTAGCCCAGACGCATGAACTGATAGGAAGCGGGCGCCTTGGCGTCCCGGAGACTGGCCTCCACCTTGCAGCCGGTGAGGACTTCCAGAGACTTCTCGTTCAGGCAGGCCAGAAAATCCTTGCCCGCCGCGTCGGGATCGGGGTCATTGAACAGATTGTCGTACTGTCTGACCTCCGCGTCGCAGCAGTTCTCCGCATCCACCCAGTGAATGGTCGCGCCCTTGACCTTCCGGCCGTCGGCGGGGTCGCCGCCCCGGCTTTCGGGATCGTAGGTGGCCAGAATCTCCACCACGTTACCGTTTTCATCCTTGACGCAGCCGGTGCAGGTGATGAGGTACGCGCCCTTCAGGCGGCACTCCGGCCCGTTGGGGTACAGGCGCTTGTACTTGGGGATCGGCTCGGCCAGGAAATCGTCCTGCTCGATCCACAGGTGCCGGGAGAAGCTGACCTCCCGTGTACCGTCCTCGGGACGGTTGGGGTTATTTTCCACGGTGACCATCTCGGATTTGCCCTCGGGATAGTTGGTGATGGTGAGCTTCACAGGCTTCAGCACCGCCATGACCCGCTGGGCAGTCTCGTTCAGGTCTTCCCGCAGGCAGAATTCCAGAAATGCGTAGGGAATGGTGTTGGGAGACTTGGCCACGCCCACCCGCTCACAGAAGTTGCGGATGGACTTGGGGGTATAGCCCCGGCGGCGCAGACCGCAGAGGGTGGGCATCCGGGGGTCATCCCAGCCGGAAACATAGCCGTTCTCCACCAGCGCTCTCAGCTTCCGCTTGCTGAGCACGGTGTGGTCGATGCCCAGTCTCGCGAACTCGATCTGCCGGGGATGATGAGGTACGGAGACATGCTCCACCACCCAGTTATAAAGAGGACGGTGGTTCTCAAATTCCAGAGAGCACAGAGAATGGGTAATGCCCTCCAGCGCGTCCTGAATGGGGTGTGCAAAGTCGTACATGGGGTAGATGCACCACTTGTCTCCCTGACGGTGGTGGTGCATATGACGGATGCGATAGATGACCGGGTCGCGCATATTGAAGTTGCCGGAAGCCAGATCGATCTTGGCGCGGAGGGTATAACGGTTGTCCTCAAATTCTCCGGCGCGCATTCTGGCGAACAGGTCCAGACTTTCCTCAATGGGGCGGTCGCGGTAAGGGGAAACGGCAGGGGTATTCAGGTCGCCCCGGTACTCCTTGAACTGCTCCGGCGTCAGCTCGCAGACGTAGGCCAGCCCCTTCTTGATCAGCTCCACCGCATATTCGTAGTCCTTCTCAAAATAGTCGGAGCCGTAGTAAAAGCGGTCGCCCCAGTCGAAGCCCAGCCAGTGGATGTCCTCCTTGATAGCTTCCACGAACTCCACATCCTCTTTGGTGGGGTTGGTGTCGTCCATGCGGAGGTTGCACAGGCCATTGTACTTCTCGGCGGTGCCGAAATCGATGATCAGCGCCTTGCAGTGGCCGATATGCAGATAGCCGTTGGGTTCCGGCGGAAACCGGGTATGGACGGTCTGACCCGCAAACTGCCCGCCGGGGGCGATGTCCTCGTCGATGAATGCGTGGATAAAGTTTTTGCTTTCAGTCATTTCAGCCATGATGATCCCTCTCATTTCCTTGGGTTTTTCCAATTACAAGACATTATACCCTACTGTTTCCAGTTTTGCAACCAAAAATCCCGCCAGAATCCATCTTTTCCAAGGGGCGCGCTGTGTGGAAATTATACAGAAGGCCCCGCATTGTGAAAAATCGGAAAACATTTTAAGAAATCTTAAATTTGTAGTTGTCAATTCGGGCTGGATACGCTAGAATAGGAAAGGATATGAAGATAAGGAGTGATTTCATTTTGCCTGAGCTTAAATATAAGCGCATCCTGCTGAAAGTCAGCGGCGAGGCTCTCGCCGGGGACGCACACCGGGGGCTTGATTTTACCATTGTGGGCGAGCTTTGCGAGTCTATCAAAACCTGCGTGGACATGGGTGTCCAGATCGGTCTGGTCATCGGCGCGGGAAACTTCTGGCGTGGCGTCAAGGACGGCGCGGATAAGATGCAGCGTTCCCACGCCGACTCCATGGGAATGCTTGGTACGGTGATGAACGCCATCGCCGTGGCCGATGCCCTGAACCGCCACGGCATGGACGCCCGGGTCCTCAGCGCCGTGGAGATGAACAAGTTCGCCGAGTATTTTACCCGCGACCTTGCCGAGCGGTACTTAAATGAGGGGAAGGTCGTCCTCTTTGCCGCCGGTACCGGCAACCCCTACTTCTCCACCGACACCGGCGCGGTGCTCCGGGGCGTGGAGATTGAGGCCGACGCCGTGCTGATGGCGAAGAACGTGGACGCCATTTATTCCGCCGACCCCGCCAAAGACCCCACAGCCGTCCGCTACTCCCGCCTGACCTATGGCGAGGTGCTGGCGAAGAATCTGAAGGCCACGGACATCACCGCTATGGCGCTGGCTATGGACAACGACATGACCATGGTCTGCTTTGGCCTGAATGAAGAAAACAGCATCGTCCGCGTGGTTCGCGGCGAAGAGATCGGTACTACCGTAAAAAATCATTTCTAAGGAGGAACACACAATGACCGTCGATTTCAAAGAATATTCCCGGAGAATGGACAAGGCTCTGGAGCATCTGGACGAGGAATTCGCCTCCGTCCGTGCTGGCCGCGCCAACGCAAAGGTTCTCGATCGGATCACCGTGGAATACTATGGCAGTGAAACGCCCCTGAACGGCGTCGCCACCATTTCCACCCCCGACGCCCGCACCCTGATTATTCAGCCCTGGGACACCAAGCTGCTCAAGGACATCCAGAAGGCCATCCAGACCTCCGATCTGGGCATCAACCCCCAGAACGACGGCCGCGTCATCCGTCTGGTGTTCCCCCAGCTCACCGAGGAGCGCCGTAAGGATCTGGCCAAGCAGGTCAAGAAGTATTCCGAGGAAGCCAAGGTCGCCATGCGCAACATCCGTCGGGACGGCATGGACTATGTCAAGAAGCTGAAAAAGAACAGCGAGATCACCGAGGACGACCAGAAGAAGGCCGAGAAGGATTTGCAGGATCTGCTGGACAAGAACATCAAGCGCGCCGACGCCGCTCTTGCCGCCAAGGAAAAGGAACTGATGGCAATCTGACAACTGTCCGTTCAAATGGAACACGCCTGCTGGCGGCTGTTTCCGGCCGCCAGCAGAAATTGCATTTTTCTATCTTTGCAATTTCGCTTACTAAGGAACCTCTGAATAAATCGTCTACGGCTGTGAGCGGATCTTTTCCGCCCACTCTTCGGTACCGAAAACGGGAAATATAGCGCAACCGTTGCCGGCGTAAGCCGGCTTACGGATGCGGCATACCCCTTGCGGGTACATACAGTATTCCAACCTTTCCGGTACCTCGATTGGCCGAAAAATCTCTCACTCACAGTCCTTGCCGATTGAATCAGAGTTTCCCTAACCATTTAGAAAGAGGTGCTTTATGGCACTTTCGCAAAGCGCTCCCCCGCCCCGGCACATTGCCATCATCATGGACGGCAACGGCCGCTGGGCAAAGCAGCGGGGTCTGCCCCGCACCGCCGGTCACGCCGCAGGCGCAGAGGCCTTCCGGCGGATTGCCAACTACTGCCGCACCCTGGGTGTGGAATATCTGACGGTATACGCCTTCTCCACGGAGAACTGGAAACGTTCTGCGGAGGAAGTGACGGGAATCATGAAGCTGCTGCGCCGGTATCTGGAAGAAGCGCTGCGGGACATGGAGAAAAACCGGGTCAAATTCCGCTTTTTCGGCGACCTGACCCGTCTCAGTCCGGAGCTGCAGGCGCTCTGCCACGACGCGGAAAGCCGCTCGGAGGACTACGACGTCCAGGTTAATTTCTGCCTGAACTACGGCGGGCGGGATGAAATTATCCATGCTGTGAAGGCTTACACGGCGGATGTCGCCGCCGGGAAGGCCGACCCGGAAACACTGACCGAGGATGTTTTCTCCCGGTATCTGTACTCGGCGGGCGTACCCGATCCGGAGCTGATCATCCGGCCGTCCGGAGAGATGCGGGTCAGCAACTTCCTTCTCTGGCAGTCCGCGTACTCGGAATATGTGATTATGAATGTACTTTGGCCTGATTTTACCCCGGAGCATCTGGACAGCGCCATTGAGGAATTTCACCGGCGCAGCCGCCGGTTCGGAGGGACATAGAGAAATGAAAAAACGCATTATTTCCGCAGCGATTCTGGTGCCGATCCTCTTTCTTCTGACACTGGCCGCGCCAGTGATCGCCGCGTCACTGGTCATGAGCGCGCTTATGGCCATCGCTGCCTACGAGCTTCTTTACCGGACGGGACTGGTGAAGCGGGCGCGGCTGGTGATCTACTCCTGCATTATGGCGGCCGCCGTGTGCATGTGGAGCTATTTTGGCGCGATTCATTCCTACCTTGTCATCCTCATGATTGTGTTCTTTATCCTGATGTTCTCGGAGATGATGCTCGACCACATAAAGGTTCACTTTGAAACCCTTGCCATGTGCTTTGTGGCGGGTCTTCTCATCCCCTACATGCTCAGCTCCCTCATCCGTATTCTGAATATGGATATCGGCCGGTATGTCATCCTGATTCCCTTCGTGGTGGCGTTCATGTCCGACGCAGGCGCTTACTTTATCGGCCTGAAATTCGGGCGGCACAAGCTGGCGCCCGTGGTCAGCCCCAACAAGACCATTGAGGGTGCACTGGGCGGCGTTGCCTTCGCCGTGGTCAGTATGCTGCTTTACGCCCTGATCATCGACCTGCTCCCCGGCAATCTCCGGGTCAATTACGGCATTGCGCTGCTGTACGGCTTTGTCGGTTCCCTGCTGGGCATTTTCGGCGATCTGTGCTTCTCCATCGTCAAGCGGCAGACCGGTATCAAGGATTACGGCAATCTGATTCCCGGCCACGGCGGCGTACTGGATCGGTTCGATTCCCTGACCCTGGTCGCCCCGGCTATGGAAGTATTGTTGGTGCTGCTTCCCATGGCGGTGTAAGGAGCGGCCTATGGTGCAGTGTGTCAGTATTCTCGGCTCCACCGGCTCCATCGGCCGGCAGAGTCTGGACATTATCCGCCGTCTGCCCGGCATCCGGGTAGCGGCGCTCACCGCCGGAACCAACGTGGAGCGGATGGCGCAGCAGTGCCGGGAGTTTTTCCCGAAGCTCGCCGTTATGGCAACGCAGGAAGCCGCTCAGGCGCTGGCGGAACGAATAAAAGGTCTGCCTATCCGGGTAAACTTCGGTGAAGCGGGTCTGATGGAAGCGGCATCCATGGCGGATGCCGACTGCGTTATCACCGCCGTGGTGGGCATGGTCGGTTTGAAGCCCACTCTCGCCGCCATCCGGGCGAAAAAGCGCATTGGCCTTGCCAACAAGGAAACTCTTGTCTGCGCGGGAGAACTGGTGATGGCCGAGGCGGAGAAGTACGGTGCGGAGATCGTCCCCGTGGATTCCGAGCATTCCGCAATCTTTCAATGCCTTATGGGCTGCGGCAGCAGAAAAGAGATCCGGCGGCTGATCCTCACCTGCTCCGGCGGCCCATTTTTCGGCATGACCCGTGCCCAGCTGGAAACGGTGACCAAGGCCGACGCCCTGAAGCACCCCAACTGGAAAATGGGTGCAAAGATCACCGTTGACTGCGCCACCCTGATGAACAAGGGGCTGGAAGTCATCGAAGCCATGCGGCTGTACCGTCTGCCCCTGGAACAGGTAGATGTGGTCATCCACCGGCAGAGCATCGTCCACAGCATGGTGGAATTCACCGACGGCGCGGTGATGGCGCAGATGGGCACACCGGATATGCGTCTGCCCATTCAGCTGGCACTGACCTACCCGGAGCGTATCCCCTCCCCGGTGGAGCGGCTGGACTTACTGTCCTGCGGCCCGCTGACGTTTTCCCCGCCGGATACGGAGAATTTCCCCTGTCTGGCGCTGGCGCGGGACTGCGCAAAAGCGGGCGGCACGGCCTGCCCTGCCATGAACGGCGCAAATGAGGAAGCGGTCGCCATGTTCCTGAATGACAAAATCGGCTTTTACGACATCTACCGGCTGGTAAATGCCGCCGTGCCGCAGGTGCCGTTCATCGCCGACCCCACTTTGGAGCAGATTCTGGAAGCCGACCGTCTGGCTCGTGAGGCGGTTCGGGCGAACTCTTGATAATTGCGAGGCATTTTTTCTATGAGCGTTATTTTTGCGATTTTACTGTTCAGCGTCCTGATTTTCGTCCATGAGCTGGGGCATTTTACCGCCGCTAAGCTCTCCGGCGTTCAGGTCAACGAATTTTCCATGTTTATGGGGCCCGCCATCTGGAAAAAACAGGTGGGCGAGACTCTGTACGCCATCCGCTGCATCCCCATCGGCGGCTACTGCGCCATGGAGGGCGAGGACGGCGGAAGCGACAATCCCCGTTCCTTCGACAAGGCGGCATGGTGGAAGCGGCTGATTATTCTGGCCGCCGGTGCGGCGATGAACTTTCTCATCGGCGTGGTACTGATGGTCATTGTCTGCCTACCCATAAAGCAGACCGTCGTTCCCGTGATCGCCAGCTTTGAAGACTACGCCACGGTGAACGGCGAAAACGGCCTGCAAGCCGGTGACTGCATCGTGGAGGTGGACGGTGAAAAGCTCTACTCCTATTCCGATTTCTCCATGATCCTGTCACTGAACCCCGGCGACGTTCACGACATCACGGTGCGCCGGAACGGCGAAAAGGTCGTTCTGAAAGATTTTCTGCTGGAAAAGCACGAAGTGACTCTGGAAAACGGCTCGACCGGCCTGCGCTACGGCATGAATTTCACCCTCAGCACCCCGAACTTCTGGGAGAAGCTGGGAATGGCGTGGAACCAGTCGCTGGATACGGTGCGCATGGTTCGCCTGAGCCTGCAAATGCTGCTTGGCGGCAAGGTGGGCATTAAGGATATGTCCGGCCCCGTGGGCATTGTCAGTGAAATGTCCAAAGTGGCGGCAGCCTCCGACAGCAAGGTCACCGCGCTGCTGAATATGCTGTATTTCGGCGGCTTCATCGCCATTAACCTTGCGGTGATGAACCTGCTGCCCATCCCCGCGCTGGACGGCGGGCGCATCGTGTGTCTGCTGATTACCGTTGTGGTGGAAGCCATCACGAAAAAGAAGATCAACCCCAAATATGAAGGCTATCTCCACGGCGCGGGCATGATCCTGCTGCTTGCCCTGATGGCGATTATTATGTTCAAGGACGTCATTTTCCTGTTCAAGAGGTGAAGACGATGACAAAACAGATTCTGGTGGGCGGCGTTCCCATCGGCGGCGGCGCCCCGGTGGTTATCCAGTCCATGCTCAATACCAAAACCACGGATGTGGAGGGCAGCCTGAAGCAGATCCGTCAGCTTGCCTCCGCCGGGTGCCAGATCGCCCGACTGGCAGTTCCCAACATGGAAGCCGCCCGGAGCTTTGCGGACATCTGCAAGGACTCTCCCCTGCCCCTGGTGGCGGATATTCATTTTGATTATAAGCTTGCCATTGCCGCCGCGGAGGGCGGCGCGTCCAAAATCCGCATCAACCCCGGCAACATCGGCGGCGAAGATCGGGTCAAGGCCGTGGTGGAGGTGTGCAAGGACAAGCACATCCCCATCCGCATCGGCGTCAACGGCGGCAGTCTTGACAAGCGTCTTCTGGAAAAATACGGCCATCCCACCGCCGAAGCGCTGGTGGAAAGCGCCTTTGAGCATCTGGAGCTGCTGGAAAAACAGGGCTTTTACGACACCTGCGTCTCCATGAAGTCCTCCACCGTCCCCACCATGGTAGCCGCCGCGCGGCTGTTCCGCGCCAAATGCGACTATCCCCTCCACATCGGCGTGACCGAGACCGGCCCCGTCCGGCAGGGTCTGATCAAGTCCGCCATGGGCATCGGCGCGCTGCTGTTGGACGGCATCGGCGATACCATCCGGGTCAGCCTGACCGACGACCCGGTGCAGGAGGTCTACGCCGCCCGGGACATTCTCAAGGCCGCGGGGCTTCGGAAGGACGGCGTGAACATTATCTCCTGCCCCACCTGCGGACGAACCCGCATTGACCTGATCGGTCTGGTGAACCGGGTGGACGAAGCGCTGAAAAACTGTGAAAAGCCCATCACCGTGGCGGTCATGGGCTGCGTGGTCAACGGTCCCGGCGAAGCCCGCGAAGCGGACATCGGCATTGCCGGCGGCGACGGCTGGGGCATGATTTTTGAAAAGGGCGTGCAGGTGGAAAAGCTCCCCTATGACGAGCTGCTCCCCGCCCTGCTGAAACGAATTGAAGCACTGTAGAGTCAGAATATGGAAGAACAAATTTTCTTTCTGAATATGTTTCCGGACTATGAGCCGCCTGAGGAGCTGTATGCAGCCCTTTCTCAGGCGGCTATCGCCGCTGCGGATATCGACCCCGAAACCCGAAGCGTCCACGTGGCGCTGCATTCCGAGCGTTACATCCCCCAACGGCTGCTGGAACAGGTTTGCAAGGACATCTGCGGCCTGTACGGCCTGCAAAAGCTGGAGCTGACCGCGACCCACCCGGAATCGGAGCTGCAAAAAATCGAACCGGAAGAACTGATGTGGCTGTTTGTCAGCCGCAACTCCATGGCGCGGGGTTCCCTCGCCGGGGCAAAGTGGGAATGGAACGAACAGAATCTCACGGTAAAGCTCGCCGCCAACGGAAAAGAAACCCTTCTGGAGCACATCCCGTCTGTGGAAAAGGTACTGCGGGAGCGGTTCGCCGCCCCGGTGCATATCACCGTGGAGGCTGGCAACGCGCTGGAGGGAAAAGCGCTGTTTGCAGCCACAGAGTCCATGCGGGAATCGGAGATTCAAAAGCTTCCCGCCGTCTCCGCCGCTCAGCCGAAGAAGGAGGACAAGTCCGCCGCCCCCAGCGAAACTTTCTATGGCAAGCCCTTCAAGGGCACGCCCGTTCCCATGAAGGAGCTGAGTCTGGACATGGGAACCGTCATCGTGGAGGGCAAAGTCTTCGCCGTGGACCACAAGGAGCTGAAAAAGCGCAACGCCTATGTTGTGAAATTCGACATGACGGACAACACCAACTCCGTCCGCGTCAGCCGCTTTATGGAGGCCGGAGAGGCCAAACCCATTCTGGAAAACGTTCAGGTCGGCTCCGTCCTGCGGGTGCAGGGCAAGCTGGGTGAAGATCGATACGAGGGCGAAATGGTTCTCAAGCCCTACGCCATGCAGCCCGGCTCCATGCCCAAGCGGCAGGACACCGCCCCGGGAGAAAAGCGGGTGGAGCTGCATCTGCACACCACCATGTCCAACATGGACGCTCTGACGGACACCGCCACCGCCGTGAAGCAGGCAGCCGCATGGGGTCACAAGGCCATCGCCATCACCGACCACGGCGTCGCCCAGTCCTTCCCCGACGCCATGAAGGCCGCCTCCAAGGCCAAGGTGGCCGGAACCGACCAGAATATCAAGATTCTCTACGGCTGTGAGGGGTATTATGTAAACGACGTAGACGACCGCATTGTAGTCCACGGCGAGCAGGATATCACCTTCGATCAGGAATTCGTCGCCTTCGATCTGGAAACTACCGGCCTGTCCTCCCGCAGCGACCGCATCATCGAGATCGGCGCTGTTGTGCTGAAAAACGGCGAGGAAGTGGACCGTTTCCAGACCTTCGTTGACCCGGAGCGTCCGCTGGAACGGAAAATCGTGGAGCTGACCGGCATCACCGACGAGATGCTGATCGGCGCGCCGAAAATCGAAGAGGTGCTGCCCAAATTTCTGGACTTCATCGGCGACCGGGTTCTGGTCGCTCACAATTCCGACTTCGACACCGGCTTTATCCGCGCCGAGTGCCAGCGCCTTGGCTACGATTATCATTACACCGCGGCGGATACCCTGATTCTGTCTCAGAATCTTCTGCCCCAGCTGAACAAATTCAAGCTGAACATCGTCTCCAATGCCCTGAGCTTGCCCGACTTCAACCATCACCGGGCGGCGGACGACGCCATGACCTGCGGCTTAATTATGGCAAAGCTCATGTCCAAACTGGAAGAGGAGCATGACATCCACAACTTGCAGGCCATCAACCCTGCCATGACCCATCTGCGTTCCGGCGGCCGCATCACTGATCGTCAGGCAAGGCACATCATTATTTTTGCCAAGAACCAGATCGGTCTGCGCAACCTGTACCATCTGATCTCCGACTCCAACCTCCAATACTTCCGCCGGGTGCCCCGGATGCCCAAGTCCGACATTCTTAAGCTGCGGGAGGGGCTGATCATCGGTTCTGCCTGCGAAGCGGGCGAGCTGTTTCAGGCCATTCTCGACCGGAAAAGCGACGACGAGCTGAAGCGCATTGCGTCCTTTTACGACTTTCTGGAAATCCAGCCTCTGGCGAACAACCGCTTCATGCTGGCAAACGAAAAATACGAGGCCAAAACCGACGAAGACCTCCGGGAGTACAACCGGAAGATCGTCCGGCTGGGCGAGGAACTGGGCAAGCCGGTGGTCGCCACCGGAGACGTTCACTTTCTGAACCCCGAGGACGAGATTTTCCGTCACATTCTGCTGGCGACCAAAGGCTTCGACGACGCGGACAAGGATATGCCCCTGTATTTCCGCACTACGGATGATATGCTGCGGGAATTTTCCTATTTAGGCGAGGAAAAAGCCTATGAGGTAGTCATCACCAACCCCAACCGCATCGCCGACATGTGCGAATCTCTGCGTCCCGTCCCCCACAATCTGTTCGCTCCCAAAATCGAAAACTCCGTGGAAGACCTGAAAAATCTTGTCTACACCAAATTCCACCGCCTTTACGGGGACAATCCCCCGGAGCTGATGGTAAAGCGCGTGGAGACGGAGCTGCACGACATCATCAACTGCCACTACGACGTGATCTACATGTCCGCCCAGAAGCTGGTGCAGAACTCCCTGGAGCACGGTTATCTGGTCGGCTCCCGTGGCTCCGTCGGCTCCTCCATCGTGGCCTACATGTCCGGCATCACCGAGGTCAACTCCTTCCCGCCCCACTACCGCTGCCCCAATCCGGAATGCAAGTACACCACCTTCGACGTTCCCAAGGGCTACGGCTGCGGCGCCGACCTGCCGGACGCCGTCTGTCCCAGGTGCGGCGCGAAGTTTGAAAAGGACGGCTTCAACATTCCCTTTGAGACCTTCCTGGGCTTCGGCGGCGACAAGGTTCCCGATATCGACCTGAACTTTTCCGGCGAATACCAGTCAAAAGCCCACGCTTACTGTATCGAAATGTTCGGAAAATCCCACGTTTTCCGGGCGGGAACCATTGGCACCGTGGCGGAAAAAACCGCCTTCGGCTACGTAAAGAAATACCTGTCCGAACGTGGCAAGACCGCCTCCCGGGCAGAGGAAGCCCGCCTCGCGGCGGGCTGCGTAGGCGTCCGGCGCACCACCGGCCAGCACCCCGGCGGTCTGGTGGTCATCCCACAGGAAAACGAGATTTGGGACTTCTGCCCGGTGCAGCACCCGGCGGACGACCCTCAGGCCGACCAGATCACCACCCATTTTGAATACCACTCCATGGAGGAAAACCTTCTGAAGCTGGACATGCTGGGCCACGACGACCCCACCATGATCCGCATGATGGAGGACATGACCGGTATCGACGCCAAGACCATCCCGCTGGACGACAAGGACACCATGTCCATTTTCATCTCCTCCAAGGTGCTGGGCTACGAGGACGACAAGATTCTCGGCCCCACCGGCGCCGTCGCCATTCCGGAGTTCAACACCCGCTTTACCCGCGGGATGCTGATGGATACCATGCCCACCCGGTTTGATACGCTTCTGCGTCTGTCCGGCTTCTCCCACGGCACCGACGTGTGGCTGGGCAACGCCAAAGACCTGATTACCTCCAAAACCGCCACCGTTGATCAGGCCATCGGCTGCCGTGACGACATCATGCTTTATCTGATCTCCTGCGGAATGCCGGAAAAGCGCTCCTTCAAGATCATGGAGGCCGTGCGAAAAGGCAGAGGTCTGCCCGAAGGCGCGGAGGAGGAAATGAAGGCCGCAGGCGTGCCGGAATGGTACATCGGTTCCTGCAAAAAGATCAAGTATCTGTTCCCCAAGGCCCACGCCGTGGCCTATGTTATGATGGCTTTCCGTATCGCATGGTTCAAGGTACATCATCCGCTGGCCTTCTACTCCGCCTATTTCTACCGCCGCAGTCAGAAGGGCGGCTTCGACGCGGTGCTGATGACCCACGGCAAGGATGCGGTGGTCGCCAACATCGATGCCATTGAGAACAACGAAAACGCCACGGACAAGGACGAAGACCTGCTGACCACGCTGGAGGTGGCCTACGAATACTACATCCGGGGCTTTGAATTCCTGCCCATCAGCATTTACGACAGCCATGCCACGAAATTTATCATCAAGGACGGCAAGCTGCTGCCCCCCTTCGTCGCGATCTCCGGCCTCGGCGAAAATGCGGCATGGGACTTGATGCGGGGTCGTGAGGGCAAAACCTTCCTGTCCGTGGAGGAAGTCGCCGCCGCCTGCCCCAAGGTGTCCAAGACCCACATTCAGATGCTCAGAGAGGCCGGTGCTTTCGGCGACCTGCCCGATACCAGTCAGGTCAGCTTCTTCTGACAGATAATCGGAGTGCTCATGCACTCCGATTACTGCTTGCAAATTTCAGAATTTTGTAATATAATATAAAAACAAATCCAAATTACGAGGTGTTTTATATGCAGGATGTCGGAATGCAGTATCACATTCACTGTAACAAGGGGGACGTAGGACGTTACGTTTTCCTCCCCGGCGACCCGGGACGCTGCCAGTCCATTGCCAGCTACTTTGACAACCCCGTCCATATCGGCATGAACCGGGAGTACAATATTTACACAGGCACCATGCTGGGGCAGAAGGTGTCCGTCTGCTCCACCGGCATCGGCGGCCCGTCGGCCTCCATCGCCATGGAGGAGCTGGCGGCCATCGGCGCGGATACCTTCATTCGGGTCGGCACCTGCGGCGGCATCGCCATGGACGTTCTGCCCGGGGACGTGGTGGTCGCCACGGGCGCTATCCGTTATGAGCATACCTCTCTGGAATACGCCCCCATTGAGTTCCCCGCCGTGCCCGACTTTGACGTCACGGCCGCGCTGAAAGCTGCCAGTGAGAGTCTGGGCTACCGCACCCACACCGGTGTCGTCCAATGCAAGGATTCTTTTTATGGTCAGCACAGCCCGGAAAAGTCCCCGGTATATTACGATCTGCTGCAAAAGTGGGAAAGCTGGAAGCGTTTGGGCGTCAAGGCCAGTGAAATGGAGTCCGCGGCACTGTTTGTGGTCGCCGCCGCACTGGGCGTGCGCTGCGGCAGCTGCTTCCACGCCGTGTGGAATCAGGAGCGGGAAAAAGCGGGTCTCGCCATGCCCATGACCGAGGACACCACCGGTGCCGTCAAGGTGGGCATCGAAGCCATGAAGCGGATCATTGCCGCAGATTTGGAAAACGGTAAATGAGATTGCTCTGAAAGAGCATTTCATGCGGAAAAATTGACAAAACCGCAGGGGACGATAAACCTTCGTCCCCTGCGGATATATTTGACAAATTATAGCACTAAATGTGGAGAAACGCGGTATTCTTTCAGTACCCGATTTCCTTCAGATAGCGATTCAGCGCGTCCTGCCAGGTTGGGAGGGGCGTAAAGCCGGCTTCTATAAGCTTGCTCCTGTCAAGACGGCTGTTGAACGGACGCGACGCCTTATTCAAACCGTACTCCTCTGTTGTCACAGGCAGAACCTTCGTCTGATAGCCGGCCTGACGGTAGATTTCCTTGGTAAAATCGTACCAGCTGATATAGCCGCCTTCATTGGTTGCATGGTAGTATCCGTATTTCTCGGTCTCATTCATGTCCACCAGCAGCCGTGCCAAATCGTACGTATAGGTTGGCGTGCCGATCTGGTCATTCACAACGCGAACCGTGTCATGAGTTTTACCAACGTTCAGCATGGTCTTGACAAAATTCTTCCCGTTTCGTCCAAAGACCCAGGCAATGCGGACGATAAAGTACTTTTCAAGTTCCCGGCTGACCGCCAGCTCACCTTCCAATTTCGTCTGACCATACACATTCAGGGGTTTATAGTCCTTGCAGTCCGGTTTCCATGGCTCTGTTCCCTGACCGTCAAACACATAGTCTGTGCTGATATATGTCATTTTACAGTTCAGCTTCTTGCAGACATCCGCAATGTTCTTCGTGCCGCCAGCGTTGACAGCACGTACTTTCGCCACGTTTTCATCATCCTCTGCCATGTCCACGGCCGTCCACGCTGCGCAGTGGATCACGGCATCCGGATTCACATCCGTAATTGCCTTTTCTACGGCGTTCCTATCGGTGATATCCAATGACATGTAGGGCGCGGCTATGTCACATGCTTCCTGCATATCAGACCCTACGCCCTCATATCCGCGTTTCAGCAGCTCGTTCATGACATCGTGTCCCAGTTGACCGCCAACGCCGGTTACGAAAAACTTCATATCAATCTCTCCCGAAACTCTTTCATTCCGATTCGCAGCATTCTCTGCTTTGTAAATTCTTCAAGAGACGCTTTACAAACTGCTTCCAGTAATGAAACTCAAAATAATGATGCCACAGGAACGGACGGCTCCCATTCAGATATTCTTTGTAGAACTGAGCACCGTATTCGTACGCTTCCAAATGATAGTCCATTTCCGGGATCAGATACGGCTCCATGAACCACTGATACCGGTACAAATCCCGATATGACTTCATGTATCCAATAAAACAAGCCCGAAAATACCTATCGGAATAAAATCTGGCATCCGGTGGCAGGAGGCCATTATCTTCCGCAAAACGCTGTACAATGTCGTTATACCCCATGATAAAAGGTCCGGTCATTGGTACGGTATAGATTGGAATGTTGGCATCAACGTAAGTCGTCTGCAATTCCTTTATACGGTCAACCGGCGGCTGCCAATCGTTAATGAATGCGCATCGCTCCATAATGAGCAGCCTTTGCCCCTGTTTACCGAACAACATGTTCTGAGGCAGTGTTCCGGATACAGTCGCAACAACCTCAGCATTTCGGATATACTGAATCAGTTGAGACAAGGGTATCTTTTCCGGATAAAGAACCGTATAGCCATTCTTTTTAAAGAAATCATCCAGCGCCTCAAATCCAAATTCCAAATCCCTGTGTTTGGGCAAAAGGCTGCGGCTCATATACACTTTTTCAGGAGTGTTTCCCTCCCCACGGACATTTGCCGCTACTGTATCGAATACTCGCAGATATTTGGGAGAATACGCTCCCCATCTGCGAAAAGCCAAATCTGGAACAATCACTTCCCGGTAGGTTGTCGGCTTATTGACAAATTCCAGCTTGTCCCAGATATTCAAGAGCGTGAGAAACTCTTTGTAATTTCCCTTGATTTCTCTTGTCTCGCCCTCGTCCAGAGCAAATACATAACTATCCACGGAGGAATCATTTTCCAGAAAATACCAAAGCCTGGCAACTCCCTCCACAAGAAAATGTCCCCAATGGTGAATCAGATACCCGCAATAAACAACTTTTTTCTCCCTGTATTCCGCGGATTCAAAGGAATTGCACGGTTTGACACAGCACTCCACCGCAGAAATCCCAACGCTGTTCCCATCCTCATCCACAACACCTCCGCAGCCAATCCAACCGAATTGATCCGTTTTCCGCACAGGTAGAACAGTGGCATTCTTTCCCTGCCACACGGAGGGAGTTTCCCGCTTCTCGTAAGCCACCTCATGCTGTTTTTTCAGAGCCGCAGCTTTTTGAGGGCGTAAGTACCGATAATCCACTGTGTACACGCACAGCACCTCCAGGTCTGTTTTTGCCGTTCATTTTCCTATCTCTTTATAAGGCGTCTTATAAACTGCTTCCAGTAGTGGAACTCCAAGTAATGATACCACCGAAAAGGCTTTCTTCGGTTAAGATAATCCCAAAAGTATGCTTGGCCAGCGCGGAACCCTTCGATCAGAGATTCCGTTAAAGGCGCATACCAGTCAAACATGAACCAATTATAGTTGTACAGATCTTCGTAAGCCTTCATATATTTGATAAAGCATTTGCGATAATGCTTTTCCGTCAAAAAGCGACCATCCGGAGGCTGATAGCCGCGGTCAGCGGCAAAACGCTGTAAGCAATCCGTATAACCCATAATAATAGGTCCGGCGAAATCCACAGGATAGATGGGAATATGTGCATCAATATAGGTCACATCCAGATCCATGATCCGGTTAATTCCGACCTGGTTATCCACATTGATGGTCAATCGCTCCACGATTTCCAGCTTCTGCCCGGGACGGGCAAAAAGCATATTGTGGGGCAGCGAACCGGAGAGAGACGCCACTACATCGGCGTTGCGGATGTAGAAGATCATCCGGCCGAGCGGCACTTTTTCCGGATAGAGAATGGTGTAGCCGTTTCTCCGGAAAAAATCGTCCAGCGTGTCAAAGCCGGATTCAAAGGGCATTCCCTTCTTGAATTGGCTACGGCTATAGTAGATTTTCGCCGGGCGCTCCCAATTGGGGTCTGGCACCGCATTGTTCGCCACCGTGTCATAGACCTTCAGGAGCTTGGGCGTATAGCGCCTGCGGCAGTACAGCCCCAGCTCCGGGACAATGACCTCCCGGTAAGTCGTGGGGGTGTTGATGATCTCCAGATGCTCCCAAATGCCCAGCAGCTCCAGGAATTCCCGGTAATTCGCCCTGATCTCCCGTTCCTCGTTTTCATCCAGGAAGAAAACGTACTTGTCCACTCCGGGGTCATTTTCCAGAAAATACCAGAGTCTGGTCACGCCCTCAATGAGAAAATGTCCCCAGTGGTTCACCAGATAGCCGCAGTAAACCACCGTTTCGTCCCGGTATTCCTTCTTTTCCGCGGGATAGGCAAACTGCACCCGGCCTTCGATACCGGAAAGCGGCACGTATTCCCCGTTTTCGTCCACGACGCCGCCTCTGCCAAACAGCAGATTGTCCTCCGCCTGACGGCGCAGGGGAAGAATGGTGGCGTTTTTCCCGCGCCACACGGCAGGGTTCTCCGTAATCGCCAAAGGCTCGTCGTACCACGCTTTCAGCGCCTCTGCCTTTTTGGGGCGCAGGTATTGGTAATCGATACTGTACATTTTTTCAGTCCCTCCGCTGCTTCAGGGTGGGCAGAATCCGGTCTTTGGCACTCAGCCGCAAAGGCGTGCCGTCTGCCAGGGTATAGCCCTCCCCGGACGCAGAGCCGGAATAGCTGCCCACTACCTCCGGCCAGGCCACGGCAATGTCGGGGTCGTTCCAGGCAATGCCCATCTCGTCCTCCGGATGGTAAAAATCCGTCACCTTGTAGCAGAATTCAGCGACATCGCTGAGTACCAGGAAGCCGTGGGCAAAGCCCTCGGAAATATAGAACTGCTTCTTATTTTCCTCCGTCAGCTCCACGCCGTACCATTTCCCATAGGTTTCGGAACCGGGGCGCACATCGACGGCCACGTCAAAAACGCGCCCCCGGATCACCCGCACCAGCTTCCCCTGGGGATACTTCTTCTGGGTGTGCAGTCCCCGGAGAACGCCCTTTGTGGACATGCTCTGGTTGTCCTGCACGAACACCATATTCAGCCCGGCTTCCTCCATGTCCTTCCGGTTGTAGGTTTCCATGAAGTAACCCCGGTTGTCGCCGTGAACCGTCGGTTCGATGATATATAAGCCCTCAATCGGGCACTTGGATACAGTAATCTGCCCCATTTGAATGCTCCTTATCGGTTCCCATACATTTTTTCATAGTAATCCCGATACTCGCCGCTGATGATCGTCTCCCACCACGCCCGGTTGTCCAGATACCACCGGATGGTCTTCTGAATCCCGTCGGCAAACTTCGTCTCCGGAAGCCAGCCCAGCTCTCTGTGAATCTTTGTGGGATCGATGGCATAACGCATATCATGCCCCTTGCGGTCAGTGACGTATGTAATCAGGCTCTCGGGCTTGCCCAGCGCCTTGCAGATGATCTTCACAATGTCGATATTGCGCATTTCATTATGCCCGCCGATGTTGTAGACCTCTCCCACCCGGCCGTTGTGGAGAATCATGTCGATGGCCTTGCAGTGGTCTTCCACATACAGCCAGTCCCGGATGTTCTCACCTGTCCCGTAGACGGGCAGCGGCTTGTCGTTCAGGGCGTTGGCAATCATCAGCGGAATCAGCTTCTCCGGGAAGTGATAGGGGCCGTAATTGTTGGAACACCGGGAAATCGTCACCGGTAAGCCGTAGGTACGGTGATACGCCAGCACCAGCAGGTCGGCACTTGCCTTGGACGCGGAGTAGGGAGAGCTGGTATGGATGGGCGTTTCCTCGGTGAAAAACAGGTCAGGCCGGTCAAGGGGCAGATCGCCGTAGACCTCGTCGGTGGAAACCTGATGGTAGCGGCGGATGCCGTACTTCCTGCACGCATCCATCAGAACCTGCGTACCCAGAATGTTGGTTTGCAGGAACACCTCGGGATTTTCAATGGAGCGATCCACATGACTTTCGGCGGCGAAGTTCACCACCATGTCGGGATGCTCCTCCTCAAAAAGCCGATACACACCCTCCCGGTCGCAGATGTCCAGCTTCACAAAGCGGAAGTTGGGGTTATCCATGACAGGAGCCAGCGTGGACAGATTGCCGGCATAGGTCAGCTTGTCCAGGCAGACGATCCGGTAGTCCGGGTATTTGCGGAGCATATGGAAAATGAAATTGGAGCCGATAAATCCGGCGCCGCCGGTCACGATGATGGTCACTTCTCTCCCCCGCTTTCCTTTTTCTTCATGAAGCTCTTGAAACGATCCTCCGCGACCTGCCGCAGATGGCGGCCGTAGGGAGATTTTCCGTAAATCTCGGCGGCCTCCAGCAGCTCATCGCCGGAAATCCAGCCGAAACGGTAGGCAATTTCTTCCGGTGCGGAAATTTTGACGCCCTGCCGTTTTTCCACCATGTGGACAAATTCCGCCGCTTCCAGCAGACTCTCAATGGTGCCGGTGTCCAGCCAGGCAAAGCCACGTCCCATAAGCTCCACGTCCAGCCGCCCCTCTTTCAGATACATTTCATTCAGAGTGGTGATTTCCAGCTCCCCCCGGACGGAGGGCTTCACCTGCTCGGCCTTTTCCGCCACGCCCTTGGGGTAAAAGTACAGGCCGGTAATGGCGTAATTGCTCTTTGGGTTGGCGGGCTTCTCCTCCACGGAGATGACCCGGTCGTTTTCGTCAAACTCCACTACGCCGAAACGCTGGGGGTCGGACACATAGTAACCGAACACGGTAGCTCTTCCGTTTTCGGCGGTGTCCCTCGCGCTGGCGAGGATGTCGGAAAAACCGTTGCCGTAGAAGATATTGTCGCCCAATACCATGGCGCAGGAATCGTCCCCGATAAATTCCTTGCCAATCAGAAACGCCTGTGCCAGCCCATCGGGCGAAGGCTGGACGGCGTATTGCAGACGGATGCCAAAATGGCTGCCGTCCCCCAGCAGATCCTGAAACCGCGGGGTATCCGACGGGGTAGAAATGATCAGAATATCCCGAATTCCGGCAAGCATCAGGGTGGACAGCGGATAGTAGATCATTGGCTTGTCATAAACGGGAAGCAGCTGTTTGGAGGTGACCTTTGTCAGAGGATAAAGCCTTGTGCCGGATCCACCGGCTAAAATGATACCTTTCATATGCCGATTCCTTTCCCGGGGGTGTTCCCCTATATCGGGTTTATTTTAGCATGTTTTGTCAGAAATGTAAACCGCTATTTGAAGGACGGATAAGTTTCCTTATTACATGTGCAGTCACGGCGAAAAGCCCACGGCGGGTGCGCCATGGGCTAAAAAAGTGTTTTTTCTTCTTCCATCAGGCCGCCGAAATCCTGCAAATCATCCGTGCCGATCAGGTATGCCCCCATCTGTTCCAGCTGACGGGCAGCCTGACTGCCGTCGCGAAAACAGGCTACAGGACTCCACCCGAAGCGCAGATTTTTCACCGTACCATCCCACGTACCGCCGTGTCCAAAGTCGGACTGGGCGACAAACACCATGCGCCCCAGCGCGTGGATGCAGCGGTTGCGGCTCAGCGCCCGCTGGGTGGAAAAAGCGCCGTCAAAATCGTCCTCGCTTAAGTATAGCAGATTCCGCCGTCTGGCCTGTTTACTCAGCTCGTCGGCGACGATGCTGATGACCCGTCCACCGGCGGCAAGACACGCTTCCTGTGCCGCGCGGTCAGCACCCCGGGCGTTGCCGGAAACCAGCGTCAAGCCTTCCTCCGCCGCCCGGTATCCCACCGCCGCGGCAAATTCCCGGTTCTCCGCCCGCAGCTCCCGGCTTCCCACCAGCGCAACCGCCGGGGTGCTCAGAATGGCCAAATCGCCCTTCGCCCACAGGCATCCGGGGCTGTCCATTCCCAGACGCTGCCGCAGAATTCCGGGGTAATCCTCGCTGACCCTTGTGACGGGGGTGCAGTCCATTTTTCTCCCCCGGCTCAGGTAGTAGTCCAGCTCCTGGGTATCCGAAAGCAGGGCGCAGTACCGCTCCGCCGTCTCCCGGTCGTATCCAAGCTCAATGAAATCCTGCCGCGTCATTTCCCGCTCCGGCTGGGTGCATTCCCTGCCCCGCATCCGCAGCGCCAACATGCGCAGCTGAGCGGTAGAAAGAACCTGACGGTCAGGGTTTCCAAGACGGCTCGTCAGCAGCAGAAAGCCCCTTTCCCGGGGATTCAACGGAATCTCCTTTTGGGCGTCACAGGGGCTTTGACTTCCTCGGGCGACAGATTTCCGTCCTTGTCCATCACCATGGGCTGAATGGTGAAATTGCAGTATTTGCAGATGTCATCCAGTCTGGCCTTCTCCGGGAAATTGCTGACGATGCTCCATGCCACGCCCTTTTTCTTCGCCCGGCCGGTGCGGCCAATGCGGTGGACGTAGTATTCGTTCTCCTCCGGCACGTCATAGTTGATGACGCAGTCCACATCGTCCACGTCGATGCCCCGGGAGGCCACGTCCGTCGCGATCAGCACGGCCAGCTTGCCGTCCCGATAGCGCTGCATGGTCTTTTCCCGCTGGCTCTGGCGGATGTCGCCGTGAATGCAGTCGCAGTCCAAGCCCGCCCGCTGGAATTCGTCGCAGAGACGCTGGCACATATGCTTGGTATTGCAGAAGATCATCACCCGCTCATAGCCCTGACTGCGGATCAGGCGCAGGGACGTCTCCGCCTTTTCCAGCGGCGTGCAGGTGATGCTGAACTGGTCGATGTCCGGGCGGTCTTCCTGCTTTGGCTCCACGGTGATCTCCACCTCGTCCCGCTGGTACATCCACGAAACCGTCATGACCTCCTGAGAGATGGTCGCGGAAAACAACCCCAGATTCTTCCGGTTCTTCACCTTGTCGATGATCCGGGTCACGTCCTTGAAAAAGCCCATGTCCAGCATCCGGTCGGCCTCGTCCAGCACCACAGTCTGAATTTTGTCCAGACGGATGGTCTTGCGGTTGTAGTGATCCATCAGCCGTCCCGGCGTCGCCACCACGATCTGGGGCTTGCGCTCCAGCTGCTTGATCTGGCCGCCGATGCCCGCGCCGCCGTACAGCACCGCTACCCGAATGCCCTGAAAATAGGTCAGCAGTCCCCGCAGCTCGTCGCCGATCTGGATGGCAAGCTCCCGGGTGGGGGCAAGGATTAGCCCCTGAACGCCCTCGTTGGCCGGGTCGATATGCTCGATCATGGGGATGCCGAAGGCAAAGGTCTTTCCGGTGCCGGTGGGCGCTTTGGCAATGACGTCCCGCCATTGCAGAAAATATGGGATGGCCTCCGCCTGAATGGTGGTGGGATAGCCGTAGCCCTTCTCTTCAAGCGCTTTCAGCATGGCCTCGCTGAGGCCGAGACTTTCAAATGTGACTTCCATGTTTCTCTTTCCCTTTTCCATCGAAATTTTCTTTATTGTATCACTTTTCCCAGGTGTTTGCAACTTTTTTTGTTTTCCGATAGTCGATTCGAGAAAACTCGGTTTCAATCTCACGCAAAGGTGGACAAACGGGGAAAAATATGCTATATTGTAGGCTATGATAATATGTCCGTAATATAAGGAGAATTCTAATGGGCAAACTAATCGTCATTGAAGGCACGGATGGCTCCGGCAAGTCCACCCAGTTTCGTCTGCTGACCCAGCGTCTGGAAAACGAAAACATTGCCTTTCAGAAAATTGTCTTTCCCCAGTACTCCGAACCCAGCTCCGCGCTGATCCGGATGTATCTCGGGGGCGAGTTCGGCACGAACCCGTCGGATGTTAACGCCTACGCCGCTTCTACCTTTTTTGCCGTTGACCGCTACGCCTCCTATAAAAAGGTCTGGGGACAGTGGTACGAGCAGGGCGGTCTGGTAATCTGCGACCGCTATACCACCTCCAACGCCGTCCATCAGGCATCCAAGGAGCCGGAGGACAGGCGGCAGGAGTTTCTCAAGTGGCTGTATGACTTTGAATACGACCGGCTGGGGCTTCCCCGCCCCGATCTGACGCTGTATCTGGACGTCCCCACGGATTTTACGGAGCAGCTGCTGCGCCACCGGGAGCAGGACACCCACACCACCGCGGACATCCACGAGCGGAACAGCGCCTATCTTGCTTCCTGCCGCCGCACCGGACGCGCCGCCGCTGAATACTACGGCTGGACAATCATTTCCTGCACGGAAAATGGGAAAATGCGGAGTATTGAGGACATTCACGAAGAAATCTACCGCCATGTGGCGGCATGTCTGGAGGACTGAATATGGTTTACATGTTGCTTGGAACCGGCTTCGAGGAAACGGAAGCCGTCGCCCCTATTGATCTGCTGCGCCGCGCGGGCGTGTCCGTCGCCACCGTGGGCATTGGCGGAAAGGTCATCGTCGGAAGCCACGGCATCCCCGTGACCGCCGATATGGAACTTGGCCAAATGGACTTGACCCAGCTGGATATGATCGTTCTCCCCGGCGGAATGAAGGGCGTCGCGTCCATCAAGAACTGCCCGGAGGCGCTGGAAGCCGTGCGGTTCGCATGGGAAAACGGCCGGTTCGTCGCCGCCATCTGCGCCGCACCCACCATTCTTGCCATGCTTGGCATCACCGATGGCAGACGCGCCACCTGCTACCCCGGCTGCGAAGGCCAGATGGGAAGCGCTGACATGGTCTGCGCCCCCGCCGTCACCGACGGAAAGCTCATCACCGGCACGTCCGCGGGCTGCGCCGTTCCCTTTGGTCTGGCGCTGATCGCCGCCCTGAAGGGTCAGGCCGCCGCGCAGGCCGTCGCAGAACAGATCGTCATTCGCTGACCTTGGAGGAACACGATATGGACAACAAACAGTTTCCCGAACGGGACGAGGAGGAAATCATTCCCGAAGAGCTGACCTTCTTTCCCGCCGACGAGGAATCGGAGGACGCCGGGGATGTCCCCGTCTCCGAAGACGTGATTGGGGAAGAAACCGCTTCCCAGCCAGAGGAAATCCCCGCAGAGGTGGAAGAACCTGTTGCGGAGGAAACTCCCGTTGCGGAAGACGTTCCCGCATTTGAGGATGATTCCGTTCAGGAAGAATTTCCCGTTTCTGAGGATGTCCCCCCTGTTGCGGAAGAAATCCCCGTCCCCAATGATACCGCCGAAAAAGGCCGTTCCTTCATGGATCGCATTCCGGACGTGGATGACGGCATGGAAGAATCCTACGATAGCCGGCTCACCGAGCCGGAGATCGGCAGCGAGATCACCCCCGACGAGAGCACCATGGATTCCCACGGTATGCTGGAACACGGCGAGGAAGAGCCGCCCTTTGACCCCAGCATTCTGGACGATCCGGATTTGCAGGAGCTGCCGGAGGAACCATCGGAGCCGGAACCGCCGAAGGACGAGATTGCGGAACAGGAATACCGGGACAGCGACGGTGATTTTGACGCCGCAGAGGATGCCCCCGCCCCGGAAAGAAAAGCGTCCGGTCGTCAGCGCCCCGTCAAAAAGGGACGTCCAAAGAAAACCCGTGGAGAGGGTCTGCTGGGCATCCCCCACATTCTGGTCACCATCGTGTGGCTGGCACTGATCGTGGTCATCGGCGTCACGCTGGGACGGATGATCTGGGTCTGCGCCGCCGACGTGCTGGCTTTCGGGCGGGAAAACAAGCCCGTCACCATCACCGTTTACGAGTCCGACACCATGGACAGCATCACCGACAAGCTCTACAACGCCGGTTTGATCCGCTACAAGAGCCTGTTCAACTTCTATGCCGACATCTCCCACGCCGAGAAGAAGATCGACCCCGGCATCTACGACCTGAACACCCGGTACGACTATCACGCGCTGGTCAACATGATGTCCGCCAGCTCCACCCGTGAGGTCGTGGAAGACCTGCTGATCCCCGAGGGCTACACCTGCCGCCAGATTTTCGCCCTGCTGGAGGAAAACCGCATCTGTACCGCGCAGGATCTCAGCGCCTACGCCGCCAACGGCGCGCTGAAGGACTACTGGTTCCTTGAAAACGTGACCCGGGGCGACAAATACTGCCTTGAGGGCTTCCTTTTCCCGGATACCTACGACTTCTATAAGAATTCCTCCCCCCGTGAGGTTCTGGAAAAGATGCTGGACAACTTCGACTACCGGTTCAGTGAGGAAATGCGCGCCCAGATCGACACCCTGAACACCACCGTCACCGACGGCAGCTTCACCGTCCGGGAAGTGACCATTGTCGCGTCCCTCATTGAGAAGGAAACCGCCTCCGCGTCGGAAAGCCCCCGGATCGCCGGTGTTATTTATAACCGTCTGTTCCACTGGGACTACCCCGCCCTGCTGAACATCGACGCCGCCATCATCTACGCGCAGGACGGCGTGTCCGACCACATCGACACCAGTCTGGACAGCCCCTACAACACCTACCTTCACGTGGGTCTGACGCCCACGCCCATTGCGAACCCGGGTCTTGCCAGCCTGCAAGCAGCGCTGAATCCCGAGTCCCACAACTACTATTACTACGTTCTGAATCCCGCCACCGGTATGCACCAGTTCTCCACCACCCAGGAAGAGCACGAGCTGTACCGTGCGCAGTTTGCTGCTGCCGCCGCTGCCGCTTCCACGCAATCGGAGGACGAATGAGAAAGCTGGAATTGCTCAGCCCCGCCGGGGACATGGAGCGGCTGGAAATGGCCGTAGCCTACGGCGCGGACGCGGTGTATTTCGCCGGAACAAGCTTTGGAATGCGCTCCTTCGCGGGGAATTTCTCCCCCGAGGAGCTGCCCAAGGCAGTGCGGTATGCCCATGACCACGGCGTCAAGTGTCACGTCACCGTGAACACCATGCCAAGAAATGACGAAATCGCCCGGCTGCCGGAATATCTGGAGCAGCTGGACGACGCCGGGGTGGACGCCCTGATCGTGGCCGACCTGGGCGCATTCACCCTGGCCGGGAAATATGCCCCTCACTGCGAAAAGCACATTTCCACTCAGCAGTCCATCGCCAACTACGTCTGCGCTCAGGCGTGGTTTGACCTGGGCGCAAAGCGGGTGGTTCTGGCGCGGGAGTGCAGTCTGGAAGAAATCCGCGCCATCCGCCGGAAGGTCGATCCCGCACTGGAAATCGAGACCTTTGGCCACGGCGCCATGTGCGTCAGCTACTCCGGCCGTTGCCTGCTGAGCAACTACATGACGGGGCGCGACAGCAACCGCGGCGCCTGCGCCCAGCCCTGCCGTTATCAGTACGCCCTGATGGAGGAAAAGCGCCCCGGGGAGTATTTCCCGGTTTTTGAGGACGAAAAGGGTACTTACATCTTAAATTCCCGGGATATGTGCATGATCGACCACTTAAGCGACCTGATGGACGCGGGCGTGGACTGCATCAAGATCGAAGGCCGTGCGAAATCCGCCTACTATGCCGCCATCGTCACGGGAGCCTACCGCCACTGCATCGACGACGCCGCCGCTGGCAGGGTGCTTGACCCCGTCTGGCGGGATGAGGTGGATCACATTTCCCACCGCATCTACTCCACCGGCTTCTATTACGGTGAACCGGGGCAGTACGTAGCTTCCTCCCGGTACATTCGGGAGTGGCAGATTGTGGCGAAGGTAGAATCCTGCGACGAAAACGAACTGGCGGTGTGCCGCCTGAACAACAAATTCCGGGCGGGAGACGCGCTGGAAGTTGTCGGCCCCGACGTGCGCCCCTTCCCCATCACCGCCCCGATCATGGCCGATCTGGAAGGCAACCCGGTAGAAGAACCGAGAACTCCCCAGATGAAATTCACCATCCAACTGCCAAAGGCCGTCCCGCCCATGAGTATGCTCAGAAGAAGCGTTGATCTTTCCCCGAAATAGTCAAAAACACCGAACGTCGAATCGTTCGGTGTTTTTTTCGTATAAAGCCCGCATTACTGCGGTACTTTTTTTCGTTTTTCCGGGAATTTGTGAATCAGAAGTGCCAGCAGAATCGACATACCAAGGCAGAACAGGAACACAGCCGCATTTTCGGATTGAGAAAGTGTCTCGTTTCCGTGAACGACCGCATACTGCACAAGAAACATATTGTGAATCAGGAAGCACTCAAAGGAAATGTCTCCCAAGCACACCAGCGGTTTCCAGCGGAACAGGCTGGATACCCAACCCATACCGCAGGTAAACACGCCGATCAGCACCAGATTTGGCAGGAGCCAAGTGAAAATTCTGCTTCTCCATGGACTTCCGGCGCGGGAAAGCATGAAAAACCAATAGCCGAGCGCGCCAACTTCCAGTACCGTGAACACTATCCGCACCGTGTTTCCCTGCTTCAGGTGCGGCTTTAGGGTGCAGACCAACATTCCAAGGAGCATTCCGCCGAGGTATTCGCCCATTCTGGCTGGCGGGAAAATGTACTGCCAGTAACCCATGTCGAGATTCTTCGTTAAGTAGCAGTAAACAGCCGTCAGGAATAACGTTCCCGCCAGTGCGCCCGACAGCAGCAGCCAGCCCTTTGGGCGCCGATTGATTTTATTCAGCAGGAACATGACGGGAAGATTGAACACAGACAGAAACATCAGGGTGGACAGGAACCAGCCCACACCGTTGTAGCTGAACGCGCCCTCCGCAGACCATGACTGCACCAGCAGGAGATTCCGCACAAGCTGCCCCGGAAATCTCTGAACGTCAAAAAGCGCAGTCAGATTTTCCGTATTCGTGTAGAGGAAAATGTACAGCGTCGTAAACAGATACAGGGGGTAAATCTTCTTCACCTTGCGCCACAGGTACTTCCCTTCCTCCCGCCAGCTGAGCCGGACGTCCTTGTTATAGAAAACAAGCGCCGTCACCAGACCGCTAAGCATGAAGAAAAAACTGACCGCCGCAGTGGAGCAGTGAGAAGTCGGGTATTTGAAAAACAACCATTGTTCGCCATGGCACACAAACACATTGAAAAAAGCCCAGAACCGCAGAAATTGCAGCTGTTCTTCCCTTCCGGTCCTGGTTGGGGACGCTATCTGTCCCTCTGTCTGCATACGCCGCCCTCCTTTCGATTTTGGGTCAGTTTTTCAGGCTTTGCAGCGGCGCGGGAATTCTGCCGCCGCGGGCAATAAAGTCCTCGCTGGCCTTGTCGTGCACCGGCATCACCGGGGCGCTGCCCAGCAATCCGCCCATTTCCACCCGGTCGCCTACGGTCTTGCCGGGGGCGGGGATGATGCGCACGGCGGTGGTCTTGGTGTTCACCATGCCGATGGCCGCTTCGTCCGCAATGATGGCGGAAATGGTCGCCGCAGAGGTATCGCCGGGGACCGCGATCATGTCCAGTCCCACGGAGCAGACACAGGTCATCGCCTCCAGCTTGTCAAGGCACAGCGTGCCGCCCTCGGCGGCGGCGATCATGCCCTCGTCCTCGGACACGGGGATAAACGCGCCGGACAGGCCGCCCACATGGTTGGACGCCATGACGCCGCCCTTTTTCACCGCGTCGTTCAGCATGGCAAGGGCAGCCGTGGTGCCGTGGGTGCCGCAGACCTCCAGCCCCATTTCTTCCAGAATCCGGGCAACGCTGTCCCCCACGGCGGGAGTGGGCGCGAGGCTCAAATCCACGATTCCGAAGGGTACGCCCAGACGGCGGGACGCTTCCTTGCCCACCAGCTGACCCATACGGGTGATCTGGAAAGCGGTCTTTTTGATGGTTTCGGCCACCACGTCAAAGGGCTGACCCTTCACGTTCTGCAAAGCGTGGTACACCACGCCGGGGCCGGAAACGCCCACATTCAGCACGCACTCCGGCTCGCCCACGCCGTGGAACGCACCGGCCATGAAGGGATTATCCTCCACGGCGTTGGCGAACACCACCACCTTGGCGCAGCCAAGGCCGTCGTTATCCGCAGTCAGCTCGGCGGTTTTCTTGATGATTCGACCCATTTCCGCAACGGCATCCATGTTGATGCCCGCTTTGGTAGAGCCAACATTCACGCTGGCGCACACCCGCTCGGTGGCAGCCATGGCCTCGGGGATGGAGCGGATCAGCTTCCAGTCTCCCATGGTGCAGCCCTTCTGCACCAGAGCGGAAAAGCCGCCGATGAAGTTGACGCCGCAGGTGATCGCCGCCGCGTCCAGGGTTTTGGCGATTTCCACATAGGAATCCGTCTCACAGGAGCCGGCCACGATGGAGATGGGCGTAACAGAAATCCGCTTGTTAACGATGGGAATTCCGAATTCCTTCTCGATGTCCTCGCCGACCTTCACCAAGTCTTTGGCGCAGCGGGTGATCTTCCGATAAATCTTATCGCAGCAGGTCTTCAAATCCGGGTCGCAGCAGTCCAACAGACTGATGCCCATGGTGATGGTTCGGATGTCCAGATGCCGCTTGTCGATCATATCCTGGGTTTGCAGGATGTCCTTCTGATTCAGCATGGCCTGTCCCTCAAATCCGGTGCATGGCTTCAAAGATGTCCTCACGCTGCACGCGGATGGACAGTCCCATTTCCTTGCCGATCTCGTCCATGCGGGTGACAAGCTCTCCCAGCGGCACATTGCACGCGGAGACCTCCGTCGCCATCATCATGGTGAAATAGCCCTGCATAACGGTCTGGCTGATGTCCAGAACGTTGACGTTGAAGTCCGCCAAAGCGGTGCAGACACCCGCGATGATGCCCACCCGGTCTTTTCCAACTACGGTTACGATTGCTTTCATCTTTTTCTCCTTCCGTCCGGGACTGCGGCCTGCGCCCGTCCACCGGACTGTCACATATGGGGATTATACCTCGTAATCTGCTGCCACCCGGCTGTCCAGCAGGTGGAAGAAATGGGTCTTGGCCTCCTGATGCAGGGGATGCACGGCATAATTTTCCAGCGCTTCCCGGCTTTCAAACTCGGAATACAGGGCGTAATCCATGCCGTTGAACGCCTGACGGATCTCCAGATGCAGCAGACCCGGAATCTTTCCCACCAGCGGCTCCAGAACGGATGCGATCAGCTTCACGGCCTCGGTCTTGTTAACGCCCTCTTTCAGGGTGTACAGTACGATATGCTTTACCATAATTATCCTCCTTATCGGTTCACAGCCCGCTGCGGAAATCCGCAGACGCGGCGAATTGTCCTGTTTAGCAAAACACCGGGGCTACATGCGCAGCCCCGGTGTTGCATCACAAATTACTCGGCGTCCTCTTCAGGCTGTTCCAGCAGAGCGCGGATAGACAGGGAGATACGCTTGTTCTCGGCGTCCACATCGGTGATCTTGACCTTCACATCCTGACCCTCGGACAGGACATCCTCAGGCTTGCCGATGCGGCGGTCAGCGATCTGGGAAATGTGGATCAGGCCGTCCACGCCGGGCAGGATCTCCGCGAAGGCACCGAAGGTCATCAGCTTGACGATCTTGGCGTCCACAACGTCGCCCACGGAATACTTGGTCATGAACTGATTCCAGGGGTTCATCTCGGCGGTCTTGTAGCCCAGAGAAATCTTGTGCTTCTCGGGGTCGAAGGAAATGACGTAAACGTCGATCTCGTCGCCGACCTTCACAACGTCAGCGGGAGTCTTGATATGGTTCCAGCTCAGCTCGGAAACGTGAACCATGCCGTCCACACCGCCGATGTCCACGAACGCACCGTAGGAAGTCAGGGACTTGACGGTGCCATGGTACTTCTTGCCCACTTCGATCTCGGACCAGATCTTCTCCTGCGCGGCCTTGCGAGCCTCGGAGTTGACGGCGCGGATGGAGCCGATAACACGGCGGCGGGCGCGGTTGACCTCAGTGATCTTCAGCTGCACGGTCTTGCCGACCATACCGGCCATGTCACCGCCCTTGGCGATGCCGGACTGGGAAGCGGGGATGAACACCCGGATGCCCTTGACATTGGCGACCAAACCGCCCTTGTTTTCCTCGGTGATGGTGCCTTCAACAGTGGTCTTGTTCTCTGCCCATGCGGTCATGTCGTCCCAGACCTTCAGGCCGTCCAGCTTCTTCTTGGACAGCTGCACGGTGCCTTCCTGATCGTTGACGCGAACGACGAAAACCTCGATCTCGTCGCCAACTTTCAGGATGTCTTCGGGCTTCACGGAAGGATCGGTGCTGACTTCGTCATAAGGGATGTAGCCGGCATGCTTGGTGCCGAGGTCGACCTGGACTTCGGTGTTGCCGATTCCGGTCACGGTGCCGATAACCTTATCTCCTGTATTTAAAGTCTTGATGGACTGCTCGAGAAGCTCCGCGAAGTTCTCCTCCTGTACAGTCTCAACATTCGTGATTTCGCTCATAGTCTTGTTGACCTCCTTTATAATCCACGCCGGCGTCGACGCACCGGCAGTGATTCCAACATCGCTGACACCGCGAAAGTCCTCGGGACGCAGCTCGGAAGCGTTGTCCACCAGAAAGACCCGACCGCAGTGTTCCCGGCAAATCATAGCGAGACGGCCTGTGTTGGAACTTTTGGGGTCTCCCACAACGACCATAGCCTGACAGATTTCACTCAATTCAGCTGCTTCGCTTTGCCTATACTCAGTTGCTCTACATATTGTATCAAAAATTTTCAGGTTAGTAAACTGTTTTTTTGCAAATTCACCGCACATTTTCCACAAAGATTCAGTCAAAGTCGTTTGTGAAACCATGCAAATTGACGAATTCTTAAGATTTTCTTTGGAATATGCCCAGTTTTTCAGGTCGTCAAGGGTCTCAAAAACCCGGCAATCCCGGCACCATCCGGCAATGCCCTCCACCTCCGGGTGGGTGGGCGTCCCGATGATGACAGGCAGCTGTCCTTCTTCCTCGGCGCGGCTGACGATTCCGTGGATGCGTTTGACGAAGGGACAGGTGGCGTCGATGATCTCCACGCCCCTGCGCTGCAATTCCTCATACACCGCCCGGCTGACGCCGTGGGAACGGATAATGACCGTCTGGCCGGGGCAAGCCTGCTCAGGGGTGTCGATCACCTCCACACCCAAGGCGCGGAATTTGTCCACGACGTGGTGATTGTGAATGATCGGCCCCAGCGTGACCACCTTTTTCCCCGCTTTTGCCGCCTGCTCCACCAGCTCCACCGCCCGACTGACGCCGAAGCAGAACCCGGCGCTTTTCGCGACCCGGACGCTCATAGCGTCACCTTCCGGGCAATGATCTCCTTCATCGCGGCGATCACGCCGTCGATGTCCAGCTCGGAGGTGTCCAGCTTAACGCTGTCCCGCGCCATTTTCAGGGGGGCAATCGCCCGGTGGGTGTCCTGATAGTCCCGCTGCTGAATGTCCTTGAGGATTTTATTGTAGTCCGCCTTCTGCCCCTTGGCAATCAGCTCGTCCGTGCGGCGCTTCGCCCGCACCTCCGGAGTAGCGGTGAGGAAAATCTTCACCGTGGCATTGGGCAGCACCACGGTGCCGATGTCCCGGCCGTCCATGATGACGTTGTGCTTCTCCGCCATTTCCCGCTGCATGTCCAGCAGCAGATCCCGGACGATGGCGTGGGCGGAGACCAGGCTTGCTTTCTGGGAAAGGTCGGGGGTGCGGATGTCGCCGGTCACGTCCATGCCGTTCATGATCATATGCTGGACGCCCTCGTCGTCGTACTCGATGCCGATGGTCAGCTCGTCGATGTAGCGGGTGATGCCGTCGATGTCCTTGGGACTGACGCCCCACAGGTCAAAGAAATAGGCCACGGTGCGGTAAATCGCCCCGGTGTCCACGTAGTAAAAGCCCAGCTCTTTGGCAAGTCTTCGGGCGATGGTGGACTTTCCTGCCCCGGCAGGGCCGTCAATGGCGATGGAAATTGGTTTTGCCATATAGATTTCCTTCCTTCTATCTCTCTGAGCGAAGTTTACTCAGGGCGTTTGCTTCTCTTGCGACCACCTCGTCGGGGGTCAGGTTCAGACGCTTTCCCGTTTCCTCGGGGCTTAGGGGCATTCCGCCCTCCAGACCAAACCGCAGGGAGATCAGCTTCGCGTCGGTCTCGTCAAGCACCGACATCAGCTCCATGATGCGCTGGCGCATCTGGAAATAGGCGGTGTCCTCCACGGCCTGCTCTTCGGCTTCCTTTTCTTCCTCCGGCTCTGGCTGCTTCTTCGCCTGCGCCAGAAGACGGGCGTCGTCCAGCATCTTTTTCACCACGGATGCTTCCTCCGGGCTTATGTGCATGGCCTCGGCGATCTCCTCCAAAGTGGGATTTCTCCCCAGCTCGGACAGCAGCCGCTCGTCCACGGCACGGTAGTCCTCCAGCGCCCCACGGAGCTTCTGCCCAACACCGTTGGCTCTCGCCTGCAAAAAGACCGCTTTCGCCATGTAGAACCGAATCCAGTAGTCCCGGTAGGCGTCATAATTCCCCTCCCGGTAGCCCTGAATGGCCTGCCACAGTCCGAGGCTCCCCTCCTGAATCAAATCCAGCAGGAGCACCCCGCAGCCGACGTGATCTTTGGCGATCTCCAGAACCCGGTGCAGCCCCAGATTGGTCAGCGTCTCCATAGCGCGCTCATCCGCTGCCGCACACCTTGCCGCCAACGCCTGCTCGTCCCCGGAAGTGGAAAGCTGCGCCACCTCTTCCAAGTACAGCCGCAGGGGGTCGTTGGGTTCCAATTCCCCGGGGTTCAGGCCCTTTTCCACCAGCTGCGCTTCCTGACGCAGACGCAGAGCCGCTGCTCCACTGCCCGACGTTTTGGGCAGGTCGAAAACATCCAGATTCAGGCCGCCGTCCTCCAATGCCTGTAGGGCGTCCTCCACGACCTGCTCGTTTTCTTCCTCCAGCATGGTCAGAAGGTTCGCGGCCGAAACCGTATCCCCTGCCCGTTTGGTTCGCAAAAAGGCTTCCCAAGGGCTGTCCTCAAAGGAAAAATCCAGATCATTCATTCAAGAAATCCTCCAATCCAAGACTGGTACCCATTTTTTGCAGCTTGTCCATGGCCTGACGCTCGATCTGACGCACCCGCTCCTTGGAAATGCTCAGCTTTTTGCCGATCTCCTCCAAAGAATAGCAGTTGCCGTCCTCCATGCCGAAATGCAGCCGCAGGATCTGCTGCTGGCGCTCGTTCAGCGTACTCAGAAGCTGGTCCATTGTCTTGTCCAGCTCCCCGCGCACCACTTCCTCATAGGGCTGGGGCGCCTGCGCATCCTCCAGCAGAGATTGCAGGGCAGTGCCGTCGTCATCCCCCGTGGGAACGTCCAGCGAGCAGATGTCCGGCGTCAGCTGGGTCAGCTCCGCCACTTTTTCCTCGGGCAGGCCGCACTTTTCCGCGATCTGCGCGGCGGTGGGTTCCTCCCCCAGTTCCTGACGCAGGGCGGTGCGCACCGCTTCAATCTTCCGCATCCGCTCCGCCGTGTGCAGCGGTACACGGATGGCGCTGCCGTGGTTCATCAGGCACCGGGTCACGCCCTGCCTGATCCATTTTGTGGCATAAGTGGAAAAACGGTAATCCTTGGTATAATCAAATTTCCGCGCCGCCACCAGGAGGCCGATACTGCCCTCCTGAATCAGGTCCATCAGCGCGACGCCACGTCCGGCGTACTCTCTCGCGATGGACACCACCAGACGCAGATTGGAATTGACCATCTGGCGAATGGCGCTCTCGTCTCCCTGAGCGCAGCGCATGGCAAGCTGGCGCTCCTCCTCCGGCGTCAGACGGGGATACCGCCGGATCTCATTTAAGTATTGGCGCACATCGTCCTCGCCGGCACTCACCGGAGAATTCTCTAACAGCTCTGTCATGCTTTCATTCCTTTTCTTTCCTTCATTCGTTCCCGCACCGCCAGCAGGTCGTCCTCCGTCGTCACTTTGGACGCCTGATATTCGTTCTGGATGGTGCGGATGCAGTCCGTCAGCGCCTGCTCGTTTACAGGCCCCTGCTGCCTGTGCAGGATGCCCGCAATGTGGGACATTTCCTCCGGCGTCAAGTCCGTCAGTCCCCCAAGGGAGACTTCCAGTCCCTGCTCATGTCGCTGCTTTAACTGGGCGTAAACCCGTCCCAGCAGCTCTGAGGAGAACATCTCCGCTTTCAGACCGCCGGTGCTGTCCAGCAGGGCGCTTTCCCGCAGAACCAGCGACAGAAGCATTTCCTCCGCCATGGCGGATTTCATGTTGGTATAGCGGATTTCCCGGCTTTTGGGCTGTAGATTCCGGGCGGGAGACAGGTCGATCTTCTCCTGCTTTTTCTTCTCCTGATAGACCCGCCGTTTCCACGCCCGCTGAATTTCCATCTGCATGGCGTCGGCGCTGATCTTCGCGGCCTCCGCCACCCGCCCGCCGTAGACGTCCCGCTGGACGGCGCTGGGCAGGGAGCCGATCAGGTCGGCAGATTCCTGCAAATAGCGAACCTTCTGGTCGTCGTCCCGCAGGTCGTATTTCCGGGCAATGGCGGCAAGCTGGTATTCCACCCGGTTGGAGGATTCCTCCAGCAGAATTTTAAAACGGTCGGCACCGTACTTTTTCAGGAACTCGTCAGGGTCCTTGGCGTCCCGCATTTTCAGGACCTTGACCTGCAATCCCGCCTTTTCCAGCATGGGGATCGCCCGCTGAGTGGCGTTCTGTCCGGCGGTGTCGCCGTCGTAGATCAGCACCACCTGATCGGTGTACCGGGACAGCAGCGTTGCGCCGTCGTCCGTCAGGGCAGTTCCCAAAGAAGCCACCGCGCAGTCAAATCCATACTGGTGCAGGGCGATGGCGTCCATGTACCCCTCCACCAGAATCAGGTAGCCCATTTTGCTTTTCTTGGCGTAATTCAGGGCAAACAGGTTTTTCCGCTTGTTGAAAATCAGGGTTTCCGGGGAATTTAAGTATTTTGCGGCGTTTTTGTCCCGGTCGTTCATAATGCGCCCGCCGAAGCCGATGACATTTCCCCGGACGTCGATGATAGGGAACATCAGCCTGTCCCGGAACCGGTCGAAAAGATTGCCGTTCTTTTTGGACACCGTCACAAGGCCGGAGTCCCGCAGCTCCTGATCGGTGTAGCCTTTTTTCCGCATGGCGTCCACCAGATCGCTCCAGCTGTCCGGGGCGTAACCGATGCCAAACTTGGTCAGGGTCGTCTGGGACATTCCCCGCCCCCGGGCGTATTCCAGTGCCGACGTGCCCATAAGTGCGTACAGGCAGCTGTGGAAAAACCGCGCCGCTTCCTTGTGCAGCGCCCAGAGCCGCTCCTGCTGACGATACCGGGACTGGTACTGCTCGTCCTCGGGGACTTCCAGCCCCGCCCGCTTGGCCAGCGCCCGCACGGCGTCCCCGTAGCTCAGCCCCTCAATTTCCATCTCGAAATTGATGACACCGCCGCCCTTGTGGCAGCCGAAGCAATAGAACATGCCCTTGTCCGGCGCGACGGAGAAGGAGGCGGTCTTCTCTCCGTGGAAGGGACACAGGCCAAACAGGTTGGAGCCGGAACGCTTCAGCGTCACGTACTGCCCCACCACGTCCTCAATCGGGTTCCGCGCGATCACTTCGTCAATAAATGCCGGTGGAAATGGCATAGTCTCCCCCCCTTCGTCAAACTTCTTTACAAATTCTCAACCGTGAACCTGCCATCCCATGGGGATGAAGATCTCCCGGAATTTTTCGACGGCGTAATTGTCCGTCATTCCCGCTATGTAGTCGCACACCGTGCGTTCCATACCGTCGAAGCTCAGCTGGGGCTGAAAATCCTCGGGCAGCGCTTCCGGATGGGCGATGTAGTATTCAAACAGCCGCTTCAGCATATCCTTTGCCTTGCTCTCCTCGCCCTTGGCCACCGGATTGCGGTAGACATTGGTAAACATGAACGAGCGCAGCTCCTTGAGCGCCCTGTCCACATCGGGAGACAGACAGACTTTCCCGAATTCCCGGGAGGTGCGGATGGCGTCGCAGACAAGTGTGTTGATCCTGTCCCGGTGGCTGTGGCCCAGCACGTCGGTGATGTCGATGGGAATGTCGTCGTCGGTGAGGATGCCCGCCCGGATGGCGTCGTCAATGTCGTGATTAACGTAGGCGATTTGGTCGGAGCGGCGCACGGCCTGCCCCTCCAGCGTCTCCGGCCAGTAATCTCCGGTGTGACCCAGAATGCCCATGCGGACTTCATAGGTCAGGTTCAGCCCCTGACCGTCCTTTTCCAGAATGTCCACCACTCGCAGGCTCTGCTCATTGTGGCGGAAAGGCTTGCCAAGGCACTGGCTCAGAACGTCCTCCCCGGCGTGGCCGAATGGAGTGTGTCCCAGGTCATGCCCCATGGCAATGGCTTCCGCCAGATCTTCGTTCAGCCCCAGCGCCCGTGTGATGGTTCCGGCAATGCGGCTGACCTCCAATGTGTGGGTCATCCGGGTGCGGTAGTGGTCGCCCTCAGGCTGCAAAAACACCTGCGTCTTGTGCATCAGGCGGCGGAAGGACTTGGAATGGACAATGCGGTCAATGTCCCTCTGGTAACAGGTACGCACGTCCTCCGCCCGGGGTTCTTCAAACCTCAGACGTCCCCTGCTCTGGTCGGCGAAGGCCGCCAGAGGATTCAGTCGCTTATGCTCCTGCCATTCCAGTTCTTCCCGCACAGTCATGGTAATTCCCTCATTCCTTGTAGAAAATGACATCCGCTTTTTCTGCTTTTGTTTATGCAGTCTCCACCGGGAACGCCCGGTATTCCTGCCCGGTCTCCATGCCCTCCACGGTTCCGCTGGACAGGTCGGTGAGTTTTTCCAGAAAGGCGCTGACCTGTCCCTCCGGGAACAGCAGCTCCAGCTCCACCTCCGCGCCGAAATCCGTCTTGCGGAGGATGCCTCCAAAGGCGGCGGCTTCCAGCTTGACCCGCTCGTAGAAGGGATAGGGGCACGGCACGTACACCGCCGTCCATACCCGCTTCATGGATTTGCCCGCAGCGTCCACAGCGATTTTCGCGCCTTTTGTGTAAGCCCGCACCAGTCCCCCGGCGCCCAGAAGAATGCCGCCAAAGTACCGGGTCACCACGCACACCACGTTAAAAAGACATTCCCGCTGCAAAACCTGCAGCATGGGCATTCCCGCAGTGCCGCCGGGTTCGCCGTCATCGGAGAAGCGCACCGCGCCGTCTCTGATGATGTACGCCCAGCAGTTGTGGGTGGCGTCGTAGTGCTTCTTTTTCATCTCCTGAATTTTCGCCAGAGCTTCTTCCTCGGTGTCCACAGGCCAGACGCGGCCGATGAAGCGGGACTTTTTTTCTACAAATTCCGCTTCGCCAAATTGGGTGGGTATCAGATACTCGTCCAATCCTCAGCACTCCCCGATGATATATTCCCGGAGTCTGCCGTATAGGATTCCGTCCACGACGGCCTCGATCTCGATGCCCTCCGGGGTGTAGTCCACTTTTTTGACCTGTGCACCGTCATGCAGCGTCTCCACCATGCCGCCCATGGCATAGGGCAGACGCACCACGATATGGTGCCGGGCATGGTTCAGGGCGCTCTCGATGGCTTTCAGCAGCCCGTCCATATTGATGCCCCGCTTGGCGGAGATGGCAACAATATTCTTCCCCACGGGAATGTCGTCGGAATACACCAGATCGGCCTTGTTGTAGCATTTCAGCACCGGGGTTTCCGGCTTGGCCAACTGGGAGATCAGCCTGTCTACCACGGCGATATGCTCTTCCAGATGGGGGTCGGAAGCGTCGATGACGTGCAGAAGCAAATCGGCAAATTCCAGTTCCTCCAACGTCGCCCGGAAAGCGTCCACCAGATGGTGGGGCAGTTTTGCGATAAATCCTACGGTGTCGGAAAGGATCACGTCCAGATTGTCGGAAACCGTCAGAAGCCGGGAGGTGGTATCCAGCGTGTCAAACAGCCGGTTGTTGGCGGGGATTCCCGCGCCGGTGAGCTGATTGAGCAGGGTGGATTTTCCCGCGTTGGTGTAGCCCACAATGGCCACCACCGGAACGGAATTTTTCATTCTCCGCTCCCGCTGGACGGAGCGCACCTTGCGCACCTGCTCCAGCTCTTCTTCCAGACGGTTGATGCGCTCCCGGATATGCCGCCGGTCAGATTCCAGCTTCGTCTCGCCGGGGCCACGGGTGCCGATGCCGCCGCCCTGCCGGGAAAGGCTCGTACCCATGCCGGACAGTCGGGGCAGCAGATATTTGTATTGCGCCAGCTCCACCTGAAGCCGGCCTTCCTTCGTCTTCGCCCGCTGGGCGAAAATGTCCAGAATAAGGGCGCTTCTGTCCAGAACGGGAAGCCCGATAATTTCCTCCAACGCCCGGATGTTGCCAGGAGAAAGCTCGTTGTCGAAAATGACCATGGTGGACTGGGTCGCTTCCGCCAGCATCCGCACCTCCTGCGCTTTTCCCTCGCCGATGAAGCTGTGGGAATCGGGGGTATGGCGGTTTTGCAGCACCTTGCCTGTGCAGAAACCTCCCGCGGTCTCCAGAAGGTCTTCCAGCTCGTCCAGGGTGCTTTCGGTGGCGGTATATTCCTCAGCAAAGCAGTCCGCGTTCAGTCCCACCAGAACCGCCCGTTCCTGCGTCTGTTTATCAAATCTTTCTTCCATGTTACCTCCGTTTTTCTCATGGGAAACCCCGGTTTCTCCTCCGGCGGCACTTCCCCTCTTACCGTTTCTCTTATTATACCACACATCCGCGCCGCGAACAACCACAAAAATACAAAAATCCCGCACTGCATCACGCAGTGCGGGATTTGCGGGTCTTACTTCAGGCCAAACCGCTTGTTGAACCGATCAACACGTCCACCGGTGTCAACCAGCTTCTGCTTGCCGGTATAGAAAGGGTGGCACTTGGAGCAGATCTCAACACGAATGTCCTTCTTGGTAGAACCAGTGGTAAAGACATTGCCGCACGCGCAGCGGATGGTGGTCTGTTCGTACTTGGGATGGATACCTTCCTTCATTTCGTTCACCTCTTTCTTATCAGTTAAAGGGCATAGTAGCCCCGGGCAATCTTTAATCGCCCGGATATCATATCATAAAGTGTCGGAGAATGCAAGCATTTTTTTCGATTTTTTCGAAAAATCGAAAAATCGTGGTGCATCAGCGGTTTTTCCGATCAGAATGCCCAGTTGCCGCTGCGGAAAATGGGTACGACCTTGCCGTCCTCGCAGATGCCGTCGATGTTCATGCTGTCGCAGCCGATCATGAAGTCCTCGTGGATCATGGAATCATTGATGCCCAGCGTCCGGCACTCGTCCAGCGTCTTATTCTGGAAATCCTTGATGGTGTCGGCAAAGCCCATACCCAGCGCCAGATGGCAGGCGGCGTTCTCGTCGAACAGGGTGTTATAGAACAGGATGCCGCTCTCCGCAATGGGGCTGTGCTGGGGCACCAGCGCGCACTCGCCCAGATAGGACGCGCCATCGTCCATGGCGATCATGGTCTTGAGCAGCTCCTCGCCCTTCTCCGCCTTGACCTCCACGGCCTTGCCCTTTTCAAAGCGGACGGAGAAATTCTCGATGAGCTGACCCTGATAGCTCAGGGGCTTGCTGGCATAGACGATGCCCTCGGCTTCGCCCCGCTTGGGAGAGATGAAGCACTCCTCCGTGGGGATGTTGGGGTTGAAGAAGATGCCCTGCAGGCTGGTGTCTCCGCCGCCCTTCCACTCGCCTTCGGGGATCATACCCACGGTCAGGTCGGTGCCGTTTTCGGCGGTGTAGTGCAGGCTGCGGATGTGCAGGCTGTTGAGATAAGCGCAGCGGTCATGCAGGTCGGCGTTGTGCTCCTCCCACGCCTTCACAGGGTCGTCGGTCACACGGGAAGTGAACAGAATGGCCTCCCACAGCTTCTCCATGGCGGCGCTGGTGCGCATTCCGGGGAAGACCTTCTTCGCCCAAGCCGCGCCGGGGACGGCGGCAATGCACCACTGATCCTTGTTTTCCAGCTGGTCGCTGTAGGGCTTCACGATGGGATAGCGCAGCTGACGGGACTTGGCAAGCTTGCCCATGTTGATGCCCTTCAGGCCGTCGGGGTCTTCGGACATCAGGTGGATGCGGCAGGGGATCACGTCCACATAGTGCTGCAGTCTGGCTTTCTGCCACTCGGGCACCTCGCCCAGCGTCTTAACGGACTGGTGGCGCACATGGAGCTTCTGCAGAGGCTGGTAGTTCCACTCCACCGTGACCTTCTTCGCCTTGGCCTTATAGGCTTCCTCCACGACCATCTGGACGAATTCCGGCTGGTCGAGATCGGCGTAAATCAGCACCTCCTGCCCCTTCTGGACATTGACGCCGCTGCGGACGATCAGGTGGGCATATTCTCTTAAAACCGTTTTCTTCATAAAATGTGTCTCCTTTTCCTTGAAATTCCGGGAAAGCCAAACTTGACGGCTTCCCAAAAATTTCCCAGACTTTCGCTATAGTAGCAGATTTCCCCCAAAAGGTCAATGCCTGTTGCAATCCATTCAAAAATCGTTTATAATCACGTTAAATCCATTCTCCAGTTTTTGCCGGGACGCGCCGCATTATGCACATTCCCGGGCTGGTCATCAAGAGAGGTATCCTTATGCTTACAAAAGAAGAATTTCAGCAGAAGATTCAGGAGGGTGTCCGCATTCTGGACGGCGCCACCGGCTCCAACCTCCGCGCCGCCGGAATGCCCAAGGACTGCTGCACCGAGCAGTGGGTGCTGGAAAACCCGGAACCTCTGGTCGCGCTCCAGCGCGCCTACGCCGCCGCGGGCAGCCAGATTATTTACGCCCCCACCTTTCAGGCGCAGCCCATCGCCCTGAAAACCGTTGGCATGGACGCCCAGACGGAGAAGATCAACGAAGCGCTGGTTGCTCTGTCCCGCTCCGCCGCCCCCGGATGCCTCATTGCGGGCGACCTGACCACGCTGGCCGTTTACTGCGAGAGCTGGAACCCGGACTGCTTCGACCTGCTGGTGGAGAATTACCGCCGCCAGATCCGCGGTCTGATCGACGGCGGGGCCGATCTGCTCATCGGCGAGACCCTGCTTTACGCGCAGGAGGCAGAGGCCATTCTCACCGCCGCCGAGCTGGAAGGCGCGGGAGCCGCCATGTACACCTTCACCATGCAGTCGGACGGGGCGCTGTTCTCCGGGGCGGACGGTGGAAAGGTGCTGCGCGATCTGGAAGCGGCTGGTGCGGCCGCCGTTGGCTTCAACTGCGTGGCGGCGGACGTGCTGACACCCCATCTGGTGTCAAAGCTTCGCCGCAGTGTGAAGATCCCCCTGATCTGCAAACCCAATGCAGGCATCCCCACCATCAACGACCAGGGCGTCGCGGAATACGCCCAGACACCGGAAGAATTCGCCGGAATCATGCGTCAGTGCCGGGACAACGGTGCCGCATTGCTGGGCGGCTGCTGCGGCACGACCCCGGCGTTCATCGCGGCTCTTACGAAATCGCTGTAGATTTGGTGCGTTTTCCCCTCCATTTTCGTTTCCCTTCGCCGGAAACTCTTAAGATTTTCCAAAAAGCGGGCGTTTCGCCCGCTTTTCTTATTGCCAAGCCCGGTGAGGTTTGTTATAATTACATTGTTATGAAAAACAGAATTCATCTCTATGTCAGCCGCAAAAACGCGCTGACCTGGCTGATGGCGCTGTGCATGGTCTGCTCGGCAGTGGCCCGCATTGCGCTCTCCGGTTTGAAAGGGTCCGGAGACGCGCATTTCGTGTGGAGCCAAATCGTTCTGCCAATCGCGGCGGCCTTGCTGTACGCGCTCATCGCCCTCCTGTCCGGAAAAGAACAGTTCTATAAGACCGCCATTCCCGTCTGGCTCATGGCTCTGTACGCGGGCCTGACCTTCTCCGTCGGCGTTTCCAGTCGATTGATGGCGTTCCTGTTCTGGGTCGCGGTGATCTTCTTTGCCTTCCTCTACACGGATATCACCGCCGGACGCCGCAAGCACGCCGTGCTGCTGTTGTTTCCCATTCTGTGCTGCCCGCTGCTGTTCCTGATGTATTGCTACCGGGCGTTCCTGCTTCAACACGATTATTACGCGGGCGGCAAATGCTTGCCGGACTTTCTCATGGTTCTGGGAATGCTGATCCTTCTTTTCGGCATCCGGGTGCATCCGGTGGACGAGTACCACCCCACATGGGGCGACCGCACCGACGGACGCCGTCTGCGCACCCTGCCCCCCATGGCGCAGGTTTCCCCCTACATCATGGTCACCCGGAACACCTCGTCCAATCTCTTTGAAGATTCTCTGGAGATCACTCACATTGACCGCTACATCCGCCGCAAACGCCGGGAGGGTCTGACCAGCTTCGGCATCACCCATGTCCTGCTGGCGGCCTATTGCCGGGGCGTATGCCGCTATCCCGGCCTGAACCGGTTCCTCGCGGGGCAGAAGGTCTATACGCATGGCGACGACATTCAGTATTGCATGACCATCAAAAAGGAAATGACCGCCGACTCCCCGGACACCATCGTCAAGGTGCACCTGAATCCCCATGACACCGCCGACGATGTCTACCGCAAGCTGCAATCCGCCGTGGAGAACGTCAAAAACACGCCTCTGGATTCCAGCTTTGACAACACGGCGGGTGCACTCACGCTGATTCCCGGCGTGTTCCTGAAATTCACGGTGTGGCTGCTGAAAACGCTGGACTATTTCGGGATGCTGCCCAAATTCCTGCTGGAGGTCAGCCCCTTCCACGGCAGCCTGTTCTTCACCTCCATGGGAAGTCTGGGCATCCCGCCCATTTACCACCACCTGTATGACTTCGGCAACCTGCCGGTGTTCGGTGCCTTCGGCATGAAGCGTCGGGCGGTAGAGGTGCAGGAGGACGGCTCCGTGGTGGAGAAAAAGTATGTAGACGTCAAGTTCACCATGGACGAGCGGATCGTGGACGGCTTCTACTATGCCGCATTCTTTAAGCATTACCGCCGCATTCTCGCCCACCCCGAAATTCTGGACAACCCGCCCGAGGAAGTGCTGAGCGACATTGACTGACATGAAAGAGCAGATTCTCTCGTTCCTTCCCCCGGAATATCCGTGGAAAGATCGGCTTTTCGTATTTCCCGAGCTGGATTCCACCAATAATCGACTGAAAGTGCTTGCTTCTCAGGGCGCTCCCCACGGCACCGTCCTGATCGCCGACCGCCAGACCGGCGGCCGGGGACGGATGGGACGGTCGTTTCTGTCCCCGCCGGGGGTGGGCATTTATATGAGCATCCTTCTGCGTCCAGAGTGTGCGCCTCAGGAGCTGATGCACCTGACCTGCGCCGTCGCAGCCGCCATGTGCCGGGCGGTGGAATGCGCCGCCGGGCTTCGCCCCGGCATCAAGTGGACGAACGACCTCGTCTGGGGAAAGCAGAAATTCGCCGGAATCCTCACGGAAATGGGGCTGAACGCCGCCGGAGGCGTTGATTGGGCGATCGTAGGCATCGGCGTCAACTGCTGCCAGAAAGCGGAGGATTTTCCCCCGGAGATTCGGGACAGAGCCTGCTCCCTCGCCATGGCGGCAGGTCGGGAAATTGACCGCTGCCGGGTCGCCGCCGCCATGATGGAGGCACTATGGGAAATGGACGCCTCCCTGTTCACCGGCAAGAAGGACATGCTCCGGTTCTACCGGGAAAACTGCGTCACCATCGGCAAAGAAATTTCCGTGGTGGGCGCGGGAGAAGTCCGCCACGGGCGGGCGCTGGACATTGACGACGAAGGCGCGCTGGTGGTGGAATTTCCCGATTCCCATGTGGAAGCTGTCAACGCCGGGGAGGTCAGTATCCGGGGAATGTATGGGTATATCTGACAAAACTCTGCCATTGTTTTCAATTTATTCCCAATTTACGTATTGCTTTTTTTAACGACATTGGTTATACTTGGAGTGTAAAAATCACAGCGTCGCAGGTCTGCGCCGCTGTCCAAAAAATTCTGGAGGTCATTTCCATGAAAGCATTCAATGTAATCGTAAAAGTCCTGGCCGCTCTGGCTGCCGTTGCCGGTGCCGTCTACGTTGTTGCTACCTACGGCGATCAGATTGTCGCATGGGCGAAGAAGATTTTCGCTTCCCTGCCCAAGTGCCCCTGCTGCAAGGAAGAGCCGAAGGCCGTCGAAGAGACTGCCGCTGAGGAAGCGCCTGCCGAAGAGCCCGCAGAGGAAGTTCCCGCCGAAGCTCCCGCAGAGGAGGTCCCTGTTGAGGAAGCCCCTGCCGCCGAGGTTGCCGCGAACGAGCCCGTTGCCGAAGAGGCCGACTTCGCCGAATAATTTCATTTTATACGCAAAAATCCCGGAAAGCTGTTGCTTTCCGGGATTTTTTCTTTCACTATTTCAGCTCCACCAGAACGCAGCTTCCCTCGCCGCGGATCGTGTGGTACATGTTGTCCTCCACAACGGGCAAGTCCATTTCCCGCAAATCCACATCCGGATTCCACACAACGTTCCGCATGCCATAGTAGCAGTAGAACCCATATTGGGTCAGGTCGTCTCCCCCGCTGAAGGTGCCGGGGATGAGACGGTTCAGTATCTGGTAGTTTTGCGGCATGTTCCGCAGAACCGGCGCGTTTCCGATGGAGCCGGACAGCTGCACCGTCACCGGCGTATCGGATTGGAACGCTTCCATTTCCTGCAAGTCCGAAATCACCAGCTGGGTGCGGAAATCCGTGTAATCCTTCTGAACGCTCAGGGCGTTTCCGTAGGTGAAGGCGAACACGAAGAAAATCCAGCTGAGAACCACCGCCGGTATCTTAAGGGAGAAGCGCTTCTTCCCTTCCGCCGCCGTCATGCCGAACACGGTAAGCAGCACGCCGAAGCCATACATTGCCCGGGGTGCGAACACCGTGGCGGCCAGTGCGGGATACAGTCCAAAGCACATCAGCCCCATCAGGACAAGCGCCGCGGCAGTCATGGCGATGGCCGGAACTGTCTTCCGCCGGGAATCCAAAACCACGCGAACGCAGAAAGCGATCACCGCCAGCACCGCCGCAATCCGCCAGAAGGGCTTGAAATCCGACAAAATCAGCGAATAATAGCTTTTCAGATTCTCCAGGAAGTGGGGAATCAGCTCCCCCGCCGGAGGCAGAGCGTTGCCCACATAACTGGTGTCGGCGGGAATCATGATAACCAGCTTGAAGAAGATCAATCCCAGCGCATACCCCGCCGCAGATTTCAGGCAGAAAAGCCCGACCTCCCGGATGGATTCCCCGCGGTTCCACATCCGCAGTGCCAGCGCGACCACCAGCATGGGGAAAATCCCCGCCGCCGCCTGATAGCTGGTGCATACCGCCAGAATCCCCAACCCGGACGCAAGCACATACGCCGCAGTATTCCGGTTCCGGCACAGCAGCGGCACCACCGCCGCCAGCACGGAAAGCGCCATATACGGCGCGTCAAACCGAAAGCTGACACAGCCGAGGAAATAGGGATTCAGCCCCAGAATCGACAGCACCGCCAGTTCCCAGCCGGAAAATGTCGTCCGTTCATAGACAATATACCCCATGAGTATCCCGGACACCGCCATGATGAGCATGGCAAGGATCTGGGGCAGCGGCGCGGCGTCCGCCAGATAATCGCCTCCATGCACCAGCGTTGCAAGTGCCGTCGAGAGATACCGGCTGAAATAGTCCCACTGCTTGTACCCCAGCGCCGCCCGGGGGGAATCGTCCATATAGTAGAAATTCGCCCGAAGAATGGCGCTGATGCCCACCACGAAAACGGCAAACAGAATCAGCAGCGCCTTTCCCATGGGGATGCCGGTTTCCCCGGAACGAAGGGTTTCCGCTTTCGTCCTGCGGTAGTCCTCCTGACCGGCGGAGATATAATAGGAGATCACGCACCCCGCCGCCGGAGCCGCCGCGATGGCGAAGAACGCGGCGCAAAGGGGGACGAACAGCCCGTTCTCCATGCCGAGCACCCCCGCCACACGCTGCATTTTCTGGGAATCGACCCAGTTGTGGTAGAAGTTCACCGCCAGCGCGCCGTTGAACGCAAGGCTCAGAGCCGCGTGTACGGGGTTGGAAAGCAGCGCCCGCACCCTCTGCCGGGAAACGGGCAGCCGCCGCACCACGGCGCACAGCAGCACCGCCGCCACGCCGCACCACACAAAGCCCGGCACCCACGCCGGGACGATCAGCAGCAGAAACGCGGCGCCGGAAAGCATCAGCAGTCCCTTTTCCGGGAAAAATCGTTTTTCTTTCATGTTGTTAGTCCTTTCCCCTACCCTTGGGGACTTTGGGAAGCTCTGACCGTCCGCAAGAGGTTCAGAGCTTCCCCCATAAATCACGCCGTCAGAATCTCCACCAGCATCCGGACGCACTTCTCCATGTCCTCGGTGGGGATGAACTCAAAGCGTCCATGGTAGTTTTCGCCGCCGGTACACAGATTGGGACAGGGCAGCCCTTCGTAGGACAGCCGCGCGCCGTCGGTGCCGCCGCGAATGGGTACCTCCACCGGGTTCATGCCTGCCGCGGCCATGGCCTTTTTCGCCCGCTCCACCACGTACATACACGGCTCAATGCACTTCTTCATGTTATAGTAGCTGTCCTTGAGTGTCAGCTCCAGCGTTCCCGCGCCGTACTTGCGGTTGATAAAGTCCGCGGCAGCAGTCATGACCGCTTTCTTTTCCTCGAACTTCTCCATGTCGTGGTCGCGGATGATATAGTGCAGCTCGGAACGCTCCACCTCGCCCTTCATGCCCAGCAGATGGAAGAAGCCCTCATAGCCCTCCGTCAGCTCCGGACGCTGCCCAACGGGGAGCAGACTCTGGAATTCCATGGCGATCAGCTGGGAATTCACCATCTTCCCCTTGGCAGAACCGGGGTGGATATTCAGTCCATGGACAACGACCTTTGCCCCCGCGGCGTTGAAGTTCTCATATTCGATCTCGCCCACGGGGCCGCCGTCGGCGGTGTAGGCAAAGTCCGCGCCGAAGCCCTTCACGTCGAACCGGTCAGCGCCCCGGCCGATCTCCTCGTCGGGGGTAAAGCCGATCTTCAATGTGGCATGCCTGCCGCCCATGGTGAGCAGCTGCTGCGCCGCCGTCATGATCTCCGCCACGCCTGCCTTATCGTCCGCGCCCAGAAGCGTCGTGCCGTCGGTGACGATCAGGTGCTTGCCTACGTGGTTTTTCAGGTACGGATAGTCCGCTTCCCGCAGGAAAATGCCCTTTTCCTCGTTCAGGCAGACATCCCCGCCGTCATAGGCCACGACCTTTGCCTTGACGTTCGCACCGGAAGCGTCCGGTGCGGTGTCCATGTGGGCGATCAGGCCGATGGTTGGCAGGTCAGGGTCGCCGGGGACGGTGCCGTAGACATAGCCGTTTTCGTCCATCCTGGCGTCCGCAATGCCCATGCCCCGCATTTCCTCTACCAGCGCGGCGGCAAGCGCCTTCTGCTTTTCCGTGGAGGGGCAGGTGTCGGATTCCTCGTCCGACTGGGTGTCAAAGGTCACATAGCGCAAAAAGCGCTCTACAACAGATTCCATGTGGTTCTCCTTCCAATCAAGGTAAAAATAGTATGCCCAAAGGAAAAGAGCCGCCGCCTACTGTGGCGGCGGCTCCTTGCTAAAAAACTTACTTGGCAGCGTTGACCAGCGCGGCGGTATCCTGCGCGATCATCAGCTCTTCGTTGGTGGGGATGACCCAGACGGTGACCTTGGAGTCATCGGCGGAAATGATGGCTTCCTTGCCCCGGGTGTTGTTCTTCTCGGGATCCAGCTTGACGCCCAGGAATTCCAGGCCCTCGCAGATGCGCGCACGCATGGAAGCGGAGTTCTCGCCCACGCCGGCGGTGAACACCAGGCAGTCCAGTCCGCCCAGAGCGGCGGCGTAGGAGCCGATATACTTCCGGACTTCGTAGGCAAACTTGTCCAGCGCCAGAGCGCAGTTCTCGTTGCCTTCCTCAGCGCCGTTTTCGATGTCGCGGAAGTCAGAGGACACGCCGGACAGCGCCAGCACGCCGGACTTCTTGTTCAGCATGTTCAGGCACTCGTCCGCGCTCATGCCGTACTTGTTCATGACGAACTGCACGACGGCGGGGTCGATGTCGCCGGAACGGGTACCCATGGGAACACCGGCCAATGGGGTCAGACCCATGGAGGTATCCTGACACTTGCCGTCCTTCACCGCGGACAGAGAGGAACCGTTGCCCAGATGGCAGTTCACCAGCTTGATGTCCTTGCGGCCCATCAGCTCGATGGCGCGCTTGGTGACATACTTGTGGGAGGTGCCATGGAAGCCGTAGCGGCGGATGGAGTCATTCTCGTAATACTCGGTGGGAATGGCGTAGCGGTAAGCCTTGGGGGGCATGGTCATGTGGAAAGCGGTATCGAACACGGCCACCTGGGGGGTCTTGGGCATGACCGCCTGGCAGGCGCGGATGCCCATCAGGTTAGCAGGGTTGTGCAGGGGGCCGAGGGGAATGCACTTCTCAATGGCGGCGATGACCTCGTCGTTGATGATGCAGGAGTCAAAGAACTCCATGCCGCCGTGCAGGACGCGATGGCCGACGGCATCGATCTCGTCGGTGGACTTGATCACGCCGTCCACGGGATCGACCAGAATGGCCAGAACCGCCTGAATGGCCTCGGAGTGGGTGGGCATGGGGATATCCTTCACGATCTTCTTGCCGTTGGCGTTGTGGGTCAGACGGCCGTCGATGTAGATACGCTCACACAGACCCTTGGCAGACACGGCGCCGGTCTCGGGATCCATCAGCTGATACTTCAGGCTGGAGGAGCCGGCATTGATAATCAGTACATTCATTGGGGAAAGCCTCCTAAATAAATATTTTCTTTTTGGTCAGTTTGTGATATGATAGCCATAGTCGTTGCTATTATAGTGCATTTATCCTGAATTCTCAAGCCCTCAAGGGAATTTTTTCAAAAAAAGGAGGGAGAATTTTGAAAACCGTTGGTATCGTTGCCGAATATAACCCCTTTCATACAGGCCACCGCAAGCAGTTCGACCGGGTCAAGGCGGAGTTTGGCGGAGAAACCGCCATTGTGTGCGCCATGAGCGGCAATTACGTCCAGCGGGGCGCGCCCGCCGTCATGGATAAAACCCTCCGGGCAAAGGCCGCCGTCGCCTGCGGCGCCGACCTGGTTGTGGAGCTGCCAACCACCGTGAGCCTGTCCTCCGCCGAGGGGTTCGCCGCGGGAGGCGTCAGCATTCTGTCCAAACTATGCGATACCCTTTGCTTCGGCGCGGAAACCGGCGAAGCAGAGCTTCTGATGGAGACCGCCCGGGCGCTGCTTTCGGAGGACTTTTCTCCCCTGCTCCGCCGGGAACTGGACGGCGGCAAGTCCTTCCCCGCCGCCCGGGCTGACGCTCTGGCGCAGATGGGGCTGTCCGGGGAGATTCTGCGCCGCCCCAACGACATTCTGGCTGTGGAGTATTGTAAGGCCATTCTTGCCCAGCAGTCGCCTATGACTCCTTTCCCCATCCGCCGGGAGGGTGGGTATCATGACCAGACGCCCGACCGGGAAAATCCCTCCGCCACAGCGGTGCGCCGTCTCATGCTGACGGGAGAACCGTGGGATTCTTTTGTCCCGGAACCTGCCCGGGCGATTTTTGAAAACGCGCCCCTGCACAGCCTTGCCGCCGGAGAACGGGCGGTACTCGCCCGGCTGCGCACCATGACCGGCAGGGAATTTGAAGCCCTGCCCTACAGTGGGGAGGGCTTGTGGCGCAAATTCATGCACGCCAGCCGCCGGGAAGCCACATTGGAGAACATTCTCACCGCCGTCAAATCCAAGCGCTACACCCGCACCCGCCTTGACCGGATGATGATGTGTGCCTACCTTGGCATTACGGCGGAAACGCTTTCCGCTCCCGCCCCCTACGTCCGGGTGCTGGCCTTCAACGAAAAAGGCCGCGCCATTTTAAGCGCGGTCAAGAAAAGCGGCGTTTTCCGAAACGCCGGGGAGCCAATCCGCCACCCCTATCAGGCTCTGGAACAGCGCTGGGGCGACCTGTACGGTCTGTTTTCCCTGGGGCAGCCGGAAGCCCCCGGCAGGGAGCAGCGCCGCAGAATCGTGCTTGTGACGGACTGACGCGCCCTGTCAGGGGCCGTGTTGACATTTTTCATTCTTCATGATATTATATCCGTATAATAACAAAAAAGGAGATAAAAGCCGAAAAAATGTCGTTAAAATTTCCAAAACTGAAAACAACCAACTGTATCGTCGCTTTTCTCAGTTCCGCGCTGCAAGCCTTTGGCATGTACAACATCCACGCCCTGTCCGGCGTGACCGAGGGCGGCGTGCTTGGCGCTACGCTGCTGTTTGACCACTGGTTTGGGCTTTCCCCCGCCGTCAGCAGCTTCGTTCTGAACATCGCCTGCTACGTTCTGGGGTGGAGAACGCTGGGCAAGTCCTTCATCGCCTACTCCGCCATCGCCGCCTGCGGCTATTCCGCCAGCTATGCCATCTGCGAGCTGTTCCCGCCCCTGTGGCCGGGTATCGCGAGCCTTCCCCTTCTGGCCTCCGTGGTGGGCGCATTGTTTATCGGCGTCGGCGCCGGACTTTGCGTCCGGGCGGGCGGCGCCACCACCGGTGACGACGCCCTTGCCATGAGCCTTTCCCATCTGACAAAAATCCCCATTCAGTGGATTTATCTGACCAGCGACCTGATCGTGCTGGGGCTTTCCCTGACCTACATTCCCGTGCGGCGCATCGGCTATTCCCTGCTGACGGTCATTCTGTCGGGGCAGCTGATCGGTCTGATGCAGAGGATCAAAGGCCGCCCGGAAACCGCTTAATTAGGGTCTATCTGAAAACCGGGAATATGACCAACAGCGAGGGATTTTTCGCC
>ERZ772820.129-NODE-129-length-76901-cov-25.769253_pt1 | contig 76901 bp, 70 predicted proteins | sample MGYA00511377_ERZ772820 | MGnify/ENA primary metagenome ERZ772820 (study PRJEB29015, sample SAMEA2737684) | human gut metagenome | biome: human gut; feature: human-associated habitat; material: faeces | place: China | collected 2012 ... | reverse complement strand
AATGCTCAGGGTGAAGCAATAGGGCTGCTGCAAAAAAGAATTTTGCAACAGCCCCTTGTTTTGCCGTTTGCGAGCGGCGAACTCTGCGGGGCTTCCTGATACACTGAATCGGAGACTTCGTGTCCGAATTTTGCCCCCAATGGCAGAATCCACAAAAACCGCTTTACAAATCGTTCATATTTTGGCGGCGGGATCTGGCATATTTCCTTGCAATATCGGGAAAAAAGAGGTATACTGTCACAGAAGTGTGTGAAAAGGAGGTCTTAGGTCAGCCCTAGGGCCTCTTTTTTCATGAAAACACGTAGATTTGCAAAAAACAGAAAGGATGATTTTTATGGCTACTCCCGAAAAGAATACCGACGCGGTTTATGACGCAAGTACTCTGGGTACCCCCAAAATGCTGGTTCTGGGCCTGCAGCACCTGTTCGCAATGTTCGGTGCAACGGTTCTGGTTCCCGCAATCACCGGACTGAACGTATCCACTACCCTGCTCTTTGCCGGTCTCGGCACGCTGCTGTTCCACCTCATCACCGGACGGAAGGTTCCCGCATTCCTCGGCTCCTCCTTCGCGTTTCTGGGTGCTTACGGTCTGGTCACCGCTTCCGGGCAGGACATTCCGCTGACCTACTCCTGCTTCGGCGTTGCCGTGGCGGGTCTTGTATATCTGGTTCTGGCGCTCTTCTTCAAGCTCTTCGGCGCGAAGAAGGTCATGCGCTTCTTCCCGCCCATTGTCACCGGCCCCATCATCATCTGTATCGGCCTGTCTCTGGCCGGTTCCGCCATCAATAACTGCCGCGGCAACTGGTGGGTCGCCCTGGTCGCGATCCTGGTCGTCGTGGTCTGCAACATCTGGGGCAAGGGCATGGTGAAGATCGTTCCCATTCTGCTGGGCGTTCTCGGCTCCTACCTGTTCGCCATGATCGTTGACCCCGCCGCCCGGGCTAACGTCGCCAAGACGGTGGCCGAGGCCGACTGGATCGGTCTGCCCGTGATCTGGGGCAACACCGCCTTCTCCATCTTCGGCAAGGATTTTGACAGCGGTATGCTGCTGACCGCCATTATCACCATCGCTCCCATCTCTCTGGCGACTGTCGTGGAGCACATCGGCGACATCTGCGCCATTTCCTCCACCGTGGAAAAGAATTACGTGGCTGACCCCGGCCTGCACCGCACGCTGGTGGGCGACGGCCTCGCAACCACCATGGCCGCCCTCTTCGGCGCACCGGCCAACACCACCTACGGCGAGAACACCGGCGTTCTGGCGCTGTCCAAGGTCTATGACCCCAAGGTCATCCGTCTGGCCGCGCTGTTTGCCATCATCCTCTCCTTCTGCCCCAAGTTTGCCGCGCTGATCGTTGCCATGCCTGCCGCTACCATGGGCGGCGTGAGTCTGGTGCTGTACGGTATGATCTCCGCCGTGGGCGTGCGGAACGTGGTTGAGAACAACGTGGACTTCACCAAGAGCCGCAATGTTCTGGTCGCCGCCATGATCATGGGTCTGGCCGTTGGCGTGACCTACAACGGCGCCATCGTCATTCCCGTCGGCGGCGTGACCATCAGCCTGTCCGGTCTGGCCGTCGCCGCGCTGGTGGGCATCCTGATGAACGCCGTGCTCCCCGGCAAGGACTACGAGTTCGGCACCAACGAGCAGGGCGACACCTCCGTCAACTTCGGCACGAGAGCTGAATAATATCCGATTTTCCCAGGGGCGGAGCCGCAGGCTCCGCCTCTTTTCTTCGGGAAAACACAAAAATATTCGGAATATCCAACAAAAATATTGCATTTATTTCGTCAATGTGCTATACTCTATAGTCGATATTTTGTGTAATTCGGTTTCAAAAGGAGACTTTTTCATGGTACCTCAGGATAAAATTCGCAACATTGCCATCATCGCCCACGTTGACCACGGCAAGACCACGCTGGTGGACGAAATGCTCAAGCAGGGCGGCATTTACCGGGAAAATCAGGCCACTGTGGAGCGGGTCATGGACTCCGGTGATCTGGAGCGGGAGCGCGGCATCACCATTCTGGCAAAGAACACTTCCGTGCATTATAAGGACTACAAGATCAACATCGTGGACACTCCGGGTCACGCCGACTTCGGCGGCGAGGTGGAGCGCATTCTGAAAATGGTCAACGGCGTCATTCTGCTGGTGGACGCCGCCGAAGGCCCCATGCCCCAGACCCGCTTCGTCTTGCAGAAGGCGCTGGAGCTGGGTCACAAGGTCATCGTGGCCGTGAACAAGATCGACAAGCCCGACGCCCGGGTGCACGAGGTCATGGACGAGGTGCTGGAGCTGCTGCTGGATCTGAACGCCACCGACGAGCAGTTCAACAGCCCCACCGTGTTCTGCTCCGGCCGTCAGGGTACGGCTTCCTACAGTCCCGACGAGGCAGGCACCGACCTGACCCCCCTGTTCGAGACCATCGTCAACTATATTCCCGCCCCTGAGGGCGACGACACCGCGCCGCTGCAGCTGTTGGTCTCTTCCATCGACTATAACGACTACGTCGGCCGTATCGCCGTCGGCCGGGTGGAGCGGGGCACCATCAAGGTCAATCAGGAGGTCACCATCTGCGACTTCCATGACGCGAATGTGAAAACCAAGGGCAAGGTCGTGGCGCTGTACGAGTTCGACGGCCTGAGCAAGAACCCCGTCCAGGAGGCTCACGCCGGTGAGATCGTGGCGCTGTCCGGTATGGCGGACATCACCATCGGCCGCACCCTGTGCGCCCCGGAGTGCGTGGAGCCGCTGCCCTTCGTGAAAATTTCCGACCCCACCATCGAAATGACCTTCGCCGTCAACGATTCCCCCTTCGCGGGCAAGGAGGGCAAGTTCGTCACCTCCCGGAACCTCCGCGACCGGCTGGAAAAGGAACTTCTCAAGGACGTTTCCCTCCACGTCACCGAGCAGGGAACGGATTCCTTCAACGTGGCCGGGCGGGGCGAAATGCACCTGTCCATCCTCATGGAGACCATGCGCCGGGAGGGCTACGAGTTCTCCGTGTCCACCCCCCGCGTGCTGACCAAGGTCATCGACGGCAAGGTCTGCGAGCCTATCGAGCGGATGGTCGCCGACGTGCCGGAGGAGTGCATGGGTTCCGTCATTGAGAAAATGGGCAAGCGGAAGGGCGATTTGCTGGGCATGACCCCCATGGGCAGCCGGTACCGTCTGGAATTTCTGGTTCCTTCCCGCGGCCTGTTTGGCTACCGTAACGAATTCCTCACCGATACCCGTGGCGAGGGCGTCATGTCCTCCGTGCTGGATTCCTACGCTCCCATGAAGGGCGAGATCGAGCGGCGGCAGGTGGGTTCCCTTGTCGCCTTTGAGACCGGCGAAGCCGTGGCCTATGGTCTCGCGGCGGCGCAGGAGCGGGGCGCACTGTTCATCGGCCCCGGTACGCCGGTTTACGCCGGTATGGTCGTGGGCGTTTGCAGCCGCAACGAGGATATGACCGTGAACGTCTGCAAGAAGAAGCAGCTGACCAATATGCGCGCCGCCGGTTCTGACGAAGCCCTCCGGCTGACGCCTCCCCGCATCCTCTCTCTGGAGCAGTGCCTGGAATTCCTGGCGGACGACGAGCTGCTGGAATGCACGCCCAAGAGCCTACGCATCCGCAAGCGGGAGCTGGATCACGCGGCCCGTATGCGCAATCTGATGAAGAAGCGCGCTCAGGACAACGCCTGAATCCGGTGAAGATCCGATTTTTACCGGTCTGCGTTCTGCTGGCGCTGCTGCTGACGGGCTGCGGCCACGCCGCGCCTGAAACCACTGCGCCCACATTGCCGGAAACGCAGGCCGCTGCGACGCAACCGACCCAAACGTCTCAGCCAGAGACCCTTCCCACGGAAACGCAGCCCGGGGAGGAACACTTTCTTCTGACCTTCGCGGGGGACTGCACCTTCGGCAGCAACCCGACCAACTATTACGCGGAATCCGGCTTTATCAAGACCGTGGGCGATGACTACGCCTATCCCTTCGCCAACGTGATCGACTATTTCGCGGGCGACGAGTTCTCCATGGTGAATCTGGAAGGCCCCCTGTGCGACGAGGGTAACCCCATGCAGAAGAAGCATGTGTTCCATGGCCCCACGGCTTACGTAAACTGCCTGACGGAGAATTCCATCGAGGCCGTGACTGTGGCCAACAACCATTCCATGGACTACGGCGCAAACGGCTACGCGTCCACGCTGGCGGTACTGGAACAGGCAGGCGTCCCCTACGTGGAGCGGGACAGCACTGCTGTGGTCACCACGGGCAGCGGCCTGACCATCGGGCTGTATGCCGCCGTGTACTACAAGCTGGATGTGGCGGACATGACCGCAAAGATTGCTGCCCTGCGGGAGCAGGGGGTGGACTTAATCATCTTCGTCCCCCATTGGGGCGTGGAGGGTACATACCACCCCACCGAAGAACAGAAGCAGGTGGGTCACGCCGCCATTGACGCCGGTGCGGACATCGTGTTCGGTTCCCATCCCCATGTTTTGCAGCCCATTGAGGAATACGGCGGCGGTATCATTTTCTACTCTCTGGGGAATTTCAGCTTCGGCGGAAACGGCGCTCCCAAAGACTATGACACGGCGCTGGTGCAGCAGGAGGTCATCCGGGACGCGGAGGGAAAGGTCAGATTGGGACAACTGACCATCGTACCCGCCAGCGTCAGCTCCGTCGCCGGACGGAATAATTTCCAGCCGACCCCCTACGAGCCGGGGACGGAAGAATACAATCGCGTCCTTTCCAAGCTGGATGAAACCTTTTCCGGCCCGAATTTGAAAATTGACTGACGGAAGAACGAAAAAAAGATTGACCAAACCGCGTTCTTCGGTTATAATAAGCGGGTATGACCGTAGTATCGGTCTGGATTTGTGTTGCTGCGGCCGAAAGGCTGTTGAGCATATTGTATTTTGACAGGAGGTGTATCTTAGATGAAGCGTACCTACCAGCCCAGCAAGCGTCACCGTTCCATGGTTCACGGTTTCCGCCAGAGAATGGCTACTTCCAACGGCCGCAAGGTTCTGGCCCGCCGTCGTGCGAAGGGCCGCAAGGTTCTGTCCGCCTGATGCGTATGTCCGTGGGTTACTAGGGTGCATCTGAAAACTGTCAAAATGCCCAATCAGCGGGTCTTTTGCCCTGCGCCGCGCCATTTTCCCTTGAAATACAACAAGTATTCCTGTGGAAAAATGGCTTGCTCAGGACAAAAATCCCTCGCTGCCGGTCATTCGCCAGTTTTCAGATACACCCTAGAGCGGAAAAAGCGCTTAAGAGCGAAACGGGAGCTACAGCGGGGTGAATGGAACGTTCGCCCCGCTCCCTTTTTAGCGAGGAAACAGTATGAAGTATTCAACCAGCCTGAAGCTCAACCATATTTTCAGGCGCCTGTATCACACCTCCGGCGTTGCCGACGGCCTTCTGGTGCTTTACGCCAGAAAGAACCGCACGGACGGGAACCGGGTGGGCGTCACCGTCAGCAAAAAGCTGGGCAAAGCCCACGTGCGCAACCGCACCCGCCGCCGCATCCGGGAGGTCTACCGCCTGAACGAGGAAAAGTTCCAGCCCGGCTGGGACATCGTGGTAGTGGCAAGGACGAAGGCCGTGGAGGCTCCCTTTGAGAAGCTGACGGCAAGCTATCTCACCCTTGCGAAAAGAGCAGGGCTTCTGAAGAAAGTAGAGACTTAAGCTGCGGTTATGAAGAAGATGTTTCTTGCTCTCATTCGGTTTTATCAGCGCTGGATCTCCCCGGCGTTTCCGGCACGGTGCCGGTTTCGCCCCACCTGTTCCGCTTATGCCTACGAAGCCATCAGTAAGTACGGTATCCTTAAGGGTGGCTGGCTTGCCCTGAAGCGGTTTTTGCGGTGCAATCCCTTCTACCGCGGGGATATCTACGACCCGGTACCATGACCATATCTCTAAGGAGGAAAGGCAATGTTTCTCGCATTCCAATTATCGGACATCGTAACCGTGCCGTTTGGGTGGCTGCTGTCAGTCCTGTATGAAACGACCCACAACTACGGCATCGCCATGATCCTGTTCGCCGTCATCGTGCAGCTGATCCTGCTGCCCCTGAACGCGAAGTCCAAGAAGAGCATGATGAAGATGTCCCGTCTGACGCCCAAGATGCAGGCCATCCAGCAGAAATACGCGGACGACCCCCAGCGTCAGAATCAGGCCATTCAGGAGCTTCAGAAATCCGAGGGCGTTTCCATGGGCGGCGGCTGCCTGTGGAGCTTCATTCCCATTCTGATTCTGTTCCCCCTGTTCGCCGTTATCCGCCAGCCCATCACCTACATCCTGATGCAGTCCGCCGACACGGCAAAGCAGATCGTGGAGGTCATTAAGACGGCTGCGCCAGATATGTTCACTTCCAATGCTGCCTACGAGCAGGTCGTCGCCGCGCAGCTGATCCCCCAGTACGCGGCTGAACTGCGCGCCGCCATCCCCGACATCAGCGAGACCGTTCTCGCCGGCATCAATTTCGACTTCCTCGGCATCAATCTGGGCGCAGTGCCCCAGTTCAATGTCTTCTCCACCAGCTGGGTGTGGGACTGGGCGCACATCGGTGCGTTCCTCATCGCCCTGACCTCTGCCGCCTGTCAGCTGCTGCAGATGGTCATCAGCCAGAAGACCAACGACTCCGTCATCACCGACGAGAAGGGCGTTCAGGACAAAGAGACCGCCAAGAATTCCCAGCAGAACCAGTCCATGAAGGTCATGATGTGGATGATGCCCCTGATGTCTCTGTGGATCGGCTTCACCGTTTCCGCCGGACTGTCCCTGTACTGGTTCATCGGCGGCGTGGTGAGAATGATCTCCGACCCCATTATGACCAACCACTACCGCAAGATCTATGACGCGGAGGATGCCGTGCGCCTGCAGAAGGCGCTGGAGCAGGAGCGCATCGAAGCCGAGAAGGAGCGCGTCCGCGCCGAGCGCCGTGCCTCCAATCCCGACGGCATCACCGCCAACACCAGCAAGAAGAAGCTGGAAAAGCAGCAGCGGGATCAGGAGCAGGCCGCCAAGGCCGCGGCTGCCAAGGAGTACGCCGCCCGGAAGGGCATTGTGGAGGAAGCCGCAAGGGAAGAAAACGCGCCTCTGTCCGGCGTCTCCGACCGTCCCTTCTGCAAGGGCCGCAACTATGACCCTGACCGCTACGCGCCCAAGTCTATGGAGGAATAAACCATGGAAAAGTCGATTATCACTTCCGGCAAGACCATCGATCTTGCCATTGAATCCGCGCTGAGCCAGCTGGGGCTGGATCGTGACAGCGTGTCCGTCACGGTGCTGCAGCAGGCCAAGTCCGGTTTTCTGGGCTTCGGTGCCCAGAGCGCCAAGGTGCAGGTGACTTACGAAGTCCCCGACCCCGTGCCGGAGAAGGAAGAAAAGCCCAAGAGCGCTCTGGGAAGCGCCTCCCGCTCCAAGCCCAAGGCCCCTGCCGCCCCGGTGAAGAAGCCGGAAGCCCCTCAGCCGCCCAAGGCCGAGCCGCCGAAGCTCGCCCCCCAGCCCGTTCCCACGCCCGCACCTGCAAAGCGCCCTGAGCCGCCCAGGCAGGACAAGCCCCGTGCTCCCAAGACCCCCCGTCCGGAGAAGCCCAAGGCGCCCGCCGCTCCCAAGACCTACACTCCCGCCGAACCCGGTTCCGTGGAGGAAAAGATCGAAGTCTTCATCAAGGGCCTGCTGGAACACATGGATTCCAACGCCGTTCCCCACTGCTGGAAGGACGAGGGCAATACGTATAAGGTTGATCTGGTGGGCGACGATCTGGGTTACCTGATCGGCCGCCGGGGCGACACGCTGGACGCCATTCAGCATCTGACCAACTACACCATCAACCGGGATGTGGAAGGTCACATCCGCGTCAACGTGGATGCGGAGTGCTACCGGGAGAAGCGGGAGGAGAGTCTGCGCCGCTACGCCCGGAAGAAGGCGCAGCAGGTGCTGAAAGCCCGCCGCCGCACCACTCTGGAGCCCATGAACGCCTACGAGCGCCACGTGATCCACGCCGCGCTTCAGGACATGGAGAACATCACCACCCACTCCACCGGCGTAGAACCCAACCGCCGTGTGGTGATCGAGTACGTGAGATAAGAGATAAACGAAAATCGGCACCCGGAAACGGGCGCCGATTTTTTACTGCAAAAAACATTTGAAATTTTTCGCCCCATCCGTTATAATAAGCCCACAACGTGTGGCGTTTCTGCGTAAATCCGGTTGCAGAAACGCCGCACACATTTTTTGCGGAAATGGGTGAGAGACGGAGAGTGACGGAGAATTTTATAGGGAAATCGTGCGGCAGAAATGCGTAAGTCCGGATTTTAACGGACTTATACTGAACTCCAATTAAAATCTTTAGAAAAGATTTTAGGGTCTATCTGAAATCCGGAAATATGACCAACAGCGAGGGATTTTTCGCTTGATGAAGCCATTTTTCCGCAGGAATACTTTGTGTATTGCAAGGAAAAATGGCGTACAGCAGGCGGAAAAGACCCGCTGTTTGGGCATGTTGACGGTTTTCAGATAGACCCTAATTGCCTGAAGGGCATGGAGTTCATATGAGACTTGTTTTGTGATTTCTTTCCTTATAAATCACAAAACAGGCAGCGCCGTCAGGCGATGCCTTCCTGATTAAAATTAAGATTTTAATCAGGAAATAGTATAAAACCTGAAAAGGCGCTGTCTCACGGTTTTGTGAGACAGCGCCTTTTATGGAGGAAGGGGGGAGTTATCTGAAGTATTTGACCGCCGCTTCAAACATGCGGATGTTGTACTCGCCGGGGACGTTTTTGTACAGGCCGGAGCCGATGCGCTCGCTGTGGCCCATTTTGCCGAAGACCCGGCCGTCGGGGGACGTGATGCCCTCGATGGCGTACAGAGAGCCGTTGGGGTTGAAGTGGACGTCGGCGGTGGCATTGCCGTCCAGATCAACGTACTGGGTGGCGATCTGGCCATTGGCCGCCAACTGGCGGATCAGCTCTTCGGATGCCAGGAACTTGCCCTCGCCGTGGGAAATGGGGACATTGTACACGTCGCCCACGTTGGTCAGCGCCAGCCACGGGGATTTGTTGGAGGCGACCCGGGTGCGGACGATACGGCTCTGGTGGCGGGAAATGTTGTTGAAGGTCAGGGTGGGGCAGGTCTCGTCGGTGTCGATGATCTTGCCGTAGGGCACCAGACCCAGCTTGATCAGCGCCTGAAAACCGTTGCAGATGCCGCACATCAAACCGTCCCGCTGCTCCAGAAGGGCGGTGACGCCCTCCTTGACGGCGGCGTTGCGGAAGAACGCGGTGATGAACTTGCCGGAGCCGTCCGGCTCGTCGCCGCCGGAGAAGCCACCGGGGATGAACACCATCTGGGCGGTTTTCAGTTCGTTCGCAAAGCGCTCCACGCTGCGGGCAATGCCGTCGGCGCTCAGGTTGTTGATGACGATGATCTCCGGCTCCGCCCCCGCGTCCCGGACGGCCTTGGCGGAGTCGTATTCGCAGTTGGTGCCGGGGAAGGCGGGGATCAGCACCTTGGGCTTGGCAACCTTGACGGCGGGGGCTTTCCGCTGGGTGGCCTCATAGGAGAAGGTCTCCATGCTCTGCGCCGGGGTGGGGATGTTGCAGGCGTAGACGGATTCCAGCTTGTCTTCGTAGGCGCCGAGAACCTGAGTCTGGGACAGGGCTTCTCCGTGATAGGAGAAGCTGCCGTCGGCGGTGGTGACGCCCAGAACCTTGCCCACGGTGCCGTCCGCCATTTCCAGCACGAAGCTGCCGTAGGCGTAGCCGAACAGCTCGTCAAGGGTCAGCGCGTCGTCAAAGGCGAAGCCCAAGCCGTTGCCGAAGCCCATCTTCATCACGGCCTCCGCGATGCCGCCCATGCCGGGGGTGTAGGCGGCCACGGCCTTGCCGCTGCGAAGGAGTTCGGTGACGGTATCGAAGGTTTCCAGCAGGGAAGCGGTTTCAGGCAGGCCGTTTTCGTCGTAGGCGGGGGTCAGCAGGCAGACCTTGTGACCCGCGGCCTTGAATTCGGGGGAGACGACTTCGCCGGTCTTGCCGGTGGTGACGGCGAAGGAGACCAGCGTGGGCGGAACATCCAGCTTCTCGAAGGAACCGGACATGGAGTCCTTGCCGCCGATGGCGCCGATGCCCAGCTCCATCTGCGCCCGGAACGCGCCCAGCAGCGCGGCAAGGGGCTTGCCCCAGCGCTTGGGGTCCTTGCCGAGACGCTCAAAATACTCCTGGAAAGTCAGGTAGGTGTCCTGGAAGGACGCGCCGGAGGCGATCAGCTTACACACGGACTCCACCACAGCCAGATACGCGCCGTGATAGGGAGAAGCGGAGGTGATGAAGGGGTTATAGCCGAAGGCCATGAAGGAGCAGTCGTCGGTGTGCTTCTTCTCCACGGAGATTTTCTGCACCATGGCCTGAATGGGGGTGAGCTGATATTTTCCGCCGAAGGGCATCAGCACGGTGCCCGCGCCGATGGTGGAGTCGAACCGCTCGGACAGCCCCCGCTTGGAGCAGGTGTTCAGGTCGGAAGCCACGGCGAGGAAGTTCTCGGCAAAGCTGCCGGTCACGGTCTTACCGTAGCTCTGCGCCTTCTCGGCGGCGGCGTCCATGTGCTTGGCCGCGCCGTTGGAGTTCAGGAACTCCCGGCTGATGTCGCAGATTTTTTTCCCGTTCCAGTTCATCACCAGACGGGGGCTTTCCGTGACCACGGCCACGGGGACAGCGTTCAGGTTCTCCGTGGCGGCCAGTTCGAGGAACCGCGCCGCGTCCTTCGCTTCCACGACCACGGCCATCCGCTCCTGAGATTCGGAGATGGCCAGCTCGGTGCCGTCCAGACCGTCATATTTCTTGGGAACGGCGTTCAGATCGATTTCCAGACCGTCGGCCAGCTCGCCGATGGCCACGGACACGCCGCCCGCGCCAAAGTCGTTGCAGCGCTTGATGAGACGGGAGGCTTCGCCGTTGCGGAACAGGCGCTGGAGCTTCCGCTCCTCGGGGGCGTTGCCCTTCTGCACCTCGGAGCCGCAGGTTTCTACCGACTGCTGGGTGTGAGCCTTGGAGGAACCCGTCGCGCCGCCGATGCCGTCCCGGCCGGTGTTGCCGCCCAGCAGGATGACCACGTCGCCGGGGTCGGGGCGCTCCCGGCGGACATTTTCCGCGGGGGCGGCGGCGATGACCGCGCCGATCTCCATGCGCTTGGCGGCGTAGCCGGGATGGTAAATTTCATCCACAATGCCGGTGGCAAGGCCGATCTGGTTGCCGTAGGAGGAATAGCCAGCGGCGGCGGTGGTGACGATCTTCCGCTGGGGCAGCTTGCCGGGGATGGTCTCGGACACGGGAGTCAGAGGGTCGGCCGCGCCGGTGACGCGCATGGCGCCGTAGACGTAACTCCGCCCGGACAGGGGATCGCGGATGGCGCCGCCGATGCAGGTGGCCGCGCCGCCGAAGGGCTCGATCTCCGTGGGATGGTTGTGGGTCTCGTTCTTGAAGAGCAGCAGCCACGGCTCGGTGACGCCGTCCACGGTGACGTCCATCTTCACTGTGCAGGCGTTGATCTCCTCACTCTCGTCCAGCTTGGGGAGCTTGCCCGCGGCCTTCAGGTGCTTGACGGCGATGGTCGCGAGGTCCATCAGGCAGATGGGCTTCTCGCTGCGGCCAAGGGCATTCCGGGTTTCCAGATAGTCCTCGTAGGTCTTTTGCAGCAGGGCGTCCTCGAAGGTCACGTGGTCGAGAATGGTGCCGAAGGTGGTGTGGCGGCAGTGATCGGACCAGTAGGTGTCAATCATGCGAATTTCCGTGATGGTGGGGTCGCGGTCTTCCTTCTGGAAATAGGACTGGCAGAAGGCGATATCGTCCAAGTCCATGGCAAGGCCGTAGTTCGCGATAAAGTCCGCCAGCTCGTCACGGCTAAGTTTCGTGAAGCCGGTCAGGGTCGCCACCTCCGTGGGGATGTCATAGCGGATGGCGAGGGTCTCCGGCACGTCCAGAGACGCCTCCCGGCATTCCACGGGGTTGATGACGTATTTTTTGAATTCCCGGATGTCCCCGTCCGTCAGCGCACCATACAGGGCGTAGACCTTGGCGGTACGGATGAGGGGACGCTCGCCCTGAGAGATGATCTGGATGCACTGGGCGGCGGAATCCGCCCGCTGGTCAAACTGGCCGGGCAGCGCCTCCACGGCGAAGACGTAAGCGCCGGGGAGCTGAATGGACGCAGAAGCGGTATCCAGCTGCGGCTCGGAGAAGACTGTCTTCACGGCGTACCGGAACAGGTCTTCCGTGATATTTTCCGCGTCGTACCGGTTGAACAGCCGGACATTTTCCAGCCGCTCCATGCCGAGAAGGGTCTTAGCCTCATTCAGCAGACCCTTGGCTTCGTTGTCCAGACCTTCCTTTTTTTCTACAAATACCCGATAAACCATGGGGTTATTCCTCCTGATGTGATTTATTCAGAGTTGAGGGAAGCACTGATGAAATCGGCGAGAGCTGACAGCGAGGGATTTTGTCCTCAGGCAAAGGCCGGAAAACGGAGGAATACTGGATGTATTTCCCGTTTTTCGGCCTGCGGCATGGGGGCAAAAGACCCGCTGCTCAGCCGAAGGCGATTTTATCAGTGATTCCCAGCTTGCAGGGCGCGCTGGCCGATGTCGCTTCTGCGGTAGGCGTTTTCAAACTGTACGCCGTCCGCGAGACGGTAGGCTTCCCGGATGGCGTCCGCCAGAGAACCGGCCACGGCGGTGGTGCCGGTGACACGGCCGCCGGAGGTCAGAAGCTTCCCATTTTCCAGCTTCGCGCCTGCAACATAGGTGTGGGCGGCGGCTTCCGGGGTCATGGTGATCTCGTAGCCCTTTTTGTAGCTGACGGGATACCCGGCGGAGGCGGTGATGACGCAGCAGGCGTATTTATCGGAGAAGCGAACCTCCGTATCTGCCAGCGTGCCGTTGGTTGTCGCCTGCATGACGGTCAGCAGGTCGCTTTCCAGCAGAGGCAGCACCACCTGCGTCTCCGGGTCGCCGAAGCGGCAGTTGTACTCGATGACCTTGGGGCCGTCGGGGGTGAGCATCAGGCCGAAGTAAAGGCAGCCCCGGAAGGTGCGGTCTTCGCTGTTCATGGCAGCGACGGTGGGCAGGAAAATTTCCTTCATGCACCGTTCGGCGATGGCCGGGGTGTAGTAGGGGTTGGGGGCGACGGTGCCCATGCCACCGGTGTTCAGGCCGGTGTCGCCGTCTCCCGCCCGCTTGTGATCCATGGAGGACACCATGGGCTTGACCACCTTGCCGTCGGTGAAGGCCAGCACGGAGACCTCCGGGCCGGTGAGAAATTCCTCAATGACCACATGGTCGCCGGACTTGCCGAAGACGTGATTTTCCATCATATCCCGGACGGCGGCCTTGGCCTCGTCCCGGGTCTGGGCGATGATAACGCCCTTGCCCAGCGCAAGACCGTCGGCCTTGATGACGGTGGGGATGGGGGCGGTGTCCAGATAGGCGAGGGCGGCGGCCATGTCGCTAAAAACCTCGTACCGGGCGGTGGGGATGCCGTACTTTTTCATGAGATTCTTGGAAAAGACCTTGCTGCCCTCAATGATGGCGGCCCGGGCGCGGGGGCCAAAGCAGGGGATTTTAGCCGCTTCCAGCGCGTCCACGCAGCCCAGTACCAGCGGGTCGTCGGGCGCGACCACGGCGTAATCTACCTTTTGCTCCTGCGCGAAGGCGACGATCTTGTCAATTCCCGTAGCGCCGATGGGGACGCACACTGCGTCCGCCGCGATGCCGCCGTTGCCGGGGAGAGCGAAAATTTCCGTGACCGCGGGATTCTTTTTCAGGCTTTTGATGATGGCGTGTTCCCGCCCGCCGCCGCCTACGACTAACAGTTTCATGGATGAACCTCCCTTAGTGGTGGAACAGTCTCATGCCAGTGAAGGCCATGACCATGCCGTCCTTATCGCATTCCTCGATGACCAGATCGTCCCGGATGGAGCCGCCGGGCTGGGCGATGTACTTGACGCCGGAGGCCTTGGCGCGCTTGATGTTGTCGGGGAAGGGGAAGAAAGCATCGGAACCGAGGGAAACGCCGTCAAATTTGGACAGGAATTCCCGCTTGTCTTCTTCGGTCAGCCGGTCGGGCTGACGGGTGAAGTAGTTCTGCCAGATGCCGTCGGCGCAGACGTCCTCCTCGTTGCCGTTGATGTAGCCGTCGATCACGTTGTCCCGGTTGGGGCGGCCGAGGTCGGCGCGGAAGGGCAGGGACAGGGTCTTGGGGTGCTGGCGCAGGAAGAAGGTGTCGGCCTTGGAGCCGGCCAGCCGGGTGCAGTGGATGCGGGACTGCTGACCCGCGCCCACGCCCACGGCCTGCCCGTCATAGGCGAAGCACACGGAGTTGGACTGGGTGTATTTCAGGGTGATCAGCGCCACGATCAGGTCGATCTTGGCGGATTCGGGCAGGTCTTTGTTCTTGGTGACGATGTTCCGGAGCAGATGCCCGTCGATTTTGAAGTTGTTCCGCCCCTGCTGGAAGGTGATGCCGAAGACCTGCTTCGTCTCCTGCTCGGCGGGAACGTAGTCGGGGTCAATGGCCACCACGTTGTAGCCGCCCTTGCGCTTGGTTTTCAAAATGGCCAGGGCTTCGTCGGTGTAGCCGGGGGCGATGACGCCGTCGGAGACCTCCCGGGCGATGAGCTTCGCGGTGGTCACGTCGCACACGTCGGACAGAGCAACCCAGTCACCGAAGGAGCACATCCGGTCGGTGCCTCTTGCCCGGGCGTAGGCGCAGGCGAGGGGGCTGTCGTCCAGCTCGGGAATGTCGTCCACGAAGCACGCCTTTTTCAGGTTCTCGGGCAGGACTTTTCCTACGGCGGCGGAGGTGGGAGAGACGTGCTTGAAAGACGTCACGGCGGCCATGCCCGTGGCTTCCTTCAGTTCCTTCACAAGCTGCCATGAGTTGAGGGCGTCCAGAAAATTGATGTAGCCGGGACGGCCGTTCAGGATGGTGATGGGCAGCTCGGAGCCGTCTGCCATATAGATCTTCGCGGGCTTCTGGTTGGGGTTGCAGCCGTATTTCAGTTCAAATTCTTTCATGTTTCTTCCCTCCACGCGGTATTACTTTGAGTGCTTGTTGAGGATTCGCTGCTGATATTTCCGGGTTTCCAGATCAGTGTAGCGCACGAACAGGGAGATTTTGTTGTCGGGGTTCAGGTTCTCCCACAGCTCCCGGGTGAAATCGTCGATGTCCGCGGGGATGCTGACCCGTTCCGGCTCTCCCTGAAAGGCGGGAATTACGGGATTGCCGTCGCAGACGTAGGTGTGGAGGAAATGCCCCAGACCGGGGACGGCGGGGTACTCATAGAAGAACCGGGCACATGCCGTGCCCTCCGGGTCGGCGGATTTCAGGATGGACAGCTTATAGCTACCGTCCCCCGCCTGTAGGCCGGAAATGCGGGGGGTCCAGTTGGGGCCGTCGTCCTCAAACTGACGGGTACGCAGGGCGGCTTCCCAGCTTTCACCCTTGGCGAGGTACTCCCAGACAGTGTCCGTCTGGTCGCCGTTGGTGACGATGAGACCCTGACCGGCCTCCCGCACGGGATGGTAGATGATCAGATGGGGGTCTTTCATGAGACTGGGGTCGAAGGCTTCCGTGCGGATGCCGTCCGGCTCCTGAACGAAGACCCGGTTCCGGGAATTGACGCTGCGTCCCATGATGAAATAGGCGGCCACGGCGGTCTTGCCGTCGGGGGTGACCCCCAGCACAATGCCCCGGCCGGGGTAGGTGTTGCCGCTGAGGCGCTCGGCCATGGACTTTATTTCGTAAACATTCATAGCGTTTTCACTCCTGTTCGATGATAACGGTGCGGCCTTCCACCCGGAGCCTGCCCTCACAGAACAGGCGCACGGCTTCCGGCAGCAGCTTCCATTCGGCTTGCTCCATAATGCGTTTTTGAAGGGCTTCGGGGGTATCTCCGGGGAGAACGGGGACGGCCTTCTGGGCGATGATGGGGCCGCCGTCGCATTCCGCGCTGACAAAATGCACAGTCGCGCCGGAGAGCTTGACGCCGTAGGCCAGCGCCGCTTCATGGACGCGAAGCCCATAGAAGCCCTGGCCGCAGAAGGACGGGATCAGGGCGGGGTGGACGTTCATAATGGCGTTGGGGTAGGCCTGCACCAGCTCTTCGGTGAAGATGACCATGCAGCCCGCCAGAACCACTAAATCAATGTCCAACGCCTTCAATTTCTCCACCAGCGCCAGCGTCATGGCGCGGTTGGAGTCGAAGCTTTTCCGGGGCAGCACATAGCCGGGGATACCCGCTTTCCGCGCCCGCTCCAGAGCGTAAGCCCCCTCTTTGGAGGAAATCACGGCGGTGATCTCTCCGCCGCCCAGCTCGCTCCGCTGCTGAGCATCGATCAGCGCCTGCAAATTGGTGCCGCCGCCGGAGACCAGAACTGCGATTTTGGCCGTCATTCCAGAATCACCTTTTCCTCGTCGTTTTTGGTGATGGTGCCGATGACGTAGGCGTCCTCGCCGTGGGCGGTGAGGATGTCCAGCGCGGTCTGCACCTGGGCGGCGGGAACGACAATGGTCATGCCCACGCCCATGTTGTAGGTGTTGAACATGTCCCGCTCGGGAATATTGCCGGTCTTTGCAATTAAATCGAAGATGGGCAGCACCTTAACGGCGCTCTTGTCGATCTTCGCGCACAGGCCGTCGGGGATGGAGCGGGGAATATTCTCATAGAAGCCGCCGCCGGTGATGTGGCTGATGCCCTTGACGTCAACTTCTTTCAGCAGCGCCAGAACGGACTTGACGTAAATTTTCGTGGGGGTCAGCAGGGTCTCGGCGATGGTTTTCCCGCCCAGCGCATCGCAGGGCCGGTAAATTTCGGCGGGGTTCTCGTCAATGCGGAAAACCTTGCGGATCAGGCTGAAGCCGTTGGAGTGAATGCCGGAGGAAGCCAGCGCGATGACCACGTCCCCTTCCGCCATTTTCGTCTTGTCTAAGATTTTCTTTTTATCCACAATGCCCACGGCGAAGCCCGCAAGATCGTAGTCCTCCACGGGCATCAGGCCGGGGTGCTCTGCGGTCTCGCCGCCGATGAGCGCCGCGCCGGACTGGACGCAGCCCTCCGCCACGCCGCCCACGATTTCGGCAATTTTTTCCGGCACGTTTTTGCCGCAGGCGATGTAATCCAGAAAGAACAGGGGCTTTGCGCCCACGCAGATGATGTCGTTGACGCACATGGCCACGGCGTCGATGCCGATGGTGTCGTGCTTGTCCATGAGGATGGCCAGTTTGACCTTGGTGCCGCAGCCGTCGGTGCCGGAGACCAGCACCGGCTCCTCCATCCCGGCAATGGGCAGGCCGAAGCAGCCGCCGAAGCCGCCCACGTCGTCCAGACAGCCTAAGTTGCGGGTGCGGGCGATGTGGGTCTTCATCAGCTCCACGGCCTTGTATCCGGCGGTGATGTCCACACCGGCGGCAGCGTAGCTGGCGGACTGGGAATTGTTGTGTTCCATGATAATACTCCTTTTCCGGAAATTTAGGAAGCTCTGGATAAATCGGCGAGAGCTGACAGCGAGAGATTTTCCACCAGACGAAGGCTTCAAAAGTGGAGGAATACTTTGTGTATTTCCCACTTTTGAAACTGCACGGCTGGGGGAAAAGATCCGCTGCTCAGCCGAAGGCGATTTATTCAGAGTTTCCTCTATCTATTATTCTTTGCCGTTCCAGCAGTAGGTGCAGACCTTGTCTTTGTCCAGTCCGATGGCCTCCAGCAGGCCGTCCAGAGACTGGTAGCCAAGCGAGTCAAAGCCCATTTCCTCGCAGATGGCTTTGAGCATACATTTGCCCCGCTGCGTGCTGCCGTCGGCGTACTCGTCTAAGTGCTTCTGCCCCTCGTCGCCCTCCAGATTCTGGACCGTCCGCCGGGCAATCAGCTCCATTTCGGAGTTGGAGCGGGAGAAATTCAGATATTTGCAGCCGTACATGATGGGCGGACAGGCGGAGCGCATATGCACTTCCTTCGCGCCGCTTTCGTACAGGAAGTCCACCGTCTCCCGCAGCTGGGTGCCGCGAACGATGGAGTCGTCCACGAACAGCAGCTTCCTGCCCTGAATCAGTTCCGGCACGGGGATCTGCTTCATCTTCGCCACCAGATTGCGCATCTCCTGATTGGCGGGGGTGAAGGAGCGGGGCCAGGTGGGGGTGTACTTGACGAAGGGTCGGGCGAAGGGCTTATGGGACTGGTTGGCGTAGCCGATGGCGTGGGGCAGACCGGAGTCCGGCACGCCCGCCACGAAGTCCACGTCCGGCATGGTGCCGGCTTCCATTTCCTTGCGCGCCATGATCTCGCCGTTGCGGTAGCGCATGACCTCCACGTTTTTGCCCTCGTAGTTGGAGTTGGGGTAGCCGTAGTACGTCCACAGGAAGGCGCAGATTTTCATTTTCGTGCCGGGGGCGGCCAGCTGAGTAAGGCCGTCCGCCGTCATTTTCACGATCTCCCCGGGGCCAAGCTCGTAATGATCCTGATAGCCCAGCTTGTGATAGGCAAAGGACTCGAAGGACACGCACAGGCCGTCGTTATTTTTCCCCACCAGAACGGGCAGCCGCCCCAGCCGGTCCCGGGCGGCGATGATGGCGTCGGGGGTCAGCAGCAGAATGGTGCAGGAGCCGTCGATGACCTCCTGCGCGTAGCGGATGCCGTCGATCAGGCTGCCCCGCTGGTTGATGAGGGCGGCGGTCAGCTCGGTGGTGTTGATCTTTCCGGAGGACATGGCCATGAACTGATGCCCCGGCCCGGAAAAGGTCTCGGCCACCAGCTGTTCGGCGTTGTTGATGATGCCCACGGTGGAGATGGCGAACATCCCCAAGTGGGAGCGCACCAGCAAAGGCTGTGGGTCGGTGTCGGAAATGCAGCCGATACCGGCGCTTCCGCTGAATTTGGCCATGTCGTCGTCAAATTTCGTGCGGAAGGGGGTATTTTCAATGCTGTGGATCTGCCGCTGGAAGCCCTTTTCCGTATCGTAAAAGGCGAGTCCGGCCCGGCGGGTGCCGAGATGGGAGTGGTAGTCCGTGCCGAAGAAAACGTCGTAAATGCAATTCTTATGGGAAATCGCCCCGAAGAAACCGCCCATTGCTTTTCCTCCCTCAGCCGTTCAGTTCCGCCTGAAGGGCGGCGTCTTTCTCGAGCACCTTGGCCGCGTCGGCGGCGCGTCTGGCGTCCAGCTTCGCGGCAAGCTCCGCGTCCTCCACCGCCAGAATCTGGGCGGACAACAAAGCGGCATTCACGCCCCCGTTTACGGCTACGGTGGCGACCGGAATACCGGAGGGCATCATGACCGTGGAAAGAAGAGCGTCAATGCCGTCGAGACAAGGACCTTTGCAGGGAATACCGATGACCGGAAGGGTGGTGTTTGCCGCGATGGCGCCGGCGAGGTGCGCGGCCATACCGGCGGCGGCGATGAGCGCGCCAAAGCCGTTTGCCCGTGCGGATACGGCAAAATCCCGAGCCTCCTCGGGGGTGCGGTGGGCGGAGTAGATGTGACATTCGTAGGGAATGCCCAGAGACGTCAGGGTATCCATGGTTTTGCGCAGGATGGGCAGATCGCTGTCGCTGCCCATGACGATTCCGACTTTTTTCATGTGTTGACCTCCTTGTGGCAAATAAAACTTCATGCATGAGCACTGCACTGCGAAAATGCGCAAAGGCATAAGCATGAAGTTTTTGTGCATCATTTCCGGTTGCCCCGCAGGGGCGAGGAAATGGCACATTTTTTCTTTTTTTCTATGGGTTTGCATAGAAAAAAGGGCGCACTCGCCCGCTGTAACGGGAAAGTGAGCCCAGACGGTCGGCAGGAAATGGGGATATGCCCTTACTCCATGTGGTGCTCCACTTCGGTCTGCACCGAAAACTCGGACGCAGCCTAATCCGTCAGTCATAAGGGTTTGTTGATGTTACGTTATCATTATATCATCGGGGACGACCCCCGTCAACTCGCAGAAAGACGATTCCTGACGGTTTTTGGCAAGATTCCATGTGAATCTTGCCAAATCGATAAAATTGCCCCGAAAGAGATGCGCTCTTTCGGGGCAGCGTTTACGCGGCGAAGAAGTTGTAAAGGCCGAAGATGAGAATGATGCTCACGATCACGGGCAGCACGTAGGTCATGTAAGGCCGCAGCCATTTGGCGATTTTCAGCCCTTTGCCCTCGTTGGCTTCGGCGAGGAAATTCTCCCAGCCCCAGCCGTAGCGGGTGGTGCAGAAAATGATGAACAGCAGACTGCCCAGGGGCAGCAGCAGGTTGCTGACCAGAAAATCCTCGCTGTCCAGCACGTCCCGCCCGGCGATGGGGCGGAAATTGCTCCACAGGTTGTAGCCCAGCAGGCAGGGCAGGCTCAGCAGGAAGAGGGCAATGCTGCACACAAGGCAGGTCTTCTTCCGGCTCCACCCGGTCAACTCGCCCACACAGGAGACGATGTTTTCAAATACCGCGAGAACCGTGGAGTAGGCGGCGAAGGTCATGAACAGGAAGAACAGGCTCCCCCAGAAGCGCCCCGCGGGCAGGTTGTTGAACACGTTGGGCAGGGTCATGAAAATCAGCGCGGGGCCGCTCTTGACGTCCACGCCGTAGGAGAAGCAGGCGGGGAAGATAATCAGGCCGGAGCAGAACGCCACCAGCGTATCCAGGGCGCAGACCCGGACGGACTCACCCGCCAGCGCGTGATTCTTGCCGATGTAGCTGCCGAAGATGGCCATGGCGCCGATGCCAAGGCTCAATGTAAAGAAGGACTGGTTCATGGCGCCCACGATGACATTGCCGACGCCGGCGTCTTTCAGGCGCTGGATATCGGGCAGCAGGTAGAATTTCAGTCCCTCGGAGCCGCCGGGGAGGAACAGACTGTGTACAGCCAGCGCCAGCATCAGCACGATCAGCGCCATCATCATCCACTTGGTCACCCGCTCCAATCCCTTCTGAACACCGATGGAGATGATGAAAAAGCCGGATATGACGATCACGCCCATGTAAACCGTCTGCTGGACAGGGTTCGCAAGCATGTTGCCGAAGGCGGTCTCCACCCCGGAAACGTCAAGTCCCACGAAGCGTCCGGCGGCGGTGTCCACAAAATATTGCAGCATCCAACCGGCGACGGTGGTGTAGAACATCATCAGAACCACGTTGCCGAGCAAACAGACGTAGCCGTGCCAGCCCCAGTGTCCGCCGGGCTTCAGCGCCTGATACATTTTCAGGGGGCTTTTCTGGGCGGCGCGTCCCATGGCGAATTCCATGGTCAAAACGGGGACGCCCAGGATCAGCAGGAAAATCAGGTAGATCACGACGAACGCGCCGCCGCCATACTGCCCGGTCATCCACGGGAATTTCCATACATTGCCGATGCCGATGGCGCAACCGGCGCTGAGGAGAATGAAGCCCAAACGGCTCCCAAGGTGTTCTCTGTGCACGATGATTCCTCCAGTGTTCTTGTCTTATGAAAGGCACAGACCGCGCACGGCCTGTGGGTGCCACGGGGTTACGGAAACTGATACTATTTCCTGATTAAAATTTTAATTTTAATCAGGAAGGCATCGCCTGACGGCGCTGCCTGTTTTGTGATTTATAAGGAAAGAAATCACAAAACAAGTCTCATATGAACTCCATGTCCTTCAGGCAATTAAAATCTTTTTTAATGGTTTTAATTGGAGTTCAGTATCAGTCAAAAATCAGCCCAAAATATCCGGGTGCGTCCGCACCCGCCCGCAGGGGACGGAACATGGCGCCGGGAAGCGCCGTTCCGGGAGTGCGGAAGTGGCCGTGGGAAAATCCCAGCGCCCCCAGAATGCCCGGGGCGGCTGCGGCATTGCCCAGCAGCTCCATGCCGGTCAGGCTGTCACCGTCGTGCTCGGCGGCCAGCAGAAAATCCCCCCCGGCGTAAAGTGCGGCGTAGCTTTTGAGATAGGAAAGGTTTGCCCCCTCCTGAATCACGCCGTCCGGGGGCAGGTACTCCCGGCGAAGGCGGGCGAATTCCACCGCGGAAACTGGGCACAGAGCCACCGCTTCCCCGGCGTCGCAGGAAAATTCCGACACGGTGCAGCAGTCCCGATAGCCCATGCGGCCGTACATTTTCCGCAGACCAACGTCATGGGGCATCAGCAGCGCCCCGTCATAGCCCCGTCCGGTCAGACAGGCAGCGGCATCCGCCATCAAAGTGCGGCAAAGCCCTCGGTTCCGGAAATCCGGGTGGGTCGCCACGGCGTAGAGATAGGCGAATTTCTGCCCCCGGAACTCTGCGTCAAACCAGTAAAGGGCGGCGGCGACGTTCCCGTTTTCCGCCGCGCACCGGCAGTGCCGGGGGCAGTAGCCGCTGGCAAAAAAGCCCGCGATAAATTCCTCAGAATCCCCGAAGGACAGCTGCCAGAGTGCCCGCAGCTGAGGCTCCTGTACGCCGGTGGGGTAGTCAATCTCCATGGAAATCCTCCGCCAGATACGCCCATGATTTCTCCACCATGTGGTGGGGATTGTAGGACAGCTTGGCCTTGCGAAGCCCCGCCAGACCCACATCGTCCTCCCGGTTCAGATAGCGTAGATTGGGATATTTCAGCCGCAGATACCGGGCGAATTCGCAGTTTACGGCGGCGTAAGCGCCGTCCACGTCCTCCCGCGCCTTTTCAAAATGGATGTCGAAGGTGTCCGACCACAGGCGGCTGCCCATGGTCACGGCGAGAATTTCCCCGTTTTCCACAAGCACGGCGCTCTCCATTTGCAGGCCCTCATAATGCCGGAACGCCCGGGACATGGCGATGCTTTCCATCATATAGTCCCCCGTGGGGTCGGCCTGCATCCGGGCGCGGTACCATTCGCCGACCATGCGCTGGGCAGCGGAGAAGTTGCCGTCGGTCAGATTTTGCAGTTCAAACTGGGAATGCTCTGCCCGGAAGCGGTTGACGTGGTTCCGTTTTTTCTGGAATTTCCGACCTTTCAGGTCGGCCAGATCGTCCACGGAATAAACGTAGTCATAGCTGTCCCGGTCGGCGCGGTAGAGAAATTTGTCGGGAAACCACCCCTGCAGCTCCGCCTGATCGGCCGCGGTCATGCTGACGATGCGGCAGGGAATGCCCCGCTGTTTAGCGTCGAGAAGAATTTCCTCGATCACGGCGCGCCGATCCCCGTCGCCGATGGGGTAGGGGTAGACGCTCCGGCCATTGAAATGGGAAAAAAACGCCACGCAGCCGTGGGTAAACACCAGCTGCTGCCGCCCCCAGAGATAGAGGTTGGCGAAGGAATATTCGCATCCTCTGGGCGGACAGGAAAACAAAACGCGCTCATAGTCGTCCTTCTGGGACAGCTGGGGGCGCTGAAAATCGAGCATGGTCACACCTTCTTAATATTCTGATATCATATCACAGTTTTCCCCAAAAAACAAGGGCGGAACCGCGGACGGATTCCGTTTTTGAGGAAAAAGCGGTTTTGCTGGTTTTCGGCAGTTTTTTACTGAAATTTCCGCGGAAATCAGGCATGGTTTCCGTGTTGACAAAACGGATGAGAAGATATATAATGCAGAGTAAGTAAAAGGCGGACTGTGCATCATGCAGTGCGTTACATTTTAACGCTGAAGGAGAAATCACAATGAGAAAGTTTGTATCCTTTGTTTTCGCGCTCATCCTGTGTCTGAGCATGGCAGTCACGGCTTCCGCCACGACCGTCAAGAGCAATCAGGGCGGCAACCCCGGCGGCAAGCCCAACGCGCCCCGTACCGGTTCCGTTGCGGTGGCAGTCCTGTCCGCCGCGGCCTGCACTGCGGGCGGTGTCGGCGCCATTGCCTACAAGAAGAGCAAAGAGTAATCAAAGTAATTGAAAAGGAACGGAATGGAGCGGTCTTGATCGCTCCATTCGTATTATAACGGACATGCAGAATAAGAAGAAGGTATACCTCATTATCAGCATCGTCAGCTTCTCCATCGTGCTGGCGGCGCTGGCCGCGATCGGCGGGCTGCTGCTTGCCTACAAGCGGCAGAGCGACAACTATGAGCAGCTGGCGGCAGCGGCCAGAACCGCCGCGCCTGCCGCACCCACCACCCCTGCGACGGAGGCTATCGAGGAGACCCAGCCCGTCGAGACGGAGCCGCCCCTACCCACCGTGGAAATTCCCATCAACTTTGACTACCTCAAAGGGGAAAACGAGGACATCATCGGCTGGATCGTGGTGGACGGCACGCTGATCGACTATCCCATCCTGTACGATACGACCTACAATTACTACTATCTGAACCACAACTATGAGGGAACCTCCACCGGTTACGGCTCCATTTTCGTTCTGGGTGAGAACGCCGGGGACTTTACGGACTTCAACACCGTGGTCTACGGCCATAACATGCTGGACGGGCGGATGTTTGCCCAGCTGCACCGGTTCCGGGATAAGAATTTCTTCGATTCCCACGGGCAGATCATCGTCTACACACCGGAGCGGCAGCTGACCTATCAGGTCTTCGCAGCCTACCGCCGGGACAATCTGGACATCATCGCGAACACGGATTTTTCCACCAAAGCGCTGATCGACGAGTACATCGAGAGCGTCTACGCCCAGACCGATCTGGCGCAGTTCAATCCGGCGCTGGAGGTTACGTCCTCAGACAGGATCATCACCCTTTCCACCTGCATCGGAAACCCGGCGTACCGGTTCGTGGTACAGGGTGTGCTGGTGGATGAAGCGCAGGCCGTGTTTGCCGGCACTCCGGACGCGGACGGAGAATAACGGAACATGAAGAAAAAAGGAAAATTTCTGAAAGAAGAACCCCCAAAGAGCGAAAAGCCGAAAAAGAATGGGAATCCCATGAAAGTGACCGCCATTGTGCTCAGCTCGCTGGCGGCGGTACTGGTGCTTGCGGCCGTTGGCGTGGGGATTTTCGTGTGGTACTCCGGCAGTGTGCGGGGGGCGATGTTCGCCGCCCGGGGAAGCGTTTCGGACACCATTCCCCAGTCTGTGACTACCCCTGCCGATGTTTCGGAAACGCAGGCGCGTGTTGACGCGGATTGGATCGACGAACAGGGCAACGCCTATAATTACCGGGACGACGTGATCTCCATTCTGTTCATGGGCATTGACTACATGGGCGATGAAAAGAACTGGTTCTACGCCACGGAGTCCAACGGCGGCAACGCCGACGTGATTGGGCTGGTCATACTGGACACCAGAACCTTTGACTTTTCCATGCTGTACATTCCCCGGGACACCATGGCCGACGTGATCGCCATGGACGCAAACGGTCAGTATCTGGATACCGTTTACACCAACATTTCCACCGTCCACAGCTACGGCGACGGAAAAGACTTGAGCTGCCGCCTGACCACCGACGCGGTGTCCCGTCTCCTGTACGGCGCGCCGGTGAGCCGCTACGTAGCGCTGGACTGTGACGCGCTGTACACGCTGAACGACCTGATCGGCGGCCTGACCATCACTTTTGACGACGACTACACGGAGATCCATTCCACGTTTACCAAGGGCAGCACGGTCACGCTGAACCGGTGGTACATGGACAAGTTCATCACCTACCGCAGCGAGACCGATCTGGAGGGTGCATACAAGCGCGGTATGCGGAGCATGGCGGTGATGAAGGCGCTGTTCAACCAGTGCAAGGGGAAAATCGTCGCCGACCCCGCCGTGGCGCTGGAATACTACAACGGCCTGAAGGACTACATCACCACCGATCTTGACCTGACGGAGATTACGTATCTGGCGCGGAACATGGGGAAGATGTACTTCACCTCGGACACCATCGTGCGTCTCCCCGGCGAGACGGTGATGGGCGAGCGCTACGCGGAGTTCTACCCGGACGAAAGCTGGCTCCACGACTTCGTGGTGGAAAAGTTCTGCGTCCCGGCGGGGTGACGGGAGAAAGGGGCTGCCCCGCCGAACAGGCGGGCCGCATTGGACAGTCAACAGGCACAGCAGGATAATCTGCTGTGCCTGTTCTTGTATCATTTAGGGTCTATCTGAAAACCGGAAATATGACCAACAGCGAGGGATTTTTCGTCTGATGAAGCCATTTTTCCGCAGGAATACTTTGTGTATTGCAAGGGAAAATGGTGCACAGCAGACGGAAAAGACCCGCTGTTTGGGCGTGTTGACGGTTTTCAGATAGACCCTAATACGAGCATCCCCTGCCTCGCCCTTTGGGAGAGGTGGCTGAGCGCAGCGAAGACGGAGAGGGGAAACAATGGCCATGCCAAATGGATTTTCGTGGTGTGTGCATACAAATTGATCTCGTCATTCAAAAAAGAGTGCACGACCCTCTCAGTCACCTGCGGTGACAGCTCTCCCAAAGGGAGAGCCAAGGGCTGCACCTCGTTACATAGCATATTAGCATGAAAAATGGAGCGTATCCGTACTGATACGCTCCATTAACTGTTTTACGAAGGCAGGGCGGTTCGTTAGGGTCTATCTGAAAACCGGGAATATGACCAACAGCGAGGGATTTTTCGCCTGCTGAAGCCATTTTTCCGCAGGAATACTTTGTGTATTACAAGGGAAAATGGTGCACAGCAGGCGGAAAAGACCCGCTGTTTGGGCATGTTGACGGTTTTCAGATAGACCCTAATTTGCTCCAGCTTTTCTTATTTCTTTTCCTGTCTGGACTTGCTTCCGTAGCCATAACCGTAGCCGTACCCATAGCCGTATCCATAACCATACCCGTATTCCTTGCTCCCGGAGAGACTCTTGCGGACGTTGTTCAGGGCGCAGCCGATGATGGGCAGGCGGCTGTCGCTGAGACGCTGGGCGCCGTCCAGAATCTGGTCGCGGGAGGCGTAATCCTGACGGATGACCATCAGTCCCGCTTCGGCGGCCTCCGCAGCTTCCGCGGCGTCGGTCAGCAGAGAGCAGGGAGGCGTGTCCAGGATCACGTAGTCGTATTTGTCACGGGCATACCGGATGAGCTTCGTCAGCCGCGCCTGCGTCGGCGCGTCGAAATAGTCCGCTTTTCCATCGGCGTTCCCCACGATCACGAACAGACCTTCCACATCCGTTGCCTGTGCCAACGCCCCGGCGGCTTCCCCGGAACCGGTGAAATTCGTCAGGTTCCGCCCTTCATCCAGAGGATGGCTCCTGGATGACAGAGTTTTCGCCACAGAGGGATTGCGGAAATCGCAGTCGATCAGCAGCACCCGCCGCCCCTTCTGGGCAAGGGATACCGCCAGATTCACGGAGACGGTGGTCTTGCCCTCGCCGGGGATGGCGCTGGAGACCAGCAGAATTTTCTGCCCGTTCTCCTGCATGGCCTTCTCCACCCGCAGACGGAGCAGACGGACGGATTCGGAGAAGCCGGACTCGCTCCTGTACCGGTGCAGCAGAGGATAAGGCCGCTTCCGGGATATCTTCACCGCGGGGATTTGCCCCAGGCAGGGGGCGTTCAGGGTCTTGCGCAGCTCGTCCTCGTTGTGGACGGTGTTCTTCATCAGAACCAGAAACGCCAGAATCACGCACCAGACTGCCGCGCCCACGACTGCGCCGCGGGTGATATAGTACCGGTAATTGAACTCGGCGACGGGCGCGGTGGGCATACCGCTTTCATCCAGCAGCACCAGCACCGTGGAGCCGACTACGAACTCCGCTACCTCCGGGTAGCAGGCGATCACGGCGCTCATGACGTCATAGGCACGCTGGGGGTCGGTGTCCCTGACCTTCAGCGTCAGGATGCTGGCCTGCGCCGTGGCCGAGACGGACATGGCCGGCACCTCGTCGATGCCCAGCTCGTCCATGACCCGCCGCTGCAGCAGCCCGCTGGTGAGGATGGAGGGGAAGGTATCCGCCATGACCTGCGCCGTTTTTTCGTTGTAGCTGCTGACGCTGGCGTAAAGGGGGTTGGCCACCCGAACCGTGAAGGAGGCGCTGGCCTCGTAGACGGGCCGGTAGGCTCTGCGCTGCACAAATGTCAGTCCGGCGGCGCAGATCAGGATCAGCGCCAGACCCAGCAGCCACATCCGCTTCGCCTGATGGAGAAAGTCGTCCAGCAGTACGAAGGTGTCCCGCCCCTGTTGTTCCGTTTTTTCGATTTCCATAGCAGCCTTCCTATTTCCCGGAGCCACCGGAACCGTAGTTGCCGTAGTGGCCGTAATGACTGTACTTGCTGTAGCCGCCGTAGCTCTGGCCGGTGGACAGCTGCGTTGCATAGACGTTGTTGAGGACGCAGCCCAGCACCTTCGCTTTGTGACCGTCCAGAGAAGCGACGGCGTTATTCAGGGCGGGCGCTGCCGCCGCGTTCTGCCGAACTACCAACAGACTGGCATCCGCCAGATCGGCCATGCCCTCCGCGTCCGAAGCCGCGCTCATGGGGGGCAGGTCAAGCACGATAAAGTCGAAGCACTCCCGCGCCCAGTCCAGCAGCGCGTTCATCCGTGGGGAAATCAGCAGGTCGCCGGTGTTCTGCTCGCCGCGTTTGGCAAGCAGCATGTACATATCGCTGTTCTGATAGCGCAGGAAGCACTCGGACAGATTCTCCTTGCCCCCCAGAATGTCGTTAAGACCGTAGGTGAATTTGCTCTGCCCCAGCACCATGCCGCAGGCGGGCTTCCGCAGGTCGCAGTCGATCAGCAGCACACGCTTGCCCTTCTGTTCCATGGCCAGCGCCAGATTGACAGCCACGGTGGACTTGCCCTCGTTTTCCAGCAGACTCGTCACTATCAGCACCTTGCCGCCGTCCATGTGCTGCTCGACCCGGCGGCGCAGCTTGCGGATGCTCTCCACAAACCGGAAGCTGGTCACGGGGTTCGTGATCAGAATGCTGGTTTTCTTCCGCCGCAGCAGGGCAAAAACGGTTTTGTACTTCCGCTCGTGGGAGATCTCGCCCAGATAGCTGCAGTCCAGCTTCTCCCGGGCTTCCGTACCGCTCCGCACCGCGTCCCGCAGATAGGACAAAATGGCAAGCAGGGCCGTGGCGGCCAGCGCCGCGATGACAGCGGCTTTTTTCATCTGGTGGAAGGCAAAGTTCTGGTTCGTGGGAGATGTGGGCACTGCCGGGTATTGCAGCACCTCCAGCCCGATGTCATCTATCACCTGATAGGTCAGGGACTCGTGGTGCTCGATGATGGCCTGCGCGGCTAGAAAGGCCATCCGGGGATCGGAATCCGTTACGGTCATGGTGATGAGATTGGTGTTGGGGACGACCGCGGTGTCGATGGTTCCATCAAAGGAGGAAATGTCCGTCTCCTGCATGATGGTCTTGCGCATGATGGAGCTGTTCAGCAGTTCGGTAAACAGTCCCGCAAGATTGCTGGTGGAGGACAGGTTGGAATACACCGACGTGGAGCTGCCCCGGGTGGTCACCACGAAGGTGGTCGTCGTCCGGTAGACCGGCGCGTATGTCGCGTCCGTATGGATGTAGGTGCCGATACCCACGGCAAGCGCCGCCAGCACAACAACCAGCCACCGCTTGAGAACGTCCTGCACAAGGACGATGGGGTCGAAGGGCAGAAGCCGGGCGCTTTGCATATTTGATTTGCTTGTATTTTCCATTGGCTTACCCTTCCACCACAACGATCAATTTGGAATACCCCGTGTATTTCCGGTCAAAATCGGGATTTTTCTCGTCCCGGTCTGTGAATGTCACCCGGTATTCCACGGTGTAGACCCCGGGGTATCCGGTCTGCACCGTGCCCCGCGTCCGCATGGAGTAGTCCGTGGGAAGCCCGCCCGCCAGACTGTCCTGTTCCCCCAGCCATGTAAAGGATTTCAGATACTGCGCCGGGTAGAATTGGGCGTCCTTCGGCAGATAAACGAGATAATCGGTCAGCTCCAGCGCGGCGTTGTAGATGCCGGAGGAGATCACCTCCACGGGGAAGGTCTCCGACACCGTATCGCCCAGAGAGTTGGTCACTTGGAACTGAACCATGTGGCTTCCCAGCGCCATGATGGAGCTGGTGCCCTTCGTTGTGGCTCTGACCCGGTGCTGGATATCCCCGTCGATGGCGTCCACCGCGCCGACATTGCTCAGAACGTCAAAGCTGTGGTCAACGGTATAGACCAGCGGGGCGTTCAGCGTGAACCGGGGGCGTTCGTAATCGGTATACCTGCCCTCCCGTTTGGCCTTTGCCACGTTCCCGGCGCTGTCGAAGGCCGCGTAGCTCACCGAAATGGAGCCGTCGCTGTCCGTCAGGTTGGCGCGCTCCACCACGAGGGAGGCCGTCACGTCCCCGTCCACATTGTCCGAGGCGGTGACGCCTGCCAGCAGCGCGCTTTTGTCGTCCCGCACGGAGACCTCCAGCGGCTGTTCGTCTATATGGATCTGGGGGGCGCGTGTGTCCGTGCGCAGCTGGTCAAGCTTCCGGTAGCCGAAGAATACCGCCAGACACAGGACGATCAGCAGCAGTAAAAGCCAATTCCGTTTTTTCATAGTTTCCCGCCTTTTTCATCAAAACCACTCCGGTTCGGCCAGAGTGATGGGTTCGTCTTTCAGAATTTTTCTGGGGTTGTCCAGCAGCAGCGCCCGGGCGCACCGGGTGGAGAATTCCTGCGCGAGGAGATCGCGTACATCCTCCATCCAAGGCGTCCGTACCCGGGGAGAGTGGGCGTCGCTGGCCACGGCGGCGGCGAAGCCCCGCTCCACCAGCGCATAGGCCAGCGCCTGCGCGTGTCCGCCGAAGCGCCCCAGAAGGCTGCCCCGGTTCACCTGAAACAGGCAGCCCAAGCGACACCACCGGTTGACGATCTCCGGGTCGTGCTGAAGATAAGTATAACGCTCGGGGTGTGCGACAAGGGGCCGAAATCCCGCCCGGCAGACGCTTCGCAGAATCAGAGTTTCCTCTTCGCCGCTGGACTGGAAGGCAAATTCGATCAGCGGATACCGGGAGCCGTTCAGGGTGAACAGCTTTCCCTCCCGCAGCAGCCGGGCGGTGTCCGGGGTGCCGAAAATTTCCATGCCGGGGTACAGCTTCAGGGGTACCCCGGTCTCCTCCAGCGCCTGACGCAGAAGCGACCATGTCCCGTAGACCTCCTCCGCCCGCTCGCCCATGCAGTGGGGCGTGGCGGCCATGGCACGCACGCCGCTGTTTACGGCTATACGCGCCATGGCGAGGGATTCCTCCAGACTTTGGGAGCCGTCGTCCAGTTCCGGCAGAATGTGGCAGTGCAGGTCAATCATGGGCAGTCTCCGCTTTACGAAACGCGCCGGTCAGTGCCGAATAGGCCGCTGCGATCCCGGGGCGCAGGGGGATCACGCGGATCCAGACCTTCTCAAAGAAATCCCACCAGAAGCTGCCCGGCTGCAAAAGCTTTTCCTTGCGCCGCACGGCGGTCACCAGCGCCAGAACCTGACCGGGGCGGACACCCTTTTCAATCAGGATCTGGGCGTCGCCCACCAGCCAGTAACCATCCGGTGTTACCCGGTAAATGCGGTGCAAAATGTACGCGCCGTTGTCCCGGCGGTATAAAATCATGTCGCCCTTTTTTAATGGGCGCGTGACCTTGGAAAGATAGACCGTGTCCCGACTGTGCACCAGAAACGGGGTCATGCTGGAGCCGCTGATGTTCAGCGGAACATACTCGGCGCTGTCGAGAAGCCCCAGCAGCTGCTCCATCAGAATTTCCGGGGGCAGAACTCTTACTCTATGTTCCATTCGTTACCTCCGTCACCTGCCTGCGCCGGATCTCATAGGTGCGGCCGCAGAACTTGGCGCTTTCGGGGCGGTGGGTCACCAGAATGCAGGTGCGCAGAAGACCGCTTTGGCGCAGATTGTCCAGAAGCCGCCGCTCCGTGGCCATGTCCGGACCGGAGGTGGCTTCGTCCAGAAGCAGAATCGGCGCTTTGCGCAGCAGCGCCCGGGCAATGGCCAGACGCTGGGCCTGACCCTCGGAAATGCCCCGTCCTCCCATGCCCAGACGGTGGTTAACCCCGTCGGGAAACTGGCTGACAAAGTCCCATGCGCAGGCGATCTTCAGCGCCTGTTCCAGCTCGCTGTCACTGGCATCGGGACTGACCAGCCGGAGATTTTCCGCAATGGTGCCGGGGAACACGCTGTTGCCCTGAGGAACGTAGGCGAATACGCCTCTGGTCCCGGCGGCGATGGGGTAGCGGTTTCCGCTGCCGCCCACCCGGGAGGAAACGCCCTGCAGAACAAGGCTTCCCAACAGCATGACGGCCATAATGGCTACGGCGCGCCACAGCATATCCGCGCCGCAGCCCGTGACCGCGTCGATGAGATATTTGGAGGCCACGCTGGAAATAAGACCCATGACCGTGCCGGTCAGGCTCAGCAGCCCTACGGCGAGGATCTTTCCCTTATAGCGCCCGACCTGCGTCTGCAGCCACTGTAGTTCCCGTTTCAGCTGCTGCGGGTCGTCTCCTTGAAGCCGTTTTTTTACCCTGCGAAAAAAAGCCATGTCCACGTCTCACAATTCATACGAAATATAAATCGAATATAAGCCATAAAAATCCTTTATAAGGATATCACATCCCTCTGGGGTTGTCAATCTGCGCCGCGCCTGCTTTGGGACGGAAAAAGTGGGGGTTTTGAGGCATAATGCCTCAAAACCCCGCGGATTTAGTCGTCATAGGAGAACAGGTCTTCCACCGTCACGTGAAAAACCTTCGCAATGTCCATCGCCAATTTCAGCGATGGGTTATATTTCCCTCTTTCCAGGTTGACAATGGTCTCCCGCCGGACGCCGACCATCTCGGCCAGGTCTGACTGTTTGAGATCCTGCATCTCCCGGTATTCTTTGATTCTGGTCGTCAGAGCCATACTCAAAGCCCCTTCTTGTCCATGACGTAGAAAATGATGGTGCGCACAACGGCAAGCAGAACCAGCATCCCCACCAGACAGTAGCCGATCACTTCCGTCGTAAGGGCGAACCGTCCGACGGCGCAGAGGAAGCTGACGGCGATCAGTACGGCCACGCTGATTTTCAGGCAGATGGCGTCGCACCGTCTCAGGTTGGCCTCGGCCATTTCGTCGGGAGTCTCCTGCTTATACTTTTTGAGCCGGATGCCCCGGGAGATAAAATAGTAGAAGGTGAATGTGGCGACGACAATCTGAATGGTCGTGTAATAGCCCTTCCAGTCGTTTCGCGCCCACGTCCAGTAATAGACCGCAATCAGAACGGCGAATATGATTTTATCCGCCACCAGCTCCCGCAATGATACTTTTTTCATAATGATCCTCCTTTATTTTGAAAAGTGATATATTTCGCATATCTCATGTGCGAAATATATCACACAGGCTACAGCCTGTCAATAGGAAAGTGAGAAATATTTAAGGCAGCACCGCACAATTCGGCAAGAAGTCTCAGGCAGGATTTTTGTTCCAATTCAAAGTTCCGAAAATGGAGGAATACTGTATGTATTTCCCATTTTCGGAACTGCGGAAGTGGAGCAAAAAGACGGCTGAGACTCGCAGACACAATTGTGCGGTGTTGCCTTAACATTTTTCAGCGGGCTGCCGCCAACGTCCCGAACTGTCTTGATTTTCTCCGCCCGATACGGTAGAATCTGATATAAGAGTCTGGAAGCGGGTGACGGATATGGAACCGGTAAGTATGTTTTTTTTGCAGGCGCTCCGCGCCTCGCTGGAAGATAGAACCGTGGATTGGGAGACGGATATTGAACGGGAGACATGGGACGCGCTGTTTGCCATGGCGGCGTCCCACAGCGTGCTGCCGATGATCTACGCGGCGGTCGTCCGCTGCCCGGCCGCCCGGAAAGCGGGAAACGGCCTGCTGAAAACCGTCTTCCCCCCGGCGCGGCAGCTGGCGGGGCGCTACCCTTACCTGAAAGAGAAGCCGTATCTTCTGCCCGTCGCGTGGATAAACCGCATCCTGAAATACGGGAAGGAGACCGCCGGAGGTTCCGCAGACAATAATGCCGCCCAGTCCATAAAGATCGGAAACGGGCGGGTGGCGCTGCTGAGGGAATACGGGATCATCGGCTCCGGCAGGGAATAAAATGAAAACCGCATCAAAAAAGCCTTGACTGTTTTTTCGTGGTCAAGGCTTTCTTTTTTGCCGTATTTTGGGGGAAATTGCCGCGGATTGGCGTATTTTCGGAAAATGAAGTAACACAAAAATACATTGTAAATTCAACTTGCTATTGTGTTATAGCTTTATGCAATTTGTGAACACTATAATGTAACAAAATGAATGGAGGACTGCGTTTATGGAGAAATTCATCGTGACGCCGAAGGAAGACAAAACCGTCACAATGACGATACGTATAGACAGAGCCTTGCAGGAGGAATACAACCGCCTGGCAGCCAAGACGAACCGTTCCCGGAACGAGCTGATTGGCATGGCTCTGCAATATGCCCTTGACCATATGGAGCTGAAAAACTGCGGCGAGACCGGAAATCTGCAACCCCTGTGAGCAGACCGAAATTACGTACAAAGAAATTGGGAGAGTGAAATTTATGCCGGAAGAAAACAGGAAAAGTAAGTGGATATACGTCAGGTGGTTCGCCATACGGTTCTTCCTGGTCGTGTATGACATCATTGCGGTGAATGCCGCGTGTTATCTTGCGCTGCTGACCAGATTTTATGTGGCGAAGCAGTTCCACAGCGCCGCGGCGCAGTATATCGAAGCCTATACCAGCTACGCGCCCTATTACACCATTCTCTGTCTCGTGATCTTCTGCTGCTTCAGCCTGTACAGCGGCATCTGGAAGTACGCGGGCTTCAACGACCTGAACCGCATCGTCGGGGCAAACGTGGTCTGCTTTATCGTCCACATCATCGGAACTCTCATCCTGCTCCGGGGAACGCCCCTTATAAGAATGCCCATTTCCTTCTACTGCCTCAGCGCGTTTACCCAGACGTGTCTCATCACCGCGAGCCGGTTTTCCTACCGGCTGCTCCTTATGGAAAAGGTCAGGGTGGCAAATAACGGGAAAGGTGCAACGATAAACGCAATGGTCATCGGCGCAGGCGGGACCGGCAAGATCGTGCTTCAGGAGCTGGAGCGGGAGAAAACCGTCCGTCCGGTGTGCGCCCTCAACTATAAGGAGATCGGCTTCGGCTCTCTGCTGGACGGCGTTCCCGTGGTCAACGGCGTGGAGAACCTGAAGGGCGCAATCGAAAAATACCGGGTCAATTTCGTCATTATCGCCTCCGCGGTCATGCCGCAGGAGGTCAGAAACCGCATCAAGGCCATCTGCAAGGAAGCATCCGTCGAGGTGCAGGATTATTCCGGCTTCTTTCAGGGCTTCGGCGGCGGCGTGACGCTGAAAAATCTGGCGGAATGCGCCGACGGCAAGGTGGAGCTGGTGGTCAATGGAGAGCATCAGCAGTACGCGGACTGCGAGCAGGCGCTGGTAAATGCCGCCGGAAAATATGTGGTGAAATCCATTTCCGCCAGAGCGGATACGCTGGTGATCGAGCTGACCGACCATTCCGTGGTGCAGAACGATCTGAACGCGGACTGGGTCAAGGATCAGGAAAAGGAAACGGGAGAGGCCATCAGCTTTTTCTGACACGTCTGTCAGAGGCACAGAAAAGAGGAATAGAGATATGTATGTCAGGAGAAAAGACATAAAGCCCCTTGATAAGAAGGTATGGCTTGCTTCGCCGACGATGCATGGTGACGAGCTGAAATATATCACGGAAGCCTATGATTCCAACTGGATGTCCACGGTGGGCGCGAACATCAACGAGGTGGAGCATATCGCGGCGCAGAAGGCGGAAATGAAGTACGCGGTGGCGCTGTCCTCCTGCACGGCGGCGCTGCACCTGTGCGTCAGAGCCGCGGGGGAACGGCTCTACGGAAGACCTGCCATCGGCCACGGCGCAGTGGAGGGCAGGCGGGTGTTCTGCTCCGACATGACCTTCGCCGCCACGCTGAACCCGGTGGTCTATGAGGGCGGCATCCCCGTGTTCATCGACACCGAGCGGGACACATGGAACATGGACCCCCGGGCTTTGGAAAGAGCCTTTGAGATTTACCCCGAGGTGCAGCTGGTGGTGGCGGCGCACCTGTACGGGTTTCCCGGCAAGGCGGACGAGATCCGCGCTGTGTGCGACGCCCACGGTGCGCTGCTCATCGAGGATGCCGCCGAGTCCATGGGCGCTACATATAAAGGGAGGCAGACGGGCAGCTTCGGCGACTACGCGGCGATCTCCTACAACGGCAACAAAATCATCACCGGCTCCAGCGGCGGCTGCCTGCTGACCAATGACTTGGAAGTGGCGAACAAGGCGCGGAAGTGGTCAACACAGGCACGGGAAAACGCGCCATGGTATCAGCACGAGGAAGCCGGCTACAACTACCGCATGAGCAACGTGATCGCGGGCGTCGTCCGGGGTCAGTATCCGTATCTGGAAGAACACATCGCCCAGAAGAAAGCCATCTGGGAGCGCTACCGGGACGGTCTGCGGGGTCTCCCTGTTGAGATGAACCCTTTCGACCCGGAAACGTCCTGCCCCAACTACTGGCTGTCTGCGCTGGTAATTGACAGGAGCGCCATGTGCCGTCAGGTGCGCAGCGACAACGACGCGCTGTATCTCCCGGAGCAGGGAAAGAGCTGCCCTACGGAGATCCTGGAAGCCATCGCGGGAATCAACGCGGAAGGCCGTCCCATCTGGAAGCCCATGCACATGCAGCCCATGTACCGGATGAACGGCTTCATCACCGCCTCCGGCGAGGGCAGGGCGAAGACCAACGCCTACATTGCCGGCGGCGTGGAGGACGTGGGTGCGGACATCTTTGAAAGAGGTCTGTGCCTGCCCAGCGACAACAAGATGACGAAGGAGCAGCAGGAGCAGATCATCCGGGTCATCCGGCGGTGCTTTGAATAGTTTGGAAAGGCGGCGTTTCATTGCGGAGATTCATCTTTAATCTGGTCAGCGTGCTGTTCAGCGCGGTGAAATTCGGGATCATGAAGCTGTTTCATTTCCATCATTTTTTCTATTCCGGCATTCAACGGTTTTCCCCTAACACGGAGGTCGTCATCGCGGAGGGCGGCACCATCCGTCTGGGCAGGCATGTCCGTGCCCACAGAAGATCGAAGCTGCTGGCCATGGACGGCGGTACGCTGGAGATCGGCAGCAATACGGCGCTTGGTAATGGCGTCAGCGTCAACTGCATGGAAAGCATCGTGATCGGCGAGGGCGTGCAGATCGGCCCGGATACGAAAATTTACGACCACGACCATGATTACCGCGTCCCCGGCGGCATCGGGGCGGGAAAATTCGTCACCGCGCCGGTGACGATCGGCGACAACAGCTGGATCGGCTGCAACGTGGTCATCCTCCGGGGAACGAGCATCGGCAAAAACTGCATCGTCGGCGCGGGAAGCGTGCTGAAGGGTGCATATCCGGCGGGCAGCGTGATCGTGCAGAAGCGGCAGACCACTGCGACAGTTTACCCTTTGGAGAGAACGGAGAAGTAACGATGGAGCATAAACCTTACGGCCCCTACGAAACGTATTTCAAGCGGCCGCTGGATATCCTCTGCGCACTGGCCGCGCTGATCGTGTTCGGCTGGCTGTACATACTGGTGGCGGTTCTGGTGCGCATCATGCTGGGCAGCCCGGTCATTTTCAAACAGCCCCGCCCCGGCAGGGACGAGAAGATTTTCGACCTCTACAAATTCCGCTCCATGACCGACGAGCGGGACGAAAACGGCGAGCTTCTGCCGGACGAGGTGCGGCTCACGAAATTCGGAAAAGTCCTTCGCGCGACCAGTCTGGACGAGCTTCCCGAAGCGTTCAATATTCTGAAGGGGGACATGTCGGTCATCGGCCCCCGGCCGCTGCTGGTCAAATATCTGCCCCGGTACAGCGAGCGTCAGCACCGGCGGCACGAAGTCCGCCCGGGGCTGTCCGGCTACGCGCAGGTTCACGGCAGAAACACGGTCAGCTGGCAGGACAAATTTGAAATGGACGTAAAGTACGTAGACCACATTACCTTCCTCGGAGACCTGAAGATCATCTGGGACAGCGTGATGGCGGCATTTGTAAGGCGTGACGGCATATCCTCGGAAACGACTGTCACGATGGAGGAATTCATGGGAAACGGGATGGTGGCAAAGTGAAGCGGCTTGTGATCCTCGGCGCCAGCGGGCACGGCAGAGTCGCCGCGGATATCGCCGGAAAAAACGGCTACGACAGCATTGCGTTTCTGGACGACACGAAAAAAACGTGCGGACGCTATCCCGTAATGGGGGAAAGCGCCCGGTTTTCGGAATATGACTGCGATTTCTTCGTAGCCATCGGCAATCCGCAGGTTCGCAGGCGGATGCAGGAGATGCTGCTCACCGCCGGGAAGCAGGTCACGACGCTGATCCACCCCTCCGCGGTCATCGGGGAGGACGTGACCCTCGGCACCGGCACATTGGTTGCGGCGGGGGCGGTCATCAACCCCGGCGCGGTCATCGGCGATGGGTGCATCATCAACACCTGCGCGTCCGTTGACCACGACTGCGTTCTGGAAGACTTTGTGCATATAGCCGTGGGCGCCCATGTGGCGGGGACAGTAAGCGTCGGCGCGGGAACATGGATCGGCGCGGGCGCGACGGTGAGCAACAACCTTCAGATCTGCGGCGGCTGCATGATCGGCGCGGGCGCGGTGGTTATCAAAAGCATCACGGAAAGCGGGACATACGTAGGCGTTCCCGCGGAGAAAATCAAATGAGAATTTTGATCCTGACGAATTTCGACGTCGGCCTGTACCAGTTCCGAAGGGAGCTGATACAGGAGCTTCTGACGAAGAACGAGGTATATATATCCCTCCCCTACGGGGAACTGGTGGCGCCGCTGGTGGAGATGGGGTGCTTTTTTTTCGACACGCCCATGGAACGGCGGGGCATGAACCCGGTCAGGGACGCAAAGCTGTTTGCCGCCTACCGGCGCATATTCCGGGAGGTAAAGCCGGAAAAAGTGATCTGCTACACCATCAAGCCGAACATCTACGGCGGCTTTGCCGCGCGGCTGGCGGGGATACCCTACGCCGTCAACATCACCGGACTGGGGACGGCGTTTGAAAGCGGCGGATTGCTGAAAAAAATGGTCACGGTGATGTACCGGCTCAGCTGCAAAAAGGCGAAGACGGTATTTTTTGAGAATGCGGAAAACCGGCAGATTTTTCTTGACGCGAAAATCGTGAAAGAGCGCCAGACCTGCCTCTTAAGCGGGGCAGGGGTCAATCTGGAGCGCTACGCCGTGGCGGACTACCCGACGGGGGACGTTGTAAAATTCCTGTTCATCGGCCGGATCATGCGGGAAAAGGGCGTTGATGAGCTGCTTTCGGCCATGAGACGGCTCACCGGCGAGGGCGTCCCCTGCACGCTGGACATGGTGGGCGGATACGAGGAAGATTACGGCGCGGTGGTGGAAGAAGCCGAATCCGAAGGGTGGTTAACATACCGGGGCTATCAGGAGGATGTCCGCCCGTTCATCGCCGCGTCCCACTGCTTTGTTCTGCCCTCGCGGCATGAGGGGATGGCGAATACCAATCTGGAATGCGCTGCTTCCGGCCGCCCGGTAATTACCAGCCGCATTCACGGCTGCATGGAAGCAGTGGAGGACGGTGTGACAGGCTTCCTGTGCGAAAGAAAGGACTCGGGCAGCCTTTACGCGGCAATGAAGCGGTTCTGCGCCCTGTCCATGGAGGAGAGAAGAGCCATGGGTCTGGCGGGCAGGAAACGTATGGAAGCCGTGTTTGACAAGAAAAGGGTCGTCGAAGAAACGATCAAACGACTATAATCTGCGCATGACAGGAGGTGCCGGAAGATGAAGGAACAACCGCTGGTCAGTGTTATCATTCCCGTTTACAATGTGGAGCGGTATCTGGCACAGTGCCTTGACAGTGTGATTAACCAGACATACCCGAATCTGGAAATTATCTGCGTCAACGACGGCTCCCGTGACGGCAGTTCGGATATCCTGCGGCGGTACGCGGATGAGGATGCGCGGATACAGGTCATCGATAAGGCGAACGGCGGCGTATCCCGGGCGCGGAACGACGCGCTGGACTGCGCCTGCGGGGAATACATCATGTTCGTGGACTCGGACGACTGGGTCGAGCCGGACGCCTGCGAAAACGCGGTGAACGCAATGCGCGAATATGACGCGGATATCGTGATGTGGTCGTATGTGAGCGAAACGGAGAACCGTTCCTCCCGGAAAGTCATCTTCCCGGAAACGACGGTTTTTGAAAAGGAAGAAGTCCGGGCAAAGCTGCACCGAAGATTTGTCGGGGCAATGGGAGAGGAGCTTTCCCACCCGGAGCTGGTGGATTCCCTCTGCCCGGTCTGGGGAAAGCTGTACAGGCGTTCCCTGATTCAGAAAAGCGGCGCCAGATTTGTCGATCTGGCGGAGATCGGAAGCTACGAGGACGGCTTTTTCAATCTGGAGGTTTTTGGAAAGGCCGACAGGGTGGTGTATCTGGCAGCGTACCTGTATCATTACCGCAGGGACGGGTCTTCCTCGGTCACGTCCGGGTACAACCCAAGGCTGTATGACCAGTGGCAGACGCTCTACGACCGGATGGAAGCCATCATCCGGTCAAACCAGCTGGGCAGCGAGTATGAAGCCGCGCTGAATAACAGGATCGCGCTGGGCATTCTGGGGCTTGGGCTGAACATTACGGTTTCCACTCAGTCGATGGGGAAAAAAGTGAAGGATATCCACAGGATCATCCGTCAGGAAAGGTATCGGAAGGCGTACAAAAACCTGCCCTTAAATTATTTCCCAATCCACTGGAAACTGTTTTACGGCTGCGCCAGACATGGATTTGCCTTTGGTGTGTATGTGCTGCTCACCGTGATCCAGAGGATTATTTCAAGGTAAAGGAACAAGAAAATGATGATTCATTTTTCGGTTTTGGCCGTGATTCTGGTCTGCGCCCTGATCTGGGAGCGGCCAATCCGGTATCACAAGCTGAATTCCATATATTACGGCGAACGCTACGATTACAAGTCGCCGCTGATGCCCTGGCTGATCGTGTTCGGCTACATCGCCTATCTGGCCGCCATGCGCTCCGGAATGAACGATACCTCCGGCTATATTCAGTCGTTTGAGCATATCCCCGGCACATGGGACGACGTTTCCAGAATCCTTGACGGGGACGGCAAAGACAAAGCGTTTGACATAACCGCCAACATCTTCAAGATGTACGTGAGCGACGATTACCACGGGTGGTTTGGCCTGTTTGCGGCGGTGGAGTCCTGCATTTTCATTCATGTGCTGCGCAGGGAGTCCGTCAGCTTTCTGGACAGCTGCTTTGTGCTGTTCGCTACCGCACTGTATTATAATTACTTTTCCATGATGCGGCAGTGGTTTGCCGTGGTGCTTCTGTTCGGCGGCGCAATATTCATCAAAGAGGGAAAAACGATCCCCTATATCCTTTTGTGTCTCTTTGCGGCGCAGTTCCACAACAGTGCGTATCTGTTCATCCCGGTCTATTTCATGGTAACAGGCAGGGCGTGGAGCCCCAAGCAGAACCTGATTATTATTGCGGCTGTGGTCGGCCTGCTTTTCCTGAGGCCGATTCTGGATGCCGTGGAAAGCTCTCTGGCAAATTCGACCTATGACTATGCGGTGGCGGCCATGAACAGCGATTCCGGTTCTTCCATCATCCGCCCTGTTATCGCGGCGGTGCCGGTGGTGATCGCGTATATCCACCGTGACCGGATTGATGCAGGCAATAAAATGATACACATCTGCATCAATATGTCGCTGATAAACTTTCTGCTGAATCTTCTTGCGACGTTTACATGCGGACTGTACGTGATCCGTCTGGCAACGTATACCGCCGGCTACAGTCTGATCCTCTATCCCTACCTTCTGAATGTGACGGTCAGCAGTCGAAACAGGAGCGCCCTGAAAGTGGGATTTTACATTCTGTATTTTATTTTCTACTGCTATCAGATGTCCCATCAGGGTTCGTGGGGGTACAACAGCGACATTCTGGGAGTATTCTCCTGAGAGGAGAGGTAATGCATGACGACAGAGCCAGTCAGGGTTTTGAACCTGTTTACCATCATGAACCGCGGCGGCGCGGAGACCATGGTGATGAACTATTATCGGAACATCGACCGAAGCAAGGTGCAGTACGATTTCATGGTGCACCGTCAGGAGCGCGGCGCCTATGACGATGAGATTGAGGCGCTTGGCGGCAGGATCTACCGGATGCCGCCGATTCGCCCCTGGACTGCCGGGGAGTACCGGAAGACGGTGCGGGCGTTTTACGCAGAGCATCCCGAGTACCGGGTGATCCATTCCCACATGTCCGAGCTTGGCTATTACGATTTCCGGGAAGCGGAAAAGGCCGGTGTCCCGGTGCGCATCTGCCATGCCCATAACCGTCCATACGGAATCGACCTCAAATCCCCCGTCCGCTGGTATTACAAGGCCATGATGCGGCCGCATATTACGGATCTGTTCATATGCGGCAAGGAATCCGGGGACTGGCTGTTCGGCAGGAAGAACGAAGCCCGCTTCATCCAGCTGAACAACGCCATCGACGCCCGGCAGTATGCCTACCGCCCGGAAATCCGGCAGAAAATGCGGCAGTCGCTGGGCATCAGGGAGGATCAGCTGGTCATCGGCCACGTGGGGCGCTTTTATCCGCAGAAGAACCATAAGTTTATCATTGATATTTTTCAGGCTGTCCGGACGAAAAATCCCGAGGCGGTTCTGCTGCTGGTGGGAAATGACGCCGGTGAGGGCGGAAAGGAAATCCACCAGAAGGCAGAGCAGCTGGGGCTGACCCCGTGGGTGAAATTTCTGGGAACCCGCGGCGACGTGGCGGAGCTGCTTCAGGCGATGGATGTGTTTCTGTTTCCGTCGCTGTTCGAGGGGCTTCCCGTCGCCAGCATCGAGGCGCAGGCCGCCGGATTGCCGGTGCTGATCTCCGACAGCGTCCCGATCGAGTGCAGGAAAACGGATCTGGTTCATGTCCTGCCCTTGAGCGCGCCGCCGGAAGAATGGGCAGACAGCGTTCTGGAGCTTGCCAAAATCCCACGCCGCAATACTTATGAGGAAATCAGGGGCGCAGGCTTTGACGTTGTGGAGAACGCCAAGTGGCTGCAGGCGTTTTATTTACAGGCAGTGCAGAGATAGGAGGGGGCTATGCCGATACTGACGATCTTTACGCCCGCCTACAACCGGGGACACACCCTTCCCCGTACATATGCTTCTCTCCGGCGGCAGGACTGCAAGGACTTCATATGGCTTGTGGTGGACGACGGTTCCACCGACAACACGGCGGAGCTTGTCAAAGTCTGGCAGGCAGAGGAGACGGAATTTGAGATACGCTATCTCTACAAGGAAAACGGCGGAATGCACACCGCCCACAACGCGGCCTACGCGAACATTGACACGGAGCTGAATGTCTGCATCGATTCAGACGACGCGCTGGCGGACGGCGCGGTTCGCTGCATTGTGGACTTGTGGGATAAGACCGACCGCCGGAAATACGCCGGTATCATCGGACTGGACGCCGATATGAACACCGGAAAGGTGATCGGGACGGGCTTCCCGGAAGACATGAAGGAGACTACCCTGGCCGGATTTTACGACGCGGGCGGAAGCGGCGACAAGAAGCTGGTGTATCGCACCGACATCATGAAAGAATTGCCGCCGTATCCGGTTTTTGAGGGAGAAAAATATGTTTCTCTGGGATGGAAATACCAGCTCTGCGACCAGAAGTACAAGCTGGTGACCACCAATACGGTGCTGTGCAATGTAGAATACCAGCCGGACGGCTCCTCCAGAAACATGCTGCGGCAGTACCTGCGCAATCCCCAGGGCTTTGCGTTCATTCGCAAAGAGAATCTGAAGTACATCAAGGACTGGAAGCGGAATGTGACCGACGTGATCCACTACTGTTCCAGCAGCCAGATCAGCGGGAATCCCCACTATGTCCGGGAATCCCCCAGACCGTTTCTGACAGCGCTGTGCATCCCGGCGGGACGGCTGCTGACGGCGTATATCAGAAAGAAAGCACGAACGGAAGTGTAAAGAAAATGGCGGCAGAAAAGAAAATCGGTGTTGTGATCCCGGTCTATAACGCGAAGCGATATCTGCGGCAGTGTATCCAAAGCGTCCTGAACCAGACCTTTCAGGACTTCTGTCTGGTTCTGGTGGACGATGGTTCCAGTGACGGAAGCGGGAAAATTTGCGATACATACGCGGCGAAGGACTCGCGCGTTTGCGTGATACACCAGCCCAATCAGGGCGCGGTGCTGGCACGGGCTGCGGGCGTACTTTCGGAATATGCCCAGACGTCAAAGTATATCTGCCTGTGTGATGCGGACGATATGCTGGAACCAGACGCGCTTCGTGCCCTCTATGAGGAAGCCGGGAAGAATGATCTGGACTGTGTGTGTGCTGCCACAGTGAAAATGTGGAAGGGCGTCAGATTCCGCAGCAAATTTCACGCCCCCTGCTTTGAGCAGCCCAACGTATATTCCGGAGAGGATATTATCAACGATTTATATATCAGCTGCTTTGGTATCAGCAATTATCCCGTGTCACTGTATGCGAAGCTCTATCGCACGGAGCTGATCACACGGGTAATGGGTTATCCCCCTGTCGTATGGTTTATGGGAGACGATTTGAGCATAACACTTCGTCTGCTGCCTGAAACGCGGCGGCTTGGCATTTTGCCGGAGGCAGTCTACAATTACCGCATCGGCGGAAACACGTCCCGGTATATGCCATACATGCTGGATGATTTCCTGCGCCTTTACCGTTTCAAAACGGAAATGCGGCAAAAACATCCCATGCCCCAGGATGCGGAGTATTTCATGGCAGTTGAACTGCTGAACGTTCTGATGACTTGGTTTGAGATGTACAAACGGCAGGGAAAGCACACTGAGATGGAACTGATAAAGGAAATCGGGCGTGTGGCCGCCCTGCCGGAAGTGCAGGATGCTTTGAGAGTGTTGCAGGATAGAAATAAAAAGCACCGGATTTCAGGATATCTGGAGCATGGAGAGTACGGAAAGATAACGGAAATGGTGATGCAGAAGCTGAAAAAGGAAGCGCCCAGGCGGCTGCTCAGGCAGATTCTGTATTCGCTGTAAACGAACAGGAGCATATATGATACCCAGAAAAATTCACTACTGCTGGTTCGGCAGAGGGGAAAAACCAAGGCTGGCACAGAAATGTATTGCCAGCTGGAAAAAATACTGCCCGGATTATGAAATCATCGAGTGGAACGAAGATAACTTCGACGTGAACCGCAATGCCTACACGAAGATGTGCTATAAGGAGAAAAAGTATGCGTTCCTGACGGACTATCTGCGGCTTCTGATCGTGGAGGAGCACGGCGGCATTTATTTTGACACGGACGTGGAGGCGGTGCGTTCCTTTGATGAGCTGCTGGACAACCCGGCTTTTTTCGGCTTTGAGAATGACCGGTTCGTCAACACCGGCGAGGGCTTCGGCGCGGAACCCCATAACCCGGCGGTGCGGCAGATGCTGGCAGAATACGACCAGCTGCTGGACGGGCAGCATGGGACGATCGGCTGCCCCCGGCTCAATACGGATGCGCTGCTGAAGCTCGGGCTGGAGCTGAACGGGGAAAAGCAGAAGCTGAGCGGCGCCGTGGTATTCCCGGAGGATTATTTCAACCCAAGAAGCAGCGTCACCGGCGAACTGCGGAAAACGGAGAATACCCATTCGGTCCACTGGTATTCGGCCAGCTGGATGCCATGGCATAAGCGGCTGCGGTCGGCGATCAGCAAACCGGTGCATTTTATCCTGGGGAGGGCAAAAGGACGTGGCAGATGATACAAAGCGGATGAATGTCCTGTATTCCAGCGACGATAACTATGCCCAACATATGGGCGTGTCGATCTACTCCCTGCTCAGGCACAACGCCGAGTTTGAAAATATCCGGCTGTACGTGATCGACAATGATATCTCGCCTGAGAACAGAGATAAACTTCGGGAAATGGTGAGCCGGTTTTCCAATGCTGAAATTATGTTTCTTCCTTTCCTCGCGTGGAAGGAAAAGCTCCGGCTGAACATGAGCTGGGACATTTCCATCAGCTCCTATGCCAGACTGTTCGTCGGAGAGATGCTGCCTGAAACGGTTGACAGAGTGCTGTATGCAGATTGTGATATGATCGTCTGCGAACCGCTCCGCGAGCTTTGGAACACGCCATTGGACGGCAAGGTGTTGGCGGCGGTGCAGGACGGCATCAGCGCGGACACCAAGGCGGCTGTTGGATTGCGGGCCGGAATGCGCTATTTCAACGCGGGACTGCTTCTGATCGATCTGGCGGAATGGCGCGCCCGGAAAATGGGGGAAAGGTGCATGTCCTTTATTGAAGGACACGGGGGCAATGTCATCCACCACGATCAGGGCGTCCTCAACGGTGTGCTGATGGGAGATTATGTAAACTTACCCATAAAAGACAATCTCATGACCATCCATTACATGCTCAGCCGGGAAAAGCTGCTGAAATATTTTCACGAGGAAGCAGGCTTTTACCCTCAGGAGGAAATAGAGGCCGCGAAAAAGGCACCGGTGATCCTGCATTACACCCCCAGCTTCACCAGCAGACCGTGGTGCAGGGATTGCAGGCACCCATTAAAGGCGCTGTACTGGGAGAATCTGGCGCAGACCCCGTGGAGGGGAGCCGCGCCGGAAAAATCGAAGGATAAGTGGTATGTAAAACTGATGAACTGGAGATATCGGAATCTCCCGTTCTGACAGGGGGGGCACGGAATGATAAGCGTTATTGTGCCGGTGTACAATGGTTCGGCGTACATCGAGCGGTGCATCAACTCCATTACCGGGAGCACGTTCCGGGATATTGAGATCATTGCCGTCGAAAACGGATCGACGGACAATACATGGGAGGTACTGGAAGCGCTGGCGGCCGGAGATAGCCGGATAAAACCGATCTCCACGGAGATACGCGGGCTGTCCAACGCGCGGAATATCGGCATTGACCATGCGTCGGGGGACTGGATCGCTTTCGTTGACGCCGACGACTACATCAGCCCCTTGATGTATGAACGGCTGGCGGAAGCGGCGCGGACACACGGTGCAGATCTGGTGCTGTGCGATTTTGCGCAGGGGACGGAAAAACATTTCGACTTTACGGAGGCAAACCGCCCGGCAGAGGGCTGCAATGCGGCGGAGGAACTGACAAGGGACGATTACTTCCGGAGAACATACCTTCGGGCGCAGTACAAATACAGCGTGGCATGGAACAAGCTGTTTCGCCGGGAAACGATGGGGAACATTCGATTCAACCCGAGCCTGCACTACATTGAAGACAGAAACTTTGCGATTCAATTTGTCCTGAACAGTAAGAAGGTGGTTTCCATTTCCGAAACCCTGTACTACTACTATCGGAACGGGAATTCTATCTCCAATTCGGCAGGCCAGCGGCAGAGGGTCGGGCAGGTATACGATACGCTTGAGGATATCGATATTCTGGAGCGCTCCGGGGAGAAACTGCTTTACCGCGACTGCGCCTACGCGAATCTGCTGCAGCTGGCGGACTTCAGGCTGCGTCAGGCGAAAAAGTACCACATGGACGATGTGCAGCAGGAGCTTCGCCCAATCATCGCCAGAGCAAGGAAAGCTGTGATAAAGGGAGAACTGCCGCTTAAGGAAAAGCTCCGGTTTTTAGGGGAGCACTACTATTATGTGCTTCGGGGCTTACGAAAAAAGTGATTGGAACAGAGCATGAAACGGAAAATCATCATACTGCATTTTAATATGGAGCTTGGCGGGGCGGAGAGCAGTCTGCTGGGACTGCTGGATACCATCGATTATGACCGTTATGACGTTGACTTGTTCCTGTATGCCCATGAGGGCGAACTGATGTCGATGCTCAACCCCAATGCCCGTCTGCTTCCCGAGATGAAGGCGTACCGGGCGCTGACGGAATCCATGAAACAGAATTTTGCGCAGGGCTGCATCCCGATTGGGATGGCGAGGGCCGCGGCGAAGGTCAGATCCAGCCTTTCCAGAGGCCCGATGCAGAGCGGACATAACTACAAGCAGTATTTCCACAAGCTGTGCATCCCCTATCTTCCGGACATTCCGGGAGACTACGACCTTGCGATCAGCTTCAATGACCCGCATTACATCGTCGGGAAAAAGGCCTCCGCGAAGGTCAGGATGTCATGGTTCCACACCGATGCTTCTCAGATGGTCTTCTGCGACGCCATCGAGAAGGAAATGTGGGGGATGTCCGACTACGTGGTGAACGTGTCGGATGCGTGCAAGCAGGCGTTTGACGCGAAGCACGGCTATCTGACGAACAAGTCCATTGTTGTGGAAAATATGCTGTCAAAGAACCTCGTGCAAAGCAGAAGCGCGGCATTTTCCGCCGAACGGGAGATGCCGTCAGACGGCAGCATTCGCCTGCTGTCGATTGGCCGGTTCTGCGCTGCCAAGAATTTTGACAATGTGCCGGATATCTGCCGCCGGATATTGGCTTCGGGCTGCAATGTAAAGTGGTATCTCATCGGCTACGGCGGGGATGAAGCGCTGATCCGGCAGCGGATACAGGACGCCGGGATGGAGGAGCGGGTCATCATTCTGGGGAAAAAGGAAAACCCGTACCCCTACATCAAAGCCTGCGGCCTGTACGTCCAGCCCAGCCGGTATGAGGGAAAATCGGTGACCGTTCGGGAAGCCCAGATCCTGAACAAGCCCGTGGTGATCACCGGTTACGCCACCTCCGCCAGCCAGCTGGAGGACGGCGTGGACGGCGTGATCGTCCCCATGGACAACGAAGGCTGTGCGGCGGGGATCGCGGCGGTGCTTCGGGATGAGAAACTGCGGCAAAAACTGACCGAAAACACGAAAATAAGAGACTATACAAACGCCGGGGAGATCGAGAAGATCTACAGGCTGCTGGAAAACGTATGAAGATCAAAACAATTACCTGCCATGACGTGTACAATGTGGGCGCGAGCTTGCAGGCCTACGCGCTGGTGACCTACCTGCGCAAGCTGGGGCATGACGCCCAGATCATTGACTATAAGCCGGACTATCTGAGCAATCATTATCCGCTTTGGGGGCTGGGGAACCCCGCATATGATAAGCCGGTCATTCGGGAGCTGTATAACCTTGCGAAACTGCCGGGGCGGCTTAAGGCCAGAAACGGGAAAGCGGAATACGACCGGTTTACCGCGGAGTTCCTGCCGCTGACCCCGCGCCGCTACACGTCCAATGACGACTTGAAGCAAAACCCGCCGGAAGCGGACGTCTACTTTGCGGGAAGCGACCAGATATGGAACTGCTTTTTCCCCAACGGAAAAGACCCGGCGTTCTATCTGGACTTTGCGCCTGCGGGCAGCGTCAGAGCGTCCTACGCGGCCAGCTTTGCCATGGACGACATTCCGGAGGAATGGAAGCCGGACGTGAAGCGGCGGCTGTCCGGGCTGGATCATATTTCGGTTCGGGAAAGCTCCGGGGCGGCAATCGTGGAGCGGCTGGGCATTCCGGGGGCCGTGCAGGTGATGGACCCGGTGTTCCTGCTGGACAGCGAAGCATGGGCTTCCATTGAGAAGCCCGTTCCCAATACGGAGCCGTATGTCCTGCTGTACGATTTTGACCGCAATCCGGAGATGGTTCGCTTCACGCGGAGAATGGCGGAGGAAAACGGATGGAAGCTGTACTCGGTACTTTCCTGCAAAGAATGCGACAGATGCTTCGAGCAGGATGGGCCGCTGACGTTCCTGAATCTGGTACACCATGCGCAGGTTGTGGTATCCAACTCCTTCCACGCCACCGCGTTTTCGCTGATTTTCCGGAAGCAGTTCGTGGTATTCAACCGGCAGGAGCATATCAATACAAGAATGCGGGACCTTCTTTACGGCCTTGGCCTGCGGGACTGCCTGATGGACAGCGCCGGCAGGGACTGCCCGCAGATCGACTATCCACAGATTTTGGAAAGATTGGACGAGAAAGTAAGCGTGTCCAAAGCGTACATTGAAAACGTTTTGTCAGAGGGGAAACGATGAAGAAGATTCTGTTCATGATCAATTCCATGGGCGTGGGCGGCGCGGAAAAGAGCCTGTCCTCCCTGCTGAACCTGTTTGACTACCAGCGGTATGACGTATATCTGCAGATGATAAACCGGGGCGGCACGTTTGAAAAGCTGCTGCCGCCGCAGGTGAAGATTCTGCCGTCGATACCCTATTTTCAGTTCTGCGGTCTGCCCCTTGTAAAGCAGCTGACAGCCGGGAACATCCGCTTCTTAAAGGCGCGTCTGGCCGTCAGCGAACAGCTGAGAAAGAACGACCGCGCCGGTAAGCCCCTCCATGCCACGCAGGTGCTTTGGAATGGCGCGCGCAATGCGTTTGACCCGCTTCCCGGGGCGTATGACGTGGCCATTGCATGGGGTCAGGGGACGCCCACGCATTTTGTTGCGGAGAAAGTTAACGCTGCGAAGAAAATCGCATGGGTCAATGCCGACTACGAGGGCGTTGGATTTAACAGAGGCTTTGACTGGGAAACTTATGGGAAATATGATTATATTTCCTGCGTTTCGGAGCAGCTGTCGGAAAAATTCAGGGAGGTCTTCCCGGAATACGCCGAAAAAGTGGTAACGGTTTACGACATCAACAGCGAAAAAATCATAAGAAGCATGGCGGAGGAACCGGCCGATTTGCCGTCCCTTCACGGAACGGTGATAACGACCGTGGGACGATTGGTGACGCAGAAGGGGTATGACATCGCGATTGAAGCCGCCCATATTCTGAAGGAACAGGGCGCAGACTTTACCTGGATGGTCTGCGGCGAAGGCCCGGAGCGAAAAATGCTGGAAGAAAAGATCGGCCAATATGGTTTGCAGAAGGATTTCATTCTGTTGGGAGTGCAGGCAAACCCCTACCCCTATATGAAAGCGGGAGATATTTACGTGCAGACTTCCCGCTTTGAGGGCTACTGCCTGACGCTGACCGAGGCCAGAATTCTGAACCGCCCCTGCGTGGCAACCAATTTTGACGTCGTATATGACCAGATGGTACAGGGTGAAAACGGCCTTGTGGTGGAAATGACCCCGGAGGCCGTAGCGGAGGGAATTCTGCGTCTGATGCGCGACCCTGCTTTGTATGCCCATATCCGCCAGTACCAGCAGTCCGAAGGAAAGGGAAACGAGGGGGAAATTCAGCGGGTTTTCCGGATTCTGGAAGAATGAAAAGGAAGACGGAAGAGCGACCCCTGCGGAACCATTCGCGGTGAAGCATACGAACATGACTGTGCCGTCAGACGGCGCTTTCCCAATGTCTAAGCTAAGGAGATCAAAAAGTGAAAGGGTCCAGAACGCAGAAATCTGTCACAAATACAGTGGTATCGTTTGCCTCGCAACTGATCGTGATTCTGCTGGGGTTCCTGTCCCGGCGGGTCCTGATCTACAGTGTGGGCGTGGAATATCTGGGCATCAACGGCCTGATGAGCAACATCCTGACCATTTTCTCGCTGGCGGAGTCCGGTATAGGACTGGCGATCGGTTATGCGCTGTATAAACCTCTGGCGGAAAACGATATTGAACAGGTCAAATCGCTGATGCGGTTTTTCAAGTATACTTACCGCGCTCTGGCGATAGGAACGGCTGCGATCGGGATAGCATTTTACCCGCTGCTTCCATTCTTCCTGAAAAACAATACCGCACCGGATGCCAATCTCGTGTATTGGCTGTTCCTGCTTGGTTCGGTGTCCTCCTATTTGTGGGTCTATAAAACGACGCTGAACACCTCGGACCAGAATAAGTATCTTTATACCATCGCAAGCACCATTGCGCAGATCGTGGTGCTGGTGCTGAAGGTGCTGATACTGTATTTTGCGCAGAATTATATTCTGTACCTTGCTGTTGACATCGGCACGACCATTGTCAAGAACCTGATTTTCTGCCGCATTGTTGACAGGCGGTATCCATATCTGAAGGACAAGAACGTCCGGAAGCTTGACCCCGAAGTCCGCAAGAGCCTGTTTACAAACATCAAGGCGCTTTTTCTGGGGAAGGTGGGCTATATCATTTCCCAGTGTTCCAACAATCTGGTTATTTCCTCGCTGGTCAGCGTGACCGCCGTGGGTATGTACAGCAATTACACGACCCTGATCACTTCTGTTTCCGGGTTTGTGACCACCTTCTCCAGCGGTGTTACAGCCAGCATGGGCAACCTGATCGCAAGCGAAACGAAGGAGCGGGCATACGAAGTGTACAAGCGGGTAGATTTTATCAACTACTGGCTGTATACGTTCACGGCGACCTGCCTGCTGTGTCTGGTAGAGCCGTTCGTCGCGATCTGGCTGGGGCAGGACTTTGTGCTGACAAAGGCCATTTTGATTCTGGCAGTTGCGATATACTATTTCAAGGGGATCAACTCCGGGATCGACATTGCCAAAAACGCGGCCGGGCTGTATTACCCGGACCGGTTTATCCCGATGGCGGAAGCCATTGCAAACATGGTGATCTCTATCGTTCTGGCAAAGCGGTACGGCATTGCCGGTGTTCTGTTTGGCACGCTGGTCAGTTTCCTTGCCCTGTCCTTCTGGGCAAAGCCCTATTTTGTCTGCCGGGACGTATTCGAGGTCTCCTTTGCCAGATACGCTGTCCGGGAGGGGCGGGAGATTGTGGTTTCCGTTCTGGTTGCCGCTGGAACGTGGTATGCGGTTTCACTGGTGTCGCTGGAAAATGTGCTGCTGAGCTTTGGTGTGAAGGCGCTGCTCGCTCTGGCGCTATCCAACGGTCTGCTGCTGTTGGTTTATTTTAAGACGAGCGAATTCCAGTACCTCCGCGGGCTGCTGGAAAGCGCGGCGAACCGTATTGGGAAGCGGAAAAAAGCATGAATAAACTTTTTTGGCTGATTTATATACAGCCGCTGCACAGGATCATGATCTTCATGATTCTGGCGGCGGTGCTGTGGGGATATCTGGGGAACAGGGAACAGGGCAGCAGGCGGTGGCGGATACTCAACGCGGCCGTTTTTGCCGGGATCGCGGCGGTGATCTTCTATATGACGGTCTGCGCAAGAGGGGAAGAAACGGCGGAAGCTGTGCTTGTTCCATTTCAGAACTTCCGGGAGGCCAGAGAGCAGCCGGAACTGTACCGGTCGATGCTGATGAATGTTCTGCTGTTTTTCCCCATCGGGCTGTCCCTGCCGTTCGTGCTGGGGAAATGGAAGCTGTCCGTCCCCGTCACGGTCGTGCTGGCGTGCCTTTCTTCGGCGGGAATTGAATATTTGCAGTACCGTTACAGTCTGGGAAGATGCGAGGTGGACGACGTCATCATGAACACGCTGGGAGCGCTGCTGGGCTGCTCGGCCCGGTGGATATCCCACAGTTGGAAAAGGAAATAGACAGACCGCGCTTTTTGGAAAATTCGTTCGGGGAGAACGGTTTCCCTCCTTCGACATATCTTGACTTTTGACAAAAAATGCTTTATACTGTATCCGTGTTTATATATGCATCCGTACCCCGCCGCGCGGGGGCGCGGAACGCTTTTTACAGACGGGGGGCGAAGGAATGCGCGTACATGGAAATTGCCGGCGGCTGACTGCGCTTCTGCTTTCGCTGACGCTTCTTTGCGGCATTGCCGCCCTCCCTGCCACCGCCGCGTCTGTTGGCGAAGTGGTACGTGCGGGCATTCCGGAAAACGCGGTTCCCGGTGATATCCGGATCACGACCTACGCCGTGCCGAATGAGGCGCAGATGGCGGGTCTGCGGGAGGATGCCGCGCAGAAGACCCCTGACGGATTTGTTTTTTACGGCTGGTACGTAACAGGAGAGGAAGTAAGCTTCGCCATTGCCGACAGCGGGCTTGAAAACTGGCTCTGTGAGATTTATGCCGACGTGGCGCAGGACGAGGATTGCAGACTCGTGCTGCAATACCTGTACATCCCCGCGGAGGTGAAGGCCCCTGCGGAACCGACGGCGGCCGTCGAGGAGACGGCTCCCGCAGTTACCGAGGAAGCAGCTTCGGAGACCACCGGAGAGGACGTCCCGGAGGAGACGCAGGGCGAAGAAAAGACGGTCATTTCCACTATTCCGCAGTATTTCCAGAACGACTACCCCTACACCATGTACGGCAGCGGCACCATTGCAACCAGCGGATGCAGCATCGTTTCTCTGGCCATGGTGGCAAGCTACCTGACCGACCATGAATACACCCCCGACGAGCTGGCGCACTATTTCGGCGGACGGGCGATCAACAACATTGCCCGGCTGGAATACGGCAGCAAGACGCTTCAGCTTGCCTGTAAGAAGGCAGCGAACTGGCACGTTGTCTACAAGGCGCTGCAGGAGGGGCAGGTCGCCATCGTGCTGATGAACCACAACTCCATCTTCACCAATTCCCAGCACTTCATCGTTCTCGCCGGCATCAATGAAAACGGGAAGATCATCGTCAATGACTCCAACCGGGACAATTACGACTTCTGGCAGCTGAAAAAAGGCTTCGAGGAAGGCTTTAACCCGGAAGACATTCTGCTGGGCTACGACGGCGCGTGGATCTACGACAAGAGCGCCATGCCGGAGGAACCCTTCATTTACTACGAGGAGGAACCCGAACGGGGCGAGCCCCGGTACGCCGATATTACGCTGAGTCAGGACGATATCAAGCTCCTGGCGAAGGTCGTCTGGGTAGAAGCTCAGGGCGAATGCGCCGAAGGCCAGCAGGCCGTCGCGGAGGTGGCGCTGAACCGGATCGCCTCCGACAGTTTCCCTGATAACCTCCATGACGTGATCTACGGGCAGGGACAGTTCCGTTCCGTGCCCCGTCTGGACAAGGCGGAACCCTTCCAGGCGCAGTACGAGGCCATTGAAAGAGCGATCTACGGCCCCTATATCTTGCCGAAGGAAGTGGTGTATTTCGCCACGAAGCCCACCAACAGCAACATCTGGGGACAGATCGGCGGACATATCTTCTGCTATGGGAACGACTACATCGCCGCAGCGGAGAAGTAAACAGCCCGGAAAATGAAATTTGACCCCCGCCGTGCGGCGTGACCGCGCGGCGGGGGTTTCCTGCGCAATAAAAAAGCCCTGCCGGAAGGCAGGGCGGTTGACAAAATGAAAGATTTGGGATATAGTATGGATACAGGGGTGCTGCCAGTAGGACGGCTCCCCAAAGGTTGTGTTAATACTATTTCCTGATTAAAATCTTAATTTTAATCAGGAAAAATAGTATCACCCCCGAAAAAATCGAGGGGAACCGCCTACCGGGGTACTGGCAGCACCACCGATAGCGTAGCACAAATTTCGACAGATTGCAAAAAAAGAGCGGGGCATATCGCGCAGCAATGCGGCGATATGCCCCGCCCGGTTTTTACCGGGATATCCGCAGACCTTACCGGTCAGCGGATGTCATACACGGACTTGATGGTCAGATTCTGTTCCAGCTCCTCCACGCTGCGGGAGGTCTGCACCGTCACGCGGTAGGGCGCGGGGGCGGTGAGAGCGAAGAAGTTGTCGGACAGAACGCAGTCAAAGTCCCGGAAGTCCAGAAAAACGCCCTTGGCAAATACATCGGCCTGAACGGAAATTTCCGCCCCACCGGGGACGGGGGCGATCCGGACGTCAAACGCCGGCTTGCGCCACTGGAAATGCTTGGCAGGCACCAGCAGTTCCACCTGACGCATAAGGAAGCGGCCCTGCTCATCGTACAGGTCGGCATACAGGAAGGTGTCGTAGGGGTCGCGGCTGTCCACGCGGTAGGTCAGCACATCTCGGGAGGACAGTGCTTCCACCTCCACATCCCGGCGAAGCCCGTCCAGCACGGTCAGATTCCCCCGGCACATGGCCAGATGAATGTGGCCGCGGAAACCGGCACGGGTCTCGTTGGCAATGTTGACGGTGAGCGCCCCGTTTTCCAGAAACAGGCCCATGGCCACGGGGGCGTAGAACTTCCGGGCGGCGTAGTGCAGTGCTTTGTAGCGCCCGAAGCAGTCCACGCTGGACCAGGAGGCCACCGGCCAGCAGTCGTTGAACTGCCAGTAAGTAGAGCCCATGCAGTATCCCCGCTGACGGCGGAAGTGCTCCACGCCGTATTTGATGGCGTCCGCCTGCAGCAGCTGAGACGCATACACCAGATTCTCGAAAGCGGCAGGATACAGGTAATTGTCCGCCAGATACCGCAGGATCTTCCCGTTGCCGCCCCGGCACTTCTGATGGTTCTCCATGACGCGGGAGAAGCAGTTCAGGTCTTCCTCCCGGGCAAAGGTGCGGATGGTCTTCATGGAGGGGAAGCTCTCGAAGCCATACTCGGAGCAGAAGCGGAAGCGCTTTTGACGATAGGTGGTGAAGGGAACGCCGCCGTGCCAGACCTCCCAGTAGTGGGTGTCGCCCTTGGCGGGGTTGTCCGGGTCGTCAAAACCGCCGCCGGATGAGGGACTGGACGGCCAGTAGTAGGTGTCCGGCGCATAAGTCTCGCACAGCTCCGGCAGCAGATGGCCGTACAGGCGGGTGTAATCGTCCCGCACCAGCTGGTTGTCCCGGGAACCCCAGTTGATGACACCGCTTTCCATCTCGTTGTTGCCGCACAGCAGGGCGAGGGAGGCGTGATGGTGCAGCCGCTTCAGGTTGCAGATGGCTTCCTGCGTGAACTCCTCGGCCATCTCCGACGTCAGATAGATGTTGGCGCAGGCGACCATGAAGTCCTGCCACACCAGCAGGCCGTATTGATCGCACAGCTCGTAGAAGCGGCTGTCGGGGTAGTACCCGCCGCCCCAGACCCGCAGGGTGTTGAAGTTGGCCTCCACAGCCTGACGGACGATGGTTTCCCACCGCTGGTCGGTGATGCGGCTGAGCAAATTGTCCATGGGAACCAGATTCGCGCCCATGGAGAAAATTTTCACGCCGTTCAGCACAAAGCAGAATTCGCTGCCCTTGCCGTCCGCGTCCGGCTCCGTGCTGACGGTGAGGGTGCGCAGGCCGAGCTGCTTGTGGCAGCGGTCGATGACCTCGCCGCCGCAAACCAGCTCCACATCCAGATTATAAAGGGGCTGGTCACCGTAGCCTCTTGCCCACCACAGCTTCGGGTTATCCACTTGGATAATGCCGTGGCCGTTTTTCAGGAGAACGCGCTTGCCGTCGAAGTCTGCGTAGATCTCGCACCCGGCGTGACATTTGGTGGTCACGTCCAGTTCCACCGAGACGCTGCCGTTTTCGTGGTACTGGCGGACGGCCACGCCGTCGAAACGGTCAACGTTCCAGCCCTTCAGCTCCACGCCCCGGAAAATGCCCATGTCCGGCAGGGTGGGACCCCAGTCCCAGCCGGACTGGTACATGGCCTTGCGCAGATGGGCGGCGCCGGGGAGGGTGTCGCCGTCGTTCATGTACAGGTAGTGCTTGTGCTGCTGTTGGGCGAAGTAGCGCCGGGGGGACTTGAATTCCAGCCGGAGGGTGTTTTCCCCGGCTGTCAGCAGGGGCTTGACCTCGTAGACGTACTCCCGGTGCATATTTTTGACCTTGCCCAGCAGGGTGCCGTTCAGGTAAATATGGCAGATGGTGTCAAGCCCATGAAATACCAGCTCGATATGTTCCCACGTGAACAGAGCGGGCGGGGCGGAAAAGACGGATTCAAAGACGCAGTCCTTTTCGGCCAGATATTGCAGCTCCCGCTCATTTGTGCCGTAGAAGGGGTCGGGGATTTTTCCGTGGTCATAGAGCACGCTGTACATGGTGCAGGGCGCCTGACAGGACAAAGGCCCGAAGTTGTCATAGTACAGTGTCCAATCTTGAATGTTCATGAAGGTTCCTCCAGATTCGGGATTTGCTGTTATTATGGCGCAAAACGGCGAAGGTTTCAAGTCCCAATCTTCCGGGGCGGCCATCGGGGAAGAAAGAACGGATGAAACCGCAAAATTCGCAAAAAAAGTATTGCCAAACGGTGCAAAGCATGTTATAATGCTCTGTGTGTCCGGCCGAAGGGCGCCGCGCCAACATTGGGATGTCGCCAAGCGGTAAGGCACCAGACTTTGACTCTGGCATTCGTCGGTTCAAATCCGGCCATCCCAGCCAAATCTGATCCGCTAGCTCAGTTGGCAGAGCAACTGCCTTTTAAGCAGTGGGTCCGGGGTTCGAATCCCCGGCGGGTCACCAGAAAAAGCACGCTTCGGCGTGCTTTTTCGCTTATTTCAGAAGACCAAAGGCCTTTTGAAATAAAGGGTCTGACAGTCTGCTGCGCGCACGCCCTGGCCGCCTGCGGGCTGCTTTCCTCCGCGAGGTTTTTGACACGTTGACATCCGGCTGTCGTGTGACAACCGGATGTTTCGTATGTATCTGTATTCTCAAACGCCGGAGGGCTGCTTTTCCCGGATGACGCAGGGATTTCCCATGACGATGCTGTTGGCGGGAACGTCCTTCATCACCACGGCACCCGCGCCGATGGTGACGTTGTCCCCGATGGTAATGCCCCCGGCGACCACCGCGTTAGTGAAGACTGTCACGTTGTCGCCAATGATGGGGTTATTGATCTCCCGCCCCGGCTTCGCGTTTCGTCCGATGGTGACACCCTGATAGACGGAGAAGTTCTTTCCGATGCTGTAAGGTGCGATCACCGTTCCGTGGCCGTGGTAGATCACCAGTCCTTCGCCGATCTGTCCCAGAAGTTCCATGTCCTTCTTGGGCGGATAAAGCAGCCTTATGAGATAGCTGCACATGGCGGAAGCCTGACTGCACCGGAAAACCACATGGCTCCGATAACAGTCATAGCGCCACATGAGCCATGCAAAGCGCAGGAAAAAACGGTCGCCGTCATAGGTTTCCAGAAACCACATATAGCCTTCCGTTTCCGCGCAGATCAGCTTCTTCGCCCCGGAAAGGCACACGGCGCAGTACGCGGGCATCGCCCGGAGCAGATTGATCGCAAACAAAATGTGTCGCAGCATCCCGTTCTCCCCCTACAGCATCTCTTCCTCCGGGGTAAAGTCCAGCGTGATGGACTTGATCTCGGTGCGCATCTGGATATACCGGACACCGGCGGAATCCATCATCCGCTTGGACGCCATGGTCGCCAGAGTGTCCGCGTATTTGTCCGAGAGGTAGTAGACCTCCTTTACGCCGCTCTGGATGATGGCCTTGGCGCATTCGTTGCAGGGAAACAGCGCCACGTACAGCTTGCTGCCCCGCAGGTCCCGCCCGTTGGCGTTGAGCACGGCGTTCAGCTCCGCGTGGACGACGTAGGGGTACTTGGTCTGGTCGCCGTCCCGCTCCCATGGGTACTCGTCGTCGGAACAGCCCTTGGGCATACCGTTATAGCCGGTGGAGATGATGATGTTGTCCCGGGAGACGATGCAGGCGCCGACCTGGGTGTTGGGGTCCTTGCTGCGCTTCGCCGCAAGCATGGCGATGCCCATAAAATATTCGTCCCAGCTGATGTAGTCCTCGCGTTTCATGGCGGAAGCCTCCTTTTTGGAAAATCTTTCTCCCATTATACACAAAAGGCAGGACAGCCGCAAGTGGCTGTCCTGCCTTTTTTCGGATCAACCGAAAAAGTCTTTCAAATTGTTGAGAAATTTCTTCCTTTTGGGGGACTGATCCACGCTTCCGTCCAACTGGCGCAGGAGGTCTTTCTGCTCCTTCGTCAGTCTGGTGGGAGTCTCTACCACCACCGTGAAGCGCTCGTTGCCCCGGCGGCGGGTGTTGCCCACCTCGGGAATGCCCTTCTCCCGCAGGATGAATTCCCGACCGGTCTGGGTGCCTTCGGGAATCTCATAATCCACCTTGCCGTCCAGCGTGGGCACCTGAATGGTCGCGCCCAGCGCCGCCTGCGTGAAAGTGATGGGGACTTCGCACAACACGTCCGTCCCGTTCCGGGTAAAGATCGGGTGCCGCCGGATGGAAATTTCCACCAGCAGGTCGCCGTTCGGGCCGCCGCCCACGCCCACGCAGCCCTCGCCGCGGACACGGACGCTCTGTCCGGCATCCACGCCTGCAGGGATCTTCACCTTGACCCGGTTGGTCTTGCGCACCTTGCCCTTGCCGCGGCAGGTGGTGCAGGGATTCTTGATAACCTTGCCCCGGCCGCCGCAGGTGGGGCAGGCGGTGGTGGACTGCATCTGCATGCCCATGAAGTTCTGCACGGAACGCACCTGGCCGGTGCCGTGGCACTGGCTGCACGTTTCGATCACGCCGTCGGCGCTGCCCGTACCCTTACAGTTGGGGCAGTTCTCAATCCGCTGGGCAGCAACCTCTTTTTCGCAGCCGAAGGCCGCTTCCTCGAAGGTCAGCTCCAGCCGCGCCATGACGTTTTCGCCCCGGCGGGACGCGTTCTGCTGGGAGCCGCGGCTGCGGCCGCCGCCAAAGAACTCGCCGAAAATATCCCCCAGATCGCCGAAGCCGTCAAATCCGCCGAAACCGGAGCCGCCAAAGCCTGCGCCGCCGTAGCCTGCGCCGCCCGCGCCGAAGTTGGGGTCAACTCCGGCAAAACCGTACTGGTCGTACCGCGCGCGCTTGTCAGCGTCGGACAGGACTTCGTAGGCTTCCCCGGCCTCCTTGAATTTTTCCTCGGCAGTCTTGTCGCCGGGGTTACGGTCGGGGTGGTACTTCATGGCGGCCTTGCGGTAGGCCTTCTTTATGTCGTCGGCGCTGGCGTCCTTGCTGACGCCCAGCACCTCATAGTAATCTCTTTTTGCATCTGCCATACTCAATTCACCTCATTATCTGGAATCTCTCACTCAGAGCTTCCACAGTTGACAGTGGACAGCTGACAGCCATGGATAAAATGCAGCAACCTTTGCTGCTGTCAACTTTCAACTGCCAACTCAGGAAAATATGCCGAGAAGGGGCGGCGTTTGCCGCCCCTTAGGCATTCGGATTTAGTCAACACTCTCGTAGTCAGCGTCAACGACACCGTCGTCGCCGGGCTTCTGGGTGTTCCCGCCGGGCTGTGCGCCGCCCTGAGGGTTCGCCTGCTGATACAGCTTCTCGGAAACCTTGTAGAACGCCTGCTGGACTTCTTCGGTGGCCTTCTTGATGGCCTCGATGTCGGTGCCCTTGTTGACTTCCTTCAGGTGGTCAACGGCGGACTGGATGGAAGCCTTCTCGGAAGCGTCGATCTTGTCGCCCAGCTCGTTCAGGGTCTTCTCGGTCTGATAGACGGTCTGGTCGGCGGCGTTGTGGGTATCCACTTCGTCCTTGCGGGCCTTATCCTCGGCGGCGTACTGCTCAGCCTCGTGAACGGCCTTGTCGATGTCTTCCTTGCTCAGGTTGGTGGAAGCGGTGATGGAGATGTTCTGCTCCTTGCCGGTGCCCAGATCCTTGGCGGAGACCTTCACGATGCCGTTGGCGTCGATGTCGAAGGAAACCTCGATCTGAGGCACGCCCCGGGGTGCGGGAGCAATGCCGGTAAGCTGGAAGCGACCCAGGGTCTTATTGTAAGCCGCCATTTCCCGCTCGCCCTGGAGGACGTGGACCTCAACGGAGGTCTGGCCGTCTGCGGCGGTGGAGAAGATCTGGCTCTTGTGGGTGGGGATGGTGGTGTTCCGGTCGATCAGACGGGTGAACACGCCGCCCATGGTCTCAATGCCCAGGGACAGAGGAGTGACATCCAGCAGCAGGATATCCTGCACGTCGCCGGTGAGCACGCCGCCCTGAATGGCAGCGCCAACGGCCACGCACTCGTCGGGGTTGATGCCCTTGAAGCCTTCCTTGCCGGTGATGGTCTTAACGGCATCCTGCACGGCGGGGATACGGGTGGAGCCGCCAACCAGCAGCACCTTGTGAATGTCGGAAGCGCTCAGACCCGCGTCGGACATGGCCTGACGGACGGGCTTCATGGTGCGCTCCACCAGATCGGCGGTCAGCTCGTTGAACTTTGCCCGGGTGAGGGTCACGTCCAGATGCTTGGGGCCGGTGGCATCGGCGGTGATATAAGGCAGGTTGATGTTGGTGGAAGTCACGCCGGACAGCTCGATCTTGGCCTTCTCGGCAGCTTCCTTCAGGCGCTGCATAGCGACCTTGTCCTTCGACAGATCGATGCCCTCAGCCTTCTTGAATTCGGCAACCAGATAGTCCATGATTCTCTGGTCGAAGTCGTCGCCGCCCAGATGGGTGTCGCCGGCAGTGGCCAAAACCTCGATGACGCCGTCGCCGATGTCCAGGATGGACACATCGAAGGTGCCGCCGCCAAGGTCATAAACCATGATCTTCTGCTCGGATTCCTTGTCGAGGCCGTAAGCCAGAGCGGCTGCGGTAGGCTCGTTGATGATACGCTTCACGTCAAGACCCGCGATCTTACCGGCGTCCTTCGTCGCCTGACGCTGAGCGTCGGAGAAGTAAGCGGGAACGGTGATGACGGCTTCGGTAACGCTCTGACCCAGATAAGCCTCGGCGTCCGCCTTCAGCTTCTGCAGGATCATGGCGCTGATCTCCTGAGGGGTGTAGCCCTTGCCGTCGATGGTGACGTGATAATTTTCACCCATGTGACGCTTGATGGAAGACACGGTGCGGTCAGCGTTGGTCACAGCCTGACGCTTTGCCACCTGACCGACCATACGCTCGCCGGTCTTGGAAAATGCAACAACAGAGGGGGTAGTACGGTTGCCTTCGGCGTTGGCGATGACAACAGGCTCGCCGCCTTCCAGAACAGCAACACAGGAATTGGTAGTACCAAGGTCGATACCGATAATCTTAGACATAATGTTTTCCTCCTAATATATTAAAGCTAAATTGTTTACGTTTTTAGTTTGCCACCTGCACCATGGCGAACCGGACGATCTTATCGCCCATTTTGAAGCCCTTCTGGAACACCTGGGTAATAACGTTTTCGTCATGCTCCTCGCTGTCCAGATGCATCACGGCGTTGTGCAGATTCGGGTCGAAGGTGTCGCCCACCTCGCCGAAAACCTCCACGCCGAGACCATTCAAGATCTTCAGCAGCTCCGTCATGGTCAGCTCCACGCCCTTTTTGTAGGCGGCGTCTTCCGTGGGCTGGTTCAGCGCGCGCTCCAGATTGTCGTAGATGGGAAGCATCTTCGTTACGGCGTCGGCCTTGCCGTTGCCGTAGGACTGCTCCTTTTCCTTCGTGGTGCGCTTGCGGAAATTATCATATTCCGCTGCCAGACGCAGCCGGGCGTCGTGCTCGGAATTGTATTTTTCCTCCCAGGGGTTGGCATCCTTCTGCTTCGGTTCCTCGGGAGTCTTCTCCTTCGGGGTTTCCTCCACAGGTTCCTGAGGTGTTTCCTCCGGGGTCTGCTTCTTTACTTCTTCTTTTTCCTTCTTTGCCACGTCTGTGACCTCCTGTCCATTTGCAGGGTGGGGGAAAATCTCCGCTTTTTGTGGTTCCGGGGATTTTCCCCAGCCCTGCCTGTTTGATTCTATTCTTCCTTCGGCGGCTCCGGCAGCTTTGGCTGCTGGGGCTGCTCGGGCTTGCTGAACATCTTGCTCAGGCTCTCGGCGAAGTAGCTCAGGCGCGCCGTTACCTTTGCGTAATCCATCCGGGTGGGGCCGACCACGCCGATCATGCCCTGCATTCCGTCGCCGATGTCAAACTTGGTCATCACAACGGAGGTGTCCTTCAGCTCATCCGCCACGTTTTCGGGGCCTACCAGCACCTTGGTGCCGTTGGCGCCCTCCATGACGGCGGGAAGGTTTGCCAGTGCCTCTTCGTCGATGGAATCCATCACCCGCTGGGCTTTGTCCACGTCCCGGTATTCCGGCAGGCTCAGGAGCCTTGCCTGACCGGTGACGGCCACTCTGGTGGAATCGCTGTTTTTCAGCGTCTCCTGGGTGAAATCCAGGATCACCGGCACCAGACTTGCCGCGGCGCCCGCCGAACGCATGACCTTTTCCATCAGCTCAGCGGTGAAACCATCAAGCGGAATGTCCGTCATGCTGGCGTTCAGCACCGCGCTCAGGAGCTTCAAATCCGTTTCACTGACGTTTACCGGCAGCTTGATGAGCTTGTTTACCACCTGCTCGCCGCCCAGCATCAGCACCAGAATGAAGCTTCCCTGCCCCGCGAGGATCAGGTCGAACCGCTTGACGCAGACGCTGCCATGCCGGGACGCTGCGGAGATGGCGGGAAGATCGGTAGCCTGAGATACCAGCTTTGCCACCTTTTCCACCATTTTATCCACCCGCTGCATCTTTTCCTCGATGGCGCTGCTGATGGACTTCGTTTCGTCAATGGACAGGCGGTAATCCATCATCAGCTCGTCAACGTACAGCCGGTAACCGGCGGCGGAGGGGATGCGGCCCGCGCTGGTGTGGGGCTGCTCCAGATAACCCATGGCGGTCAGCTCCGCCATTTCGTTGCGGATGGTCGCGGAGGAATACTTCATGTCCGGCAGCTCGGTAATGGCCTTGGAGCCCACCGGTTCCGCCGTGCGGATATACAAATCTACCACCGACCGCAGGACCTTCTTTTTCCGCTCTGTCAGTTCCATCGTATCCCTCCTTCTCACTTTATCTTTAGCACTCCATCTCTCTGAGTGCTAAGCACACTATACCGCAGAGTGCCAGAAATGTCAATAGGTTGTTTTTGAATTATTCTTGAACATTTTGGGGAATTGGGGCGAATCTGGAAAATCTTCCTTGCGTTTACCCCGGGAATCGCCTTCTGAATATGAAGTTCCCTTGAATTTTTCTTGAATTCTCCCTTCGGGGGTGGAAGTTTTCGTTTCTTTGTGCTATACTGTTCAATACTATATTATTGTGCGGGGGTCTGCCCCGAAACCGAATTTTGGAGAGAGAGCTTATGCTGGAATTATTGGCGCCCGCCGGGTCAATGGAGGCTCTGCGCGCGGCCGTTCAGAACGGCGCTGACGCCGTGTACCTCGGCTGCGGCGCGTTCAACGCGCGGCAAAGCGCGAAAAACTTTACTCCCCAGACGCTGGTGGAGGCCATCAAATACTGCCATGTCCGGGGTGTGCAGGTGCACCTGACCCTCAACACCCTCGTCTCCGACCGGGAGATGACCGAGGCGGCGGAGCTGATCCGCTATGCCGCGCAGAATAATATTGATGCCTTTATCGTGCAGGACTTAGGCGTGGTGCAGCTGTGCCGTCAGATCGCCCCCGGCGTTCCCATCCACGGCAGCACCCAGATGACCGTCCATTCTCTGCCCGGCGTGCTGCTGTGCGCCGCCATGGGTATCAAGCGGGTCGTCCTCAGCCGGGAGCTGAGCCGGGAGGAAATCCGCTACATCTGCGCCAACTCTCCCATTGAAATTGAAGTCTTCGTCCATGGCGCGCTGTGCATGTGCTATTCCGGCCAGTGCTACATGTCCGCCATGATCGGCGGCCGCTCCGGCAACCGGGGACGCTGCGCCCAACCCTGCCGCCAGAGCTACGGCTACACCCACTGGCAGGAAAAATATCCCCTGAGTCTGAAAGACAACTGCCTGATTCCCTATCTGCGGGAATTGCAGGAGATGGGGGTTGTTTCCCTGAAGCTGGAAGGCCGGATGAAGCGGGCGGAATACGTGGCCACCGTCACCGCCGTCTACCGCAAGGCGCTGGACGAGATGACCGTCACCAAGCCCATGATGGACGCCCTGTACGCCGCCTTCAACCGTCAGGGCTTCACCGACGGCTACTATACAAGCAGGGTGGATACTAAAATGTTCGGCGTGCGGCAGGAGAATGACGACGACGGCAAATGGCTTCAGGCCGCCCGGCAATCCTATGAGGCAGGGGAGACCCCCCTTGTGGATATCCGCTTTCAGGCCATGGTCACCGTGGACGGCAGCTGCGTCATCGCCACCGACCCGGAGGGTCGGACATGCCGCTCCGACGGCCCCGTGCCGGAACGCGCCCAGAACATTTCCCTCACCGGGGCGATGCTCGCCCAGCGGGTCTCCAAGACCGGCGGCACGCCCTACCGGTGCGTAGAGGTGCGCACCCGGGTGGATCCCGGTCTGATCATCTCCGCTTCCGCCATCAACGCCATGCGCCGGGACGTGCTGAACCAGCTCACCGCCATCCGCGCCCGGCGGGAGGAACAGGTGCTGCGCAAGCCCAAGCCCGTGCCGGAATACAAAGGCCCCTCGGGTCTGCCCGGCCTGACCATTCAGGTCACCTCCCGGGAGCAGCTGACCCCCATGCTTTTAGATCTGGAAACCACACTGCTGTACGTTCCCATCCACATCTTGCTCGCCGACGGGGAGCTTTGCGCCCGGCTGGTGCAGCGGGGACGAGTGGCGGCGGTGCTGCCCAGAATCGTCCACGACGGGGAGCTGCCCCGGATCAAAAAGAGCCTGGAAGTCCTCCGCGCCGCCGGTGTACGGGACGCGCTGGTGGGCAATCTCGGCCTGATCGCCCCCGTGCGGGAGGCCGGAATGCGGGTTCACGGGGATTTCGGCCTGAACATCTTCAACTCCGCCTCCATGAACGTCATGCGTTCTCTGGAAATGGCTTCCGCCACGGTGAGCTTCGAAATGACCCTGCCCCAGATCCGGGACATGAGCAAGGCGGTGAACGCCGAGCTGATCGCCTACGGGCGGCTGCCCCTGATGGTGACGGAGCACTGCCTCATCCACAACAAGACCAACGAATGCACCTGCCATCTGAAAGCCACCCGCCTGATCGACAAGACCGGTGCGGAGTTCCCGGTCATCCGGGACGGCGACAGCTGCCGCAGCGTGCTGCTCAACGGCAAGAAGCTGAGCTGGCTCGACCGGCAGGACGATCTTGCCAAGCTGGGCTTGTGGGCGACGCGGCTGTACTTCACCACGGAAAATTCCAAGGAAGTTGACCGCGTGCTGAACGATTACATGAACCCCGAACCCCTCGACCCCGGCGCGTGTACCCGGGGACTGTACTTACGGGGTGTGGAATAAAATTCCTCCGCATCGAAAGGAGAACCTTATGCAGCTCATTCTCGCGTCCGCCTCGCCGCGGCGAAAGGCGCTTCTGTCCCTCTTTGGGATTCCATTCACCGTCCGGGCGGCGGACATTGACGAAACCATGGACCCCGAAAAGCCGCCCTTTGACGAAGTTGCCCGGGTCAGCCGGTCAAAGGCGCTGGCCGTCAGCCGGGGAGAAGAAGACATCGTCATTGCGGCGGACACCATCGTGGTCTGTCAGGGGAAGGTGCTGGGCAAGCCCCACAGTGAGGCGGAAGCGGCATCTATGCTGCGTCTTCTCTCCGGGCGGGATCATCAGGTGATGACCGGCTGCACCATCCTGTATGGGGACAGGGTTGAGACCTTTACTGAGGTGACGAGCCTGCATTTCCGTCCCCTCAGCGAGAAGGAGATTCAGAAATATGTCCAGAGCGGCGAACCCATGGACAAGGCCGGTGCTTACGGCATTCAGGGCGGCGCGGCGCTGTTCTGCGAAAAGCTGGAGGGCGACTATTATAATGTAATGGGACTTCCCGTGTGCCGGCTGTATGAGACCCTTTGCCGCACGGTGCCGGAAGTGATGGAGGATACCATATGAGAAATCTGTTCAGTACCAAAGTGAAGATCATTCTGGTGGTGGCCGCGCTGCTGACGGCAGCTCTGGCCATCTACAGCGGCATTTCCAACCAGAGCCTTCCCAGCGTGATCGTGCAGGGCGTTCTCGCCCCCTTCCGCGCCGCGGGCACCACCCTGACCAACACGGCGGAAAAATACTACAGCTATATGTTCCGCTACGAGGCTCTTGACGCGGAAAACAAGGTGCTGGAAGAACGCATCGCCCAGATGGAGGACGTTGCCCGTCAGGCCGACTCCGTTTCCCGTGAAAACGAGCGTCTGCGCAAGCTCCTGGAGCTGAAGGCCACCAACGAGGACTACAAGCTGGTGGACGCCTATATCATCGGCTGGAGCTCCTCGGACTGGGAGAGCACCTTCACCATCAACCGTGGCTCCAACGCGGGCATCCGGGAGAATCTGTGTGCCATCACCGCCAACGGCGAAGTGGTGGGTCTGGTAACGGAGGTGGGCGTCAACTACGCCGTCGTCAAGACCGTTCTGGACTCCACGCTGGAAATTTCCGGCACCATTTCCACCTCCGGCTATAACGGCATGGTCAAGGGCGGCTATGCCAGCGGCAACGACACATTGCTCCAAATGAACTACCTGCCCTCCGACTCCATCATCCGCAATAAGGATCAGGTGGTGACCTCCGGTTCCACGGTGTACCCCCGTGGCCTGATCATCGGCTCCGTGGTGGACGCGGGCTATGAGGAAACGGGCGTCGCCAAGTTCGCCCTCCTGGACCCCGCCGCGGACATTAACTCCCTGGAGCAGGTCTTCATCATCACCGCCTACACCACCGAGGTCGTGACCACCCCCGGCACGTCCACAGGTTCCGAGACTGCCACCGCCCCGTCCGAAACCGCCGCCACCACCCAACCGACCACCCCCGTGGGCTGAGGACGCGCCATGGCAAGAAGAAAACTGTCCAAACAGTCGGAATTCAAGCCCGACCCCCGGCAAAACAGCCTTTCCGGGCTGTTCCACGTGACCCAGCTGCAAAAGCAGCGGATGCTGAAATGGACGCTGTATGTGCTGACGGGTATCCTGCTCCTGACCATTCAGGACGTTATCATGAGCCGCGTCAGCATCTTCGGTGCGACCACCGATCTGCCGGTGGTGTACATTCTGCTGATCACGGTCATTGAGGGCGTGGATGTGGGAAGTCTGTTCGTCCTTTTTGCGTCCACCATTTACTACTTTTCCGGCTCCGCGCCGGGGCCTTACTGCATTGGCCTATTATGCGCCGTTGGGATCATCGCTACGCTGCTGCGGCAGGCCTACCTGCGGCGCACGAAAGCTTCCATCGTCATCTGCGCCGGTATCGCGCTGACAATTTACGAGATGGGTCTGTTCGTCGTGGGCATCGGCCTTGGGCTGACACGGTGGGACCGGGTGTTCTCCTTCCTGATCACCGCCGGCTACAGCTTCGGCGTTATGATCCTGCTGTACCCGCTTATCAATAAAATTGGCCTTATTGGAGGAACCACATGGAAAGAATAAGCCGATTTCGCGCTATCCTGCTTTTAATTCTGTTTATTACGATTCTGGCGCTGTTCGCCTTGAAGCTCTTTGATCTTCAGATCATCAAGACCAACGGCAACACCGACAACATCGCGAAATACACCACCGTTACCACCGTCCGTGCCGCCCGCGGCGATATCCTCGACCGGAACGGCAACGTTCTGGTGGGCAACCGCGCCAGTTATGATCTGGTGTTCAACCACTACGTTATCGAGTCCTACGGCCAGACCAACGAGGCGCTGTACTCCCTTGTGCAGAAATGCCGGGAGCTGAATCTCAGCTATAACGACCATTTCCCCGTGAGCAAGACCCGCCCCTTTGAGTACACTCTGAACGATTTTGCCACCTCCTGGCAGAACCACTTCCAGAGCTTCATGGTTGACCGGTCGCTGGACTCGGACATCACCGCGCCGCTGCTCATTGAAAAGCTGCGGGAACGCTATAAGATTCCCGAAGGCTGGTCGGACGAGGACGCCCGCGCCGTCATCGGTATGCGCTACGAATTTGATCTTCGGGGTATTTCCAAGCTGCCTACCTACACCTTTATTCAGGACATCTCCGACGAGAATCTGTCCGCCATTCTGGAGCTGAACATCCCCGGTCTGATGGTGGAATCCTCCACCGTCCGGGAATATCATACCAAATACGGCGCCCACATCTTAGGCTACATGGGCGGCATGGACGCCGCCGACTGGGAAAAATACGAGAAGGAAGGCTACTCCATGGACGCCTACATCGGCCAGTCCGGCTTTGAGGAAGCCTTCGAGGATTACCTCCACGGCATCGACGGCCAGCGTGTGGACGTGGTTTCCAAGGACGGCACCATCGTCGAGCAGTTCTGGCGCGTCAACCAGAAGACCGGCGAGGTCTACACCCCCGTGGCCGGAAACAACGTGGAGACCACCATTGACTTGGAGCTTCAGGGCATTGCCGAGGACTCTCTTGCCAACATCATGAAGGAGCTGACCGACCCGGAGAAGAACACCTCCAAGGATGAGAGTAACGGCCTGGACGCGGAGGGCGCGGCGGTCATCGTCATGAAGGTCAAGACCGGCGAGATTCTGGCCTGTGCCAGCTATCCCACCTACAACCTCGCCACCATGAACCAGGACTGGGCCGAGATCGAGGCCGACCCCTTGAAGCCTTTCTTCAACCGCGCCTTCGGCGCCAACTATGCCCCCGGCTCCACCTTCAAGATGTGCACCCTGGTTGCCGCCATGGAGCATCGCAGTACGAACCCGAAAAGTGAATATTTCGGCAGATACCTGTACCTCCCCGGCGAGATCATCCGGGATCAGGGTGTCTTCACCAAGTACGCGGGCTTCTCTCCCACATGCCTGATCTGGACATCCAACCCCGGCGTTACCCACGGCGAGCTGACCGCTCAGCGGGCGCTGGAGGTGTCGTGTAACTACTTCTTCTATGAGTTGGGCAGCCGTATGACCATCGAGATGCTGAACGAAACCGCCAATGGTCTGGGTCTGGGCGTTCCTACCGGCATTGAGCTGACGGAAAAGGTCGGCTGGGTCACGGATGAAGCCAGTAAGAAGGCCGCTTACGGCGAGACCGGCGTCAACTCCCAGATCACCGCAGGCGACCGTGTTCTGGCCGCCATCGGACAGGCCGAAAACCGGTTCAGCCCCTTGCAGCTGTGCGTTTACGCTTCCACTCTGGCCAACAAGGGCACCCGGATGAAGGCCACCTTCTTAAGCCGCGTGGTCGCCTCCGACTACAGCAGCCTCATCAAGGAGAATTCCCCCGAGATCATGAGCCAGATGGAAATCGCCTCCACCACCTACAATACCTACATTGAAGGTATGCGCAAGGTTATCGCGGGAGGCGAGGGTACCGCCCGTTCCCACTTCGGCGGCCCCAAGGATCTGGACACCTTCCCCGTCGCGGTGTGCGGCAAGACCGGTACTGCTCAGCACTCCTCCGGCGGCTCTGACCATGGCGCGTTCATCTGCTTCGCCCCCATGGAAGACCCGGAGATTGCCGTAGCCGTATACGGCGAAAAGGCCGCCCACGGCGCGACCCTTGCTGCCGTGGCTGAGGATATCCTCCGCGCCTACTTCGCCATGGAATCCGCCAGCGAAGTCAACGCCTTTGAAAATCAGGCGGCGTAAGCTCTGTCATCAAACAGTCAACAGACACAGCAGGATAACCTGCTGTGTCTGTTCTTTTATAAGCACCCCTTACCTCTCCCTTTGGGAGAGGTGGACGAGCGCAGCGAGGACGGAGAGGGGAAACCGGGGTGCAAAGCCCTCTCAGTCGCCTACGGCGACAGCTCTCCCAAAGGGAGAGCCAAGGGGTGTTCCTTTTATTTCAGCACCACCGGAAAACTGGTATAGGTCTTTCCCGGCTTCAGGTTCACACCCCGGAGCTTCACCAGTTCCGAAACCGTGACAATTTCGTAGCCCTGATCTTTCAGGACATCCACAATATCCAGCGCCGCCTGCACCGAGCTGACCGTCATATCGTGGAGCAGGACAATATCCCCGTCCTTCACGTTTTTCAGCACAGCCCGCTCCACCGCCGCCGTGTCGGAGGTCGCCCAGTCCCGGGGGTCTACCGACCAGCTGAGAATGGCAAGCTGCCGCGCCTCGGCCACCTGCCGAACGGCATCGCTGCAGCAGCCTCCCGGCGGCCGGAGAAACACCGGCTCGCACCCCTCGGGCAGCAGCGCCTGCGTGTCCATGATTTCGGACGCCACCGTGCGGCGGCTCATTTCCTTCATGTTTTTGTGGGTGTAGCCGTGGTAGCCGATCTCGTGACCCTCGTCGAAAATTCGCTGGGTGATGTCCGGGTAATCCTTGATCCGGTAGCCGCACAGCAAAAACGTGGCCTTCACCTCCCGCTCCCACAGTCCGTCCAGAAGCCGGCGGGTATACCGCCCGGACGGCCCGTCGTCAAAGGTCAGCGCCACATATTTTGTCGTTTCCGCCGCGTCTACGGGAATCACGAGCAGACTCAGCACCGCAAGAACCGCCAGAAACCGCCGCATCATACCACCTCCGTCATTTTTTATGTTCCGTCCCAACGCCCCCCATATCCGCAATTTTGATTTGACGTAGCGGCAAAAATGCGGTATACTATAGGGTGGGGGGTTGCGGAATGGATTTGATTTGCCCAATTTGCGGAAGCAAACTGAATACGTTTGACAAATCCCTCGTCTGCTCCGGGCATCACTGTTTCGACATTGCCCGGCAAGGCTATGTGAATCTGCTGACCGTTCAGCAGAAGCACTCCCTGCACCCGGGGGACACCCGCGAGCAGGTGCTTTCCCGCCGCGCCTTTCTGGAAGCGGGGTACTACGCCCCCATTGCCGAAGCCCTGATCGCTGTTGCGAAAGAGTTAACGGTTAACTCAAATGAGATAAGACCGTCCGGCGAGCTTCTGGACGTAGGCTGCGGGGAAGGATATTACTCCGCACGGCTGGCCGGGGCGCTTGGAATGCGCCTCACGGGAATGGATATCTCCCGGGAGGCTGTCCGCTGTGCCGCCGGAAAATACAAGAACGGCCTGTGGCTCTGCGCCACCGCGTCCCACATTCCCGTGGCCGACCATTCATGCCGTTTGCTCACCAGTCTGTTTGCCCTGACCATGCCGGAGGAATTCAAGCGTGTTCTGCGGCCGGAGGGATACTTTCTTCAGGTTCTGGCGGCGGAAGACCATCTGCTTGGACTGAAATCCATCATTTACGACCATCTTATCGAAAAACCCAAGGACACCGTCCCGGACGTGCCGGGCTTCACCCTTGTGAAATCCGTCCCCATCCGGTTCACCTTCACCGTGGAAGGGGAGCAGGTGGAAAATCTTCTTTCCATGACGCCCCACGTTTTCCGCATTGGCAAAGACGGCGCTCAGCGCCTGCGGGAAACCATGTCCCTGACGGACACCGCCAGCTGCGTCTTAAATGTGTTCCGTCCTGTAGGGAACCTCTGATGAAATCGTCTTCGGCCGAGCTACGGATCTTTTCCTCTATCCGCGCAGTTTCAAAAGCGGGAAATACATACAGTATTCCTCCGCTTTCGAAACTTTCGGCCAGAGAAAAATCTCTCGCTGTCGGCTCTCGCCGATTCCATCAGAGCTTCCCTAATAACATTCCCTTACCAGGTGGATGTATGTCTGGAAAAAAGTCGAAAATGCGTATCCGGCTGCCAGAATTGCCGATATTATAAATTTAATGGAGTAGCTATATGCTGGATAAACTACAGGCCATCTGCAACAAATACGAAGAGCTTTCCGCCAAGTCCGAGCAGCCGGATTTTTACGCCGACCCTCAGAAGGCGGCAAAGCTGCTCCGGGAAAAAAACGATCTGGAGCCCATTGTGGAGGCCTTTCACGCCTACAATCAGGCGCAGCAGGACATGGCGGACGCCCAGGAGCTGATGGCGGACCCGGAAATGAAGGAGCTTTGTCAGGAAACCTACGCCGCCGCCAAGGCGCAGAAGGAGGCCCTTGCCGAAAAAATCCAGATTTTGCTCCTTCCCAAAGACCCCAATGACGAAAAAAACGTCATTATGGAGATCCGCGGCGGCGTCGGCGGCGAGGAAAGCGCCCTGTTTGCCCACAGTCTGTTCCGGATGTACTCCATGTACGCCGCGAAAATGGGCTGGAGCATTGAGCTGATGAACCTGAACGAAACGGAGCTGGGCGGCGTCAAGGAGGCGGACTTCATCGTCAGCGGCCGGGGCGCGTATTCCAGACTGAAATATGAGTTCGGCGTCCACCGTGTGCAGCGGGTCCCCGAGACGGAATCCGGCGGCCGTGTCCACACCTCCACCGCAACCGTCGCGGTTTTGCCGGAGATGGAGGAAGTGGACGTGCAGATCAACCCCGCCGACATTGAAATGCAGGTCTACCGTTCCAGCGGCGCGGGCGGTCAGCACATCAACAAAACCTCCTCCGCCGTGCGGCTGATCCACAAGCCCACGGGCATCGTGGTCGCCTGTCAGGAGGAGCGGAGCCAGATCCAGAACCGGGAGAAATGTATGCGGATGCTGGCCAGCAAGCTCTACGAAATGGAGCAGGAGCGTCTGGACAGCGAAGTCACCGGTCTGCGCCGCAGTCAGGTAGGAACGGGAATGCGCAATGAGCGCATCCGCACCTATAATTTCCCACAGGGCCGTGTCACCGACCATCGGGTTGGGCTGACCCTGTACCGCATTGATGCAATCATGGACGGTGACTTAGACGAGATCATCAACGCCCTCGCCACCGCCGATCAGGCGGAGAAACTGAAAAACGCCCATCAATAAGGAAGATTCACATGGAATTTATCACAAACTCCCCGGAGGAAACGGAAAAAATCGGCGCGGCGGTAGGGAAGATCATCCCCGCCGGGACGGTTCTTGCCTACCGGGGCGACCTTGGGGCGGGGAAGACCGCCTTCACCCGGGGACTTGCCCGTGGGCTTGGCTTCACGGAAGCCGTCACCAGCCCGACCTACACCATCGTCAACGAATATCTTGGCGGGCGGCTCCCTCTGTTTCATTTTGATATGTACCGTCTTTCCTCCGCCGACGATCTGTTCGACATCGGCTGGGAGGACTATCTCGACCGGGGCGGCGTGTGCGCCGTGGAGTGGAGTGAAAATGTGACCGAGGCCATGGAGGGCGCGGTCAGCGTCACCATCGACGTTCTGGGAGAGAACACCCGGCGGATCACCATTTCGGGAGGGGATTTTCTTGCTGATCTTAGCCTTTGAAACCAGCGCGAAAGCCGCCTCCGCGGCGCTGCTGGAGGACGGAAAACTTCTGGCGGAAAGCTACCAGAACACCGGCCTGACCCACAGCCAGACCCTGATGGTCATGGCGGAAAATCTGCTGCATCAATGCGGCAAAACTGTTAACGACGTAAACGCGGTGGCCGTGGCCGCAGGCCCCGGCTCCTTTACCGGCGTGCGCATCGGCGTCGCCGCCGCCAAAGGGTTCGCGTGGGGCAGGGAAGTGCCCTGCTACGGCGTCAGCACCCTGGAAGCCATGGCGCTTTCGCTGGGCGAATATCAGGGTTACGTGTGTCCCGTAATGGACGCCCGGCGGAGTCAGGTGTATAATGCACTGTTTTATGTCAACCACGGCAGTCTCAAAAGGATCACCGAAGACCGCGCCATTGCCTTGGCGCAGCTGAAGCAGGAACTTGCACACCTGACGGAATCTGTGTTTCTGGTGGGAGACGGCAGCGTCCTTACTTACAAGACCCTTTCCGGGGATATCCCCAACCTCATTATGCCTCCGGAACACCGGATGCACCAGCGCGCCGCAGGCGTCGCCCTTCTGGCCGCGCAAAAACAAGCCGCCGGGGAAACCGGCGACGGCGCCGCTCTGACCCCCAACTACCTGCGCCTGAGTCAGGCGGAACGGGAGCGTCTCGAGCGGGAACAGCAAAATTCATAAATCCGGGGCCGATTCATTCAACCCTGTAAATAGAAGGAGAAATATCATGGCAAACGTACACGTCCTCGATCATCCCCTGATCCAGCATAAGCTGGCCATTCTGCGCAACAAGAAGACCTCCGTTAAGGAATTCCGCGAGCTGGTCGGTGAAATTGCCGGTCTGATGTGCTATGAGGCCACCCGCAACCTGCCCACCCGGGAGGTAGAGGTGCAGACCCCCGTCGCCACTGCCAAGTGCCGGATGCTGTCCGGCAAGAAACTGGCCATCGTCCCCGTCCTTCGCGCCGGCCTCGGCATGGTGGACAACATGGTGGAACTGATCCCCTCCGCAAAAATCGGTCACATCGGCCTGTACCGCGACCCCGAGACCCACAAGCCTGTGGAATACTACTGCAAGCTGCCGGAGGACATCTCCAACCGGGTGGTTTATGTGGTCGATCCCATGCTGGCCACCGGTGGAAGCGCCGTCGCGGCCATCGATTTTCTGAAAAAGCACGGCTGCCGGAACATCATCATGATGAACATTATCGGCTGCCCCGAAGGCATCAAGGCCGTTCAGGAAGCCCATCCCGACGTGGAAATGTTCCTTGCCGCCGTTGATGAGAAGCTCAACGAGCACGCCTACATTGTCCCCGGTCTGGGCGACGCCGGCGACCGGATTTTCGGTACAAAGTAAAAAGTTTGCAAAAAGGTGCATCTCCTTTCGGAGATGCACCTTTTTTGCGTTAGAAATTTACTTTAACCGTTTTTCCAGCGTTGCGGCGTTGAGCGCCGTCAGATGTACGCGGGAAAAGCCGTATTCCGCCGTCAGGATGAAGGACTTGGGCAGATCGTCGCAGGGGATGACCTCACCCTCCCGCTCCGCCCGGTTCAGAAACTCCCGGGTGCGCTTGGAGGTGGAAGTGTTGTCCAGATCAAAAATGCCGATGATGCTCCTGTCCCGGACAGCCATGTCGTTGCCGATGGATAAAAACATATTTTCCTCCTATGGTAACATCGGGCGGCAATTTTGCCGCCCGATGATCTTTCATTTACGCTTTTTCCACTCGCTGACTGCCAGCTCGTCGCAGCGGTTGTTCTTCGGGTTCTCCGCGTGTCCCTTGACCCAGTGGTAATGCACGTCGTGCTTCTGCGTCAGGGTCAGTAAGATTTCCCAGAGGTCGGAATTCAGGGCGGGCTTTTTGTCGGATTTGACCCAGCCGCGCTTTTTCCAGCCCCACGCCCAGCCTTTCTCCAGCGCGTCGATGACGTACTTGCTGTCGCTGTACAGCTCCACGGTGCAGGGTTCTTTCAGCGCCTGCAAGCCCCGGATGACCGCCGTCAGCTCCATGCGGTTGTTGGTGGTGCTGTCTTCCCCGCCGGAAAGCTCCTTTTCCACGCCGTTGTATTCCAGAATGGCACCCCAGCCGCCGGGGCCGGGATTGCCGGAACAGGCGCCGTCAGTGTACAGGATCACGGTTTTCATGCCTGTTCTCCGGTCTCTTCCTCGTCCATCTTCTCGACACGCTCCAAAGAGACCACCTGATTGCCGTCGTCAATGCGCATGACGATAACGCCCTGAACGTCCCGCTTGTAGACGTTGATAGAGGACGCGGGAATGCGGATGATGACGCCGCCGTTTTCGATGAGCATAACATCGTCACTCTCGCTCACCACACGGCAGCCGGCCACATTGCCGGTCTTGGGGGTGATGTTGTAGTTCTTT
>ERZ772820.126-NODE-126-length-77997-cov-69.613584_pt1 | contig 77997 bp, 70 predicted proteins | sample MGYA00511377_ERZ772820 | MGnify/ENA primary metagenome ERZ772820 (study PRJEB29015, sample SAMEA2737684) | human gut metagenome | biome: human gut; feature: human-associated habitat; material: faeces | place: China | collected 2012 ... | reverse complement strand
ACCCGGCCCGCGGCCTCGGCGCAGCCGGGGCCGGACAGTCGAAGAATGCCGATCGCGCAGGGCACCCGGCCCGTCGCGATGGCGGCAATGACGTCACTCATCTGATCTGTGCCTCCAGAAAGTCCGCCAGCTTCGCGACGCGACCCTCAGCGAAGGGGGATTCCAGTCCGTTTTCCTCCGCGAAGGCCAGAAGCGTCGAGCCGGCGCTGTTGTAGAGCATATCGGTGTATTTTTCCAGTCCGGCGCTCTGCGTCTGCTGCTCCAGTGCGTAAACCTGCAGCGCAAGGTCGTTGGACACGCAGTAGCTGATCATATAATACGGCGCGATGAAGAAGTGCTGCACCTCAAACCAGCCCATGGAATCGTAGGTTTCAAAGCCCTCGGTCGCCATGCCGTAGTCCTGATTGCACTGCAAAAACAGGGTGTTCAGGTTTTCAGCCGTCAGCTCCTCGTCCGGCAGGGCGAACACGCGGCATTCAAAGTCGTAGTAGCACGCCTGCGAGAGGAAGGTCAGCAGGGAATCGTTCATCTTGCTCTGCCTGAGCGCGTGGCGCTGAAGGACGGACAGCTCTGCCGCGTCCAGCGTCAGGTATTCCAGCCCCTGCGAAAAGACCTCCGCGACGTCCGTGGAATCGGTCAGGTTGCAGTTGACAAAGCCGTCGGTGAAGTGGCCGAATTCGTGCGCCGCCGTCAGAAGGTCGCCCAGGTTGCCCGTCGGGGAAACGTACATGAAGGGCGCTTCGTACTCCTCCAGATAGGTTTCATAGGAGCCGGGCATTTTGCTCGAGGAGGAGGTGATGTCATAGAGCTCATAGGCCTGCAGGTAGCTGTAGGCGGTCGCAAGCTCGTGTCCCAGCGCGTCTACCGTGCCCTCCAGAAGCTGCATGACCTCGTCTGCGTCCATGTCGGGCAGATTCGCGGAGGAGTAGCCGGAGAAGAGCGGCACCAGCTCGGCGCGCACGTCGGCAAGATACTGCTCCGCCTGCGCGGGCGTGTAGTCGCGGTAGTAAGTGTTCTCGTAGGCATAGTCGGCATAGCTGCCGTAGTCCAGCTCCTGCGCCAGCGCACGGCGCGTTTTGACCAGCCGGATATAGAGGTCGGCTGCCAGCGGATTGTATTTCTCGCAGTAGAGGTCGATCAGCGCGTAGTATTCGTCGTAGCTCTGCGCGCCGGCCAGTGCCTTCGTGAAGAGAAGCTCCTCTCCCTCATAGGTGACGGTCATGTCGCTCGTCAGAGCCATGTACTGCGCCTGAAGGTCGGCCTCCTGCTGCATCAGCTCAACGACCTTGGGGTTGGAATAGATGCCGTCGCCGTCATAGCCGAGGAAGAAGCCTTCGCCGAAATAGTCCGATTCCAGCGCGCTGCGGATGGGAGAGGCGGCCATGGCGCGGTAGCAGTCCTCCAGCGCCTTTTCCACCAGCGGGGTCTGCTCCTCGCACCAGAGATATTCGGCGTTGTAATACTCGTCGTTCAGGTCCAGCGTGTAGTGGATATAGACGAGGTTGCTCATCGTATTGAAATGGATATACCGGTCGTAAGCGGCAATGTAGCTTTCCAGCACGTCGTCCGAGGATTTGTCCGCGGCGTCCGTGCCCGTCTGCTCCAGCGCGGCGCAGAGCGCGTCCACGTCCGGACGCTCATACTGCATCTCGGAAAAGACGACCGGGTCGAGGTTGGGCGAATAAGGGCGGGTGTAGTCGGTGTAGTCGACGGTGCCGCCCGAATAATCCGGGCGCTTCCACTCCGGGGAGGGGAAGGTGGTCAGCAGCTCGTTGATGACGGCCGTCAGCAGACCGCAGCCCTGCAGGCACAGCGAGAATACGAGGATCAGTGCCGTCAGGACAAGGATTCGTTTTTTCATGGGGGCAACCTCCGTTTCTTTTCTGCGGGTATCATAACATATTTTCCAGGAAAAGAAAAGCGGGTCAGAGCACCTGCAAAATGCAGCCCTTGAGATATAGCGCGTATTCGGCGTTCAGGTCGGCCGGATGGTCGCGCGACTGGGTCAGACGCTCCAGCAGACGCACGGGACGACCGCAGTCGGCTGCGGCGTCGCGGAGCATTTTTTCAAAGAGGCCGGCGGTCATATACTGGCTGCACGAGCAGGTGACGAGGAAGCCGCCCGGCGCGCACAGACGCATACAGCGCAGGTTCAGCTCCTTATAGCCGCGATAGGCACCGTCGAGCGCGCCTTTGCTCTTGGCAAAGGCCGGCGGGTCGCAGATGACGAGGCCGAACTGCCGCCCCTCCTCCGTGTAGCGCTTGACGAGGTCAAAGGCGTTGGCGCAGGTGGTCGTGATGCGGTCGGCTACGCCGTTGCGCGCGGCATTCTCGCGCACCATGGCCAGCGCGGTTTCGGAAACGTCCGAGGCCTCGACACTTTCTGCGCCATAGAGCGCGGCATGGACGGAGAAGCCGCCCGTGCAGCAGCAGAGGTCGAGCACCGTGCGCCCGGCAGCGTAGGGCTTGAGGCGGCCGCGGTTTTCCTGCTGGTCGAGGAAGTGACCGGTTTTCTGACCGTTTACCAGATCCACGCGCATGAGCGCGTCGTGCTCGCGGATGATCAGCTCCTCCGGCACCGCGCCGTACAGGCAGGCCTTGCGCTGCTCCATGCCCTCCTTTTCGCGGACGGCGACGTCGTCGCGTTCATAGATGCAGCGGGGCGCGAAGAGCTCGACGAGCGTTTCGACGATCTCGTCCTTGCGCAGCTCCATGCCGAGGGAGACGATCTGGATGGAGAGGCAATCTCCGAATTTGTCCACCGTCAGGCCGGGCAGGCCGTCCGACTCGCCGAACACCACGCGGCAGGCGTCGGAAAAGCCCAGAAGCTGCCGGTTTTCCCACGCAGCGGCGATGCGCCGGCGGAAGAAATCGCGGTCGATGGGCTCGTTTCGGTCGAGCGTCAGCACCCGCACCACGATTTTGGAGCGGCCGTTGAAAAAGCCCTTTGCGACGAAACGCATCCGGCTGTCGCGGACCTCGACCACGCCGCCGTCGGCGCAGTCCTCGTCCACCCAGTCGATCTCGTTGTCATAGATCAGGCGCGCACCGGCGAGAATGTCCTTCTCCTCGCCGCGCCGCAGACATACCTGTTGCATAACGTTCTCCTTTTTATGATGTGGAAAATCCGCCCCTGTCGTGTCGGGCAGGGGCGGAAAAACCGATCAATCCAGCGTCAGGCCGGCAAGCACGCGCGCGCAGCGCGGGCAGAGCCCTTCGGCGTTGGCTTCGGTGGAGTGCATCCAGCAGCGCGGGCACTTTTCGCCGGCTGCGGGCAGCACCTCGATGCGCATACCGGGGAAGTTTGCGCCGGTGCCGCAGACGTTTTCTTCCTTCGGCGCGCCGTTTTCCAGCAGCACGTCGGAAACGATGAACAGCTCCGCAAGATCCAGCTTCCTCACGGCCTCCAGCGCGGCGCGGGAGGCTTCGTCCTCGGCGTAGAGCGCGACGTGCGCCTCCAGCGCCTTGCCGATGCGCTTGTCGGCGCGGGCGGTTTCCAGAACGCCGTTGACGTCGTTGCGCAGGGCGATGAGGGTGTCCCACTTCTGCATGGCAGCCTCATCCAGTGCGTAGGCGGCGTAGGGCTTGACCATCTCGTTGAGGACGACGTTGCGGGTGTCGTCTCCGCTGCGGTGCGGCATGGCCTGCCAGATCTCGTCGCAGGTGAAGGCCAGAATGGGCGCGAACATCCGCGCCATCGCGTCGAGGATCAGGTACAGCGCGGTCTGGGCGCTGCGGCGCTTGAGACCGTCGCGCTCCTCGCAGTACAGGCGATCCTTGAGAATGTCCAGATAGAAGCTCGACAGCTCCACCACGCAGAAGTCGTTGATCGCGTGAGTCAGGACATGGAATTCATAGTTTTCATAGGCGCGGAAGCCGGTCTCGATCAGGGCGTTGAGCTTCGTCACCGCCCAACGGTCGAGCTCAAGCATCTCCTCCGGCGCGACGAGGTGGTCTGCGTCGAAGCCGTCGAGGTTGCCGAGGCAGTAGCGCGCGGTGTTGCGGAACTTCAGATAGCTCTGCGAGAGCTGCTTGAAGATCTCCTTGGAGCAGCGCACGTCCACGCGGTAGTCCGCGCTCGCCGCCCACAGGCGGACGATGTCCGCGCCGAAGTCGCGGATCAGCTCGGCGGGGTCGACGCCGTTGCCGAGGGACTTGTGCATGGCCTTGCCCTCGCCGTCGACCGTCCAGCCGTGGGTCAGGCACTCGCGGAAGGGCGCGCCCTCGCCCAGTGCGCCGACGCTTGTCAGCAGGCTCGACTGGAACCAGCCGCGGTACTGGTCGGCGCCCTCAAGGTACATGGTCGCGGGCCACTGCTCGGGATGATTGCGGCGCAGGGAGGCGATGTGCGTGGAGCCGGAATCGAACCAGCCGTCGAGGGTGTCGGTTTCCTTTTCAAAGGTCTTGCCGCCGCAGTGCGGGCAGCTCAGACCCTCCGGTACCAGCTCCATGGCCTCGTGTGCGAACCAGTAGTTCGAGCCGTGTTCGTCAAAGAGCCTGGAGATGTGCGCGATGGTCTCCGGCGTGCAGACGGGCTTGCCGCAGTCCTTGCAGTAGAACACCGGAATGGGCAGACCCCAGCGGCGCTGACGGGAGATGCACCAGTCGGCGCGGTCGCGGATCATGGAGACCATGCGGTCCTTGCCCCACGCGGGCATCCACTTGACGTTTTCGCAGGCGGCGACGGCCTCGTCCTTGAAGGACTCGACGGAGCAGAACCACTGCGGCGTGGCGCGGAAGATGATGGGGCTCTTGCAGCGCCAGCAGTGCGGATAGCTGTGGGTGAATTCCTCGGAGGCGAACAGTGCGCCGGTGGAGACCAGCTCGTCGAAGATCGCCTTGTTGGACTCGTCATAGCGCATCCCGGCGAACTTGCCGGCGTCGGCGGTCTGATAGCCGCGGTCGTCCACGGGGACGATCAGATCCATATTGTAACGGCGGCAGGTCTGGTAGTCGTCCGCGCCGAAGCCGGGAGCGGTGTGGACGCAGCCCGTGCCGGAATCCATGGTGACGTAGTCCGCCACGACCAGCAGGGAATCGCGGTCGAGGAAGGGGTGCTGCGCGGTCATATATTCGAAGAAGCGGCCGTTGAAGTGCGCGAGGGTTTCATAGTGCTCGATTTTGCCGGCCTGCATGGTCTTTGCGGCCAGCGCGGCGGCGACGATGTAGCGCTCGCCGTTGTCCGCCTGCAGAAGGACATAGTCCTCCACGGGGTTCAGGGCGATGGCGAGGTTGCCGGGCAGGGTCCAGGTGGTCGTCGTCCAGATGATGAAGTAGGTGTTTGCGGTGCCGTAGTCGGCCAGCTTGCCCTTGTCGTCCTTGACGGCGAACTTGACATAGATGGAGGTGCAGGGATCGTCCTGATACTCGATCTCGGCCTCGGCCAGCGCGGTTTCGTCCTTCGGGCACCAGTACACGGGCTTCAGGCCCTTGTAGATGTAGCCCTTGCGGTACATTTCACCAAAGACCTTGACCTCCTCGGCCTCAAAGTGCTTGTCCATGGTCTTGTAGGGGTGCGCCCAGTCGCCCATGACGCCCAGACGGCGGAAGCCGGCCATCTGGCGGTCGATGAAGTCCTGCGCAAAGGCCTCGCAGGCGCTGCGGAACTCCGTGACGGGCATGGCCTTGTGGTTGAGCTTGTTTTTCTTGATGATGGCGGATTCAATGGGCATACCGTGGTTGTCCCAGCCGGGGACATAGGGGGTGTAGTAGCCGCGCATTGCATAGGAGCGGACGATGAAATCCTTCAGGGTCTTGTTCAGCGCGTGACCCATGTGCAGGTCGCCGTTGGAGAAGGGAGGGCCGTCATGCAGGATGAACGCGGGCTTGCCCTCGTTCTTCTTCAGAAGCTGGCCGTAAACGTCGATCTTGTTCCAGCGCTCCAGCATGGCAGGTTCCCGCTGGGGCAGACCCGCGCGCATGGGGAAGTCGGTCTTAGGGGTGATGATGGTGTTTTTGTAGTCCATGGTTTTCCTCCGAAAAATGGTAATTAATAATGTAAAAAACGCCGCTGTCCCTTCTTCAAGAGACAGAGGCGTGCTCTGCGGTACCACTCTTGTTGCTCTGCCGCGGCAGAACCACTCGAAACGCGGTAACGGGCGTGAACCGGCCGCGCCTACGCGCGGGGAAGCGCGGCTTCTCCGTTTCGGGCGGCTGCTCCGGGGTGATATTCACGCGGCGCGCCGCTGCCTTGCACCGACCGGCAGCTCTCTGAAAACGCGCTGGGCGCTGTTTGTCCCCATCGTCGCAGATGTTTTTTATAATAATGTAGGATTACCCTTTTTTGGGGTCGTAATTCCGGCCGAATTGCAGATCTTCAAATTTCTTCTGCTTTTCCGGCGAGAGGGATTCAAACCGGCGGGTGACATTCGGATCCTGCACGGGCGCGGGGCCGCGCATCTTCTGCTCCAGCGACTGGTCGATCTCCTCGATCAGGGCGTCGGCCTTGTCCTCCACGGAGGGGTGGGAATTATCCGCGTCGAAGTCAAAGGCCTTGTGCTCCTTGGCGGGAGCGCTCACCGGCTGCGGCGCGAGGGGATCCTCCGGCGGACGGGTGAACTGATGCACGCGGGGCTTGGCCTCGGCGGGCGGCTCCGGCGTCTTTTCGCGCAGCGTCTGCAAGAGCGCAAGCTGCTTTTTGAGGTTCGCCTCCGCCTCGTCCAGATAGTCCGACGTGGCGGCCTGCGCGGAGGCCAGACGCTTTTCTTCTTCTGCGATCAGCTCCTCGGTGTGCTTGGCCTCTGCGGTTTCCTCGGCCTCGTGGAGCATCTGCGTGCACTTGCGCTCGGCCTCCGCGACCATCTGGTCGCAGGTCTTCTGCGCGGCGAGCAGAGCGCTCTGCACGGAGGTCTCGTTCTTGCGGTACTCTTCCAGCTTTTCCACAAGAATGCGCATTTTGCTCTTCAGGACGGAATTCTCCTTATAGAGCGTAATATAATCCTCGGTCAGGGGTTCAAGAAAATCATCGACGGAGTCCATATCATAGCCGCCGAAGAGGGCTTTCTCAAAGCTGGTATCCTGAATTTGCTGCGGTGTCAGCATGCTAGGGTCAACTCCTTTGCGTTTGTATCTGTAAGCTTAGAAGTACATCCCGTTGTTTTCCAGTTCTTCGACGAGATCACCGACAACGTCCACATTGTAGGGCGTGATGAGATAGGTGGAGATGGCGACCTTCTTGATCTTGCCGTCGAGGGCATAGGCGCAGCCGGACAGGAAGTCCACCAGACGGCGCGCGACATCCTTGTTGGTCGATTCAAGGTTCAGAACCAGCGCCTGCTTGTCGCGCAGGTGGTCTGCGATCTCGGAAACCATGTCAAACCGGTCGGGCTTGACCAGGATCACCTGAAGCTGCGTGGAAGAATTCAGGTTGACGACCTTGCCTGCGCCGCTGCGGGGCATTTCGGGCGCGGAAGAGCGGCTGTAGCTGCTGCCGGAATAGCTGCTGGCGCTGCTGCTGCGGCGGGTGTCGCGGGCGGGCGCTGCGGGCGGGGTATTATCTAACGGCTCGTCGTCGTAATCATCATAATCGTCCTCTTCCACGTCGGAATAGGGGTGGGTCAGCTTCTTGATCTCGTCCATAAATCCCATGGGTCAAATCCTCCATATCGTTTCGATCTTTTTCGTTATTTGTTGTAGTTGCGCGCGCCGAAGATCGCAGTCCCGACGCGGATCATGGTGCTGCCGCAGGCGATGGCATCGGCATAATCCTCCGACATTCCCATGGACAGACAATCCATACGGACATTATCGTATTTTTTCGCTGTTATGTCAACAGCTATTGTGTGAATTTTCTCAAAATATCTGCAATTATCGCCGGAATTTTCCGAAATCGGCGGGATTGCCATGAGTCCGAGCAGGCGGCAGTGGGAAAACTCGCCCATCCGGGCGGCGATCTCCGGCGCTTCCTCCGGGGTAAAGCCGGATTTGCTCTCCTCGGCGGCGACGTTGATCTCCAGCAGGATGTCCTGCACGATGCCCTGCTTTTCCGCCTCGCGCTCGATGCATTGCAGCAGCTCCAGCCGATCCACCGACTGAATGAGGGCGACCTTGCCCACGACCTGCCGGACCTTGTTCGTCTGCAAATGGCCGATGAAATGCACGGGCGCGCCGTCGTAGGCGTGCTCGGCCTGCTTCTGCACCAGCTCCTGCACGCGGTTTTCACCGCAGCAGTCCACACCTGCGGCGATGGCCTCGCGGACACGCGCGGAATCGTTCATTTTCGTTGCGGCGCACAGGAGAATGTCCTCCGGCCGCCGGCCTGCGGCCAGCGCGGCGCGCGCCATAGTTTCCCGGATCTTCCGGATATTTTCTGTAATCATTCAAGCACCTTCCCGTTATAGATGTCGTCCGAGGTCAGGATGATCTCGTCCTCCGGCCAGAGGTTGTCCGTGTCGGACTTGTCCAGTTCGACCACGTAGCCGTCTGCATATTCATATAAGATATTCACCGGCTTGAAGCGGGCGCGCACGCCTTCCAGCACGTACACGCCGGCGGCGCCGTCCACATAGTAAAGCGCCTGCGGCTCCACGCTCAGACCCGTGTAGGTTTCAAAGATGATGTCCGCCGTCTGGCGGCGCAGCGCGCTGATCTTCTGCATCAGCCGTTCGCAGGAGAGCACCAGCACGCAGCTGCCGTCCTCGTTCTCTCCGATGCGTTCTATCGTCATCGTGAGGTTTTGCAGGGATTCCCCGGAAAAATTCACCGTTAAACGGTCTCCCTCATAGTGACCCTCCAGTCGGTCGGCGGGGACCTCGGCGGCGAAGTACCATTTTTGGCCAAGGATCAGGCGGCCGAAGGCACTTGCGGGGGCGGCGGTGGTTTCGCTTTGCAGCTTGCGGAGCTGGGCGACGTTCATCTCCAGCACGGCCTCCGGCGTCAGAATAGCTTCCAGCCCGTCCGCTGCTGCGGAGAAATAGCCGGAGGAGGACACCGTGACGGACTGCGTCTGCCCGGCTGCGGCGCTCAGCTCCGCAATGCGGGCGGAAAGCTCGGTGATGCGGGTGTTGACGCGCGCGCCGTCGTCTTCTGAGATGCTGCGGCGCAGCACCATGGACTGAAGCGATTCCGCCGCGGTCAGGGCGGAGGAAAGCTGCTGCGACTGCACATACTGCGACGACTGCACCAGAAGCTCGCGGATCTGAAGATCGAGCGAGGAATCGTCGCGGTTGCCCAGACCCTCGGAGGCGTAGTTCAGCTGGTCGAGCTGGGTTTGCAGGCGCAGCAGCTCCATCCGCTGGGCTCTCGCTTCGGCCGACTGGTAGACCGTGGCGACGGCTTGTCCGCCGCCGACGTGCTCGCCCTCGGCAAGCTCGCAGACTACGATGGACTGATCCGCCGTCAGAATTTTCTCGGAACGCACCACAAAGCCGGAAACGGTCATCCCGTCGCCGACTTCGCAGCGCACTGCCGCGGTCAGGGCGTAGCTGCTGCCGGACTTGAACAGCACCGAAAACAGCACATACGCCAGCACGACCGCCGCGAGTACAATGGATATGATTTTTAAGTAAAGTTCACCCTGCTTTTTCATACTCTGTCCTCAAAAATGCAGGGCAGCCGGGCGCTTATCCGCCGATATGCACCGGCTGCAGGGGAACGAGCGTGGAGATCGCGTGCTTGTAGATCATCTGCTGCCGTCCCTCCGAGCTGAGGATGACGGTGAAGCTGTCAAAGCCGGTCACGATGCCCTTGAGCTGAAAGCCGTTCATCAGAAACAGTGTGACGGGCATATGCTCCCTGCGCACCTCGTTCAGAATCAGATCCTGCAAATTTTCCGTGTTTGCCATAGGTATTACCTCATTTCTATAAGTAATACCTGTATTTTATCAAGTTGTCCTGTCGAAAAAGGAAATTTCCCGCCGGGCGGCAGAAAAAAGTTCGGAAAACGGAAGCCCTGCGTCCAGCCAGCGGACGGCTTCGTTGCGGCGGAACCAGGTGAGCTGCCGCTTGGCGTAGCGCCGGGAGGACTGCTGCACCTCGGCCAGCGCCTCGTCCATGGAGCACTCGCCGCGCAGTGCGCGGACGACCTCCTTGTAGCCGATGGCCTGCATGGACGTCGCATTGTCCGGCACGCCGGAGGCGAGAAGCGCCTGCACCTCCGCGGCGAGCCCCTCGTCAAACATCTGCTTTGCGCGCAGGTCGATGCGCGCATAGAGCTGCGCGCGGTCGGGGAAGTTCAGCCCCAGCCAGACGGGGGTGTACCTGGGCGGCTGCGCCTGCGTTTCCAGATTGTGTTGGGTGATGGTCTTGCCGGTTTCCAGCCAGACCTCCAGCGCGCGGATGATGCGCTTGCGGTTCGAGGGATGCAGCCGCGCGGCGGACTCCGGATCGGCCTCGCGCAGACGCTCCAGCAGGACCTCTATGCCCTGTTCGTCCGCGATGCGGTTCAATTCCTCGCGCCGCCCGGTCTGCGGATAGGGTGCGAAGCTGCGCCCGGCGATGAGCGCGTCGACATACAGCCCCGTGCCGCCGACCAGAACGACCGGCTTTCCGCGCGCGAGAATGTCCTGCACACAGCTATCCGCCAGCTCGACATAGCGGCTGACCGAGCAGGGCTCGTCAGGCTCAAATACATCCAGCATATGGTGCGGCACGCCGCGGCGCTCCTCCTGCGTTGGCTTGGCCGTGCCGACGTCCATGCGCTTGTAGAGCTGCATGGAGTCGAAGGACACGATCTCCGCGCCCATGGCTAGCGCCAGCTCTACGGAAAGACGCGTCTTGCCCGAAGCCGTCGGGCCGACGATACAGACGATGTGGTCCATCTTACGCCCTCTTGAACTGCCGCTCCAGCTGGGCGCGCGTCAGGCGGATGCAGACGGGGCGGCCGTGCGGGCAGTAGCGGATGTCGTCGCGGGAAAGGACCTCCTGCACCAGCGCCAGCTTTTCCTTTTCGTCGGTGTGGCGGGAGCCTTTGATCGCCGCCTTGCAGGCGACGGTGTGCAGCAGATTGTCGCGCAGGCCCTCCGGTGCCAGGTGCCGTCCGGCCAGCAGCTCGCCCGCCAGCGCGGTCAGGCTTGCGGCGGCCTCGGAGGGGTCAAGCTCCGCCGGGATCTGGCGCAGCGCCAGACTGCCGCCGCCGAAGTCCGTGAATTCATAGCCGAATTCCGCCAGAAGCGGCGCGTTTTCCAGCAGGATCGCGGTCTCCTCGCGCTCCGGTGTGCAGACGATGGGCTGTAAAAGAAGCTGGGGGAGGATGGGCTCGCGGCTCGCGCGGAGCTTTTCAAAGAGGATGCGCTCGTGCGCGGCGTGCTTGTCGATGAGCAGAAGGTCTTCGCCCTGCTCGACGAGAATATAGGTGTCGAAGGCTTCGCCCACCATGCGCCAGTCCTGCGCGGTGAGGGGAAGCTCGGTCTGCTCGATGGGAGCGGAATCCGGTACGGCGGGGGTGCCAGCAGCGGAACGGTCAGGACCGTTCCCTACAAGGGATTGTGGGAGACCGGCCGCGCCGGTGGGGGTGGAATTTTGTGCGGCGGGATCAGAACCCGCAGATTTGTCGGAAACGGAAAAATCATTTATATCTGTAGGGGACGGCTTTGACCGTTCCGCCGGTTTGGTGGCTTCCCGCAGCGGGGCGGTCGATGCGGACGCAAAACGGTTGGGGCTTTTCAGCGCGTCCATGGCGGCGGCGCCGGGCTGTATGCGCGGCATATCCTGCACGGCCTGTGCAAAGACCTTGTACTCCTCCGCGTTCATCGTGCGGAAAAAGTCCTGCTTCGGGGCGGTGTGCGTGCCGCCGGAACGGCCGTCCAGCTTCATTTCCACACGGCCTGCGTCGCCGTCCAGCGCGCCCTGTACGCCGTAGCGCACGCAGTCGAAGATCTCGCGCTCGTTGAGAAATTTGACCTCGGTCTTGGCGGGGTGGACGTTCACGTCCACCAGGTGCTCCGGCACCGACAGGTGCAGCACGCAGGAGGGAAAGCGCCCGACCATCATGCGGTTGCGGTAGGCTTCTTCCAGCGCGGCGGTGAGCGTCTTGGAGCGGATGTGCCGCCCGTTGACGAAAAAGAGCTGATTTGCGCGCGTGCCGCGCGTGGCTGTGGGACGGGAAACGAAGCCCGTCAGGGCGTTTTTCTCCCAATGGCTGTCCACCGGGATCATCTCTTTCGCGACCTGACGGCCGAACACCGCGTAGATCGCGCCGAGCAGCTGCCCGTCGCCGGAGGTGTGCAGCTGCTCCTCGCCGTCCTTAATCACCCGGAAGGACACCTCCGGGTGCGCCACGGCCAGCCGCTGCACCGCGGCCAGCAGCGCCGAGCCCTCGACGCTGTCGCGCTTCATGAATTTCATGCGCGCGGGGGTGTTGAAAAACAGGTCGCGCACGATGATGGTCGTGCCGTCGGGGCAGCCGGCCTCCTCGCGCTGCATGACCTTCCCGGCCTCCAGATGCAGGCTCACGCCGAGCCGCGCGTCCGCGGTCTTGGTCAGCAGGTCGATGCGCGAAACGGAGGAGATCGCCGCCAGCGCTTCGCCGCGGAAGCCCAGCGTGTGGATGGCCTCCAGATCGGAAGCCTGCCGCAGCTTGCTCGTGGCATGGCGGAGGAAGGCGGTTTCCGCCTCATCGGCGGGGATGCCGCAGCCGTCGTCCGTGACGCGCAGAAAGGTCATGCCGCCGTTCTGAAGCTCGACGGTGACATTTTTTGCGCCGGCGTCGATGGCGTTTTCGACCAGCTCCTTGGCGGCGCTGGCCGGCCGCTCGACGACTTCGCCGGCGGCGATGAGATCCGCCACATGGGGCGAAAGCTGTTGGATCTTAGGCATGGATGCGCTCCTAACTCAGAAGTTGAATCGCTCCAGCGCCTGCGCCATGGAGGAAGCCAGCAGCGCAAGGCAGGAGATGGTGTTGACCGCGCAGTGCAGCACGATGGAGCCCCAGATGCTCTTTGTTTTCTGGTAGACCCAGCACAGAGCGAGGCTCAGGGGGACATATTGCAGGAAGCACAGCAGAAGATCGCGCACGGACTGCGCGCCGATGCTGTTCATAATATGGATAAAGGAAAACAGCAGCGCCGAGAGCAGGTAGCCCAGCCACGGACATTTGCGGACGAAGGGCCCGAACAGCACGCCGCGGAACAGACATTCCTCCGTGATGGGCGCAAAAATACAGGTAAACAGCAGCATGGTGCCGGCGTGCTCCGTGAGCATGGCGCCGACGGTTTCGTTATTGAGATTGCCCGGCAGGACGTCCAGAAGGGTATATACGAGCGTCAGCAGGTTGGAGGAAATCACGCAGATGCCGTAGCCGATGCCGACGGCGAGGAAGAACCAGCCCAGCCGCCGCTCCTTCAGCGGGGCGAAGGAATCGAAGAGAAACCGGCGGAAGATCAGCGCGACGCAGATGAAATTGAGCGAGAAAAAGGCCACATTTGCAAGATACGCGCCGTATTCGGTGGTGATGTCGACATTCAGCAGCTGCATCAGCGGGGCGAGCAGCAGCCGCAGGCCGAACAGATAGACCAGCAGATAGACCGCGCCGCCGAGCAGCGTGCCCTTCTTCGGCGCGACGGCGCCGCGCGGGAACAGTGGCTTCATGGGAAACCTCCTTACAGCATTTGCTTGAGTTCGTACAGGGCGTTCATCGCCTCGATGGGCGTGAGCGTTTCGACGGAGATGGACTCCAGCCTGCGGCGCAGGGCGTCGTTTTCCATCGAGGTGATGGAGAGCTGATCGGAGGCGGCCACGGTGACGGTGCGCACCGGCGCGCCGCTTTCCAGCTCCTTGAGAAGCTCTCTGGCGCGGGTGATGACGCGGTCGGGCAGACCGGCCAGCTTCGCGACCTCCACGCCGTAGGAATCGTCGGCCGCACCGGGGACGATCTTGCGCAGGAAGAGGATGTCGCCGCCGCGCTTTTTCACGGCGATGTTGTAGTTGCGCACGCCGTCCAGCTCCCGCTCGATGTCGGTCAGCTCGTGGTAGTGCGTGGCAAAAAGCGTCTTTGCGCCCAGCCGCTTGCGGTCGGCGGCGTATTCCAGCACCGCGCGCGCGATGGCCATGCCGTCGAAGGTGGAGGTGCCGCGGCCGATCTCGTCGAGGATCAGCAGGCTGCGGGCGGTGGCGTTTTTGAGGATCTCCGCGACCTCGGTCATCTCGACCATGAAGGTCGACTTGCCGGAGGACAGGTCGTCCGATGCGCCGATGCGCGTGAAGATGCGGTCGACGATGCCGACGCGCGCGGACTTCGCCGGGACGAAGCTGCCGATCTGCGCCATCAGGACGATCAGCGCGACCTGACGCATATAGGTCGATTTGCCGGCCATGTTCGGACCGGTCAGGATGGCGACGCGGTTCGCGCCGCCGTCGAGCGTGGTGTCGTTCGGGACAAACAGGCTGCCTTTGAGCATCTGTTCGACGACCGGGTGACGGCCGTCCTTGATCGCGATCTCGCCGGACAGGTCGATCTCCGGGCGGCAGTAATTGTTCTTGACCGCGACGGCGGCAAGGCTCGTCAGCACGTCCATGCAGGCCGTGGCGCGCGCGGTGCGCTGCACCCGTGCGGCCTGATCTGCCAGCTTCAGCCGCACGTCCGTAAACAGCTCGTATTCCAGCGCCGCGATGCGGTCCTTCGCCGTGAGGATCTCGCTTTCCAGCTCCTTCAGCTCCGGCGTGATGTAGCGCTCGCCGTTGGCAAGCGTCTGCTTGCGGATGTAATGCTCCGGCACCATGGAGACCTGCCCCTTGGCCACCTCGATGTAGTAGCCGAACACGCGGTTGTAGCCCACGCGCAGATTACGGATGCCGGTTTTTTCCTTTTCCTCCGCCTCGATCTTTGCCAGCGTGCCCGTGCCGCCGGAAACAATGTCGCGCAGGCGGTCGAGCTCGGCGTTGTAGCCCTTGCGGATCAGCCCGCCTTCGCGCAGGGTGAAGGGCGGCTCGTCCACGATGGACGCCGCGACGAGCGTGCGCAGGTCGGAAAGATCGTCCAGCTCCTCCGCCAGCACGCCGAACAGCGGCGCGTGCAGCGCGGCGGCCTTTTCGTGCAGCTCCGGCAGCGGGCGGCAGCCGGTCTCAAAGGAAACGAGATCGCGGGCGTTGGCCGTGCCGGTGACGACGCGCGCCATCACGCGCTCCAGATCGGATACCTCGCGCAGCAGCTCCGCAATGTCCTCGCGGCAGACGGTGTCGCCCGCCAATTCTTCCACGGCGGCAAGGCGCGCGTTGATGCGCTTCGGGCTGAGCAGGGGCTTTTCCAGCCAACTGCGCAGCAGGCGGCTGCCCATGGCGGTTTTTGTTTTGTCCAGCACCCACAGAAGGCTGCCGCGCTTTTCACCGCCGCGCATGGTTTCCGTCAGCTCCAGATTGCGCCGGGCGGTGAGATCCAGCTCCAGAAAACGTCCGCTGACATAAAATTCCAGCTCGCGTACGTGCGCAAGGCTCGTGCGCTGCAATTCCCGCAGGGTGTAAAGCAGCGCGCCCGCGCTCTTCCAGACCACGGGAAGCTGGGCGATGCCCAGCGCGTCCAGCGAGGCGCCGAACTGCTTTTCGACCGTTTCGGCGGTCGTTTTTTCTTCAAACAGGGCGTCCTCTCCCACGTCCGCGCAGCAGCCCAGACGCTCGGAGATGGCCTCGGTCAGCTCGGCGCAGGTGCGCGCCGTGCCGCCGCGCAGGATCTCCGCCGGGGCGAAGCGTCCCAGCTCCGAGAGCATCCGCTCCACGGCCTGTTCGCCCTCGGCCACGGTGGCGTAAAACGCGCCCGTGGAGACGTCGCAGAAGCTCAGGCCGAAGCTGCCGTCCTCGCCGTAGACGCAGGCGAAGTAGTTGTTGCGGCTCTCGTCGAGCATGGAGCTTTCCGTGACCGTGCCGGGGGTGACGATGCGGATGATGTCCCGCTTGACCAGCCCCTTGGCCAGCGCCGGGTCCTCCATCTGCTCGCAGATGGCGACCTTATAGCCCCGCGCGACCAGACGCGCGATATAGCTCTCGGCGGAATGGAAGGGCACGCCGCACATGGGCGTCTGCTCCTCCTTTTCCTTGCCGCGGTCGCGGGTCGTCAGGGTGAGATCCAGCTCCTTCGAGGCAAGACGCGCGTCCTCGGAGAACATTTCATAGAAATCGCCTAGACGGAAAAAGAGCAGGCAGTCGGGGTGCCGCTGCTTGATCTCCAGATATTGCCGCATCATCGGCGTCAGCTCGGCCATGGTGTTTTCTCCTGTCTATTTCTTCAGAATTCCAACCAGACTCCACGTGGTGCAGTCCGTGATCTCTACGTCCAGAAATTGCCCGATCAGGCTGTCGTCGCCCGCAAAGCGCACGAGGCGGCCGCCGTCCGTGCGGGCGGTGAGCTGCTCGCCGTCGCGCCCGTCGACGAGAACCCGGACGGTTTTGCCGATGTAGGCGCGGTGCTTTTCCTCGGAAATACGGTTCTGCACCGCGACGAGGCGGTCGAAGCGGCGGTTCTTGTCCGCTCTTGGCGTGGGGTCGTCCATCGCAGCGGCGGGCGTGCCCTCGCGCGGAGAGAAAATAAAGGTGAACAGCGCGTCGTAGCGCACGCGCTCGATCAGGCGGATGGTGTCCTCAAAATCCTCCTCGGTTTCGCCGGGAAAGCCCACGATGACGTCGCTCGTCAGCACCAGCTCCGGCATCAGGCTGCGGCCGTAGTCCACAAGGGAGAGATACTGCTCTGCCGTGTAGCGGCGGTTCATCAGCTTTAAGATGCGGTCGCTGCCGGACTGGAAGGGCAGGTGGAACTGCTTGCAGATCTTGGGGTATTTTGCAATGGTGTCAAAGAGCTTGCGGCTGGCGTCCTTGGGGTGCGAGGTCATGAAGCGCAGGCGGAATTCGCCCGGAAGCTCCGCGACCTGCGCCATGAGGTCGGCAAAGTCCACGCCGCAGGCCAGATCCTTGCCATAAGAATTGACGTTCTGGCCCAGCAGGGTGATCTCCTTGTAGCCCGCGGCGATCAGCCCGCGGCACTCCTCCAGCACGTCCTCCGGGCGGCGGCTGCGCTCACGGCCGCGCACGTAGGGCACGATGCAGTAGGAGCAGAAATTGTTGCAGCCGTACATCACGGACACCCACGCCTTGAGCGTGTTCGTCCGTGCGACGGGGATATGCTCGGCGATGGAGCCGGCGGAATCCTCCGTGGCAAAAATGCGCTTGCCGGTCGTCAGCACGTGCAGCAGCAGCTCCGGGAACTGCCACAGATGGTGCGTGGAAAATACGCCGTCCACGTGGGGATAGGATTTTTTGATGCGCTCGGCCACCTGCGGCTGGCCCATCATGCAGCCGCAGACGAAGATCTTCTGCCGCGGGTGGCGGCGCTTGGTATGCACCAGCGCGCCGACGTTGCCGAACACGCGCTGCTCGGCGTGCTCGCGGACGGCGCAGGTGTTCAGGACGATGACGTCCGCGCCCTCCTCGGTGTCCGTGAAGCCGTAGCCCGCGCATTGCAGCATCCCGCGGATGCGCTCGGAGTCCGCCTCGTTCTGCTGGCAGCCGTAGGTATCCACAAAGGCAAGCGGGGTCACGCCCTGCACCTGCCAGTATTCCTGAATTTCGCCGCAGATCGCGGCCTGACGCTCCAGCGCCTGCGCCGGAATGATGGTCGTTTTTGTTTCCAAAGAGGTTGTCCTCCGCATTTTGTTTTAGTACTATATTTTATCATTTCTGCGGCGGCTTTGCAAGATTGTTTTTGACAAGCGGCGCGTTTGGGGGTATAATAAAGGCAAATTCAAACGCGAAGGAGCGTATGCATTATGAAACAGCAGAATTGGAAGCTTCGTTTCCACCACGAGGACGGCGAGCATGCCCATCCCCACGAGCATGGCCACGACCACAGCCACGAGCACGACTGCGCGCATGACTGCCACGACTGCGGCGGCTGCGACCCCATGCAGGAAACGCTTGCGCTGATGCAGTATATGATCAACCACAACGCCGCCCACGCCCGCGAGCTGGAGGGTCTGGCAAAGAAGCTGGGCGAGCTGGGCAACGAGGCCGCTTCGCAGCAGGTCCTGGCCGCCGTTTCGGAGTTCGAAAAGGGCAATGTGCGCCTGTCGGCGGTGCTGGCCTCGCTCAAGTAAAGGAGGAAGCAAAATGTGCCTTTCCACGGTGTATAAAAATAAGATCTCCCCGGAAACCGTCGCGATGCCCAATGTCATGCGCATCGACATCGACGGGGACATGGTCATCCTGACCGACCTTCTGGAGCGGCAGATGGCCATTCACGGCACGCTCGTCACGGCGAATCTCGTCGAGGGCACGGCGGTCGTGAAAGAAGCGGAGAATTAAAGGAAAAAAGACAAACTGAAAAGCTGCACGGCAGTCGCCGTGCAGCTTTTAGACTGTCGAAAGACTTATCTGACCCAAGGTTACGGAGGGAAGGAAAGAGTGAAAGGGAACCGTCAGGGTTCCCTTTCGCGTTCGATAACCCGCCGCAGCGTCCAAAATTGCAAAATATAACTACAGAATTTTATTTTGCAATTTTGTAGTCAGTGTGTCAAAGAACCCATGCTTTCAAGAAGCGAGAGCATGGGTTTTCCTCAAAAAGTGGTATGTATAACGCATCGCGTGTTTCTCTTTCGCGTCTGCAAAGACCCGTTCAACGGTTTCTTTGCGCTGCGCATAAATCTCTCTGCGCAGCTGTCCGAAATAGACCTTTGCCGCTTTCGCAACCTGTTCCTTCTGATAGTTCTTCTTGTTGGCACTGGCCTTGATATGGGTGCCGTCAATGAAAATTGTGTTCGGATCGACCATCCGATGATTGTGTGCCTTGTTGAGAATATGCTAGAAAATCTCACTGTGCGTCTTTTCTCCAGTCTTCCATGAAAACACCCCCGTCTCCTCTATTGTACCAGAATCTAAGCCGTTTGGGTAGTTTTTTGACAGACTGACCACGGGTCGAAAGACCCGTGGTTTTTCATGCACTTTTTGCATCCTGCAAGACGAGGTCTGCATAGTACCGGCTGCCGCCGCGGTAGATAAACACCCGCACGGTCTGCCCGGCCTGATACGCGCCCAGCGCGGAATCAAAATCCTCCGCGCTCTGCACGGCGGTGTCGTCCAGCTGCAGGATCACGTCGCCCGTGCGCAGGCCTGCGCGGTAGGCCGCGCTGTCGGTCTCAATGCTGTACACCATCACACCGTAGGGCAGCTTCCAGAAAGCGCGCGCGCCGGAGGGGATGTCCCTGACCGTCAGGCCGAGCGTGACGCGGCCGGAAACGCAGCCGTCGGCGATCAGATCCATCACAATGGCCTTCGCGTCCCGCGTGGGGATGGCAAAACCGATGCCGGATACCGTTTCGTAGGACACCAGCGCGCCGACGCGGTCGACGTTGAAGCCGATCACCTGCCCGCAGTCATTGAACAGCGGCCCGCCGGCACTGGCGGCATCCAGCGCGGCATCGGTCTGCAAGATGCTGATCTTCCGCCCGGACAGCTCGATGTCGTCATTCACTGCGGCGATGATGCCCTGCGACATGGTCGCGCTCAGCTCCTGCCCGAAGGGGTTGCTGATGGCCACGACGCTGTCGCCCGGCTGCAATTCGTCCGAGTCGCCGAATTCCACGGGGGTCAGCGCGACGCCGTCGGCCTTCAGGACGGCCAGATCGCTGGCGCTGTCGGCGCCGACCAGGCGCGCGTCGTACACGTCGCCGTCATTCGTGCGGATGCGCAGCGCGGTGTCGGCCTGCACCGTGCGGGCGTTGGTGATGATATAGCCGTCGGCGCTGAGCACCACGCCGGCTCCTGCATGGGTATCCCCGGCCAGCACGGACACAACGCCGGGCATGACCTTCTGGTACAGCTCGCGCAGCGAGAGTGCGCCGTCGGATGCGTGCAGGACCATCTGCTCGCCGCTGACGGCGTTCTGCAGGGGCTCCGAGCCGGTATGCGGATCCTGCGTTGGCAGGACGGCGACAAGCTCGTCGTTATTCTTTGTGACGGGGTTCTGCGCCGTCTGTGTTCGTTTCAGTTCAAGAAGTGCAAATACGGTGACGAGATTTGCCAGCGTCAGCAGGCAGATCAGGACGAGAATGATCGGGAAATGGGACGGGCGCTTTTCCGGCTGGCGGCCGGTGCCGTAATAGCAGGGCGTTTCCTGCGGGGGTTCCGGCGGCGCTTCGCGGTATTCCGGATCCATCGGCGTCAAATCATCCATAGCTGCACACCTCCTTTGGGGTCGCCTGCCGCTATTTTTTCAGCGGCATGGTGAAGGTAAATTCCGTTTTTCCGTCACGGCTGGTGACGTAGATGTCCTCGCCGTGGGCGAGAACGATGGTTTTGACGATGTAAAGACCCAGCCCCACACCGTCGCGGTCGGTGGAGCGGCTCTTGTCCGTCTTGTGGAAGCGATCGAAGATCAGCGGCAGCTCCGCCGGGTCGATCGTCGGGCCGGTATTGGCGATGCTCACGACGGCCTTGCCGCCCTGCTGTCTGGCGTGGATGCTCAGGGTGCCGCCGTCGTCAATGAACTTCACGGCGTTGTCCAGCAGATTGTAGATCACCTGCGACACCGCATCGGCAAAGGCGTGGACGGTCAGGCCGAACTCCGGCATGTCGATGTCCACGTTGAGATGCTTCTGGTTGATGCGCTGCTCAAAGCTCAGAAGTGCCTGACTTGCCTCCTCGCAGATGTCAAAGTCGGTCAGCTTGTCGGGCGGGATGCCCTGATCCTTCAGCCGCGCGACGTCAAGCATATTGCGCACGAGGCGGGACAGGCGGCGCACCTCCGTGGAAACCAGCTCCATATAGACGCGGTGCTTTTCCGGGGGAATGGTGCCGTCGAGTATCCCGTCGAGGTAACCTGCGATCGTGGTCATGGGCGTTTTCAGCTCGTGGCTGACGTTGGCGACGAATTCCTGCCGGATGGTTTCCGAATTCTGGACGGACGCGGCCATGTTGTTGAAGGCCACGGCAAGCTCCTCCATCTCCTCGTTCTGGTAGCCTGTCGGCACGCGGACGGAGAGATTGCCGTGCGCAAGCTGGCGCGCGGCGGCAGCCATGTCCTTGATGGGCTTGGTTTCGCGGCGGGTGAGGTAGGGCATGGCCAGAAGCGCGACCAGAAAGACGGCCAGCGCCGTCAGGATGAACAGCCGCAGCGTCCCGCCCGTCAGGGCGGACAGATCCGCGCGCTTCATCGAGGCGACGACGATGCACATGAACGTCCCGTCGGAGGAATAGGCGGCGGACGCGACGGCCAGCCGCTTTTCGCCGTAGAGAAGCGTCGCAGCGTCGTCTATGCTGGCGCTGCCCTGCTTTGTGATCTTTTCCACGGCAGACGCGCCGAGCGTCCTGCCGATATGCTCGCAGTCCTGCACGTCCTGTGCGCACAGAAAGACCTGCCCGTCCGTCGTACACAGCAGCACGTCGTTTTCCGACGCGCCGGAGGCGGCGGAGAGGTTCAGCCGGAAGTCCCAGTCCAGGTACATGGACGCGGGCGAGGAATAGAACTGCGTCAGCGAGGCGACCGTGTCGGCGGTGCTTTGCAGCGAGGTTTCCTGCTTGCGCGCCGCATAGCGGTCAAAGACGACCCAAAAGGCCAGTCCCAGCAGGATGGTCGCCGCCAGCAGGATACACAGCATCAGCGTGAGCTGCCGCCGGAAGGTGGTGTTCATTTCGGATTCACCTCGAATTTATAGCCGACGCTCCAGACGGTTTTCAGCTCCCACTGGTCGGAAACGCCCTCCAGCTTTTCGCGCAGGCGCTTGATGTGTACGTCCACCGTGCGGGTATCGCCGAAATAGTCGAAGCCCCAGACCTCGTCGAGAAGCTGGTTGCGCGTGTAGACGCGGTTGGGCGTGGAGGCCAGATGGTACAAAAGCTCCATCTCCTTCGGCGGCGTGGGGACTTTTTTGCCGTCCACCGTCAGCTCAAAGGCGTCCATGTCGATGATGAGCTTGTCGAACACCAGCTTGCGGGCGGCCTTTTCCGGCTCGATGCCGCTGCGCCGCAGAACGGCCTCGATGCGCGCAAGGACCTCCTTCATCTCAAAGGGCTTGGTGATGTAATCGTCGGCGCCCTGCTTGAGGCCGGACACCTTGTCCTCGGTTTCGCTCTTGGCCGTCAGCATGATGATGGGCGTTTTGGACTCCGAGCGGATGGTGCGGCACACGCCCCAGCCGTCCATGCCGGGCAGCATCACGTCCAGCAGCACCAGACTGGGATGTACCTCACGGAATTTTTCCACGCCCTTCAGGCCGTCAAGGGCGATCACGACCTCATACCCCTCTTTTTCCAGATACAGCCGGAGAAGATCGGCAATGTTGCGGTCATCCTCGACGATTAGTACGGTTTTTGCCATAAAAATTCCCCCTCTTTCTCTTTGCACAGGAAGCCGGAGCTTCCCTGTTTCTCTTTAATTATAGCCGCAATTTCCTGCTTTGGGTGAACAATTTGTAAAAAACCGCGGCGGCTGCGAACTTTTTCGCGGAAATCCGAGGTTTTTACTTGCGATTCCCGGACTTATGTGGTATATTTTACAGTTGAATGAGAATCCTATCATATTCATTTGCGGCGAGGCCGCCAGACAGAAGGGAATGTACGGTATGTACGATCAGAAAAACATCAGAAATATTGCAATCATCGCTCACGTTGACCACGGAAAGACCACGCTGGTCGACGAGATGCTCAAGCAGAGCGGCATCTACCGCGAAAATCAGACGGTCGTCGACCGCGTCATGGACTCCGGCGATCTGGAGCGCGAGCGCGGCATCACCATCCTTGCCAAAAACACCGCCGTGCACTACAAGGGCACGAAGATCAACATCGTCGACACGCCGGGCCACGCCGATTTCGGCGGCGAGGTGGAACGTATCCTCAAGATGGTCAACGGCGTCATCCTGCTGGTGGACGCGGCGGAAGGCCCCATGCCCCAGACCCGCTTCGTGCTGCAAAAGGCGCTGGAGCTGGGCCACAAGGTCATCGTGGTCATCAACAAGATCGACCGGCTCGATGCGCGCATCGAGGAAGTCATGGACGAGGTCCTGGAGCTGCTGCTCGACCTGAACGCAACGGAGGAGCAGTTCGATTCTCCCACGCTCTTCTGCTCCGCGCGGCAGGGCGTCGCGTCCTACGGCCCCACGGAGCCGGGCGTCAACCTCGATCCGCTGTTCAAGACCATCGTGGACTATATCCCCGCGCCCACGGGCGATCCCAAAGCGCCGCTTCAGATGCTCGTGTCCTCCATCGACTATAACGACTACGTCGGCCGTATCGGCATCGGCCGCATCGAGCGCGGCACGATCCGCCAGAATCAGGAGGTCAGCATCTGCGACTACCACGACCCCAGCCACAGCGCCAAGGGCAAGGTCGTTGCGCTGTACGAATTCGATGGGCTGACCAAGAAGCCCATCACCGAGGCTTCCGCCGGTGAGATCGTCGCCTTCTCCGGCATGGCGGACATCACCATCGGCCGCACGGTCTGCGCGCCGGAGCTGCCGGAGCCGCTGCCCTTTGTCAAGATCTCCGATCCGACGATCGAGATGACCTTCAGCGTCAACGATTCCCCCTTCGCGGGCAGAGAGGGCAAGTATGTCACCTCCCGCAACCTGCGCGACCGCCTGAACCGTGAGCTTCTGAAGGATGTGTCCCTGCACGTCACGGAGCAGGGGACGGACGCCTTCAACGTCGCCGGCCGCGGCGAGATGCACCTGTCCATCCTCATCGAGACGATGCGCCGCGAGGGCTATGAGTTCCAGGTCAGCACCCCGCGCGTTCTGACCAAGGTCATCGACGGCAAGGTCTGCGAGCCGATCGAGCGCATGGTCGCGGACGTGCCGGAGAGCTCCATGGGCAGCGTCATCGAGAAGATGGGCCGCCGCAAGGGCGATCTGCTGTCCATGACCCCGGTCGGCAGCCGCTACCGTCTGGAATTTCTGGTTCCGTCCCGCGGCCTGTTCGGCTACCGCAGTGAATTCCTGACCGATACGCGCGGCGAGGGCATCATGTCCTCCGTGCTGGATTCCTACGCCCCGCTGAAGGGCGAGATCGAGCGCCGCAAGACCGGCTCCCTTATCGCCTTTGAAACCGGCGAGGCCTGCACCTATGGCCTTTACAACGCGCAGGAGCGCGGCCAGCTCTTCATTGAGCCGGGCGTGGAGGTCTACGCGGGCATGGTCGTCGGCATCTGCTCGCGCAACGAGGATATGACCGTTAATGTCTGCAAGAAGAAGCAGCTGACCAATATGCGCGCCGCCGGTGCGGACGATGCGCTGCGCCTGACCTCTCCGCGCGTGCTGTCGCTGGAGCAGTGCCTGGAGTTCCTCGCGGACGACGAGCTGCTGGAGGTCACGCCGAAGGACCTGCGCATCCGCAAGCGCGAGCTGGATCACTCCGCGCGCATGCGCCAGCTGATGAAGACCAGAAACAACGGCTGATTCTGCAAGATGCAGCTTCCCCGCGGGATTTCCCGCGGGGAAGCTCAGACTGTCAAAAAACCTATCCAGCCGAAAGTTTCGGAGGGAAGAATAGTGTGAAAGGGAACCGTCAGGGTTCCCTTTCGCGTTCAATAACCCGCCGCAGCGATCAAAATTGCAAAATAATACTACAAATATTGATTTTGCAATTTTGTAGGCAGCTTGTCAAAAAAGTCCAAAAGGACTTTTTTGACAAGCTGAGCTTCCCCGCGGGATTTCCCGCGGGGAAGCTTTTTGTTCCGGCCAAAACATAAGCGGTGCGGCAGGTTTGCCTGCCGCACCGCTTTTAAAGTTCTGACAGCACCGCGGGCGCGCACAGGTGCCCTTGTCAAGCAACGCTATCAGATATGCAGTTATGCTTCCGTCTTGGGGCCGCCGTTTCCTCTGCGGCGGCGGTGATAGCGGCGGCGCACGCCGCTCTTAGCGCCCTCGGCAGCCTTCGCGGGCTTGCCCTCCGGTTTTGCGGGGCGGGGCTCGGCGGGCTTTGCCGGCTTGGCTTCGGCGGGCTTGGCTTCGGCGGGCTTCGCTTCGGCCTTGGACTTGTTCCGACCGCGTCCGCCTCTACGGCGGCGGCGCTTCGCGGCTTCCTCCACCTCTTCAATCTCCGGCGCGTTCGTGCGGGCTTCCTCCAGCACCTCCGCGTTCTGCTTCATGACCACGGGATCAAGATAGGTGGTGAACTGCGGCGCGTCGTTTTTCTTGCTGCGGCGCTTCGGGTCGCCGGAAATGGGCGCGAGATCATCCGGAATGGGTGTATCGTTTTTCTTCGCCTTGCCGTTGCGCAGGACGCAGATGTCGCAGTTTTTGTGGCAGACGATGGTGTCCGGCTGCTGCTCCAGCCGCACCTTGACGCACTGGCACAGCAGGTTCACGTCCGTGACCGTGCCGCGGCCGTCGGGCGTATCCACGAAGGACTCCGCCTTGGGGCTGTTCTTGATCAGATCCTCATAGGCTGCCTGCTCGTAGTTCAGGCAGCACATCAGCCGCCCGCAGGTACCGGAAATTTTGGTGGGGTTCAGGCTGAGGTTCTGCGTCTTTGCCATTTTGATGGACACCGGCTGGAAGTCGTCCAGAAATTCGTGGCAGCAGAAGGGCCGGCCGCAGATGCCCAGACCGCCGACCATCTTGGCCTTGTCGCGCACGCCGATCTGGCGCAGCTCGATGCGCGTGCGCAGCACGGACGCGAGCACCTTGACCAGCTCCCGGAAGTCCACGCGGCCGTCGGCGGTGAAGAAGAAGAGAATTTTGCTGCCGTCAAAGGCATATTCCGCGGACACGAGCTGCATTTCCAGCCCAAGCTCCGCAATCTTCTGATGGCAGATCTCAACTGCGCGCTTTTCGCGCTGGCGGTTGTCGGCGTCGGTGCGCTTGTCCTGCGCGGTGGCAAGACGGATCACCGGGCGCAGCGGGGCAACGACCTCGCTCGGCTTGACCTCGTGGTTGCCGCGGACGCAGCGGCCGAATTCGGCGCCGCGGGAGGTGTCGATGATCACGTCGTCGCCGGTCTGCACGGCGAGCTTGCCGGGGTCGAAGAAATAGGTTTTTGTACCGGTGCGGAACTGGATGTCGCAGACCGTGACCGGGGATTTTTCAGTGGATTCCGCCGTTTCGGGGGACTGTTCCTGAATTTCGTTGGGTTCCATAGTTACTCCTTATCGTAAAAGTATCGAAAGCGCGCCGCAGATGTGGCCGGGGCCGACGTTGGCGTCGAGCCGGACGAGTGCCGCTTTCAGGGCGTCGATGGACGAGAGAAGGGCGGCAGCGGAACGCGCCGAGGCGACCTGCGCACACTCCGGCCGCAGCGCCGTCTGCCCGGCGTGGGCGGTGAGCGCCGACGCAAGCAGCTCGTACCACTGCGTCAGAATGGGCCGCAGCGCTTCTCGCTTGAGCTTTTCCATGGGCACAAGGACGCGCAGCAGCGCGACGGGGTCTTTGGCGCAGTAGGCGGCGAGGAAGCTCTTCGTCTGCGGGAAAAGGTCGGTGCTGTTCTCGCGCAGCAGGGTTTCCGCCTGACCGAGATAACCGCCGGAGCGCGCGGCGGCGGAGCGCAGGGCGCTTTCCTCCGCCTGCGGGAAGCGCTCCCGCAGAGCGGGCAGCAGAACGGCGTCCGCAAGCGGCTGAAGCCGCAGCTCGACACACCGGCTGCGCACGGTGGGCAGCAGGCGCTCGGCATTGTCGGTCAGCAGCAGGAACACGCCGTAGGCCGGCGGCTCCTCCATACATTTGAGCAGGGCATTCTGCCCCTGTGGGTTCAGATCCTGCGCGCGGGGGATCAGATAGATCTTCTTCGCGCCCTCGTTGGGCCGGACGTAGAGATCGGCGCAGGTGTCGCGGATGAGCTTGACCGGTAGGGTCTTGCGGTCGGGGTCGTCCACGGTGATGATGTCCAGATGCGTGCCGTGCAGCACCTTGTGGCACTGGGGGCAGCGCAGACAGGGTTTTCCCGCGGCGGTACATTCCATCGCGGCGCACAAAAGGCGCGCCAGCGTGTGTTTGCCGGAACCGGCCGGGCCGCAGAGCAGGTAGCTGTGGTGCAGCTTCCCGTTGGCGAGAACGGAGGCGAGCCGCTGTTTGAGCGGTTCATTTCCGAGAAATGTTCCGAATTCCACGTGCAGCCCTCCGTTTCTGTTTCACCAATACTTTATTATACCGTGATATTGTTCGTTTTTCCAGTCCTTATTTTCTGGAAACGGCGATTTTTCCCAAAAAACAAGGAGCATCGGTCAGATGCTCCTTGAAATTTATAGGCATTATTTGGAGTTATAGCGTTCGATCGCGATGCGCAGCAGATCAAGCGCGCGCTCCAGCTCCTCCGCACAGCGGACATAGGCGATGCGGATCTCGCTCAGCCCCGCGCCCTCGGTCGCGTAGAAGCCGCTGCCCGGCGCGAACATGACGGTTTCGTTGTGATCGGAGAATTCCTTCAGCAGATACATCTGGAAATCCTCGGCGTTATCCACCGGCAGCTTGGCCATGGTGTAAAACGCGCCCTTCGGCTCCGTCGTCACGACGCCGGGGATCTCCATCAGCTTGCGGTAGCAGACGTCGCGGCGGCGCTGGTATTCCTCGCGCGTGGCTTCAAAGTACGACGGCTCCACGCTGTACAGCGCCGCGGCGCCGACCTGATCGAGCGTCGCCACGCTCAGGCGCGCCTGCGCGATCTTCATGGCGTTTTCCATCAGGGGACGGTTGCGGCTGATCAGTGCGCCGATGCGCGCGCCGCAGGCGCTGAAGCGCTTGGACACGGAATCGATCAGAATCAGATTCTCGTCGATGTCGGAGAAGGACGCGACCGTTTTCAGCTTCAGGCCGTCGTAGACGAACTCGCGGTAGACCTCGTCGCAGATCAGGTAGAGGTCGTGCTCCTTGGCGATGTCCGCCACCAGACGCAGCTCCTCGTCTGTCAGGACGGTGCCGGTGGGGTTGCCGGGGTTGGTGATGAGGATGGCGCGGGTGTTTTCATCGATCAGCGGTTCGATCTGCTCGCGCGTGGCATAGCGGTAGCCGTCCTCGGGCGTGGTCCGAATAGGGCGGATGTGGCCGCCGGCCATGCGGATAAAGGTGTTGTAGTTGGGGTAGAAGGGCTCCGGAACCAGGATCTCACTGCCCTCGTCGAGGATGCAGAGCATCGCGATGAGCAAAGCCTCGCTGCCGCCGGTGGTGATGAGAATGTCGTCCGTGTCAAACTCCACGCCCAGCCGGGCGTAGTAGCGCTGCACTGCCGCCAGAAGCGGCGGGATGCCGGGCGAGGGCGCGTAGGCCAGCACGTTTTCACGGTAGTTTGCCAGCGCCTCAAAGTAGGCCTCCGGCGTTTTGATGTCCGGCTGGCCGATGTTCAGATGGTGGATGGTGATGCCGCGCTGCTGCGCCTCCACCGAGTAGGGATAGAACTTTCGGATGGGCGACAGCTCACACTGGCTGATTTTCTGGGACAGCTTCATGGTTCATTACCTCTGGAAGAAATTTACACGTTTGCAAGCAGGGCGTCGACGGCGTCGGTCTTTTCCCACGGAAGATCGAGGTCGCTGCGGCCGAAGTGGCCGTAGGCCGCGACCTGCTGATAGATGGGGCGGCGCAGGTCGAGCGTCTTGATGATGGAGGCCGGGCGCAGGTCGAAGCAGCGCTGGACCAGCTCGCTCAGAGCCGTGTCGGAGAGCTTGCCGGTGCCGTAGCTCTCGACGAGAACGGACACGGGGTGCGCCACGCCGATGGCATAGGCCAGCTCGATCTGGCACTTTTTCGCCAGACCCGCAGCGACGAGGTTCTTTGCGACGTAGCGGGCCATGTAAGCCGCGCTGCGGTCGACCTTGGTCGGGTCCTTGCCGGAGAAGGCGCCGCCGCCGTGCGCGGCGTAGCCGCCGTAGGTATCGACGATGATCTTGCGGCCGGTCAGGCCGGAGTCGCCCATCGGGCCGCCGATGACGAAACGGCCGGTCGGGTTGACATAAAACTTTGTATTTTTATCCAGCAGCTGCTCCGGCAGCGTGGGCTTGATGATCTCCTCAATCACAGCCTCGCGCAGATCCTTGATCTCGATGTCGGCGGCGTGCTGGGTGGAAACGACGACGGTGTCGATGCGCTCGACGGCGCCGTTTTCGTCATACTGCACGGAAACCTGACTCTTGCCGTCCGGGCGCAGCCAGGGCAGCGCGCCGTTCTTGCGCTCGGCGGCCAGACGGCGCGTGAGCTTGTGGGCAAAGGTGATGGGGGCGGGCATCAGCTCCGGCGTTTCGTCGCAGGCGAAGCCGAACATCATGCCCTGATCGCCCGCGCCGAGGGTGTCGGCCTCATCGTAGGAGCTGTTGACGCCCATGGCGATGTCGCCGGACTGCTCGTCGATGGCGGTGAGGACGGCGCAGCTGTGGCCGTCAAAGCCGGCGTTCGGGCGGTCGTAGCCGATGCGGCAGATGGTTTCGCGGGCGACCTTGGGGATGTCCACATAGCAGTTGGTGGAGATCTCGCCCATGACCAGCACCATGCCGGTCGTTGCGGCGCATTCGCAGGCAACGCGCGCGTTGGGGTCCTTTGCGAAGATCGCGTCCAGTACGCCGTCGGAGATCTGATCGCAGACCTTGTCGGGATGTCCTTCGGTCACGGACTCGGAGGTGAAAATTCTTTTTTGCATATTTATCCTTCCTTCCTTTCCATAACCTTACAAAACAAAAAAATACCCTGCTTCTTCGACAGGGTACGCAGTTGTGTCCTCATCTGTCGATCAAATCGCTGGAATTGGCACCTTGCTTACGCAGGTTGTCGGGCTTCATCGGGCCAGTCCCTCCGCCACTCTCGATAAGGTTATGAAATTTGTATCTATCATAGCACAAATAATTCTGTTGTCAAGCCCCGAATGTCTTTGAATATGAAACATTTGCGTTTGTGCGGCGGAATTTTGCGGAAAGTTCGGCAATGCGGCACATTATTGGGCAAAAAAGGTCGATTGCCCATTGCGCCATGGCGGCAAAAACCGATATAATACAGACATAAAATGGCGGAGCTGCGGGCTCCTGCGGGAAAGAGAGAGAACGCCATGAAAACCTATCATATTCTGTTCAACCCCCACGCGGGCAACGGCCACGGCGAGGAAGAGGCACACAGGCTGGATGCCATGCTGGAGGGCGCGGCGCTGACCTACCATAATATGACGAAAATCGCCGATTATGAGGATTTCTTCCGCACGATTCCGGCAGATGAGGATGTGGTGCTCTGCGGCGGCGACGGCACGCTCAACCGCTTCATCAACGACACGGCGGGCGTCGGCATCCCGAACGAGCTGCTCTATTTCGGCGTTGGCAGCGGCAACGATTTCCTGCACGATCTCGGCAAAGAAAAGGGCGCGGCGCCCTTTCCAGTGAAAAAATATCTGGAAAACCTGCCCACGGTGACGGTCAAGGGCCGCACCTACCGCTTCCTCAACGGCATCGGCTACGGCATCGACGGCTACTGCTGCGAGGTGGGCGACAAGCTCCGCGCGACGACCACGAAGCCTGTCAACTATACCGGCATTGCGATCAAGGGCCTGCTCTTCCACTTCCACCCGGCGAACGCTGAGGTCATCGTCGACGGCGTGAGCCACAGCTACCGCAAGGTCTGGCTTGCCCCGACCATGAACGGCCGCTACTACGGCGGCGGCATGGAGGTCGCGCCCGCGCAGGATCGCCTGAACGCCGCGCACGAGCAGTCCGTCGTTGTGATGTACGGCTCCGGCAAGCTCAAGACGCTGATCGTGTTCCCTTCCATCTTCAAGGGCGAGCACGTCAAGCATACGGAAATGGTTGAGGTTCTGACCGGCCACGAGATCACCGTGAAGTTCGACCGCCCCTGCGCCTTGCAGATCGACGGCGAGACCATCCTCGGCGTGACGGAGTACACCGTCACCTCCAAGGTCCCGGCCGCGGTGTAATGGAAATTAGAAGGCTGCCCGGAAAAGCATAGCTTCTCCGGGCAGCCTTTTCTCTTTATTTATTATATTATTTATAATTCAGCTCTTTGCCGCCCAGCCAGACGGCCTTGCGGTTCAGATTCTCGTCGCAGACGACGAAATCGGCGCGTTTGCCGTCGGCAATGGAGCCGACGGTGTCCAGACAGCCGATCTGCCGCGCCGGGTTCCACGTCGCAGCGCGCACGGCGTCCTCCTTGGCGATGCCGAAGGAGATCGCGCGGAGCATACAGTCGTAGAGATTCGTGGCCGAGCCTGCGATGGTGCCGTCGGCCAGCCGCGCGACGCCGCCCTTGAGGAACACGGCCTGCCCGCCCAGCTCATATTCGCCGTCGGGCATACCGCAGCAGCGCAGCGCGTCGGAGATGATGACCATACGCTCCGGTCCGAACAGGCGGAAGGCCAGCCGTACGGCGGAGGGGTGGATGTGCTGGCCGTCGGTGATCAGTTCGGCCGTGACCTGCTCTGCCTCGGCCGCCGCGCCGATCACGCCGGGCTTGCGGTGGTGCAGGGGGGGCATGGCGTTGAAGAGGTGGGTCAGATGGGTCACGCCTGCCTCGACCGCAGCGCGCGCCGCGTCATAGTCTGCGTCGGTATGCGCGATGGAAACGGTGCACAGCTCCTTGGCCTGGCGGACGAATTCGCAAGCGCCCGGCAGCTCCGGTGCGACGTCGATGATGCGCACAAGGCCGCCGCAGCCCTCATAGAGCTTCCGGAAAGCGGCGAAGTCCGGGTCGCGCAGATACGCGCCATTCTGCGCGCCTTTTTTCTTCTCGGAGAAGAAGGGCCCTTCCATCTGGATGCCGCGCAGGACGGCCTTGCCCTCCGGAGCCTCGTCGGCCAGACGGCGCGCGGTGGCGAAGGCCTTTTCCAGCACGTCGTAGGGCAGCGTCATGGACGCGGGCGCGAAGGAGGTCACGCCGTTTTTTGCCAGATACCCGGCCATCTTCACGAGGCCGTCATAGTCGCCGTCGGAGAAGTCCGCGCCGGAATTGCCGTGGTTGTGGACGTCGATCAGGCCGGGGATGACATACGCACCGTGCAGATCGACGGCATCCGCCTGCGGCGCACCCAGAACGTTGGAAAACTTCCCGTTTTCTACGGAAAATGCACCGGGAACGAAACGGAAATCTTCCGTGTAGAGCATTGCATTTTTGAAATTCATCGGTTTCCTCCGTGATAGCGGGGCTTTGCCCGGCCCCGCGGATTGGGTCATGTTACTTTCTGCACTCCGGCAGGCTGGCGGCGGCGACGGACTGCCCGACGCGGCGGGTCTTTTCGTCCGGGAGCATCACGCGCACCTTGGCGGCCAGTTCCGGATACTCCTCCTGCATGACACGCAGGCAGGTATCGAGAATGACGCTTCCGCCTTCGCCGGACATCACGCGGCCGAGCACGATCATGTGATGCACGTCGTAGAAGCGGCAGTAGAGCTTCATGGTGTGGGCAAGATAGGTGCCGATGGATTCGTAAATTTCCTTTGCGCGCGCGTCACCCTGCGCCATCAGCTCCTGCACGGCCTTGAGCTTTTCTGCCGGGGTCAGATCTTCACCCAGTGCGATGCCCGCACGGGGAGCCAGCTTGATGATGGCATCCTGAGAGAAATACTTGCAGCCGACGCCGATGTCCGTGGACCATTCGTCGGCCATGGCACCCTCAAAGAGGTCGACCGGCGCGAAAGCCAGCTCGTTGAGCCAGCCGAGGACGTTGCCGTCTGCGTCCACATAGCCGACGGCTTCGCTCGTGCCCATGGCCATGCCCATGACGGAGCCGCATTCCAGCCCCATTGCGCCGGCCAGCGCGGTCACGTCGCCGTCGTTGGCGACCACGATGGGCACGTCGCCCAGCTCGCGCGCCGCGCGGTCGTAGATGGTCTTGACCAGATCGCGCTTTTCGCGCGGTACTTTAATAAAGAGGGAGGACACCATCGGACTGTTGCCGATGAAAACGCCCGCGGAGGACACGCCGATACCGTCCACGCGCGGCATCTTGGACGCCGCCGTGCGGAACGCGGAAACGATGCCGTCAAAGTGATACTGCGGGTCGGATTCCGTCTTGGGGTGCCAGACGACCTCCTCGGAATAGACGGTCTTGCCGTCGATGACGGCGGAAACCTTGCGGTCCGAGCCGCCCGCGTCGAAGCCGATGCGACAGCCCTCCATATGGCCGCCGATGGAGACGGAGGACTCGTTTTCCTTCGGGCATTCCTCCGGCGTGCAGTCGATGACCTCAAAGGGAACCTCATACACGTCCTGCATGAACTGCACGTCGAACTTACGCTCGCCTTCGAGCGTGTAGGCCTTCTGCAATCTCTGCGCCAGCGCGTGATCGCCGCCGATCCAGATGCGGAAGCCGCCGATGGACCACAGCAGGAACTTGACATAGCGCTCGACGAAGCGGTAATCTGCCTCCGCCAGCTCCGGCGTGCCGTGGATCTTCGTGCGGCGGACGGCGATCTGGCCGCGGTCACGCTCCAGCGCGATGGTCAGGGGTTTTTCCGCGCCCTTTTCATAGGCGTCGAGCCAGACACCGAAGGGGATAAAGTCCGGGTCAAGCGCCGGAAGATGTTTGATCGAATAGTCGATTCCCAGATAGTTCATGGTATTCCTCCGTTGTTATCGAGCGGTTTCTTCTGCGACGATCTTCTGCATTTCGTCCCACTTTTTCTCCATATCCGCCACGAGCTTCATCTGCGCGCGGGCGCGGACGAGGTTGTGCTCGGGGTAGGCGACCTTGAAATAGCGGTCGCCGTCGAGGTAGTCGGCGAGGAAGCGGGTCGCCAGTTCCAGCGTCATGATCTTCGCGCCGAGGGGCAGCAGCTCGCGCTCCTTGGCTGTCAGGCTCGGGCAGGCGGCGAGATAGCCGGAGGTATACACCCGGAACAGATGCAGGTTGACGCCCATCTTGGACAGATCCTTCTCGTCCTCCGGTGCGGTCGCCGCGCCGAAGCGGATGGAATCGCCGTAGTCGTAGAGCGAGGAGCCGGGCATGACCGTGTCGAGGTCCAGCACGCACAGCGCTTTGCGCGTCTTGCAGTCGAGCAGGACGTTATTAAGTTTGGTGTCGTTGTGGGTCACGCGCAGAGGAAGCTCGCCGCTGTCGAGCAGGCGGCAGATCGTGCCGCCCTCGTCCTCGCGGGCAAGGAGGAAGGCAATGTCCTCCTGCACCCCGGCCGCGCGGCCGGCGCGGTCGGCCTGCACCGCTTCGCGGAACAGACGGTAGCGGTTGATGGTGTTGTGGAACAGCGGGATGGTTTCGTGCAGCGTTTCCGCGGGGAAATCGCGCAGCAGCTCCTGAAAACGGCCGAACGCAATGGCGCTTTCATAAAAGTCCTTGTCGGATTCCGGGAGGTCCAGGCAGATGCCGTCGGCGAATTCATAGCAGCGCCAGTATTCACCGGTCTCGTCTACATAATAGTATGTGCCGGAATCGGAAAGAATAAAATGCAGGATCTCGCTGGGGTCGCTGACGCGGGTGCGGAGATACTCCGTCACGGCGCCGACGTTTTCCATGACCGCCTTGGGGTCGGTGAAAACATACTGGTTGATCCGCTGCAAAATATAGGACTTTCCGCTGTCGGTCTTTACCTTGCAGGTCAGGTTGATGTGGCCGCCGCCGAATTCGGAGCAGCTCACGGGAGTTCCTTCGATTTGAAAGTGTCGGATAGCCGATTCTGCGCAGTTGGTCAAAACGGTATCATCCTCTCTGTAATTTTTCTCATTCTATGAGTCGGACTACGGTCCGGTGTACATTGCATATTATTATAGCGGACATTTACCAAAAAAGCAAGTAAATCTTCCATTTTCGACGATTTGCGGAGAGGAAAGTTCCCTAGACAGATAAATTTTGGGTTTTCCGCAGCTCGGCGTACAGGCCGCCATGTGCCATCAGCTCTTCATGCGTGCCCTGCTCGACGATCTTTCCGCCGCTGACGACAAGGATCCGCGAGGCGCTGCGGATGGTGGACAGCCGGTGCGCGATGATGAGTGTTGTGCGGCCGACGGCCAGCGCATCCAGTGCGGACTGAATTTTCGACTCCGTCACGCTGTCCAGCGCGCTCGTGGCTTCGTCCAGGATCAGGATGGGCGGATTTTTGAGGAAGATGCGCGCGATGCTCACGCGCTGTTTCTGCCCGCCGGAAAGGAGCGTCCCGCGCTCGCCGACATAGGTGTCGAAGCCGTCGGGCATCTGCATGATGTCGTCGTAAATTTCCGCGCGCTTGGCGGCCGCAATGACCTCGTCCATCGTCGCGCCGGGCTTGCCGTAGCGGATGTTGTTGCCGATGGTGTCGGCAAAGAGAAACACGTCCTGCTGCACGACGCCGATGGCGTGATGCAGGGACTCCTGCGTGACGGCGCGGACGTCGAGGCCGTCGATGCGGATGTCGCCGCCGGTCACGTCATAAAACCGCGGGATCATGCGGCAGAGCGTGCTCTTGCCGCCGCCGGAGGGGCCGACGATGGCGACGGTCTCGCCGGGCGCGACATGCAGGCTGATGTCGTTCAGGACGTCCAGATCGCCGTCATAGGCAAAGTCCACGTGCTCGACGGCAATTTCACCGCGGACGTTTTTCAGCTCCACCGCGTCCGGCGCATCCTGAAGGGAGGGCTCGGTGCGCATCAGCTCGGCAAAGCGGTTCAGACCGGCGAAGCCGTTGGCGAACATCTCCGCGAAGTTGACCAGCTTGCGCACGGGATTGGTGAAGGTGCTGATATAGAGCGTGAAGGTGAAAAGGTCGACCAACTCCATGCGGTCCTGCATGATGAGCGCGCCGCCCACCGTGACGACCGCCACGGAGAGAATGGACATGAAGAACTCCAGCGAGCCGTTGAAAATGCCCATTTCCTTGTGAAACTCGCGCTTGGAAACCTTGAAGCGGTCGTTCGCGCGGTCGAACTTCTCCAGCTCGACCGCCTCGTTGGCAAAGGCCTTGGCCGTGCGGATGCCGGAGAGGGAAGATTCGATCTCGGCGTTGATGGCCGCGGTGCGCGCCTTGACGTTCTTGGAAATGGCGCTCATCTTCCGCCGCCGCAGGATGAGCACCAGCAGCAGAATGGGAAGAATGATCACGATGACCAGCGCCAGCCGCCACTCGATCGTGAACATCACGATCAGCGAGCCGATGATGGTCAGCATTGAGATGATCAGGTCCTCCGGGCCGTGGTGCGCCAGCTCCGTGATCTCGAACAGGTCGCTGGTCAGGCGGCTCATGAGCTGGCCGGTGCGGTTGCGGTCGTAGTAGTCATAGCCGAGGCTCTGCATATGACGGAACAGGTCGCGGCGGATGTCCGCCTCGACGCGGATGCCGAAGGTGTGGCCCCAGTAGCCGATGACGAAATAGAGAAAGCCGCGGATGAGATAAGCTACGCCCATGATGCCCATGACGAGGAAGAAGGTCCGGAACGCACCCGCCGGGAGCATCTGGTTGATCGCCCGCCGCGACAGCAGCGGGAAGGTCAGGTCGACCAGCGAGGCAAAGGTCGCGCAGAGGATGTCCAGCACGAACAGCCCCATGTGCGGCTTGAAATAGGAGAGAAAAATGCGGAGAAGGCTATGCTTCCGGTAGTATTGCGTGTTTTTCATGAGTCGATTCCTTTTGCACGATGTTTTGGATCCAGATTCCTTTTTTGATGTAGATCAGGCCGACGACGCACTTGCCGATGTCTGCAAGCTGACAGAAGAGGTACAGGGGGACAATGGGAAGCGCGGTGAAGTTGGCCAGAACAAAGGCCAGCGGCGCGGTGAAAACGCACACATAAAAGCTGTCAAAGAAGAAGGTGATCAGCGTCTTGCCGCCGGAGCGCAGGGTGAAGTAGCAGGCATTTGCCAGCGCGTTGATCGGCATACACAGCGCGCAGATGACAATGAATTCCTCCGCGAGGCTGCGCACGTGCCCCGTCGTATTGTAAATTTGCGGGAACAGCGGCGCGACCAGCGCCATGACGCCGCCGATCAAAAAGCAGATCGCCACGGAAAAGACGATGAGTTTGCGGTCGGTGTCCACGGCTTCGTCCATCTTGCCCGCGCCGAGCAGTTGGCCGACGATGATGCCGACGGCGTTGCCCATCGCGAGGAAGGCGACGTTAAAGACGTTGGCGATGGTCGAGGCGATGTTGCAGGCCGTGACCACGTCGTAGCCGCGCAGGGAGTAGCACTGCGACAGCAGCGCCATGCCCGTGGCCCAGAGAGCCTCGTTGAGCATCAGCGGCAGGGTCTTTTTGCCGATCTGAAGGACAAGATGCTTCGGAATGCGCAGCGTGCGGTACATCCCGCGGAAGAAGGAGCAGCGCCGCTTGCCGAAGTGGGAAAAGACGATCACGACTGCCGCCTCCACGAAGCGTGACAGCACCGTCGCGATGGCCGCGCCCGCCGAGCCGAGCTTCGGGAAGCCCAGATGGCCGAAGATCAGCAGCGTGTTGAAGACCAGGTTCACCGCCACGCCAACGATGCCCGCGACCATGGGCAGCACCGTCCGGTTGGACTCGCGCAGCGTGCCGGAATAGCACTGTGCCACCACGAAGGGAACGAAGCCAAAGAGCATGATGGAAAGGTAGCGCTTGGCGTAGCCGAAGCTGGCCTCGATCTGCGCGGGGTCGCCCTCGCCCTTGAGGTACAGGCGGATGAGGTCGTCCCCGAAGAGGAGAAAAATCGCAGCGCCCAGCGCCGTTAAAATCGCACAGACGATGAGCTTGAAGCGGAAGGCGCAGCGCACACCCTCGTCGTCGCCGCTGCCGAAGAACTGTGCGCCGAAGATGCCTGCGCCGGAAACTGCCCCGAAGATGGCAAGGTTAAAGACGAAGATCAGCTGGTTGACGATGGAAACGCCGGTCATCTGCTCCGTGCCGACGCGCCCGACCATGATGTTGTCCAGCAGGCTGACGAAGTTCGTGATGCCGTTCTGGATCATGATGGGAACGGCCACGGCCAGAACCATTTTGTAGAAGGCGGCGCTGCCGATATACCGCCGCCGGAGTCCGGTTTTCATAAAGACCTCCTTGCAGGATTTTCTGCTTTCCCGGGAAATTCCCCGGTGCAGACCATATTTTGTTATTATATCAGTATCTCCGACGGAAAGCAAGAGAAAATGCCGGTTTCACAACTTTTGAAGCAGGTGCATAGGCTGTCAGGAGGCCGGGGCAGCAATGCGCCGGCGGCGAAAATAAGATCAGGAGGAATAAAAATGGATCCTTATGATACCGCGGCCACGCGCGCAGTGTGGGATCGCGTCCTGCGCACGCAGGAGGAGCCGGAGGAAGCGACGATAGAAGATGTGCTCCGCGCAAGAATTGCGGCGGAGAAAACCAACCGGCTTACGTACCTTGCGCTGGCGCGCTGCGCCGGGCCGTACGCCGGGACGCTGCGAGCCATTGCGGCGCAGGAAGGGCAGCACGCGCAGACGCTGTCGGCGCTGTATTTTCTGCACACCGGCGAGTGCTTCGAGCCGGAAAGCGCCGCCCGCTGCGAAGGGACGTTCTGCGACCGGCTGCGCGCGCAGTTTTTGGGCGAGATGGCGGGCGAAAAGCAGTATCGCGCCGACGCGGAGCGCTGGCCGGAGCACCGCTGTCTCTTCCTGCGGCTGGCGCAGGAGGAGAGCCGCCACGCGCAGATGCTGCACGAGCTCACCTGCCGGATGCTGAGAAGATAAAGATCGCGGCACCGTCCGCAGCGGATCCGCCCCTCACCGGGGCGGATTTTTTGCGATTTGACACCGATTTTACAAAAGGTTTCTTTTTCATTTTACACAGCCGCAGTATTCTCGGAAGCGTAGGGAACAATAATCCAAAATGAAATGAAAAGGAGATCTGAACAATGAAAAAGATTCTCACAATCGTACTGGCATTGGCTTGTGTCGCCATGCTGTTTGCAGCTTGCGGCACGAAGGAAAGCGGCGCTGTTTCTACCGACGGCTCCACTTCCATGGAAAAAGTGATCGGCGCGCTGGGCGAATCCTTCATGCAGAAATATGAGGGAACCACCTTCACCTATAACCCCACCGGATCCGGCTCCGGCATCAAGGCAGTTCAGGCAGGCACCTGCGACATCGGTCTGGCGAGCAGAAACCTGAAGGACGAGGAAAAATCGAGCGGCCTGAAGCAGACCGTTCTGGCTTACGACGGCATCGCGATCATCGTGCATCCGGACAACCCCGTTTCTGACCTTGATGTGGACACCATCGCAAAGATCTACACCGGTGAGATCACCAACTGGAAGGACGTCGGCGGCAACGACGCCGAGATTGTCCTGATCGGCCGCGAGGCCGGCAGCGGCACGCGCGACGGCTTTGAATCCATCACCGGCACCGAAGGAAACTGCAAGTACCGTCAGGAGCTGACCTCCACCGGCGACGTCATCACGACCGTTTCCCAGAACCCGGACGCCATCGGCTACGCCTCTCTGGCTTCCCTCAAGGACAGCGTCAAAGCTCTGAAGGTCGGCGGCGTGGAGCCGACGGAAGCAAGCGTTAAGGACGGCAGCTACGTCATCCAGCGTCCCTTCGTCCTCGTCACGGTCGAGGGCAAGGAGCTGAGCAAGACGGCGCAGGAGTTCTTCGACTACGTCACCTCTGCGGAAGCTGCGGACATCATTGCCAAGGCCGGCGCGGTTGCGGCAAACTGATCAAAACACACAGCAGCAAGGCGGCTTACCTACGGCCGCCCTGTTGCCATATAAAGAAGGGAACTGCATGAAAGAAAACAATCGCGCCAAGCTCGCAGGCAGGCGGCTTCTGGAAAATACGATGCACGGTCTGTTTCTGGTGCTGGGCCTGATCACCGTTGCCTGCGTTCTGCTGATCACAGTCTATCTCGTAATCTCCGGCATCCCGGCGATCCGGAAGATCGGCCTGATCCCCTTCCTGTTCGGCAAGGTATGGGATTCCACTGCGGCAGAGCCGTCCTTCGGCATCCTGCCCTTTATCCTCACGAGCATCTACGGCACCGCGGGGGCGATCCTGCTCGGCGTGCCGGTGGGCTTTCTCACGGCGGTATATCTGGCAAAGCTCGCACCCGCCGGTGTGAAGCGGGTCATGCAGGCGGCGGTGAGTATGCTCGCGGGCATCCCCTCGGTCGTCTACGGCCTTGTGGGTATGCTGATCCTCGTGCCGGGCATCCGGAAGATCTTCCATGTGCCGGACGGCTCGAGCCTGCTCGCGGCCATCATCGTGCTGGCCATTATGATCCTGCCGTCCATCATCAAGGTTTCGGTCACGGCGCTGGAGGCCGTGCCGAAGGAATATGAGGACGCCTCCCTCGCGCTGGGCGCGACGCCGGTGGAAACCTACTTCAAGGTATCCGTTCCCGCGGCCAGAAGCGGCATCGCCGCAGCGGTCGTGCTGGGCGTAGGCCGCGCCATCGGCGAGGCCATGGCCGTGATGATGGTTTCCGGCAACGTGGCGAATATGCCGTCGCTGTTCCAGAGCGTGCGTTTCCTGACCACGGGCGTGGCCAGCGAGATGTCCTACTCCAGCGGCTTGCAGCGGCAGGCGCTGTTTTCCATCGCACTGGTGCTGTTCCTGTTTATCATGCTCATCAATGCGACCCTGAATTTCTTCCTCAAGCGGGACAAAGGAGGCGCGGCATGAAAGGCAAAAAGCTCTCTGCGGTGCGGCGTGCCTACATCGGCCTGATGAAGGGTCTGATGTGGCTCTCGGCGGGACTGACTGCCGCGCTGACCGCATTTCTGATCGTCTACGTTCTGGCCAAGGGCGTGCCGAACATCACGTGGAAGCTGCTTTCCACCGCGCCGAGCTATCTGACGGGCGACATCGGCATCCTGCCGGACATTCTCAACACGCTCTATATCGTCCTTGCGACCATCGTGATCGTCGTGCCGCTGGGCGTGGGCGCGGCCATCTATCTGACCGAATACGCCAGAAATAAAAAGGTCGTCGGTGCGATCGAGTACGCTGCCGAGACTCTCTCCGGCATCCCGTCGATCATCTACGGCCTTGTGGGTATGCTGGTGTGCGAATTTCTGGGCTTGCAGAAATGCCTGCTGGCAGGTGCGCTGACGCTGGTCATCATGAATCTGCCGACCGTGATGCGCACGACGCAGGAGAGCCTCAAGACCGTCCCGCAGAGCTACCGCGAGGGCGCTTTCGGCCTCGGCGCGGGCAAGTGGCGTGCGATCCGGACGGTCGTCCTGCCCGGCTGCGTGGACGGCGTGGTGACGGGCTGCATCCTCTCCGTCGGCCGAATTCTGGGAGAGTCCGCGGCGCTTCTCTTCACGGCGGGATTTGCGCACGTGCTGTTCGGCTTCTTCGAGGGCCTGACAAAATCCGGCGCGACGCTGACCGTGGCGCTGTACTTCTACGCCAAGGAGCAGGGAAACTTCGAGGTGGCCTTCGCCATCGCGGCGATCCTGATGTTCCTGACGCTTCTGATCAACTTTGCCGCCGATCTGGTTTCGGCGTATTTCCGCCGGAAAAAGGCGATGTAAGGGAGGAATCCATATGAATAGTGTCATTTCCGTGCAGGATCTCTGCCTGTGGTACGGCGAGCATCAGGCGCTGAAAAACGTCAGCATCGAGATTCCCGAAAAAAGCATCACGGCGCTGATCGGGCCATCCGGCTGCGGCAAATCGACGTTTCTCAAAACGCTCAACCGCATGAACGACCTCATCCCCGGCGTGAAGATTACGGGCTCGGTAGAATACAAGGGCGAGAATATCTTTGACCCCGCGATGGACGTCAACGAGCTGCGCCGTCAGGTGGGCATGGTGTTCCAGAAGCCGAATCCCTTCCCCATGAGCATCTATGACAATATCGCCTACGGCCCGCGCACGCACGGCATCCGCAGCAAGGCCAAGCTCGACGACATCGTAGAGCGTTCCCTGCGCGGCGCGGCGATCTGGGACGAGGTCAAGGACCGCCTGAAAAAGAACGCCCTCGGCCTTTCCGGCGGCCAGCAGCAGCGGCTGTGCATCGCGCGGGCGCTGGCGGCGGAGCCGGACGTCCTGCTGATGGACGAGCCGACGAGCGCGCTCGACCCCATCTCCACCTCCAAGATTGAAGATCTTGCCATGCAGCTCAAGGAAAAGTACACCATCGTTATCGTCACGCACAATATGCAGCAGGCCGTCCGCATCTCGGACAGCACGGCCTTCTTCCTGCTGGGAGAGCTGGTAGAGTACGGCGACTCCGAGCAGCTCTTCTCCAACCCGCGCGACAAGCGGACAGAGGATTATATCACGGGGAGGTTCGGATAATGAGAAACCGGTTTGACGAGCAGCTTGCGCTTTTGAAAAAGGAACTGATCGAGATGGGCGCGCTGTGCGAGGAGGTCATCGCAAAGGCGAGCGAAGCCCTGACGCGCGGGGACGTCGCGCTTGCCGCCACAGTCGCACCGCTTGACGGGCAGATCGACCGGAAGGAGCGCGACATCGAGGCGCTCTGCCTGCGGCTGCTTTTGCAGCAGCAGCCGGTTGCGCGCGACCTGCGCAAGATCTCCGCGGCGCTCAAGATGATCACGGACATGGAGCGCATCGGCGATCAGGCGGAGGACATCGCCGAGATCGTCACCTTCCTCAAGGGCCGCACGGGTCAGAACGACGATCTTCTGCGCGAAATGGCGCGTTCCACCATCAAAATGGTGACGGAAAGTGTTGATGCTTTCGTAAAACATGATATAATGTTGGCAGAAAAGGTCGTGGCGTATGACGATGTGGTGGACAACTACTTCGAGCAGGTCAAGGATGAGCTGATCGCAAGGATCGCGGAAAATCCCGACGACGGCGAATATGCGCTGGATCTTCTGATGATCGCAAAATATTTCGAGCGCATCGGCGATCACGCGGTGAATATTGCCGAGTGGGTGATGTTCTCCGTGACCGGTGTGCATAAGGAGGGGTGAGCGTGATCTGGTGCGTGGAGGATGATGCCAGCATTCGTGACATCGAGGTGTACGCCCTGCAATCCAGCGGCTTCGAGGCTGCCGGTTTTGCCGACGGGACGGTCTTCTGGGATGCCTTGCAGCAGACGCAGCTTCCGGAGCTGGTCGTGCTGGACGTAATGCTGCCTGGCGTGGACGGCGTAGAGCTGCTGCGCCGCATGAAGGCGTCCGAGCGCCTGCGCGCGATCCCCGTGGTCATGGCCACGGCCAAGGGCGCGGAGTATGATAAGGTACACGGTCTCGATCTCGGCGCGGATTACTATCTGGTCAAGCCCTTCGGCGTGATGGAGCTGGTTTCCTGCGTCAAGGCGGTGCTGCGCCGCGCAAAACCTCAGAGAGTGGAGCATCTGCTCCAGACCGGCGGCCTTACGGTCAATCTGGACGGCCGCACCGTTACGGCCGACGGAGAAAAGGTCGCCCTGACCTTCAAGGAATTTGAACTATTGAAGCTCCTTTTATCCCATCCCGGCATCGTGTTCACGCGCGACAAGCTGATGGAGGAGGTCTGGGGCACGGACTACTGCGGCGAGAGCCGCACGGTGGATATGCACGTGCGTACCCTGCGGCAGAAGCTGGGGGTCTATGGCGACCGCATTGAAACCGTGCGCGGTGTGGGCTACCGGCTGGAGGGCGAAGGATGACAAAGAAAATTTTTCGTTCCATGCTGCTGGTTTCGGCAGTTGTACTGCTGGCCAGCCTTGTGGTCGTTGTGGCGTGTATGTATCGCTTCTCCGCAGACGCGCAGGAGCGCCAGATTCACGATGACCTCAGTCTCGCGGCCGCCGCAGTCGAAGCGGAGGGCGAGAGCTATCTTTCCAAGGTTGCCAATACCCGCTACCGCCTGACGTGGGTCGCTGCGGACGGCACCGTGATCTATGACACCAAGGCCGACGCTGCCACCCTGCCCAGCCACGCCGACCGCGCCGAAATTCAGGATGCGCTGGCAAATGGCGAGGGCGAAAGCGTCCGCTATTCCTCCACCCTGTTGGAGAAAACCATGTACTACGCCCGCCGCATGGACGACGGCACGGTGCTGCGTATTTCGGTCAGCCGCGCGACGGTGTGGGTACTGGTCGTGGGAATGCTGCAGCCCATCATCCTGCTGCTGCTTCTGGTGCTGATCCTCTCAGGCGTGCTGGCGCGGCAGCTCTCAAAGCACATCGTCGAGCCGCTGAACGACCTTGATCTGGAGCACCCTCTGGACAACGATTCCTATGAGGAGCTGGCGCCGCTTCTGAGCCGCATCAACCGCCAACGCAACCAGATCGACCGCCAGCTCCGCGAGCTGGAGCGCAGGACCAACGAGTTTTCCCAGATCACCCGCAGCATGCAGGAGGGGCTGGTGCTGCTGGACGACCGCTGGACGATCCTGAGCATCAACCCGGCGGCGCAGGAGCTGTTCCACACGGATTCGTCCTGCATCGGGCAGGATTTCCTGACCGTTGAGCGCGGTGTTGAGATGAGCGCGGCGATCGAGGAGGCCATGCGCAGCGGGCACAGCGCCTTCCGGATGCACCGCAATGCGCGCATCTACCAGCTCGACCTGACGCGCATCGAGTCCGGCGGCGCGGTCATTCTGACCTTCGACATCACCGAGCAGGAGGAGGCCGAGCAGAACCGCCGCGAATTCACCGCCAATGTTTCCCACGAGCTGAAAACGCCCCTGCAGGGCATCATCGGCAGCGCGGAGCTGCTGGAAAACGGCATGGTCAAGCCGGAGGACACCGCACGCTTTGTCGGACATATCCGCTCCGAGGCGCAGCGGCTGGTCACCCTGATCGGGGACATCATCCGCCTGTCGCAGCTCGACGAGGGCGACGAGATGCCCATGGAGCCGGTCGATCTGCTGGCCACGGCACAGGAGGCTGCAAACGATGTGCAGAGCGCGGCGGAGAAAAAGCACGTGAAGATCACCGTGCAGGGCGAGCCTGCGGAGCTGACCGGCGTGCGCCGGCTGCTCTACGAGATCATCTACAACCTCTGCGACAACGCCGTAAAGTACAACGTTGACGGCGGCAGCGTCGAGGTCCGCGTGGAGTCTGACGCACAGAGCGCGGCAGTCACGGTAACAGATACCGGCATCGGCATCGCGCCGGAGCATCAGGGACGGATCTTCGAGCGCTTCTACCGCGCGGACAAGAGCCACTCCAAGGCCTCCGGCGGCACCGGTCTGGGACTTTCCATTGTGAAGCACGCCGTGCAGTATCACCACGGCACGATCGACCTGCAAAGCGAGCCGGGCAAGGGCACGCGTATCACCGTCCGCTTCCCGAGGACGGAGGCATAAATCATACGGCAGCCGCAGCGGTTTTCCCGCCGCGGCTGCCGTCGTATTTTTCAGGGCGATGTGGTAAAATAGAAATAGAAGTTGCGTTGCAAAGTGCAGGAGAAGGTTTTCTTGATGCGCGAAGCCCTTGGAAAGAACATGGATCGGTATTAGCTTTCTCCGTGATTTCACAAATAATAATCAAATCACGGAGGTTTTATAATGAAACTGGAGAAAAACTGCGCCCTGCTGGTCATCGACATCCAGCAGGAAGATTTCATGGAAATGAACGAAAACAACATGAATGACCCCAGATGGGCCGTCATTCGCAACGGCAAGCGGGTCTTGGATGTATTCCGGGCAAAGAAGCTGCCCGTCATTCAGATCAAGGAGTGCCGCCGTCCTGACATGGTGGACTTCGGCCGGGAGCTGGAAGGCTCCGAGGGCATCCACTGCGTGGAAAACCGCCCGGAAAACGACTACGCCAAGCTGACCTACCCCATCGAGGGCGAATATTTGATCTCCAAGCGCCGTTACAGCGCGTTCTTCGCCACCGATCTTGAAATCCTGCTGAAGGGTCTTGGCGTGGACACCCTCTATCTGATGGATGTCTGCATCCACTATACGGCGGTGGACGCCCATCAGAACGACTATCATATCCATGTGGTTAAAGATGCCGTGGCCGGTTCTTCCAAGGAAGCCCATGAGAGCGCGCTGCGGGCCATCTACTACTTGCAGCATGGCGCCCTCATCACCACAGCGGATGTGGAATCCGCTTTGACGGACGATGCCTCGCCGGAGGATGCGACCTTCATGCGCGAGGCCATCCGCCTTTCCAAGCTGGCCGCAGAGCATGGCAACGAGCCCTTCGGCGCGGTGCTGGTAAAGGACGGCAAGATCGTCTTCTCCAATGAAAATCAGATCTGCACGAAGCATGACCCCACCTTCCACGGCGAGGCAGGGCTGATCCGGGAGTTCTGCGCCCGGACCGCCATCACCGACCTGCACGAATACACCCTCTATTCCAGCTGTGAGCCCTGCTTTATGTGCAGCGGTGCAACGGTGTGGGTGAAGCTCGGCAGCCACAAAAAAGGCTGAGACAGCTTCCGATCGCCCAGCCTGCCGCAGGCCGCGCACGGATGTTCCCATCCCTGCAGCAAAGTCAAAACCACCGGCTCAGCCGGTGGTTTTGACTTATGGTTCCGTATTTCCGATCAGGTGCAGTTTTTCCTCCCGGGAAAGCTGCTTGATCGCGTACTCCCGGCGGAGCGCCGCCGAGCGGTCGGGACACTGCTCGGTATAGAGCAGCTCCAGCGGGCCGCGGCCGCGCGTGTACTTCGCGCCCTTTCCGGCGCGGTGCGCCGCCAGACGGCGGGCAACGTCGTCCGTCGTGCCGGTGTAGAGCGTGCCGTCGCCGCAGCGCAGCACGTAGACATACCACATCAGATCGTCACGTCGATGGCGCGGCGGTCGGTGCGGATCTCCTTGCACAGCGAAGAAACGGCCACATGACGCGGGTCGTTCTTATAGCGTGCGACGTCCTCCAGCGTGTCGAATTCCGACACCAGCACCGCGTCATAGGCGCTGCCCGGAACGGCGCTGCGCCGCACGGCCATGGAGCGGATGCACTCGATCTGCCCATCCAGTGCGGCCAGACGGGTCAGGAATTCCTCGGCCTGCGCCTCGGTTCCCTCGCGGAATTTCCACATGACAATATGCTGGATCATTTCGTTTCCTCCTGTTTCTCAACGGCTGCGCCCACAAAGCCAAGGAAGAGCGGGTGCGGGCGGTTCGGGCGGGAATTGAACTCCGGGTGTGCCTGCGTCGCAAGGAAGAAGGGATGCTCCGGCAGCTCCAGCATCTCCACGATGCGGCCGTCCGGGGACAGGCCGCACAGCGACATTCCGGCGTCCGTCAGTGCGGTGCGGTAGTCGTTGTTGACCTCGTAGCGGTGGCGGTGGCGCTCATGGATGAGGTCGGCGCCGTAGAGCTCGTGCGCCTTGCTGCCCGGCGCGAGCTTGCAGGGATAGGAGCCGAGGCGCAGCGTGCCGCCAAGATCAAGCACGCCCTCCTGCTCCGGCATCAGGTGGATGACGGGGTGCATGGTGTCGGGCATCAGCTCGATGCTGTGCGCGTCCTTCAGGCCCAGCACGTCGCGGGCGAATTCCACGATGGCAAGCTGCATCCCGAGGCACAGACCCAGATAGGGGATCTTATTTTCGCGGGCGTAGCGGATGGCGCAGAGCATACCGTCGATACCGCGGCTGCCGAAGCCACCGGGCACCAGCACGCCGGACACGCCCTTGAGGACCTCCGCGACGTTTTCCGGCGTCACGGTTTCGGAATCCACCCAGCGGATGCGCACATCCGTGCGATGGGCGACGCCCGCGTGCTTGAGCGCTTCGACCACGCTGATATAGGCGTCATGCAGCTTGGTATATTTGCCGACGAGCGCGACCTCGACGGACTTCTCCGGGTGCATCCAGCGGGCGCACATCTCGCGCCACTGGTCAAGGTCGGGCGTGCGGTTTTCCAGGCCGAGGCTCTCGCAGACGACGTCCGCCAGATGCTCGTGCTCCATCATCAGCGGCACCTGATAGAGGATCTCCGCATCCAGATTCTGAAGCACGTGGCTCGGCTCGACGTTGCAGAACAGCGCCAGCTTGTCGCGGATGTCCTGCGTGAGCGGATAATCCGAGCGGCAGACCAGCACGTCCGGGCGCAGGCCGATGCCCTGAAGCTCACGGACGCTGCCCTGCGTGGGCTTGGTCTTCATTTCGCCGGAGGCCTTGAGATAGGGAATCAGCGTGACGAGCAGGATGATGGCGTTCTGCTTTCCAACCTCGTTCTGAAACTGACGGATGGCTTCCAGGAAGGGGGCGCTTTCCATGTCGCCCACGGTGCCGCCGACCTCGATGATGGCGACCTTATTGCCGTCGCCGCGGTAGAAGCGGCGCTTGATCTCGTCGGTGATGTGGGGGATGAACTGCACGGTGCCGCCGCCGAAATCGCCGCGGCGCTCACGCTCCAGAACGGTGCGGTAGATGCGGCCTGCGGTGACGTTGGACACGCGGCTGAGCTTTTCATCGATGAAACGCTCGTAGTGGCCGAGGTCGAGGTCGGTTTCCGCGCCGTCGTCGGTCACGAAGACCTCGCCGTGCTGGATGGGGTTCATTGTGCCGGGGTCGACGTTGAAATACGGGTCGAACTTCTGCATGGTCACCGCATACCCTCTGGCCTTGAGCAGACGGCCCAGAGATGCGGCGGTGATGCCCTTGCCGAGACCCGACACGACGCCGCCCAATACAAATACATATTTCATCTTCGTTCTCCTCTCTATGGACTCCGTGGGAACGGAGGAATTTGCAGTGTTTGACATTTGAAATCCCGCGCGGTATACTGGATTACACGACGCAGGAAAGGAAAAATCGCATGAAAAGAAAGTGGAAAATTCTGATCGCAGCAGTGCTGCTCGTCTATGTCTGCGGCTCCGTCGCCGCGACGCATATCGTCTTTTCCGCGGAATTTCACCGCGTGGACGCGCAGACGGTCAGTGCATGGCCGCTCTACGCGGATGTGGCGCAGGACTATCCCCGCCGGGAGCTGCGCTTCTATTCCGGTGAAAATCTTCTTACCGGCTGGGTCTACGGCGAGCCGGGCGAGGCGCTCGTCGTGATCTCTCACGGCCTCGGCGCAACGGCGGAAACCTATCTGCCGCAGACAATGTGGTTTGTCGATCAGGGGTACAGCGTGTTTACCTACGACGCCACCGGCACCGGCGCTTCGCAGGGCAAAACGACGGTCGGCCTGTCCCAGTCCGTGCTGGATCTGGACGCGGCACTGAACTGCGTCGAAGAGGATTCCGCCCTGTCCGGGCTGCCCCTCCTGCTGTTTGGTCACAGTTGGGGCGGCTACGCCGCAGCGGAAATTCTGGCCTATGACCACGATGTGACCGCGTCGGTCAGTCTGTCGGGCTATGCTGTGCCCATGAAAATGATGTGCGAAACGGCAAGCGACTACTGCGGGCCGGCCGCTTACCTGGGCGCGCCTTTTGTGCTGCTGCACCAGTGGGTGCTGTTCGGCAGCGCAGCAAACGGCTCCGCAGTCGATGCGGTGAACGGCTGCGCTGTGCCCATCCTGATCGTGCAGGGTCTGGCGGACACGACCGTCCGGCCGGACGGCGCGGCGCTTTCCGCGCAGCGGGAGAAACTGACGAATCCGAAAGTGAAAATTCTGCTGCTGGAGGGCGAGGATCATATGAGCCTGCTGCGCCCGCACACGCAGGAGTACACGGATTATGTTGCGCAGATTAACCGGGACTATGCCGCGCTTTATGACACATACGGCGGCGAGATCCCGCAGGACGTCCGGGCAGAATTTCACGCCGGTGTAGATAAATCCATCACCGGCGGTGTCTGGCGGGAGCTGATGCAGCGCATTGACGTCTTTTATCGGGCGGCGCTTGCATGATTATTTCTTTTTTCAAAGTCTGTTCACAGTTTTTCCATGATTGTCTGGTATTCTGAAACCATCAGAAGCGGATGCTACTGCTTCCGACGCCCGCCGATGCCGCGGAAAGATCTGCGGATGGCCGACGGCGGCGAAAGAATTCCATAAATACCTCTGCTGCCCGTGGCTCAAAGAGCCACGGGCATTCCATTACGACGAGCAGCGCAAAATAGCCACCCTTTTACGTTTTTCACGTAAAATGCGCGCTCGGGAACGGACGGGGGAAAAATCGTTTCAGACGGCGCTGCGGCCGCCGAAAGTCCGTCGGCCTGCACCAAAAGGACATCACAAAGCCCCGTCCCTCAAAATGGGGACGGGGTTTTGGGGACACTTACTTCGCCTTCGGGCCTGCTTCAGCAATGTAAGCGGGCATGTTCGGATACTTCTTTGCGAAGTTCTCTGCGAACATGGTGGCCAGCTTGTTTGCCTGTGCATCGTAAGCAGCCTTGTCAGCCCACAGGCCGCGTGCGTCGAGCATCTCGTCGGGGACGTTCGGGCAGCTGGTGGGATAGTCAACGTTGAAGACATCGTGATGCTTGAATTCGATGTGGTCGAAGTCGCCGTTGAGGGCAGCGGTGACCATGGCGCGGGTATAAGCCAGCTTCATGCGCTTTGCGCCGGAAGCGGCGCTGCCGCCGGCCCATCCGGTGTTGACCAGATAGACCTTCGCACCGCTCTCGCGGATGCGCTTGCCGAGCATCTCAGCATAGACGGACGGATCCATCGGCATGAAGGGCTCGCCGAACAGGGTGGAGAAGGTGGGCTGCGGCTCGGTGACGCCGCGCTCGGTGCCGGCCAGCTTGGAGGTGAAGCCGGTCACGAAGTGATACATGGCAGCGTTCTCGTCCAGACGGGAGATCGGGGGCAGGACGCCGAAAGCGTCAGCCGTCAGGAAGATGACGACCTTGGGGATGCCGCCGACGCCGGGAATGGCAGCGTTGGAGATGTAGTTGATCGGGTAGCCGACACGGGTGTTCTCGGTCAGGCTGCCGTCGTCGAAGTCGAACTCGCGGGTCTCGTCGTTCATGACGACGTTCTCGACCAGAGAGCCGAAGCGGATGGCGTGATAGATCTCGGGCTCGTTCTCTTCCTTGAGGTTGATGCACTTTGCGTAGCAGCCGCCCTCGATGTTGAAGATGCCGTCGTCAGCCCAGCCGTGCTCGTCGTCGCCGATGAGCTTGCGGTTCGGGTCGGCGGACAGAGTGGTCTTGCCGGTGCCGGACAGGCCGAAGAAGACAGCGGTCTCATGGGTCTCGGGATCCATGTTGGCGGAGCAGTGCATGGGCAGGATGTTCTCCTTGGTCAGAACATAGTTCATGGTGGAGAATACGCTCTTCTTGATTTCGCCGGAGTACTGGGAGCCGCAGATGACGATGAGGTGTGCCTCGTAGTCGATCATGATGGCAGCTTCGGAATGAACGCCGTCGATCTCAGGATCGCACTTGAAGCCGGGGGCGGCGATGACGGTGTAGTCCGCTTCGCCATAGGAGGCCAGCTCTTCCGCGGTCGGACGGATGAGAAGCTGATGGATGAAGAGGTTCTGGGAAGCCAGCTCGTTGACGATGCGGAACTTCTTGGTGTGCTTGGGGTCTGCGCCTGCGAAACCGTCGAAGATAAAGACTTCGCGGCCCTGCAGGTAAGCGCACAGCTTGCCCTTGATGGCGTCAAACTTTTCCTTGGAGATGGGACGGTTCACCTTGCCCCATGCGATGTCGTCATGGACAGCGGGGGTGTCGACGATGAACTTGTCGTTAGGCGAACGGCCGGTGTACTTGCCGGTCGTGACGACCAGAGCGCCGGTGTTGCTCAGCTTGCCTTCGCCGCGCCGGAGCGCTGCTTCGGTGAGCTGTGCAGGGCCGAGGTTGCGGTAAACGGCCTTGGGGGCGATGATGCCCAGTTTTTCCAGACCATAGGTTTCCATATGTGTTTCCTCCTGATCATGATATCTGCCGCAGGGCGGCAGTAATTTAAGGAACGATTGGTGAAAGCCAATGTCCACCGGATAGCATTATACCACAGGCGGCGGCAGATTTCCAGTGAATTTTTGCAGTTTTTCGCCTGTTAGACTGCAAATGGAAAAAAATTAACAATTCGTTCTTATTTTATCGAATGTGGTCGCAGACGCGGGGATCTTTGTCTGCCGTGTTTTCGGTTTTTCGGTTGACAACCGCGCCCGCGCGTGATAGACTATAATGGTTAGCAGGAGCGGTGGAGTCTGTCATAGGAGCTTTTGAAGCGTCCTATTCCTGCTGATCGCCGGTTTTCCGGCGGGGAGTGCCGCGGGGCATTTTCGGACAGAACCGGTGGGTTCTGTCTTTTTTGTTTTCCGTGGCCGTCCCGGTCACGACAGACTCCGTCTGCGCCGCGTTCGCGGCGGGATGAAGTCTTTTTTTACGTCATTTTTGCAGATGGAGGGGTGAAAAATGGTTGCTGTCATGCTGATCATCCATGTACTTTTGAAAAGCAGCCGGACGGCTTGCAGCCAGAAGCGGAACTGACGAACCCACAGAAACGAGGCCATTATGAGAAAAACAAAGATCATTGCCACCATCGGGCCTGCAAGCAGCGACGCGCAGACCTTTGCCGCCATGTGCCGGGCGGGGCTGAACGTCGCGCGGCTGAACTTTTCCCACTCGACGCATGCCGAGCATCAGGAAAAGATCGACATGATCAAGCGCGTCCGCGAGGAGCTGGGTCTGCCGATCGCCATTATGCTCGACACCAAGGGGCCGGAATACCGCATCCGCACCTTTGAGAAGGGCCGCGTCCAGATGGCCGACGGCGCGGAATTCACCTTCACCACCCGCGACATCGTGGGCGATGAGCACATCGTCGGCGTGAACTATGCAGGCCTGCCGCAGAATCTCCGCGCCGGGGACACGATCCTGGTCAACAACGGCCTTGTGAGCTTCCAAGTGACGGCCATCGAGGGCACGGAGATCCATTGCCGCGTTGAAAACGGCGGCGAGCTCTCCGACCGCAAGAGCATGAGCTTCCCCTGCAAGGTGTTCGACCACGAATACCTCAGCGCGCAGGACAGGGACGATCTGCTCTTCGGCATCGAAAACGACGTGGATTTCGTCGCGGCGTCCTTCGTTTCGCGCAAGCAGGATGTGCTTGACCTGAAAAACTTCCTTGCCGCGCACGGCGGCGAGCACATCGACGTGATCGCCAAGATCGAAAACCGCAGCGGCGTGGATCACATCGAGGAGATCTGCGAGGCCTGCGAGGGCATCATGATCGGCCGCGGCGATCTGGGCGTGGAGGTGCCCTTCACGGAGCTGCCGGCCATCCAGAAATATCTGATCACCAAGTGCCGCCTGCTGGGCAAGCGCGTCATCACCGCCACGGAGATGCTCGAATCCATGATCCACAATCCCCGCCCCACCCGTGCGGAGATCTCCGATGTCGCCAACGCCGTCTATGACGGCACCAGCGCCATCATGCTCTCGGCCGAGTCGGCTGCGGGAAAATACCCGGTCAAGGCGGTGGAGACCATGGCGTCCATCGCGGAGGAAACGGAAAAGCACATCAGCTACGAAAAGCGCTTCAAGAACACGGATTTCGAGATCAAGAGCGTTCTGGACGCGGTGTCCCATTCCACCTGCTGCATGGCCATCGACATTCATGCCAAGGCCATCGTGGTCAGCTCCCTGTCGGGCATGACGGTGCGCATGGTGTCGCGCTTCCGCGCGCCGGTGGACATCATCGGCATGGCCACGACCAAGAAGGTCTGGTATAAGCTGGCGCTGTCCTGGGGCGTGCTTCCCGTGCTGAGCGAGCAGTTCAATTCCACGGACGTCCTGTTCTACCACGCGCTGCGCACAGCGCGCAAGCTGTTCCGATTGCAGTCGGGCGACAACGTCGTCATGACCGGCGGTATTACGAACAGCACCTCCGGCAATACGAATCTGATCAAGATCGAAACCGTCTGCTGATCACCAGCCCCGCCGCACTGCGGCGGGTTTTTTATACGATCGTCCGGTAGAATTTGATGCAGAATTCCGCGCCGTCCGGGCGGTTCGCGGCGCTGATGGTGCCGTTCTGTGCCGCGATGATGGAGCGCGACAGCGCCAGCCCGACGCCCACGCTCTGCGCCGAGGCGTTCTTTCCCTTGTAATAGCGCTCGAACAGATGCGGCAGATCCTCCGGGTCTATCCCGCCGCCCTCGTCGCGGATGCGGATGCAGGCGCACACGGCGTTTTCCTCTGCCGTGACGGTGATGCGGCCGTTTTCCATATGCTCCGTGCAGTTTTTCAGCACGTTGCCCAGCGCCTCCGCCGTCCACTGCGGGTCGCAGACCACGCTGCCGGAGGCATGAACCTCCAACGTCTGCCCCTTGACGTCCATCAGGATGGCAAGCGGCTCTGCCGCCCGCCGGATCAGCGCCTCCAGCGCAACGGGCTCCGCTTGGAGCCGTACCGTCCCCGCGTCCAGCTTTGCCAGCTTCAGAAGAGAATTGACCAGCCAGTCGATGCGTCCCATCTGCTGCCGCAGGGCGAACACGGCGGCCTCCCGCGCCTCCGGTCCGGCCGAGGAAAGCTCGGCCAGCAGCAGATTGACCGCCGTCAGCGGCGTGCGGATCTGGTGGGAGATGTCCGTCATGGCCTCGGCCAGCTGCGTTTTTTCCTGCTGGAGCTGGGCGGCCTGCTCGTTCAGGCGGACGATCAGCTTCTGAAGCTGGCTGCGCAGCAGGCTCACCTCGCCCTCGGTGTACTGCGCGAAGGTCACGCCCGGCCTGCCGTGCAGGACGGCATCCAGATCGTCTGTCAGGCGCGCCATGCCACGGTAGCGGCGGTGCGCATCCAGAAGAAAAATCAGCAGAAATACAAGACACAGCGCACCTGTGACGATGCCTGCACGCCGGTTGAAGAAAAACGCCGCCGCCGTCCCCGCCGCGCCCAGCGGCACACACAGAAGAAGCGCCCGGCGCAGCTCCGGATTTTTCAGCATGGCGGCTCCTCCAGACGGTAGCCCACGCCGCGCACGGTGCGGATGAGCGTGGGTTCCTGCGGGTCGTCCTCCAGCTTGTCGCGCAGGCGCTTGATGTAGACCGTCAGGGTGTTGTCGTTGACATAGTCGCCCGCCACGTCCCAGATCTCCTCAAGCAGCTTCGTGCGGCTGAGGGTCTGTCCGCGGTGGTTCAGAAAGACCAGCAGCAGCCGGTATTCCAGCGCGGAGAGAAAGACCTCCTGCCCGTTTTTTGTCACGGCGGCGCGGTCGGTGTCCACGCGCACGGCGCCGGCCGTCAGCACGGAGGTGCTCCGCCCGGTGCGCCGCAGGACGCTGCGGATGCGCGAGAGCAGCTCCCGCGGACGGAAGGGCTTTGCGATATAGTCGTCCGCGCCCAGCTCCAGACCGGTGACGACGCTGAACTCGTCGCCCGACGCACTGAGGAAGATCACGGCGCTCTTACTGCGCTGCTTGACCGCCGAGCAGACGGAAAAGCCGTTGCCGTCGTGCAGCCCCACGTCGAGCAGAACGAGATCAAATTCCGCTTTCTCTATCGCCGCCAGCGCCTCGGTCTGTCCGGACGCCGTCTGCACGGAGAAGCCCTCTGATTGCAAAAAACGCGCCAGCGAATCCGCGATGGCCGCCTCGTCCTCCACGATCAGGATCCGTTCCATGGCTGTACCTCCTTTTTTCCTTCATCATACCGCAAAAAGGCGGGTTTGGCAAGAAAAGAAATATGTTGTAAAACCTACAAGGCTCTGATATAATAAAAGCAGAAAGCGTGTTTCACGCGAAAATCACGCAGGATGAAAGGAGAAACAGTATGGGACTTATCCGGGTAGCGATCGATGCTACAAGGCAGGTCATTCAGGACCAGTATCTGGAGTTCTTTGAATGTCCCTCCATGCCTGATGACGTTCTAATCGTCAAGGGCCACAAGAGCACCAAGGGCAACACGAGAAACAACAACATAGACGATGTCATCTCCAACGGCTCGCTGATTATTGTGAATAAGGGTCAAGCGATGGCCATTGTGGACAATGGCGCCGTTGTGGAATTTACCGCAGAAGCAGGCCCCTTCGTCTTTGATTCCTCCGCAGAACCGAGCATCTTTTCCGGCAGCCTCGGCCAGAATGTCGTCAAGACCTTCAAGACCATCGGCCGCCGCATCTCCTTCGGCGGGCACACCGGACGCACGCAGCAGGTCTATTTCTTCAATACCAAGCTGATCAAGGATAATCTGTTCGGCACCGCCACGCCCATCACCTTCCGCGCCGTCGACCGCAACATCGGTCTCGACATGGATGTACATCTGTCCTGCCACGGCTCGTATAACTATCAGGTCGTCGACCCCATCATGCTGTTCAGCAACATTGCGGGCAATGTAGAGGAATCCTACAGCCGCAAGGATCTCGACGGAACGATGAAAAAAGAATTCATCGCCGCCATGCGTCCGTCGCTGGCAGCACTGTCGCGGCTGGAGCTGCGCCCGTCTCAGGTTGCGGATCATGAGCCGGAGCTGGCCGAGGAGCTGAAGAAGAACCTCACCCAGAAATGGCTGGAAGACCGCGGCATCGAGATCAAGGAGGTCAATATTCTCTCCACGGAGGTTCCGCCGGATGAGCTCAAGCAGATCTCCGATCTGCAGAAGATGGCCACTCTGCGCGATCCCGGCCTTGCCGCCGCGAAGATTACCGAGGCGCAGGCTGAGGCAATGAAGACCGCCGCCGGAAACCAGGGCGGCGCGATGATGGGCTTCATGGGCATGAATATGGCACAGATGGCGGGCGGTATGAACAACCAGTCGCTCTACCAGATGGCCGGTCAGCAGCAACAGCAGTACCAGCAGCCCGCGCCGCAGAGCGCACCGGTACAGGGTTGGAGCTGCGCCTGCGGCGCGTCGGGCAACACCGGCAAATTCTGCCGCGAGTGCGGCAAACCGAAGCCCGCGCCTGCCGAGAGCTGGACCTGTGCCTGCGGCACCGTAAATACGGGCAAGTTCTGTCTGGAATGCGGCAAGCCGAAGCCCGCCGCCGGGGAAGGCTGGAGCTGCTCCTGCGGTGCGGTGAACAAGGGCAAGTTCTGCATGGAATGCGGCAAACCAAAGCCCGCCGGAGCGCCCCTGTACCGCTGCGACAAGTGCGGCTGGGAGCCTGCGGATCCCAAGCATCCGCCCAAGTTCTGCCCGCAGTGCGGCGACCCCTTTGACGAAAACGACGTACAGTAATCCATAAAACGATGGCTGCGCGGGCGGCTCTGCCCCTGCGCAGCCAATTTTAAAGTGAGGTGCGATTATGGCGCAGGTTTTGGAGTACAAGTGCCCATGCTGCGGGGGCAAGATCGAGTTTGACAGCAGCATTCAGAAAATGAAGTGTCCCTACTGCGACACGGAATTCGAGATGGAAACCCTCAAGAACTACGACGAGGTTCTGAAGGAAGAAACGCCCGACGAGATGAATTGGAACACCAGAGCCGGCAGCCAGTGGCAGGCCGGCGAGGAAGAGGGAATGCGCGTCTACGCCTGCAATTCCTGCGGCGGTCAGGTGATTGCCGACGCAACCACGGCGGCGACGCACTGCCCCTTCTGTGACAATCCCGTCATCATGACAAGCCAGCTTGCGGGAGACCTCCGCCCGGACTGCGTCATCCCCTTCCGGCTCGACCGCGAGGCGGCGAAGGTGGCCATGTCAAAGCATCTGTCCGGCAAGCGGCTGCTGCCCAAGCTGTTCAAATCGCAGAATCACATCGACGAGATCCGCGGCATTTACGTGCCCTTCTGGCTCTTTGACGCCGATGCCGACGCGAACATCAACTACCGTGCCACGCGCGTGCGCACCTGGAGCGACAGCGACTATAACTATACCGAAACCAGCTTTTTTGCAGCCTACCGTGCCGGCTGCGTGGGCTTCCAGCGCGTGCCGGTGGACGGCTCGACCAAGATGCCGGACGATCTGATGGAATCCATCGAGCCCTTTGATTTCAAGGATGCAGTGGATTTCCAGACGGCATATCTGTCCGGCTACCTTGCCGACCGTTACGACGTCGATGCCGAACAGAGCATCGGCCGCGCCAACGAGCGCGTCAGGAAGAGCACCGAGCAGGCCTTCCGCGATACCGTCCGCGGCTATTCCACCGTCACGGTGGAAAACAGCTCCATCCGGCTCAAAAACGGGAAAGCAAAATACGCTCTGTATCCCGTTTGGCTGCTCAATACCACATGGCGCGGCGAGAAATATGTCTTTGCCATGAACGGTCAGACCGGAAAGTTTGTCGGAAATCTTCCCATGGACAAGGGCGCATGGTGGCGCTGGTTTGGGATCTATACCGCCATCTTCGGCGCCGCGGTATTCCTCGTGCGCTGGCTGATGTGGCTGCTGTAAGGAGGACAAAGGACATGAAACGTAGGATCTTTGCAGTTTCCGTATTGCTTTGCTTTCTCATGCTTCTGGCGGCTCCGGCCTTTGCGCTGTCCGGCGTGAGCGCTGAGCCCCGCGTCGTGGACGACGCGAACCTGATGTCCGATTATGATAAGAGCCAGCTCGAGCTTCGCCTGCGGGAGATTTCCACGAAGCAGGAGATGGATCTCGTCGTCGTCACGGCGAATACGCTGGGCGGAAAATCGCCCATGGAATATGCCGACGACTATTACGACTATAACGGCTATACCGACGACGGCGCACTGCTGCTCGTGTCCATGGAGGACCGCGACTGGTGGATCTCCACCAAGGGCTACGGTATGCAGGCCTTTACGCTGGCGGGTATCGACTACATTGGCGAAAAGATTACGCCGGATCTCGGCGACGCGAATTACTACGACGCCTTTGTCCGCTTCGCCGAGCTTGCCGACCAGTTCATCACCGAGGCGAAGAACGGCAATGTCTATGACACCGGCAATCTGCCCAAGGAGCCGCTCTCCCTGATCTGGATCCCGATTGCCCTTCTGCTCGGCATGCTGCTCGCGCTGATTCCGATGAACATCATGAAGAGCAAGCTCAAGAGCGTGCGGCCGAAGGCGAGCGCCGCCGATTACATCCGCGACGGGAGCTTCCAGTTGAAAACAGACCGCGACATGTTCCTTTACCACACTGTGTCGCGCACTGTGCGCCCGAAGAACAACAGCAGCTCCGGCAGCAGCAGCGGCAGCGGCTCACATACCAGCTCCTCCGGCTCCACCCACGGGGGCGGCGGCGGAAAATTCTGAATCATACATAATTGCAGCGGGCCTTGGACTTCTCCTTTCCGGCCCGCTGCTTTTTGCTGCCGCGCGAGGACGGCAAAGCTTCGCATGGACTTTTCCCGCGAGCTGTGCTATGATGGAGCGCAGAAAAACAGAGCGGAGGAAATTTTATGGGCATTTTTACGGGCGTCCTGTTTGCAGCGGACTTTGACCACACGATCACCGCCATGGACGGCAGCATCCCTGAAAAAAATCTGGACGCGATCCGCGCGTTTGTCGCGGAGGGCGGCGTGTTTTCGGTCGCCAGCGGCAGAAGCGTGCCGCTGTTTCGGGAGAAGGCGCGGCTTTTGCCCATCAATGCACCCTGCCTTTTGTATAACGGCGCGGCCTGCTATGATTACCGGGAGGAAAAATTCCTGTTCCAGTACGATATGCCGGACGACGCGCAGGAAATTCTGGACGGCCTGTGTGCGCAGTTTCCCGACGTGCGCATCGAGGTACAGACGCCGGACACCTGCTACGCTTACGGGGACGACCCCATGCGCGATGCCTATCTGCGGCGCGTCGGTGCGAAATTTACCTACGCCGGGGACGCGCCCGTTCCGCGTCCGTGGGTCAAGATCGTCGTCTACGGAAAGTTCCGCAGACCGGAATATGATTCCGTGGATTCCATCACGCCGGAGGACATTGCCTATTTTGACCGCATTGAGGCCGTGCTGTGTGAACTGAGCCGTGGTCGTGCGAACGTCGCGCGCTCCATGGGGCGCATCGTCGAGTGCTGGCCGCTGGGCTGCGACAAGGGAAGCAGCGCCCGTGAGCTGGCGCGGCGCAAGGGTTGCACGGTGCTTGTCGGCGCGGGCGATGCGCCGAACGACCTGCCGCTGCTGAACGAGTCGGATTATGCTTTTTGCCCCGCGGACTGCGCGGCAGCGCTGCGCAGCGGGCCGTACCGCTTCGTCGCGCCCTGCGGGGAGGGCGCGATCGCCGCGGCGATGGAGGAACTGAAAAAATTGCTGTGATTCTGCCTGTTTTCGTTCGGGCATGGCGTTTTTTGACAGAAATGCGCCATGCCCGGTCATTTTTCACAAAAAACTGTGGACTTTCCGTTCTGTGGCTGTTATAATTTATAATAGTATAGAATCATCTTTTGCACAGGGCGGAAGGAGGCAGCCGGAATTGAAAAAGCTATGCGTACTGTTTCTGTCCGGCTTGCTGCTGTTTTTCGCCGCCTGCGGGGCGAGATCCTCCGATGATGCCGCGGGCCGGTATGTCTGCGCGGCGGTTTCTTCCAGCCAGACGGATCTGAGCCACGCGGATGTGTGGCTTCAACTGGAGGACGGTGGCAGCGGTGTATTCTGCCGCGGGGAGGAGACGGAGATTTCGTGGAAGCTCGACGGCGAATGCCTCACCGTCACGGACGGGACGGCGAGCTATGCGGGTATCCTCTCCGACGGCGTGCTGACCCTGACGCTGGACGGCGAGAAATACACGCTCACGCGCGCGGAGCAGCTTCCGAAGGAGCTTCCGGCGGCTGAGCTCCTGCCGGAACTTGCCAATCAGGTTTTGCAGGAGGATACAAGCCTGCAGCGCCAATGGAACGGCAACTGGTACGGCTGGTGGGAGATCCACGGCGCGACCGGCGGCTACAGCGAACTGGAAAACAGGAGAAGCGATCTGTGCGCCCGCGTGGGGATCGGCACCGATGCCTCCGGCACGGTGACGCTCTGGGACGAGGAGCACAGCGCGCAGGAGCCGCTCGGCAAGGTGAGGCTTTCTCTGGAAGCCGGCAAGGACGGCACGGACCCTGGCATTGCGACCTCGAAATCCGGCTATTTTGCCGGGGATATGCTGGAGTACGGCGACTGGGTCATTGAGCCGACGCTCTTTCCCTATGAAAATATGCTGCTCATTGAGGGCGCGCGAACGGAGTCGTCCGGCAGCTACAATTATTCCATTTTCCTGCGCCCGTGGGGGCTTCTCTGGAGCGACATTGAGTCGACAGAATCCGAGCAGCTGCCCTATCGCTATTTCGACTGGTATCTCCCGGCGCTGGAGGCCAATGCCGCCATGCCGGATACGGTGGGCGGCGCGTGGAGGGCCGGTTCACAGGGTGCGACCAACGATCCGACGGGCAAGACCGCATCGGTCAATCTGGCCGACGGCCATCTCCAGCTGGCCTATTCCACCTCGCGCTACCAGATGGAGGCCAACCGTCTGGTGTCCCTGAGCGGCGGGGCGCGGCTGGAGGCTTTCTGGTGCGCCGATGAAGAGGATGTAAGCCTGCGCAGCCGCGAACTGAACACCCGCCGGGACGAGCCTGCCTATTCCGAACAGAAATTGGAGCTGGACGGTCATCCGGCGCGGCGCGTAGAGTGGTATGACGAGAAAAATGCCTGCACCGTGGTGGAATATCTGATCGACGCCGGCAGTGTGCAGCCGGGGGCGGCTGTCTATCTGAACATCGCGCTGGACGACGCGGCGGAAACCGCCGGGATCCAGACGATCATCGGCGCGCTCCGCCTGCGCTGAAGGTCATTCCGGAATACATCCCCCCGCCGTCGGGAACCGACGGCGGGGGATTTTGTACGCCCGCAGGCGCAGGAACGGACGTTCCGCTGCCTATAATGTGACCGCCGGCATACAACTCGGGCGCATAAAAACCCCGCCCCGGGAAGAGCCGAATAAGAAGGCTAAGAAGGTATAGATTACGCCCCGCAGACAACGTCTGCGGGGAATCCCCAGACTGTCAAAAAACCCATCCAGCCGAAAGTTTCGGAGGGAAGAATAGTGTGAAAGGGAACCGTCAGGGTTCCCTTTCGCGTTCAATAACCCGCCGAAGCGATCAAAATTGCAAAATAATACTACAAATATTGATTTTGCAATTTTGTAATCAGCTTGTCAAAAAAGTCCAAAAGGACTTTTTTGACAAGCTGATTACGCCCCGCAGACAACGTCTGCGGGGCGTACTTTTTTACATATCAAAGGGTTCCATGGACAGAACGGGATGGCCAACCTCGGTGAGGTAGTTCAGCAGCTCTTCCGGGTCCTCGGTGCAGATGGTTTCGTCCGCGATCATATCCGTGAAGCCGTCGACGTCGTACAGTTCCTTGGCAGCCGCGTCGAGCTTCTCGCGCATCTGCTCCTTGAGCTCCTTCGGCAGCCACACGATACGGCCGAGGCCGCCTTCGGCTGCGATGAACTTCTTGGAGGCGATGAAGTGCTTGCCGTGACCCATGAAGCCCGGCGTCTGCACGCCGCCGCCGGTCATGGAGGCCATCTCGGAGAAGGTCATGCCCAGAGGCGTCATGCCCGCGTGCTCACGGGAGGTGATGACAACGCCCATCGTGACAGGCTCCACACCGCAGATACATTCGAAGCAGCCGCAGGAGGTCATCGGATCCTGGAACAGGGAGTACAGCGTGACGTGCTCCAGCGCGCCGTGGGAATACTTGGCAACGGCTTCGTCGACGTCCTCGTAGGAGCCGAGGCGCTCGTCGATGCACTTTTCCTTGGTGACGACCTGGCAGGGACCCTGCGGGTCAAGCTCGTTGGTCGCCTTGGCGTCCAGCCAGGAAACGGCGCCGCACAGACCCAGACGCTCCGGAGTGACGATGCACACGTGGCTCGGAGAGAAGGCCTGGCACATGATGCAGGAGTAGAACACGGGGACGGATTCGTCGGTCATGGAGGCAAGACGCTCGTCACGCTTGTCGAAAATGACGTTCGCAGCGGCGCGCAGAGCCTTGTTTGGCTCGTCGCCGACGACGATCTTGACCTGACACTTGTCCACGACGGTGTCAAATTCACTCTTGATCTTGGCATAGAGAACTTCGCCGATGTGCTTGAAGCGGAAGCCCGCCTCAAAGTCCGCCTTGGAAACGCGGACGCGGATCATGTCGCGCTGGCCGGTGTGCATCAGACCCTCGACGCAGTTGAGGAACTGGTGGATCTTACGCTCAAAGACAGGCTCAAAGTCGGGCTGCATGGACTTGCCGGCGACCTCGACGGTGTAGGACAGGGAGATCTTGCTGCCGACGGGGATCTCGTCCATCTCGGGGCCTTCGACGGTGATCTTGTGATCCTCGATCTCGGAGGCGTCCTTGGTGACGACCAGCTCGAAGCAGTCCTTGCGGGAGCCGTCGACCTCGACCTGCATATCGCCCTTGCGGATGATCTCGCCCTCAAAGGCGGAGGAGTAGGACACGGGAATGTCGATGTTCGTGATCTTGAGCTTGATGCCGCGGGCTTCGATGGAGGTGTCGATCCAGTCCTTGGTGTTCTCGTAGATGATCAGGCTCTTCGGAACGGCCCACATATCGTTGGTGTCGTTCGTGATGACGGGGAAGCCCATCTTGATGGCGCCGGCGCCGCAGGCCACGGTGATGTCGGGCACGGGGGCGTAGGCGTTGACGAAGGCGTTGATGCGGTCGAAGGTGTAGCGGTGGAAGCCGTCCCAGTCGCCGGGCTGGATCGCGCCGAAGATCATCGCCGCACGGACGACAAGGGAGATGACATGGCCGACCGACCAGATCTCTTCCCCGACGGGAACGACACGGACGGGGAAGCCCATCTTGAAGTCCTTGGAAACGAGCTGCTCGATGATGCCGCCGATGAGGAAAACGAAGATGCCGCGGGACTGATAGCCCTTGACGGTTTCGACGGCCTCTTCCACAGAGGGAGCCGGCCCGATCATGACGACGAAGCCGGGAATATCGCCGGTGACGAGCGGCACGCCCAGCTCGCGCACTTCGGCGTCTGCGAAGTGGCCGTGGTAGGCGGTGCCCTCATAGGGCGTTTCGCTGCGGGCGTACTTGCAGGCCTCGATGACCTCCGCGGCGATCGCGGTGGCGACGCCGGAGGAGAAGATGGAGGCGGTGCGGTTCTCGCGGGTCATCAGGGCGCGGATGTCGGTCATCGCGGCCTTGAGCTCGCCGAGGTTGGTCACCTTCTTGCCCAGATAAGCATAGATGCAGGCAAGATAATATGCGGTAGAGGGCATTGCCATGGGGGCGCTCTCGCCCAGCTCGGCAATGACGGCGTTCAGTTCCTGCTCGGCCTTGGCGAACATTTCGTCGGAGCCGCGGAATACACGTTCAAATAATGCCATTATCGTTTCATCCTTTCAGATCGTTTCATTTATCAGTCTGGTCCAGCTTTTCCTTGATCGCGCGGATCTCAGCCAGCGCGGAGGGAGAGCAGTCATAGGGGGAAAGCCCACGGCGGTCGGCGTCAATGACCTCGGGGTTGTAGCTGATGTAGCCGAGCAGATCCTCTTCGGGGATGCGGCTTTTCAGGAACTCCCGGTCGGAGTCGTTGCGCACCTTGTTTGCCACAACGCGCACTCTCGTGATGCCGATGTCTTTTGCAAGCTGCTTGATGCGGGTGTAGGTCTGGATGGAGCGAGCGCCCGGCTCGATGACCACGATGAACTGGTCCATCATGCTTGCGGTGCCGCGGCCCAGATGCTCCAGACCGGCCTCCATGTCCATGATGACCACGTCCTCCTTACGGAACACGAGGCTCGACAGGATCGCCTTGAGCATGACGTGCTCGGGGCACACGCAGCCGCTTCCGCCGGTATCGACGGTACCCATGACCAGCAGCTTCACGCCGTTGATCTCCTTGGCCAGCTTGTCCGGCAGGTCGGAGACTTCCGGGTTCAGCTTGTAAAAGGTGTTGCTCTGGTTGGCGGCGGTGCGTTCTCTGGCAAGCTCCTTCATCTTGGAAACCGGGACGATGGCGTTGACCTCCTCTTCGGTCAACCCAAGAGCCAGACCGAGGTTCGCGTCGGGGTCGACGTCCGCGGCCAGCACCGGCCGTCCTTCGGCGGCGTAGAGCCTTGCCAGCGTGGCGGCGAAGGTGGTTTTGCCCACGCCGCCCTTGCCGGTGATCGCGACTTTCATGCTCAGATCCCCAGAGCGGCGCGCTTGGCCTCGATGGCTTCGATCATCTTGTCGCCGAGCTTTTCAATGTCGGTTTCGACGGTGAAGTTGGCCTCGACCCAGTCCTTGATGCCGTGCTCGCCCTGCAGCAGAGCGGTGACCTCGGAGCTGCCCTTGGTGTAGGGATCGACGCCCAGGAAGGTGTCGATGCCGGTGGCGACGACGTAGTTGCCGATGGAAACGGCCTTCTCACTCATCCACTCCGGCGCGCAGCCGACGACGGGAACCTGAGAAATGTTGATGCCCCAGTCCTTGGCGATGTCGGAGGCGAGGATCATCATACGGGAGATGTCCACGCAGGAGCCCATGTGCAGCACGGGCGGGATGTCGACGAGCTCGCAGACGCGCTTGAGGCCCTCGCCGCAGAGCTCCTTGGCGGCCTTGTCCATGAGGCCGGCCTTGGCGGCGGCCTGCGCGGAGCAGCCGGAAACGATCAGGATAATGTCATTTTTGATGAGCTTCTTCATCAGCTCAATGTGCGCAGTGTCCGGACGGACCTTGGGGTTGTTGCAGCCGACCATGGCCACGGCGCCGCGGAGAACGCCGGACTTGACGACATCGACCAGCGGCTTGGTAGTGCCGGTGACGTCCACGTGGCTGTTCGTCACGCCGTCCAGGCAGGACTTGATGGCCTCGACGGAGTAGCCGACGGTCGCCTTGGTCTTGAGCTGCGGAATGTTGACCAGCTCCGGATCGCGGTTTTTGAAGTTCTCAATGGCGGTGCGGACGATCTTCTTTGCGTTTTCCCCGGCGCTCTCGGAGGAGAAGCGGATGAACTCGGAGTCCGGCATCTGCGCGATGGGGGAGGTGGTGATGAACTTGGTATGGAAGCACTTGGACAGGGGGCCGAGTGCCGGGAAGATGCACTGCACGTCGACGACGATGGCCTCGCAGGCGCCCGTCAGGACGACGTTCTCCTGGTTGAGGAAGTTGCCGGCCATGGGGATGCCGTGACGCATGGCGACCTCGTTGGAGGTGCAGCAGACACCGGCGATGTTGATGCCCTTGGCACCGACGCTCTTGGCAAGCGCGATCATCTCTGGGTCATTGGCGTAGAACACAACCATTTCGGACAGGGAAGGATCATGACCGTGAACGATGATGTTGACCATGTCCTTGTCCATTACGCCGATGTTCGCGGTGGTGTCCACGGGCTTCGGAGTGCCGAACAGGACATCGGAGAACTCGGTGCCCATCATGGAGCCGCCCCAGCCGTCGGACAGACCGGCACGCAGCGCCTGACGGATCAGAGCCTCGGGCAGGGAGGAACAGCCCATATGCGTCATGTGCAGGGACTGGGAAACCTCGCGGTCGATGGCGCGCGGCTCGATCTCCGCGTCGTGCCACAGCTTCTGGGTGTGCTCCGGGGCGCGCTTCAGGAAGCGCTGCACGCCGAAGGGCTTGCCATATTCCATCAGGCCGGTTTCGGCGACCTCGTGAGCCAGATCGAAAATATCCTTGCCCTCGGTCTCGATGCCCCACTCCTGCGCGATGCGCTTGAGCTTTTCAGGATCCTTGACGGTGTAGTTGCCGCCCTCTTTCGTGTTGTAAAGGGTGTGGCAGATCTCGCGGCCGTGGTCGGAGTGTGTTGCGGAGCCGCCTGCGGTAAAGCGCAGGTAGTTACGGCCGACGATGCCGTGAACGTCGCAGCCGCAGATGCCGCGGGGCGCCTTGGGCGTGATGCGGCAGGGACCCATCGAGCAGATACGGCAGCAGGTGCCTGCTTCGCCGAAACCGCAGTGGGGGGTCTGGTTTTTCACACGCTGCTGCCAGCTATCGGCGCCGACCTTTTTGCCGTTTTCCAACAGCGAAGCGGTCGCTTCCTCCATCTGCTCGACAGTGATGTAGCGTTCGCGATCCATAGTAATCCTCCTGTTATCAGTTCTCAATACAAAAATAGTACGATGCCCTGCGGCACCGTCAAAGGGGTAGACGAAACCCCAAAATACCGATACAATTTTATCAATAATTACTGTGAATGTCAATGCCGGAGAAGGGAATTTTTTGCGGAAATCGCGGGGGATTGCCGGGAAAACCGTATATTTTGACGGCTAAAAACCTATCCCGGAGAGGGGGTTATTAAAAACCACCGTTTCCGGGAAATCCATCTCCGGAAACGGTGGTTTTTTCAACGTTGCTTCTGCCTGACCGGTCAAAACCCCTTGAGCTGCGCCGACAGATGCTTGGAAAGCACCGCCAGCGAAGTGGCCATATTCTCATTCTGCACCAAAATCCCCTGCGGGACATCCAGATGCACGGGGGCAAAATTCCAGATCGCCTTGATGCCGTTGGAGATCAGCAGGTTGCAGACCTCCTGCGCGTGGGCGGCGGGGACGGTGATGATGCCAATATAAATTTTCTGCTTGCTGCACATGGTTTCCAGCTCCGACAGCGGCAGGATGGGCTTGGCGCCCTCCGCTTGACCGACGAGCTGGGGGTTTGCATCGAAGGCGGCGACGATATTCAGGCCGTACTCGGAAAAGCCGCTGTAGCCCAGCAGGGCGCGGCCGAGCTTGCCTGCGCCGATCAGAACAGCGTCATTGGTGTTGTCGTAGCCGAGGAACTGTTCAATATCGGAGATCAGGCTGATGCGCTGGTAGCCGACCTTCGGACGACCGCCGTCAGAAACGAGCGCGAGATCCTTGCGCACCTGCACCTCTCCCATGGAGAGCGCCGCGGCAAGCGTCGTTGCGGAGATGTTCTCCGGCGCGTCGGCGGGGAGCGCTTTCAGATAGGCAAGATAAACCGGCAGCCGCTTCAATACGGAATTCGAAATCTTCTGTTCCATGCGCAGATACTCCTTCGTCACTTCTTTCTTTCATTATAGCAGAAAAAATCGGAGTTTGCAATTGATTTCGGCAGACAGATTCAGGGCGGCAGCTCATGATACCTGCCGCAGCAGATCGCGCCGCAGGCGCTGCATGATGCGCTTTTCCAGCCGCGAAATGTAGGACTGGGAGATGCCCATGAGGTCGGCGACCTCCTTCTGCGTTTTCTCCGGCCGCCCGCCGAGGCCGAAGCGCAGCGCGACGATGGAGCGGTCGCGCTCCGGCAGACGCGCCAGCGCCTCGCGCAGCAGCTGCTGCTCCACGTCCTCCTCCATGGGACGCATCACGGTATCGCCGTCGGTGCCGAGGACGTCCGACAGCAGCAGCTCGTTGCCGTCCCAGTCGGTGTTGATCGGCTCGTCGAGGGATACCTCGGTTTTCTGGCCGGAGATCTTGCGGATGTGCATGAGAATTTCGTTTTCGATGCAGCGCGAGGCATAGGTCGCCAGCTTGATGTTCCGGTCGGCGCGGAAGGTGCTCACGCCCTTGATCAGGCCGATCGTCCCGATGGAGATCAGGTCCTCAATGTTGATGCCGGTGTTTTCAAAGCGCCGCGCGATGTACACGACCAGCCGGAGATTGCGCTCGATGAGCTTCTGCCGGGCGGCGTCGTTTCCTGCGGCGGCCTGCGCGAGAAGCTGCTGCTCCTCCGCGCCCGACAGCGGCGGCGGCAGGATGTCGCTCCCGCCGATGTACATGACCTTGGACGGGAAGAACGCGGAAAGCAGCTGGGTGATGAAATTAAGCATAATGGATCCCTCCTGTCAGTGCTTCGTAGCCGCCTCCGTCAGACAGCGGCGACGGGGAAAAGGCCACAAGGCCGGTTTTACATTGTTTGCCGATCTCTATGGTGCAGGGCAGCGCCAGCAGCAGGCCGGAGGCCGTGCCGACGGCGCGGTAGGGGATGAGGCGGGGGTGATAGTCTTTCAGCTTCAGCGCGAGCGCTGCGGGCGACTGAAACTCCTCCGCGCGCAGATCAAAGGGCAGCAGCCCCTTCGCACTGCGCCATTCCGCGACCAGCACGCTCTCGCCGCTCACGGGGTCGCAGAGCGTGTTGCCGGTGTCGCGCAGGGCGCTCAGATGGACCCGGCGGCCGCGCAGCACCAGCGTGACGGGCACGACGCTGTCCGCGGCGTGCGTCAGGCGCGGCAGCAGCAGGCGGCAGGCGGCGTAGACCGCACCGGCGGTCAGCACCACGCTGCCGAAGGTCACGGGATAGAAAAGCGTTTCCCCGCGGATGCGCACCGTGCCGTGCTTCATCAGCTCCACGGCGTACACCGCGCCGCACAGCACAAGGCTGAGAGCGGCAAAGACGGCGGTGAGCCGCAGCGTGGATTTTTTCGCGCCGAAGGCCGCGAGCAGCATCCCTACGCCGCACAGCAGCTTGACGGGAAGACTCTGCAAAAAGCCGCAGCCGGGCAGATATACCGCCACGGCGTAGACCGCGCCCGCGCCGGCGGCGAGGAGGAGCCGCCAGCGCCGGACGGCTGAGGCGCCGAGCCGTGCCGTCCCCCGCAGCAGGAGGTAGTTGACGCAGAGATTCAGCACAAAAACCTGATCGAGATACACCCGCATCTGCCCGTCCTCCCTTCGTCCGTGGACAAATTATAGAGCCTGACCATGGAAAAAACAGGTCGCAATCCCACCCTGAGATCACGGCCTGTTTTGTTGAAATCCTGTATGATTCGCGGGACTTTTCCGGGGAAATCCCATTTCCCGCCCGGCTTTTCGGAAGAAAATCCAAAGGCGCTGTCGAAGACTTTTTTCAGCTTTCGTCTCGCTCGATTTTTTTGATGTTATGCTCGGCCTTGCTCCGCGGGAGCATCACCTCGTGCCCGCAGCCCTCGCAGCGCAGACGGAAGTCCGCCCCGGTGCGCAGGACGCGCCAGCGGGCGCTGCCGCAGGGATGCGGCTTCTTCATGACCAGAATGTCGTTCAGCCGGACGTCCATGGCTCACTCCCCCTTGATCTCGTCCCAGTAGCGCTTGGCGGCCTGCTCGATCTTGTTGTCGCCATAGTGGTAATACTTCGCGTCCTTGATGAGGTCGGGCAGGTACTGCTGCTTCACCCAGTGGTTCGGATAGCTGTGCGGATAGAGGTAGCCCTGCTCGCGCTCCTGCCCGGCGCTGTCGGCGTGGACGTTCTGAAGCTCCCGCGGGAACACGCCGATCTTTCCGGCGCGCACGTCCTTCAGCGCAGCGTCAATGGCCAGATAGCCGGAGTTGGACTTCGGCGCAGTGGCGAGGAAAATCACGGCGTCCGCCAGCGGCAGACGCGCCTCCGGCATCCCAAGCTGCAGGGCGCTGTCCACGCAGGCCTTGACGATGGGAATGGCCATAGGATAGGCAAGGCCGATGTCCTCGCAGGCTGAGCACAGGATGCGGCGGCAGCAGGAGGGGAGATCGCCCACCTCCAGAAAGCGCGCCAGATAATGGATGGCGGCATCCGGGTCGGAGCCGCGGATGGACTTCATCAGCGCCGACAGGCAGTCGTAGTGGTTGTCGCCCTCGCGGTCATAGCGCATGGCTGAGCGCTGGGTGACGGCTTTGGCGTCGTCCATAGAGATCTGAAGCGTTTCGTCGCCGGGATGCGCCGCGATGAACAGTGCCTCCACGGCATTGATCGCCTTGCGTACGTCGCCGCCGCAGGAGGTGGCGATGTGGCGGTAAGCGCCCTCCTCCGCAGTGACATGCAGGCCGGTCTTTTTCGCCATGTAATTCACCGCGCGGAGGACGGCCTTTTCCACGTCGTCCGGCGTGACGGCCTTGAATTCAAAGACCGTGCAGCGGCTCAGGATCGCGTTGAAAATATAGAAATAGGGATTTTCCGTCGTGGAGGCAATCAGCGTGATCTTGCCGTTTTCGATATGCTCCAGCAGGGACTGCTGCTGTTTTTTGTTGAAGGACTGGATCTCGTCGAGGTACAGCAGCACGCCGTTGGGCGCGAGAAAGGTGTCGAGCTGCCCGACGATCTCCTTGATGTCCGCGGTGGAGGCCGTGGTCGCGTTGAGCTTGTAGAGCGTGCGCTGCGTGGCGTTTGCGATGATGTTTGCGACGGTTGTCTTGCCGGTGCCGCTCGGCCCGTAGAAGATCAGGTTCGGTACCTTGCCGGATTCGATCATGCGGCGCAGCATTTTGCCCTCGCCCAGAATTTCCTCCTGCCCGACCACGTCGTCCAACGTCCGCGGCCGCAGCTCGTCCGCCAATGGCTGATACATCCAAACACCCCGTTTCGATAGATTGTTTTTATTGTAGCACGTTTGTTTGCAAAAAGCAAACCAAAAATTGGGCTCCTATTTCGTCGTTTCCTGTGCTATAATGTCGGCAGGAGGGGAGTATTTATGGAACCTGTTCAGCAGATCATTGAAATTCTGAAGGAGCGCTACCCGGACGCCGTCTGCGCGCTGGGCTATGCGAAGGACTACCAGCTCATGATCGCGGTGCGGCTGTCGGCCCAGTGCACCGACGCGCGGGTCAATCTCGTGACGCCGGCGCTGTTCGAGCGGTTTCCGACGCTGGAGAGCTTTGCCGAGGCGACCCCGGAGGAGGTCGAGCCCTACGTGCGCTCCTGCGGATTTTATAAGCATAAGGCGCGCGACATCGTGCTGGCCTGCCGGATGCTGCGCGACGAGTACGGCGGCAAGGTGCCGGACACGATGCAGGAGCTTCTGCGCATCCCCGGCGTGGGGCGCAAGACGGCCAATCTCCTGCTGGGCGACCTCTATGGCCAGCCAGCGGTCGTCTGCGACACGCACTGCATCCGCATTGCCAACCGCCTCGGCCTTGCGCACGGCAAGGAGCCGGAGAAGGTCGAGCAGCAGCTCCGCGCCATTCTGCCGCCGGAGGAAAGCTCGGATTTCTGCCATCGCATCGTGCTGTTCGGGCGCGATACCTGCACCGCGCGGAATCCTGCCTGCGGCGATTGCCCTCTGCGCCCGTTCTGCAAGGAGTTCCACGGGGAGTAAGGAACGAAATTCTGAACCGTTGCGTAGGGCGCGGGTGTTTTTTCAATTGTCCCTACGGGTACGGCCATAAAGAAACAGGGCGGCTGGTCGCCGCCCTGTTTTTATAGAAGCTCCTGGTCGTAGATCGCGCGGACGCCGCCGATGAACTTCGGACGGGTGCGCGCGGCCAGAAGGATCGCGCTTCCGATATGATCCATGCCCAGACGCAGCGGGACGGCGACCTCCTTCAGGTGCATCCCGATGAGCGTCCCGCCGATGTCCAGCCCGGCGTCCGCACGGATGTGTTCGACCGCGACGGGATCGGAGAAGGCGTGATAGGCGGCCGTTGCGAAGGAGCCGCCCGCCTTGGGCTGCGGCACGACATTGACAATGTCCATACCGGGGACCGCCGCGCGCTCCGTGATCAGCGCGCGGTTCAGATGCTCGCAGCACTGCGCCGCGAGGAAGATCCCGCGGGACTTCAACTCCGCGTAAATCGCGTCAAAAACGACGTTTGCCACTTCGGGACGGGAGTCCGAGCCGATGCGGCTGCCGCAGATCTCACTGGTGGAGCAGCCGACGACCACGAGCTGCCCCTCGTGCAGTTTTGCTTTTTCACACAGCAGCGCGGCGGCCTGCGCTGCCTGCTGCCGCAGCTCGTCAAGCATGGAGGACGCCTCCCCGCAGCTTCTGCATCAGGTGCGCCTTTTCCAGCAGCACGCACAGGGCAATCACGGCCGCGAAGCCAACGCCCGCCTGCGGCAGGTTGGTCAGCAGCAGGCTGCTGAGCGCGGAAGCCGGCGCGTACAGGAACGCCTCAAAGGTGAAGTAGCCGGCCATCATGACGACCTCGCCGCACAGGGCGCCGAGGATCTCGCCGGTGATGTTGCGGCCGCGCTTTTCCATCACGCGGAAGAGCAGACCGCCGAGGATGGCCATCAGCGCCTTGATCACGAGGGTCGCGGGCGCGTACATGGGATAGCTGATCAGGTCGGCGATCATGGAGCCGACGCCGCCGGCGAAACCGCCGAGCCACGGGCCGAGCACGAATGCGCCCAGCATAACGAAGCAGTCGCCCAGATTGAAGTAGCCGTTCGTGGGCGATGGAATCTGGATGACGAGCGTCGCGACGCAGGACAGCGCGGTAAACAGCGCGGTGAGAACCAACCGGCGCAGGGTGAGCTTTTTCATAGTTATCTCCTCTTTTTTCAATGGTTACTGCATTATAGCACAGTCTGCGGGCGTTTGCAAGGGAAGTGCGGGAAACCGACCGTTTTACTGGGGAAAGAGGCTGCTTTTACCGGTGGCCTGCTGCCGGCGAAAAGGGAAATTATATTTTTTCTGTTTCGATGCAAAAAACTGTTTGATTTGATGCAATGTAGTGATAAGATAGAAACCAACAGGAGGGGTGAAGCCATGACACAGGTTCCTTACAGAAGAAGACGGCGGACCAGACGCAGAAAAAAAACCATGCCGCCCTTGGCATATCTTTTGCTCCTGCTTGCGGCGGTCGCGGTGGTGCTGCTGATCGTCATTGCGGCAGCGGGCGGTTCGTCGGAGGAGCCGGAAGCGACGCAGCCGTCCTCGGTAGCGCCGAGCGAGGAACCAAGCGTGGAAACAAAGCCCATCCCGGCGGGCTGGGTGCAGATCGACCCGTCCGTGCTGGACGGCAGCGTGGGCGACCTTGCGCTGGTCAACGCGCAGTACGGCATCGAGCCGGATGCCGCTCTGACCGATGTTTTCTCCCATAAGACGGACAGCTACTATGTCAAGGACACGGAGCTCTCGGTGGACAAGCGCGTCATGCAGCCGCTCAACGACTGGATGGACGCCTTTGAGAAGGCGACCGGACTGAATAATATCAATATCGTTGCGGGCTTCCGCACGAAGGAGTACCAGCAGAAGCTCTATGACAATTCCGTGGCGAACAAGGGTGCGGTCTATGCCCAGCAGTACATCGCCCAGCCGGGGCACAGCGAGCACCACACGGGGCTTGCCATCGACCTCGACACCTATTTCCCGGATACGGGCGCGAGCGGCGGCTTCGACGGCGCGGACAAATACGCCTGGGCCGTGGAGCACGCATGGGAGTTTGGCTTTGTGCGCCGCTATCCGGAGTACAAGGCGCAGATCACGGGCATTTCCTACGAACCGTGGCATTTCCGTTATGTCGGCGTGGTTCATGCCTACACGATGCAGAAGGAGAATCTCTGCCTGGAGGAATACATCGCGCTGCTGCATGAGCACACCTTTGACGGTGAGCACCTGACCGTACAGTGTCAGGGGAGCACCTATGAGATCTATTCCTGCCCGGAAGATCGCGTCGTGGTGCCGCAGAGCAGGGAATATACCATTTGCAGCGACAATACGGGAAATTACATCGTGACGGTCGGCGGGAAATAAGACGCGGGAGTTTGGGATTTCATCCGCACCCTACACGCCGGCTCAAAATCTCAACTGCACCCTACGTGTTGGTTCAAAATTTCGGTTGCACCCGTAGGGAACGGCCTTGGCCGTTCCGCGTGCAGGCACCCGCGATAATGAGAATGTCAGCAACGGCGCCCCTGAGAAACAAACGACCGCCGCATCGGGTTTCCGATGCGGCGGTTTGCATACTTCAATTACTTTTCCTTCGCGTATGCCACGACGATGCGGCGATGCGGCTCGGTGCCGGTGGAGAAGGTGGTGACCTCCGGATAATCCTGAAGCGCTGCGTGGATGACGTGGCGCTCATAGGCATTCATCGGCTCAAGCGTGAAATTGCGGTGATACTTGACCGCCTTGCCGGCCATCTTCCGCGCGAGCTGGCGCAGGGCCTCCTCCCGCTTCTGGCGGTAGGCGCCGGCGTCCACGCTGATGCGCACGCGCTTGGCGGCATCATGGTTGATGGCATAGCTGGTCAGGTACTGGATGGCGTCGAGGGTATCTCCGCGGCGGCCGATCAGCATCCCGACATCCTCGCCCACGAGGTCGGCGCGGCAGGTTTCCTCGTCGATCATATAGGCGTGCGGGACGGCGTTGGAGCCCATGTGCTGGAGCAGACCCGTCAGGAACTGCTCCACGCGCTCCTGCAGGGAGCCGGCGGGCGCGGGCTCATAGACTCTCTGCGGCGCGGCGGGAACGGGAGCCTCCTGCGGCTTTTCCGCGCGCTGCGGACGCTCGGGGCGCTCCGGCTTTTCCGTCCGCTCCGGACGGCACTGACGCGGCTCCTCGCGGCGGCGCTGGGGCTTGGCCTGCTGCTCCGGCTCGATCTTCTTGCCGGGGCGGGAGATGATGGTGCTGGTCGGCTCCGGGCGCTCCTTTGGCTTGGAGCGGGAGGCGGAGGACAGCGCGGTCAGAGGCGCTTCGGGGGCGGCCTCGTCCGGGGCCTCGTAGGTGACCTTCACCTTCGCGGGGGAAGCGCCGATGCCGAGGAAGCCGGACTTTGCATTTTCCAGCACCTCGACGGAAACGTTGTCCCGGTCCAGCTTCAGTTCCTTCAGCGCCGCTGCCACGGCAAGATCAATGGTCTTGCCGGTTGTGACGATAAATTTTTCCATACTTACTCCTTCTCTTGCTGCTCACCGGAATAGTGCTCCGGGGAGTAGGCACGGCCGCGGCGATAGGGACGGCTTGCGTCCGCGCCCTCAGCTTCCGGAGATTCCGGAATGTCGCCCTGTTCGGCGAGCCTGCGGGACTCGTACTCCTTCGCGACCTTTTCACGCTCCTGTTTTTCGCGGAGCTGCTGCTTTTTCTTGCTGGTGTTTTCGGTGATGCCGTCGGGGTTGGCGGCGCGGCGGGCAGCGCGGATGCGCTCCTTTTCCGCCTCTTCTGCGGCGCGTTCGGCGGCCTTCTGACGCTTGACCTCGTCCTCGGCGTCATAGACCTTGCGGTAATGCTTGGTGAGGAACACGTCCTGCACGATGCCGAAGGCGGACTGTGCCAGCCAGTACACCGACAGGCCGAGCGGCCACATGAAGCCGAACCAAACGGACATGAGCGGCATGAGCAGATTCATGACCTTGTTGGTCTGCTGGGTGGCGGCGGTCGCGTCGGACTTCTCGCCGTTTTCATCGCGGACGACGGTGTTGTTCATTTTCTGACTGACGAACATGGTCAGCCAGCTCAGTGCGCCGGAGAGCACGGGCAGCAGGAAGCCGCCGACCTCGTTCCAGCTCTTGGCCTGCCAGATCTTCCAGCTCGGGACCTGACCGAGGTCGATGCCGAGGAAGGAGAAGTTCAGGGATTCGGCGGTTGCCGGGACGATCCCGGCGCCCATGACCTGAATGTTCTTGGCATAGTCGTACTGCCAGTAGGCGCTGAGCTTTTTGTCCCCGCCGAGGGCCTCCTCGGCGTTCTTTCTCAATGCTTCGATGACACTCTCATCGAGGTGCATCAGGTACTTCAGCGGCTCACGGATGACCGTGTACAGCGGAAGCAGGAACAGCAGCGGCAGGAAGGACCACAGGCAGCCGCCGAACATGCTGACGCCCTCTTCCTTATAAAGGGCCATCTGCTCCTGCTGGAGCTTCTGCTTGTCGTCGCCGCAGGCGATCTCCAGCTGCTTGAGCTGGGGCTGCAGGCGGGACATCTTCATCATGCTCTTCTTGCTCTTGGCGGAGAAGGGCAGAAGGATCAGCTTGACGATCAGGGAAAACAGAATGAGCGACAGGCCATAGTTGGTCGTAAACTTATAAAGGTACTCCAACAGATAGCCAAAGGGGATGCGGATAAATTCCATTGAATTCCTCCTGAAACGCCGCTTGCGCGGCCGGATGGGGAAGCCGCCGGGGCGGCAGACGGACGATCACGGCACGGGATCGTAGAAGTCGCCGTGATTGAAGGGATTGCACCGCAGAAGTCGCTTGAAGGTCAGCCAGGAACCCTTGGCTGCGCCGTATTTTTCGATGGCCTCGATGCCGTATTCCGAGCAGGTGGGGATGAACCGGCATTTGCCCGGAAAGGCCGGGGAAATGTACTTCCGGTAAAAACGGATGAGCGCGAGCAGGAAGCGCTTCATTTCTGCGCCTCCAGAAGGCCGAGCTTGTCCGCCAGAGAGAGATAGGCCTTTTCCAGTTCGGCATACTCGGCGGTCACGGCGCGGCTGCGCGCCACGACGACGATGTCAAAGCCGGTGCGGAAGCGGCTCTCATTCAGGCGGTAGATCTCGCGCAGACGGCGGCGGATGCGGTTGCGGACCACGGCGTGGCCCAGCTTGGCGCTGACCGTCAGCCCCACCCGGTTTTTCCGGGAGCGGTTGCGGCCGCAATACATCACAAGGCAGCGGTTGGCCGCGCTTGCGCCGCGGTGATACAGCCGCCGGAAGCTCGCGTTACCTTTTAGAGAAATGGTGTGCAGCATGGTCGGGAACCTCGAAAAAAACAGGGCGAACAGCGATACTGTTCGCCCCTTCATTCAAGCAGTGTGGTGCAGCCACGGATCCTTAGGCGGACAGGACAGCTCTGCCTTTTGCACGGCGACGGGCAAGAACCTTGCGGCCGTTGGCGGTTGCCATTCTTTTGCGGAAACCATGGACCTTTGCGCGATGACGCTTTCTGGGCTGATAGGTACGCAGCATTTGGTTACACCTCCTGTAAGATTATGCTCAACAGTCGAATCGACCGCAGCAATCAAAGTAGTTTCGCACGACATGGTCATGCAAATGGTATTATATCGCAAAAAACATAGGGAAGTCAACTAAAAAATGCAGATCGGCCGGTTTTTTTCAAAACTTGTGTCCGTATGGTGGAATTCCCACAAGATATGGGATGTTTTGAACGAGAATTTTGTATTTCCCCGCCAAAAAGGGGAGAGTACGCGGAAATACGCAAAAAAAGGTTGAAATTCCTGCGGCCTGTGATATAATATCCCACGGAGATTTACACAAAAAGGAGTGTTTTTTATGCCTCTGGTTACTTCAACCGAAATGTTCAAGAAGGCTTACGACGGCGGCTACGCCATCGGCGCTTTCAACGTCAACAACATGGAGATCGTGCAGGGCATCACCGAGGCCTGCCAGGAAGAAAAGGCGCCTGTCATTCTGCAGGTGTCCAAGGGCGCGCGCGCTTATGCCAACCACACCTATCTGGTCAAGCTGGTCGAGGCCGCCGTTGCCTGCTGCCCCGACATCCCCATCGTCCTGCATCTGGACCATGGCCCCGACTTTGAGACCTGCAAGGCCTGCATCGACGGCGGCTTTACCTCCGTCATGATCGACGCCTCCTCCAAGCCCTTTGCGGAGAACATCGAGATCACCCGCAAGGTCGTCGAGTATGCCCATGACCACGGCGTGGTCGTCGAGGCAGAGCTCGGCACGCTGGCCGGTATCGAGGACGAAGTCAAGGTCGCGGCGCACGCTGCCTCCTACACCCGTCCGGAAGAGGTCGAGGAATTCGTCTCCAAGACCGGCTGCGACTCTCTGGCCATCGCCATCGGCACCAGCCACGGCGCTTACAAGTTCACGGCTGAGCAGTGCACCCGCAATGAAAAGGGCATCCTCGTGCCGCCTCCCCTCCGCTTCGACGTTCTGGAAGAGGTCTCCCGCCGCCTGCCCGGCTTCCCCATTGTGCTGCACGGCTCCTCCTCCGTCCCGCAGGAATATGTCAAGATGATCAACGAGAACGGCGGCAAGATGCCCGATGCAGTCGGCATCCCCGAAGAGCAGCTGCGCCATGCGGCAGAGCTGTCCGTCTGCAAGATCAACATCGACTCCGACCTGCGTCTTGCCATGACCG
>ERZ772820.125-NODE-125-length-77998-cov-8.648705_pt1 | contig 77998 bp, 72 predicted proteins | sample MGYA00511377_ERZ772820 | MGnify/ENA primary metagenome ERZ772820 (study PRJEB29015, sample SAMEA2737684) | human gut metagenome | biome: human gut; feature: human-associated habitat; material: faeces | place: China | collected 2012 ... | reverse complement strand
GCGAAGTACTTGATGGTGCGGACCATCTGGCTGGTGTAGCTGTTCTCGTTGTCGTACCAGGACACAACCTGCACCTGATAGGTGTCGTCGTCGATCTTGGTCACCATGGTCTGGGTCGCGTCGAACAGGGAGCCATAGGTCATGCCGATGACGTCAGAGGACACGATCAGATCGGTGTTGTAGCCGAAGGACGCGGAAGAAGCGGCCTTCATCGCGGCATTGATGGAATCGATGGTCACATCCTTGCCCTTGACGACGGCCACGAGGATCGTGGTGGAGCCGGTCGGAACCGGAACGCGCTGAGCAGAGCCGATCAGCTTGCCGTTCAGCTCCGGAATGACCAGACCGATGGCCTTGGCAGCGCCGGTGCTGTTCGGAACGATGTTCTGCGCGCCGGCGCGGGCACGGCGCAGGTCACCCTTGCGCTGCGGGCCGTCCAGAATCATCTGGTCGCCGGTATAGGCGTGCACGGTGGTCATGATGCCGGAAACGATCGGATAGGTATCGTTCAGCGCCTTGGCCATCGGAGCGAGGCAGTTGGTGGTGCAGGACGCGGCGGAGATCACCTTGTCTTCCTTCGTCAGCACGTTCTCGTTGACGGAGAAAACGACGGTCGGCAGATCGTTGCCCGCCGGAGCGGAGATGACGACCTTCTTAGCGCCGGCCTCAATGTGAGCCATCGCCTTGGCCTTGCTGGTGTAGAAGCCGGTGCACTCGAGCACGACGTCAACATCCAGCTCGCCCCACGGCAGCTCGTTGGCCTTCGGCTTGGCGTAGATGGTGATCTCCTTGCCGTTGACGGTGATGGAGCCCGGCACCTTCACGGTCTTGCCGTCTTCCTCGAAGATCGGTTCCTTGGAGCTCACGGTGTCCTTGTACTTGTAGGAGCCCTGAGCGGTATCATACTTGAGCAGGTGAGCCAGCATCTTCGGGCTGGTCAGGTCGTTGATAGCGACAACCTGATAACCCTCGGCGTCAAACATCTGGCGGAAAGCGAGACGGCCGATGCGGCCAAATCCATTGATAGCAACTCTAACCATTGGAAATCTCCTCCTAAAACTTTATCAAGTGTTTCCCTTGTGGGATTTTAACCCTCTCTATTGTACTCAAAAACCGGTTCTTTTTCAAGGCTTTTCCTGTTGATTTTGAAAAGAAATACGATATTTGTGAAGAATTTGTTTTGAAACGCACACGAAGCAGCGCCAAGCGGGGGATTTTCCGTTAAAAAGGCACTTTTTGTGCGCGGTCAATCGTCAAAAAGTTAAGAATCTTTTTCGGCCTGAAGGTATTCGCTGCGCACATAACCCTCCATGACGTCGGTTTTGACGTGCGCCCATCCGTCTTTGCTGACGGAAAGAACGATCAGCGGCTGATTTTTATAAAGCCGTCGGATGACCTCGGCAGACGTGTTGGGCTGCTCGCGCAGGTTGAGCGTGGAATCCTCGCCAATGTTGGAGACGACGGCCAGATATGCGCCCTCCGGCATTTGAGTTGTGCTGACGGGCATCAGGGTCGGACGCGGCGTCGGGCTGGGCGTCGGCGCGGGCGTGGCCATCAATTCCGCGTTGAGCGTCGGAAGCGGCGCGCTTCCCGTGTCATAAGAAACAAGCCCCATGCCCGGATAATAGAACGCGAGAATCTGTTCGTATGTCATGCCGTATTGGCGCGCCATCTGCTCCGCGCCGCGTTGGCTCATGCCCACGCCGTGCCCGAACCGGCGGGATTCGATCAGAAATGCGGAGCCAATATCGGAAACGGTGATCAATTCGTTTTGAGAGACGTTGATGCTCAGCCCCATTGCACGTTCCGCTTCTGTGAAAATCGGCAGCGTGACGGTCACGGCCTCCTTCACCTTTCGATAAGGCGAAAAAGCGGGCGTTGCCGTTGGCGCGGGTGTTTCATCCGCATGGGGCGTAGACGAGGCCTCAGGCTGCGGGGATGGCGTCTGGCGGAACGTGTAGTCTCGGACGGATATTTTGACGGTAAAGCGGAGCTCGGTCATCAGCCGCGAGGCGCCGTCATATTTGGGCGTGACGGCTTCTACGGATTGAATTTCATCAAAGCGCACCAGCTCGCCGTCCGCTTCAACGCCCAGCGCGGAGAGCTGTTCCCCCATGGCCGCCGTGAGCGCCTGATGGAGCGCTTCGCCGATGCCCTTTTCCCCCGGCTTTTTTTGCAGCGTATAGCGCTTCACTACGCTGTTTCTGTTTTCCAAATCATACGGGTCGTTGCGCATATCCATGTAGCCGTAAGCGTCCGGAGCGTCCGTTGGCCAGACGTGCTGGCCGAGCTCGGTTTGGCCGCCGTTGCTGGCGGAATAAAAACACGAGGCCAGCGCGCCGCGATAAACGCCGCAAAGCCCTCTCGTTTCCGTTACAGCCTGCTCGGAAAGCGGGCTGGACGTCGTTCGGCCGCGATACGCCTGATCGTTTGTGGTATCTTCCACGTCGTATGCGCCGGAGGAACCGCTTTTGCGCAGCGCATACGTCCGGGCGGTGACGGCTTGCGCCTTGAGCGCTTCGAGTGGGAAGGAGTCGCCCATTTCAAACGGAACAACGCCGAGCAGATAATTCTCCACGTTGATGGTCAGAATGGGACGAATGGCGTTTTCAACGATATCCAGCGATAAATCGCCTTCATACATCCCTGTGCCATCGTTCAAAAGAAGATAGCCGGGTGTTTCGCTCTGACAACGCACCAGCTTGATGCTGCTGCCCATAACGACAGCCGTTTGCCCGGTGTGCAGCACCAGTTGATCCCCGCGAAGGACGACGACCAGCTTTGCGCCGTCAGAGAAGGACAGCCTGCCGTCCTGCGTGGCATACTGCCCCTTCACGGTGACGCGCAGCGTGTCTTCAACCTGCAAACGGCACAGATAAACCCGGATGCTCGACGGCGTATCGGCCGACGCGGGGAAGGCGACGGCCAAGATCAGGATAAGAAGCGCGAGCGGCAGAACAAAGAGGCGCTTTTTCATACGCGGTCTCCTTTTCAGACAGATTTGAAAAATATGCACGTTCATTATAACAAAAATACATCGGAACTTCAATCCTGCGGAAACGATAGGCAGCCAAGCCTGTTTTTCCTAAAAGCGTGTTAAAGCGCGTCAAAAAAACTGCGCCGCTTCTCCTGACGGAAACTGCGGCGCAGAGAGATTATGATTCTTTTTCGCTCTGGTATTCGCGGCTCAGCTTGACAAAGTGATCAAACAGCCTCTGGGCATGCACGTCATGGTCGGAAAGATACTCCGGGTGGAACTGCACGGCAAAGATGCGGCTTCCGTCCTTGGCGCTCATGGCCTCAATGATGCCGTCCTCAGCGCGGCCATCGACCTGAAGGCCGTCGGCGGGTTCCTTGATCGCCTGATGGTGCATGCTGTTGGCCTTTATTTCGGTCGCGCCGGTGATACGCTCAAAGACGCTCCCCTTTTCAAAGCGAACGGTATGCACCGGCTGGCCGAAGGGCGGATCCTGCAGATGCGTTTTTTTCGGAATGTTCTGCTGGGATTCGATATCTTGGATAAGCGTGCCGCCCATGGCGACGTTGAGCACCTGAATCCCGCGGCAGATGCCGAAAATCGGCATGTTGCGCGCGATGGCCATCGGGATAATCAGCAGCTCGAAGATGTCGCGCTGCGGGTCGTCCTCTCCGCAGGCGGGCAGCGTTTCTTCGCCATACCGCGACGGCAGAACATCGCCGCCGCCTGCAAGAAGGAGACCGTCCAGCCGATCCAGAATTGCTTTGGCGGTTTCTTCATCCTCGATTTCCGGCAGCAGCACGGGAATCCCGCCCGCGCGGAGCACAGACTGCATGTAGTTTTCGCGGACAAACATTTGGCGGTCGGCGACATTGTGCGAACCGGAAATGCCGATCAGCGGGCGATTCATTTTGATTCCCCCTTCTTGCTTTCGTCCTTATTTTTCTTGTCCTTGTCCTTTTTGCCAAAGGACTCGTTGTAGTTGTTGATGCACTCGACGATGACGCGGTTGGCGACTTCGCGGTTTTGCGCTTTGCTGACGACGGTTGTGCGCCCTTCAAGCTCCTTGTAAACGGTGAAGAAATGGCGGATTTCGTCAAGCAGGTGTTCCGGAAGCTGGCTGATGTCGAACATATAGTTATAATTCGGGTCGCCCAGAGGCACGGCGATGATCTTTTCGTCGCGCGCGTCGCCGTCGTTCATTTCGAACATGCCGATCGGACGGCATTCCACCAGCGTCATCGGCTCGATGGCCTCCGAGCAGAGCACCAGCACGTCGAGCGGGTCGCCGTCGTCCGCGTAGGTGCGCGGGATAAAGCCGTAGTTGGCCGGATAGTGCGTCGAGGTATACAGCACGCGATCCAGACGCAGCAAACCCGTTGCTTTATCCATTTCATATTTGTTTTTGCCGCCGCGCTTGATTTCAATCACGGCCATAAAGCGATCGGGCGTGATGAGCGCCGGATCAATATCATGCCAAATGTTCATGCTTTCCTCCAAATGGATCGGTTGTCAGGTCGTCGTTACAGCCGAGTTTGCAGCTCGCCGTAAATTCGGCTTTGCTCGGGCTTTGAGGCGACGCGGTCTCCAAACCAGAATTTTTGAGCCTCCACAGCCTGATAAAACAGCATACCCAGTCCCTCGATGGTGGGAAGCCCGTTTTGCTTTGCCAAAGCGAGCAGCCGCGTTTCTCTGGGGTTATAAACCGCGTCGAATACCGCCCCGCATCGGGCCATCACGTCGGCCGATACCGGGCAGGCGTCAACATGCGGGTACATTCCCACGGGCGTACAGTTGATTAGAATATCGTGCGCCTCGGCGCAATCCGCAAGCGGCCGAACGGAAAGCCGACGCAATCCGTCCTGCTGCGTTTTTGCGAGCGCATGGGCAAGCGCATCGCCCTTTTGCGTATCGCGGACGGCGAAGGTCACCCGTCCGCCGCGCGAAAGAAAGGCATACCCCGCCACGCGGGCCGCCCCGCCGCCGCCGAGAATGAGAACGTCGGCACGATGGGTTTCAACGCCTTTCTCCTCGATGGCGCGCAGCATGCCCAGACCATCCGTGATGTGGCCGATCATGCGCCCTTTCCGAATTTCAACGGTGTTCACCGCGCCGCAAACCCGTGCGGCCTCGTCAACGTCATCCAGAAAAGGAAGGATTTTTTCCTTGTACGGAATGGTGACGTTAAACCCGGAAAAGCAGCTTCGGAAAACGTCCGTCACCGAACCGAGGCGTTCCGGCGGAACCGTGACGGGCAGATAGACCGCGTCAAGCCCCGCCGCGTCAAACAGCGAATTGTGGATATAAGGCGACCATGTATGCGGCAGGGACTGCCCCAGCACCGCAAACCGCGCCGTTTCCGGCCCGATGCGTTCGTTCAGCATGGTGTTTTCCTCCGTTGCGGTTTACAGGCGAAGCGTTGCGCTGCACTCCGTTTCGCAGGCCGCGAGAATCCTTTGCATCAGCGGGTTTACGTCGTCGTCGGAAAGGGTGCGCTCCGCGGTTCTAAACGTCAGGGAGAAGGCGACGGACTTCTTGCCGGAAAGGAGCTGAGCGCCGCGATAGATGTCGAACATCTCCGCTTTTTCAAGCAGCGCGCCGCCCGTCTTACGGATGACGTCCAGCACACTGCCGACGGTCGTACCCTCCTCCATGACCAGCGCGATGTCGCGGGTCACGGCCGGGAACTTCGGCAGCGCGCGCACATGCCCCACCTTCGCGTGGAGCTCGCAGAGCATTTCCAAATTGACCTCGGCGATGATCGTCCGACGGGTGATTTCAAACGCCTGCATGACGTTCGGGTGCAGCTCGGCCACCGTCGCGATGCACCGGTCGCCCGCCATCAACTTGGCCGCGCGACCCGGATGATGGTACGGCTCCGCTCCCGGAACGATCTTCGCCTGAACGCCGAACTGAGAGAGCGTGTCGATCACAATGTCGCGGATCAGATAGAAATCCACGCCGTCGCCATAAGCGCCGATGCACAGGGACGGCTGCTCATGCGGCAGGTCGCCGGGCTTGCGCGCGCTGACATCGAACACCGGCGCAATTTCGTAGAGCATGGCGGTTTCGTTGTTTCGGCTCTGGTTGAGGGAGACCGTGCCCAGCATGCTCGGCACAAGGGTGCTGCGCATCACGCTGGTGTCCTCGCCCAGCGGGTTCATCAGCTTGAGCTGATTGCAGCGAGGATCATTCGCGTCCAAACCGAGCTTTTCAATCAGTTTCGGGCTGACGAACGAGAAGTTGCGGATTTCGTAAAGCCCCTTCGCGGAGAGGATACGCCCCACGCGGTCGGCGAGCTGCATGTGAACGTTGCGCGTTCCGGTGGAGGTTTCGCCCCGGAGCATGGTGGATTTGATGTGCTCATAGCCGTAAATGCGCAGCACTTCCTCGGACAAATCGGCCTCGCCCTCAATGTCTTCGCGGAAATCCGGCACGACAGCGCGCAACGTATCGCCGTCGAGCGTGGCTTTGAAGCTCAGTTGATTCAGAATACGCACCATTTCCTCGCCGGGGATTTCCATGCCGATGCGCGCGTTGATGCGCGAAACGGAAGCGACGACCGTCTGTTCGGCCTTCGGCGCGGGATAGCAGTCGTAAACGTCGTCAATCACCTCGCCCGCGTTCAGCAGATTGACAAGCTGGCAGGCGCGATCCGCCGCCTCGCGGCAGGTTGCCGCGCAGACGCCGCGCTCAAATCGGCCGGAGGCCTCGGTGCGCAGACCCAGCGCGCGGGTCGTCAGGCGGATATTCGTGCGGTCAAACGCCGCGATTTCAAACATAACCGTCGTCGTGCCCTCGGTGATTTCGGATTCCTCGCCGCCCATCACGCCCGCGATGCCGGTCGCGTTGGTCTGGTCGGCGATCATCAGCATATCGGGCGTGAGCGCGCGCTCTTTGCCGTCCAGCGTGGTGATGGTTTCGCCCGGATTGGCGCGGCGCACGATGATATGGCTGTCCTTCACCTTGGCCAGATCAAAGGCGTGCATCGGGTGGCCGGTTTCCAGCATCACGTAGTTCGTGATATCGACGATATTGTTGATGGCGCGAACGCCGGCGGCGTTCAGCGCTTTGCGCATCCACATCGGGGACGGGCCGATCTTCACGTTGCGAATCAGGCGCGCGCAGTAGCGCGGGCAAAGCTCGGTATCCTGCACGTCGATGTGCACATAGTCGTCCATCCTGCCGGGAATGGTTTCCACCTTGATCTCCGGCTTGCGGAATTGAGTGCCGAGCGTCACGGCCGCCTCACGGGCAACGCCCCAAACGCTGAGACAGTCCGGCCGATTGGCCAGAATTTCAAAATCGACGATGGTATCGTCTACGCCGAGAATCGGGCGGACGTCCGTGCCGGGCTTATAATCCTCGTGGAAAATCAGCAGCCCCTTGTCGCCTACGGACGGATAGAGATAATCCGGCACGCCGATTTCCGGGCCGGAGCAGCACATGCCGTCGGATTCAACGCCGCGGAGCTTGCCTTTTTTGATCTTAACGCCGCCGGGCAGAATCGCGCCGACCTTCGCGACCGGCACCAGATCGCCTTCGTGCACATTCGGCGCGCCGGTGACGATCTGAATCGGCGCGTCCTCGCCGACGTCCACGGAGCAGATCACCATGTGGTCGGAATTTTCGTGCTTGCGCACGGACAGAATCTTGCCCACGACGACATTCTGAACGGCGTCGTTCTGGTTATCCAGCCCCTCGACGCCGGTGCCGTGCATAATCATCGCGCTTTCAAATTCCTCCGGCGTTACGGGGATATCCGTATACTGCCGAATCCATTGCATTGGTACTTTCATTGCTTTATTCCTCCACCCTTAATCCTCGCGGAACTGCGACAGGAAGCGCACGTCGCCCTCGTAAAGCGCGCGCATGTCGGTAATGCCGTAGCGCAGCATGACAATGCGCTCAAGGCCTACGCCGAACGCAAAGCCGCGGTATTTTTTGCTGTCGATGCCGCACATATCCAGCACCTTCGGGTTGACCATGCCCGCGCCCAGCACTTCGATCCAGCCCGTGCCCTTGCAGACGCGGCAGCCCTTGCCGTGGCAGTTGACGCAGGTGAGATCGACCTCGGCGGACGGCTCGGTGAACGGGAAAAAGCTCGGGCGGAAGCGCGTGGTTACGTCGTCGCCGTAAAGCGCCTTGGCAAACGTGTCAAGCGTTCCCTTCAAATCGGCCATCGTCACATCCTCGTCGATGACAAGACCCTCCATCTGATGGAAAACCGGGGAGTGCGTAGCGTCCACCTCGTCGGCGCGGTAAACGCGCCCCGGACAAACGATGCGGATCGGCGGTTTGCGGGAGAGCATGGTGCGCGCCTGCACCGGGGACGTGTGCGTGCGAAGAACGATATTATCTTCAATGTAGAACGTGTCCTGTGCGTCGCGGGCGGGATGGTTTTTCGGCAGGTTGAGCAGCTCGAAGTTGAACAGATCCAGTTCCACTTCCGGGCCTTCCACAACGTCGAAGCCCATGCCGGTGAAGACCTTCAGGAGTTGATCCTGCACCAGAGAGACGGGATGAATGGTGCCGATCGGCGCGTGTTTGCGCGGCTCGGTTACGTCGATCGCTTCGCGTTCGAGCTTCCTTTCCTGCTCGATCCGCTTGATCTTGGCGTCCAGCGCATCCATCTGCTCGGTCAGCTTTTCACGAACGACGTTAATCATCTGGCCGGCCTTCGGGCGCTCCTCCGCGGGGAGCTGACCCATCGAGCGGAGCATCAGCGTCAAATCGCCCTTTTTGCCCAGCGTCTTCAAGCGAAGGGCATCCAGCCCGGCTTTGTCGCGAATGCTTTCAAGCTGGCTGGTGGCTTCCTCCTGAATTTTGCGCAGTTGTTCTTGCATGTCCATGTGGTCTGTATCCTCCTTCTTTTCGAAAAAGAAAAAAGCCCCGTCCGCAAAGGGACGAGGCTGGTTTTCCTCGTGGTACCACCCAAATTCACCTCGCACCGCGCGGCGCAAGGTCTCTGATTCGGTAACGGGTCGTCCGTCTCCGCCTACGTATCAGCGGAGCAGCTCCTGAGTGAATTTCCCGCAGACATCCGCATGAAATTTCAGCCGCGTTTCATGCTCTCTAAAGGATCTCTTGGAGGCGGGCATTGTCTCAATCTTCGCCTTTTCTGCGTATTATACATGATTTTCTGCGGATTGGCAAGAGAAAATTATTGCAGATACTCGTTTTGCCCGCAATAACAAAATTCCCCCGGTCTGTGGTTTTCGCCGCAAGGCCAGGTCTCTTCCTCTTCGCTCACTTCTCCGATTTCATCCAGCAGGGATTCGATCACATACCGGCCGACAACCTGCTCGATTTCGCGCTCGTCCTCCGTGATGACGTATTCGTCCGCGCCATCCGGCGTGCAGTCCTGACGGACGAGCACCAGCCCGTCGTCCGAAAAATCGTCCGTTTCGTCTTCCTGCACAGCGCCTAAAATATGATAGAGCTTTCCGCTGTATTCCACGGTAGCCAGACGGCGCATCTCGGCGCGATTTCCTTCCGCGTCGCTGATTTCCACCAGCTCAATTTCTTCGTCCGTTTCGTCGTTTAACAGATCCATCATATACATGCCTCAAATGCTTTGCCCGATATGGAGATTAGTGCTCTTCGCTCTGTTCGAGATAGGCCTCATAAATGCGTTCAATCAGCTTTTCATCGTCAAGGGATTGGAAACAGGGGTTTCCGTCTTCATCCGTCGCCTTGCGCATGATAAAGCTCTCATCCTGCTCGATGTCGCCGCAGGCCTCCTCGCTGACCAGCAGCACATATTCCTCGCCGCGGTACGGAATGGTGGCATTCAGCAGGAAGCGGATCACATTGCCGTCCTCGTCTTCCATTTCGAGCACACCGTCGTCCTCGTCGGAATCATCCGCATCCGCATCAACGGAAGCGCTCTGCATGGCCTGCGCATCCAGATAGGATTGCAGAATCATCACGGCCGCCACCATATCCACCTTTTTCTTGCGGTTTCCGCGGCTCATGTTCGCCTCGAGCAGCGCGTCCTCAGCCAGCACGGTGGTCATCCGCTCGTCGTAATACGAAACGACAAGCCCCGCCTCTTCCAGCTTTTCGGCCAACTGCGCAACTTTTTCCGCCTGAAATCCCCGCGAACCATCCATGTTGAGCGGCAGACCGCAGAGAATACGGTTGGTTTCATATTGCTGCGCGATTTGGCAGATTCGCCGAACGTCCGGCCCGTACCCCACGCGCGTGTACGTCTCGATGGGCTGCGCGGTGATGCCCAGCGCGTCGCTTACGGCAATGCCGATGCGGCGATCGCCCACATCCAGCGCAACAATTCTCTCGTTCATGCTGTTCCCCTTAAACGTTTTTAGACAGGTAAAACTGAACCAGCTCTTCCAGCAGCTCGTCGCGGTCAATTCGGCAGATCAGGGAGCGCGCGTTTTGGTATCCCGTGATATACGTCGGGTCGCCGCTGATCAAATAGCCCACGATCTGCGTAATGGGATCATATCCCTTTGCGGATAAGGCGTGATACACGCAAAGCAGAATCGTTTGTGCGTCCTGCGGATTTTCGCTGATGGTTTTGAAGTGCTGCGTTCCCATTTCAGAATCGATCATATCCAATAACCCCTTCCTTAAACTGGCACACCTCCATTATACACGATAAGCGGCGAGGTTTCAACGCTTTATGATGGTTTCATCATAATTACCGCGCTTCGGATCGACCAGAGGACGCTGCGAACCGTTACGATCAGCGGGATGGCCAGCACGACGCCCCACAGCCCCATCAGACTGCCCAGAACGAATACGCCGATGAACGCGCTCAGTGGCTTGATCGACGTGCTGGAGGCCGTAAAATAAGGCGTGACGAAATTGCCCTCAATCTGCTGAACGGCGATGACGACAATCAGCGCCAGCACGGCCTGACCGAATCCCTGCCCCAGCGCAGTCAGCAGAATGGGGACGCTGGCCAGAATGGGGCCGATATACGGGAAAACCTCGAGGATTCCCATAAAGACGGAGAGCAGCAGCGCGTCGTTGATCCCAAGGAGGAAAAGCCCGGTCAGCGTTGCCACAAACACAAACAGACTGGTTTTGAGCACGCCGGAAAGATAGCTCATCAAAGCGTTTTTACATCCGAGGCAGGCGGATAAGAACGCCTCGCGCCACGAGACGGGCAGCATGAGCAGCAGATGGCGGCCAATCTGCCGCCGCTCGCAAAGCAGATAATACGCAATCACCAGCGCAAAAACAGATTGCCCCGCTTTGGCGGCAAACGTGACGCTGCTTCTGGCGACAAGGCCGGTTCCCCATGAGACCAGCGCGGTCAGCCATTCGACCGGGGTGGCCTGCGCGTTCAGGCGGATATTGAAGGCCTCCAGAATGTCGTGGCTCCGCTGCGTCAGGGCGAAAAGCGTCGGGATGATGCGCCGAATCAGGTCTGCCGTGCTCGCGAAAAGGTACGGAATAAAGGCGGAAAGCGCCAGAACAGCCAGCAGAACAAGCCCCAATATGCAGAAGGCGGAGGCCGACGCAGGGCGAAATCCCTTTCGTTCCAGCAGGGTGCAGGCGGGCGAAAGCACGAGCGTCAGCACGGATGCGGCGGCGAAAACCCACGCGATCTGCGCCAGCGTTTCCCGCTTTTGAAACGCATAAAAAATCAGGATCAGGATGACAATCGCCTGAATCAGACGGCGAAGGAACGGACGACGCATGACGCTCTCCCCCTCTTAAAAAGCCGCAGGGTCGGCGCTTTGCCGATTGTCCTGCGGCCGCATGGCGTTATTTCATCCAGCAGTCGGCGACCTGCCGAGCCAGATGGGAACCATTTTTGCTCAGTACACGTTTCATCCGTTTGCCTTGAGGCGTCATCATCAGCCCCGCGCCGAGGGTCATCCCCATCAAACTGCCGACGGCGATGCCTTTCATGGTGGATAAGCGCATTGCTCGTTTCCCTCCTTTGCCAGGGTCAGCTCACCGCCCAAACAGGCTGGGACGATCAGTTCCTCCGCATGGTTTTCCGAGCGCTGATAATCGTAAACCCATATTCGCTTCTTCCTCGCGCTGCCCAGATAGCCGGGGATCATCTCCACCGCTTCAATCGCAAGTGTCGCTTCGTTGACGGCGTAATCCGTCACGCGGCCGCAAAGCAGCCCGGAGGTGTCCCGGATGAAGGTGCAGAGCGTCGTTTCCTGCGCGCGATTGTAACGCCGTACATCGCGCGCGATGATGAATCCCCGGCCGATGGCTTCAATGCTTTCCGGCAAAATAACACGTTTGCCCCGAATGCCGCAGGAAACGATCAGCGCGAGAACCTGTTTTTGCGCCTCGTCCAAACTGGCGTTTTGAAGCAGACCGATTTGCCGATGGCCGCATATGACCGAGAAGTTGCGCAGGATGCTCATGCGAATCAAACCATGCTCCTCCCTTTTGATGAGCCTGCTTTTAACGTGGACAAAGCGGAAAAGAATCATGCTGGGAAGATATGAAAAGACCGCCCAGCGGCGGCCTGTTGTTATCGAAGTTTTTGAAGCGTTTCCTCAAAGGCGGCGGGCAGCGGCGCGCAAAAGCGCATCCGTTCGCCGGTTGTCGGATGCGTAAACGCGAGGCTGTATGCGTGCAGCATGAGCCGCGGAATACGCACCGGGGTTTTCAGCTTCGGCGCATAGATTTGGTCGCCCAGCAGCGGATGGCCGATGGAGAGCATGTGGACGCGAATCTGATGGGTGCGCCCAGTGAGCAGATGCACATCCAGATAAGCCGCGCCGCTTAAATGCTCAAGAACGCGCCACGCTGTTCGGGACGGTTTTCCGTTTGGCACAACCGCCATTTTTTTCCGGTCAATCGGATGACGGCCGATCGGCGCGTCAATCATCCCCTCTTCCTTGGAAAAAGAACCGTGCGCAATGGCGCGGTAATGCTTTTCCATCGTTCGCGCCTTGAACTGCTCGCTGAGTGAGGCGTGAGCCGCGTCGTTTTTCGCAATCAAAATCAGGCCGGAGGTGTTCTTGTCCAGCCGATGGACGATTCCCGGCCGCATTTCTCCCCCGATGCCGGATAAATCGTGGACGTGATAGAGCAAGGCATTGACCAGCGTGCCGCTTTCGTTTCCCGCAGCAGGATGGACGACCATGCCGCTCTTTTTGTTGACAACAACGATGTCGGCGTCCTGATAGAGAATATCCAGCGGGATATTTTGCGGCACGATATCGACGGGCTGCGCCTCTGGCACGACCAGCAAAAGCCGCATACCGCCTTCCGTCTTCCGGGCTGCCTTTCGTTCGATCTCGCCGTTGACGAGCAGCGCGCCTTCTTCCATCAGCGATGCGATTCGGGAGCGGGAAAACGGCGTTTGCTCGCGCAGATAAGCGTCGAGCCGCATGCCGGACAAGGAGGGATCGACAATCAGCTCAATGTTTTCGGATTCACCCATGACGTTCCTCCGTTTTGTCGTTGAAATGGTCAAAAAGAAGCAGCAGCATGAGCGCCGCGACCGATACGGTGATGCAGATATCGGCAAAGTTAAAGATGGGAAAACGAATCAGCGACAGCCGGATGTAATCCGTTACGCCGCCGAACAGGATTCGATCAACCAGATTGCCCATTCCTCCGCCGATCAGGCCGGAAATCGCCAGACGCGCAGGCGCGGAAAGCGTCTTTTCACGCGCCTGATAGACGCACAGAAGGAGCATCAGCGCTGCGGGCAGAAGAACGACAATCCCCTGCATCGAGGAAAAGAGGCTGAACGCCACGCCGGTGTTGGTTACGCGCTCCAATTCAAAAAAGGGCGGACAGCGAAAAAACGGCTTGCCCTCCGGCATGAGGCGCACGGCATGCTTGATGGCCTGATCGACGCCGAGCAAAACGGCGCTCCCTATAAAACACGTTGCTTTATTCATAGAATCCTTGATTACAGATTGCTTTCCACAATACGAACCAGTTCCGCCAGAAATTTGCCGATGATGGGCAGATTGGCCAGCGCGATGTGCTGGAGCACATACAGGAGCAGTGCGCCCAGCACGGTAAAGCCGATGGAAAAGCCGATTCCTCTTGCCACACCGCTGGCCAACTCAGAAAAGAGCCGGCGTTTCCATGCGTAGCGAGGGGGCAGGCTTTTTTCGATCTGCGTCAGTTGCGCGGAAATACGGTTCAGCGAATCCTCAATGTCAGACAATGCCACACACCTCTCTTTTCCCTTTAGCATAACAAAAGAGCGGCGGGCTATTCCGTCTGCGCGGAAAACCGACCGATATCCCGCATCGCGGCAAAAAAAGACGTTACGGCGCTTTCATCGAGCCACCTAACGGGCGAAGAAACTGATCAAACAAAAAAGCAGGGTTTCCCCCTGCTTGGCCAAGCTTACAGCAGACGCTTGATCTGCTCCATGGAAGCGGTCTGCGCATCGGTGATTTTTTTGAGGGAATCGTAGTATTCCGAGGTCTGCTTGCGCAGCGCGGTCAACTGGCTGGTCAAATCGGCGATTTTGCTCTGCGCATCCGAACGGATGGTCGCGGCGTCCTGATTGGCCTTGTTGATGATTTCCGCCGCACGGGTATCCGCCGCGGAAACAATCTCTTCGTAAGCGCCCTTGGCCTTGCTCAGCACAAGCTCAAAGCTCTCGCTGGAATGGCGGTCATCCTGAGCCGGACGAGCGGCGGGAGCGGCGGCCACGACTGCGGGCTGGGCGGATTTGGCCGCCTGAAGGTCGGCGCGCGCCTGATTCAGCTCGGCAGTCAACTGCGCGACCTGCTCTTTGAGCTTGTTGGTTTCGGCCTCGCGGTTTTCCATCTCTTCGAGAATTTCGTCGAGAAAGCTCTCAACCTCGTTGTTATCATAGCCGTTTTTGACGACCTTAAACACCTTGTTGACAATCGTATCCAGCGTAATAGCCATGGGAGAAGCTCCTTTCAGCGGTTAAACATTATTTATTCGTATCGGAAAAAGGTGACCCCGATACGTTGCTTGCGAGTCAGACCTTCGATTTTTCTCAACTGTATTCGACCCCTGCCGCGCACGGAAAGCATCGCGCCTTCCGCAACGGCCGCATCCACCCGTTCGCAGGGAATGTGGTTGAGCTTCACCAGCCCTGCGCGGATCAGCTCGCTTGCCTCGCTTCTGGAAAGCCGATAGGCCGACGCAATAACGGCGTCAAGCCGCATGGAGCTGAGCGTATCGTGAAAACAGGCGCCCTTCGGCTCGGGAATCTGAATTTCGCCGTCGATCGGCTCAAAACGAAGCGGAACTTTCCCGGCGCTGTTCATGCTTTGCGCAATGAAATCGGCAGTCTGAGCCGCGACGAACAGATAGATATCAGAATCTACTATGATAATATCGCCAATACTGTCTCTTGTCAAGCCCAAAGCCATAAAAGAGCCAAGAAGATCGCGATGGGAAAGCGAACAAAACTTGGAAGAATAGCGCGAATGGAGCGTCACCAGCGGAAAATTCACGCGCAGAGCTTCTTCGCCCCACGGCAGAAAGCAGCCGATTTTGCGTTCGGCCTGCTCATAACCGCCCCATGAAGCGAAGACAGCGCCGCAGTCATAGGCGATCTGCCGAGCTTCCGCTTCCTGAACGGGATCCAGAAAACGTGTGTAGCGCGCGATGCCTTTTTCACAGGCAAAGCGCGCTGCAAATTCAAATGTGCGTCGGTTTTCATCCATGTCGGTTTACCGATAGCGCATGCGGCTGGCCGCATATACGTCTTCCTCGATGACCTCGACATTCTCCGGCGCAAGCAGGTAGGAAAGGTGCGCCACCTTCAGCATCCTGCCCTGAAGCGCAAACGCCGCGCCGCTGAGCAGATCGACCACGCGCCCGCAGTCCTTCGGATCAATGTTTTCCAGATTCAACAGAACGCTTTCGCCGCGAAGCAGATATTTGATGATTTCGCGGCATTCCTCAATCTGGCGAACGTTGACAATGCGCTCGCAGTGGGTGTACTGCGCTTCCTGCGCGGCACGGGGATCCATCCGGGAATCGTGAATGACGTTGCTGTGGCGGCTTTGGCGGCGAACCTGCGGCTCGTCTTCCTCCTCGTCCTCGTCATATTCCTCTGCGGCGGGCTTGCGCCTGCCCGAAGCGGCCTGCTTTTTGCCCTTGCCAAACGGATTATTCAGGGAAAACCGCGAAGGACGAGCGTCTTCTTCTTCCTCCTCGTCCTCTTCATCCTGAATTTCGCCGTCCTCAAGCTCGTCGTCGTTGCGGTCGTCATCGCTTTCGTCGGCAATAAAGCCGAGCTTTTCAGACAGCGTTTTGAAAAAACTCATGAATGTGTTTCCCCCTTGAGATTATTCTCTTGATAGGTTCGCGCGCCAAAGATGGCGGAGCCTATGCGGACATGCGTTGCGCCTTCCTGCGCGGCGATCTCGTAATCGCCGGACATGCCCATCGAAAGTTCTTCAATCCTCGTCCCGGCAACGGCTTCCGTCTGAAGCCGTTCAAACAGCTCGCGCATGCGCTTGAAATACGGCCGCAGCGCATCCTCGTCACGCAAGTCCGGCATCACGGCCATCAGGCCGCGCACGTCGAGCCCCGGCAGTTTGGCGGCGTATTGCGTAAACGAAAGCAGATCCTCCACGGCGACGCCGCCCTTCTGCGGTTCGTTTCCGATGTTGACCTGAATCAAAACCGGCATGCGAAGCCCGTGCTGTTGTGCGCGGCGGTCAATTTCCTGAGCCAGCGGCTCGCGGTCGAGCGACTGGATCATGGCGACTTTATCTATTATATATTTAACCTTGTTGATTTGCAACCGTCCGATGAGATCAATTTGAAAAGCCGCGTCCAGATACGGCAGTTTTTCCAGCGTTTCCTGCACGCGGTTTTCGCCGAGGCGCGCAATTCCGGCTGCTTTGACCTCGTTGACGCGCGGCGCGGACACCGTTTTGCTCACGGCGATGATTTCGGGCGCGCGCCCCCATTTCGCCAGTGCCGCGGCGTCAAGCCGGCGGCGGATATCCGCAACCCTTGCGCAAAGGTCCTGATCCATGGTAAGTCCCCCTTGTTAAAAGAGCAGAATCGTTTTGCCGTCCGTCAGCGGCGAACCGTCCAGCGTCGGACGAACAAAAGCCGTATCCGCATCGGGATAGGAGATGACCGTCACGCCGACAAACGTTTGTGCGCCGCCGTCGGCGACCACAACGCCGATCATGTTGTCCATGGTATACAGCGCGCTGATCGGAACGCTGTACCCCGTTACAAAATCGCCGACGGAAGCGCCGCATGTGCGGATGTTGAGCACGGGCTCGACGCTCTGCGACACGTGCATGCGAAGCAGAAGGTCGCTTCCGATTCGGGTGAAGGAAACCACCTGAGCCGGAATGACGTAATCGTCAAAGCCAGTGAGCTGCATCTGATAGGTTTCGCCGACAACGGGATTCCAATCCCGATCCTGACAGAGGAACAGGGCGTACCATTCATCCTCGATGACCGTTCGGAAAATCGGGTCGCTGCCTCTGGAAACGGTGGATTGCTCCGGCATCGCGCCCCGAATGACGGCGCGCACGTCGCTGGGGTTCAGCGTGCCGTATGTGCTGGAATTGACGCTGTTTTCATAGCCGTCCGTATAGAAGCTGACGATGCAGTCCTCCGACGCGGTGTAGGTCGTCGTCCAGCTTTCAATCTTTTTGAGCTGGTCGTTTTCGACCTTGTAAAGCTCCGAGAGGGTCTGGTCGTCGGGATATTTTTGCTTGAGATAGTTCTTGCGGACGGTCAGCGAGCTGCTGAGCTGTTTTTCCAAATTGCTCAGGCTGCCGACGCCGCGTCCCTGCACCAGCGTGCGCACCTGCTGCGCCAGGTTGGCGATTTCCTGATTTTCGCTGTCCAGCGCCGCATCCACATACGAGCCGAATACCGTGCTGACATGGTAGGATTGGATTTCCTGCCGATACGTTTGCAGACGGTTGATTTCCGTCTGGTTGTAGCCGGAAGAATAGACCTTGCAGATCACGCCGGAGCGGCTGACATGGCTGCCTTCCGCCGCGACAAAATCAATGCTCGTCTTATTTTCGGTTTCATACAGCCTTTCGTTGCGGGCGATGACAACCGTGCCCGAATAAGAATTGCCCATCGTTCGGGCAACCGCGCGCGCCGTTGTCGCGTTTGAGCCGATTACGCCGCGAAGCTGCCAAACGGCGACCAGCGCGACCATGATTACGATCAAAATCAGAATAACGGGCACGAGCGCAGAGCGTCTGCTGTTCTTCTTCTTTTTTTTCTTCTTGGTGCTCATGTTGAAATACATTCGCCCCTTTTTACGCGTCTTCGTTGGCCGGGGTGGTTTCCATCACCCAGATGGCGCTCTTCTGGCCGCTCAGTGTGAGCGGATAACGGCCAAGCACGCGAACGCCCTGCGTTTTGCGCAGCGTGCTTTCCGCATGGTGGAGCGCGGCGATGACGACGATGCGCCCTTCCGGCTCAAGCACGCGGCGCGTCTCAAACAGCGCGTTTCGCAGATCGCTTTCAAGCCGCTCGGTTTTCTCCGCCTTGACCGGCAGATACATCAGAACGGCGCTCTGGCTGGCGTCTGCCAAATCCGTATATCCGCTGGAGCCTTCGTAAGCCCGCGTTCCGCTCACCTTGTTTTCGATCAAACGAGCCGTCGCGCGGTCGGGGCAGATGCAGGTCAGCGCGCGAACGCCGGAGGCCTTGACCGCAGCGGGCAGGGCGCTGCCGGTGCAGCCGAGAATGGCGGCGTTCTTCGCGCCGCAATGCGCAAAAAACGCGGCGACCGCGCAGACGTCCGAGCGGAGCTGCCCCTCCTGCTTGGGCTGGCGCTTGCCGAGCCGCCACAGGAAATACGCGGCCTCCGGGCGGCAGAGCACCCACAGCTCGACGTCCGGGCGCTCGCGATACGTGTGCATGCCCGTATGCTCGCAGATGGCCTTCTCCAGCATATCCACATAGCGCATGTTGGCGCTGACCAGATGATCGTCCTGCGCGGTCACGATGCGGAATTTCTTGCCCTGCGTCTCTTCATAAGGGAAACGGTCGAGCCAGCCGCCCGTGGCGAGCAGACGGCGAACCGCGTCGTTGACGTTGGCCATCGGCTTCATCTGAAAGAGCACCTGAAACGTCTGATGCATATACGGCAGGGCGGGCTCGCGCACACTGCGATAGAGCGCCGCGCCATTGAGCACGCGCTCGACCGCAACGCCGCCTTCCTTGTGCAGCATGGCTTCAATCGGCTTTTCAAGGCCTTCGACAAAAGTGGAAAAATACAGCTTCTTCATCAATATTCCTCTATCATTGGGTCGGTTTTACAGGCGTTATGCGCGCATGTTGTTTCTTTGAAATTCGAGCAGCAGCTTGTAATACGCATCCCCGTAATTATACATGCTGCCCTCTGCGACCATTTGCATCAGCCGCTGGGGCGAGCACCAGCGAACGGCGCTCACCTCTTCTTTTTGCAGAGAAAAATCGTTTTCCATCCGGTTGGTTTTCACCGCATAGACATAGCAATAGGAATTGGAACGGCGCAGGCGGGTGACAAACCGCATTTCCTCTTTCGAGGCGGCATAGCCCAGCTCTTCGCGCAGTTCGCGCCGCGCGGCGGCTAAGGGCTCTTCCCCGCTCACGGCGGATCCGCCCGTTGCGGCCCATATTCCCGGCTTCCACTGAACGCTCATGGAGCGACGCTGAATCAGCAGCTCGCCCCTGTCGTTCATCGGCCAGATGTGCACGCCGATGTGATAAAACCCCGTGGGGATGGCTTCGCCGCGAACCATGGTGCGGCCGGTCTTTTCGCCGCATCCGTCGTAGAGATCCCAGATTTCAGCGGCCATTGTCTGCCTCCATCCGCGCGGACAGACGCTGCGCCAGATCAAGCACCGTTTCCTGAACGTCGCCCTCCTCCGGCTCGAATGTATAATCGGCCTCCGCCTCATACAGCGGAATCCGCTCGTCATACAGATTGCGCAGCGTCTGCCCTTTTTTCAGCGTCACGCCGCGCGTCGCCAGATTGGATAGACGGCGCTCGATTTCCTCATACGGCAGTCGGATATAGACGACGAGCCCGTTTTCATGCAGGCGGCGCATGGCCTCCTTGCCATATACGACGCTGCCGCCCGTAGCGACGACGGTTTGATCGCACTCAAGGCCGCGCACGCAGTCCTCTTCCATCTTCAAAAACGCATCGTTGCCGACCTGATCGATGATTTCCTGGAGCTTTTTCCCCTGCTGTTGCTGCAAAACGATATCCGTATCGACAAAATCCATTTGAAGGGCTTTTGCAAGCAGCACGCCGACAGTGCTTTTGCCGCAGCCCGGCATCCCAATCAAAACAATATTCGCCATCGTATCCTTCTCTCTACAAAAAATCCCTGTTTATTTTATCCCGAAAATCATGTTTTTTCAAGGGAAAAAGCGTTTTTTATAAAAAAACAGACGGTTGCGGCCTTTGCGGAAGGCTTTTTTGTGGAAAACGTCGATGGCGGGCGGCGGGCGCGCAAATTTTGCTTGACAGCCCCGCGTCATGTGGGTATAATGATTTTGACAATTCGAAAGACCGCTGGGGGCGCGCAATGCTGAGATGGCCGAACGGCCTGTCCCTTTGAACCTGTGTAGTTAATCCTACCGTAGGGAAGCGACGAGCTTGATTCAAAAATCAAAGCCGCAATCCTGTGATAGGAATGCGGCTTTTTTTGCGGCCGGAGAATTGCGAACAAGAGAAAGGGGTTTTCCTGTCATGTTTTCTAAATTTGCTAAGGTGTCCGCCGCGACTTGGGGCGTCATCGTCGCGCTGCTGCTGGTCGGCATCCTCGTCTTTGCCGTCTCGAAGGACAAAAAGCGCTGGACGGCGCGCATGCTCGCCAACGGCGCGCTCTGCATCGCGCTGGCCACCGTGCTCTCCTTCGTCGCGCTGTATAAAATGCCGCAGGGCGGCACGATCACGCTGGCGAGCATGCTGCCGATCTTCCTGTTCTCCTATGCCTACGGCGTAGGCCCGGGCATGCTGGTCGGCGCGGCGTATGGCTTCGTGCAGTTCCTTCAGGGCGGCCTGTACTTCGTCCATCCCATCGAGCTGCTGCTCGACTATCCGCTGGCGTTCGCCATGCTGGGTCTGGCCGGTCTGGCCAACAAGTTCTCCGATAAGTGGGGCATGATTCCGGGCATCATTCTCGGCACCTTTGGCCGGTTTGTCTGCGCGTTCCTGTCCGGCATGATCTTCTTCGGCATGTATGCGCCGGAGGGTCAGAATCTTGTGGTGTATTCCATCGTGTACAACGGCTTGTACCTTGTGCCGGAAGCCATCATCTGCATCGCCCTTGCGCTCATCCCGCAGATTCGCCAGTTGGCGAAGCGTCTCGCGCTCCAGGATTGATCGGTTGTAAACCTTCCTATGTTCCCCCTCGCTCGTGCGGCGAGGGGGGATTTTTGTTGGTCAGTTGTGCTTGCACCGCCTCTGTGTTATAATGAAAAACAGTTTTGAAGGAAAAAGAGGGATTGAATGATGGCGGGTCAGAATCGTTCCGGCAGCCGAAAACAGAGTGGTAAGGTTGCTTTTTGCGGCATGATGGTCGCGCTTTCCGTCGCCCTGATGCTCACGGGTGGCCTGGTTCCGATTGCGACATACTGCGCGCCGATGCTCGGCGGCATACTGCTCCTGCCGATCATGCTGGAATATGGCCGAAAAACCGCATGGACGGCGTATATCGCAACCTCGTTGATCGTGCTCACGCTCGGCGTGGACAAGGAAGCGGCGTTTTTCTATCTCTTTCTCGGATATTACCCGATTATCAAGTGGAATATCGAGAAGATTGGAAGAAAGCCTCTGCGGCTTGCGCTCAAGCTCGCCGTTTTCAACGCCGCGATTTTCCTGATGTATGCGATTCTGGGCTTTGTGCTCCACATGGATGCTGTCGTTGCGGAATTTACCGAGATGGGCGCGTGGCTTCTTTTCCTGTTCGCGATGCTGATGAACTTCTCACTGCTGCTTTACGACCGTCTGCTTGTCCCGTTGACGGCGATTTATATCAATAAGATCCGTCCCCGTCTCCGCTTTCTGATTCGCTGAATCATAAAAAATAACGCGCATGCGCCAACGTCGCTTAGTTAAGCAAGCGACAGAAGCAAGAGCTGTCAAGTTAAAACCGAACATTTCAAGAAACAAGCATCTAGGTAAGTTTCCATTAATAAGCCCTGCATTCTGGTCGAACACGCCATTCAAGCGTTTTTTCAGAATACAGGGCTTATCTTTACTCAAATATGCTTTTTTTCGCTGATTAGTTTGACAATCCCCTGCTTCTCTATTCTCAGTCTATTCCGTAAAAGCGTCTGCCGTTTTCCCGCGTAATATCGCAGAGCTGCTGCGCATCCATCTGCCGAAGCGCTGCAATCAGGCGACAGATATGCCCCACGTTCAGTGGCTCGTTGCGGCGGCCTCGAACGGGTTCCGGCGCCAGATACGGGCTGTCTGTTTCGATCATCAGGCGATCCAACGGCACGTTTTTTGCAACCTCCTGCAGGTTGACCGATTTCTTAAACGTCACCGGCCCTGCAAAAGAAATCATACAATCAAGCGACAGGTAGATCTTCGCGCTCTCCCAACTGGCCGAGCAGCAATGAACGACGCAATGCGGCAGCCTGTCCCTGTGCGCGCGCAGAATTTCGATGGTGTCGCCGTGCGCGTCGCGGATATGCAGGATGACCGGCTTTTTCAGTTCATACGCCAGATCAAGCTGGCGCTCAAACACGGTCTTTTGAATCTCTCGCGGCGAAAGATCGTAGTAATAATCCAGCCCGATCTCCCCCAGCGCCTTCACCTTTTTCTCCTGCGTCAGCCAAAGGGTTAGCTGCGGAATATCCGCCTCGGTGAAATCCTTTGCGTCGTGCGGATGTACGCCAACCGCCGCATAGATATTCTCGTTTTCATTGGCCAGCGCCACGCTCTGCGCGCTTGACGCCATATCCGCGCCCACGCACATGCAGAGCATCCCGGCTTCACGCATGCGCGCAAGCACCTGCTCGCGATCCTCATTGAAGCGTTCGTCCGTGGGATGGGCATGCGTATCAAACAGGCCGATCAATTCCTCTGTCATCATTCTTCTCCATTCAAAAGACGCGCCGACTCGCAGGAGCCGACGCGCTTTTATGATTCATCAGCCGATTTCGCAGCCGTCTTCCATATCGGAATCAACCGTCAGCAGGCTCAGCTTGCTGTCGTCCGCGTTCGCGGCGCACAGCAGCATGCCGTGGGATTCCACGCCGCGGATCTTGCGCGGCGCGAGGTTCGCCAGCAGCACAACCTTCTTGCCCACCATCTCTTCCGGCGTGTAGAACTTGGCGATGCCCGAAACGACGACGCGCTCCGTATCGCCTACCTTGAGCGTAGACATGAGCAGTTTGTCGGCCTTCGGAACCTTTTCGCACTTGAGCACCTTCGCGACGACCAGTTGAACCTTTTCAAAATCCTCAAACTGAATCAAATCGCGCTGCGTGAAGACCGTCTTCTCCTCGTCGGTCGGCGCGGGCAGCTCATTCTGCTTCGCGTCCTTCTCCGCCATTGCCTTGGCATGGTCAAGCGCCGCCTGCTTTTCCGCCTCCAGCAGCTCCAGCTCCTTGGCCACGTCAATGCGCGGGAAGAGCGCTTCGCCCTTGTGCACCTTGCTGCCCGGCACAACGCCGCCGAACGCCTTGACGGACGCCCATGTTTTCAGCGCCTCGTCGGTCACGCCAATCTGCGCAAAGATGCGCTCCGGCGTGCGCGGCATGGTCGGCGCGATGAGCACCGCCACGATGCGCGCACATTCCAGCAGCACGTAGAGCACCGTGCCCAGCCGAGGCCGATCCGCCTCGTTCTTAGCCAGCACCCACGGCGTCGTCAGATCAATATAGCGGTTGCACTCGCCGATGAGCTTCCAGATTTCGGTCAGCGCGTTGCTGAATTGCAGCGCGTTCATGCTCTTCTCGACGTTCACCCACAGCCCCTGCGCCTGCTCGATCAGCTTGTGATCCAGCTCGGTATACTCGGCGGGCGCGGGCACCACGCCGTCAAAATACTTCTCGATCATCGCCACGCTGCGGCTGACCAGGTTGCCCAAGTCGTTCGCCAAATCGGCGTTGATGCGCTTAATCAGCGCTTCGTTGGAGAACTCGCCGTCTGCGCCGAAGGGCATTTCACGCATGAGGAAATAGCGCACCGCGTCGGACGAATACCGCTCGCAGAGCTTCACCGGGTCAACGACGTTGCCCTTGGATTTACTCATCTTGCCGCCGCCCATGACCAGCCATCCGTGGCCAAACACCTGCTTGGGCAGCGGAAGACCGAGCGCATGCAGCATAATCGGCCAGATGATCGTGTGGAAACGCACGATTTCCTTGCCAACCAGATGGATATCGGCCGGCCAATACTTCTGAAACAGCGAATCGTCATCCGAACCGTAGCCCAGCGCGTTGATGTAATTGGTCAGCGCGTCCACCCAGACATAGACGGTGTGTTTCGGATCGAAGTCCACCGGAATTCCCCACTTGAGCGACGTGCGCGAAACGCACAGATCCTGCAAACCGGGGATCAGGAAGTTATTGAGCATTTCAGCCGTGCGCGTCGGCGGCTGAATGAAATCGGGATGGGTCTTGATGTAATCAATCAGCCAATCCTGATACTTCGAAAGGCGGAAGAAATAGCTCTCCTCACGGGTCTTTTCCACCGGGCGGCCGCAGTCCGGGCAGCAGCCGTCCTTGAGCTGAAGCTCCGTCCAGAAGGATTCGCACGGGGTGCAGTACCAGCCCTCGTATTCGCTCTTATAGATATCGCCCTGATCGTGCAGTTTGCGGAAAATCTGCTGCACAGACTTCACATGGCGCTCATCCGTCGTGCGGATGAAGTCGCTGTAGTCGATATCCATCAGCTTCCAGAGCTTTTTAATGCCGTCTACGATGTGATCCACGTATTCCTTCGGGGTCACGCCAGCTTCGCGCGCCTTGCGCTCGATCTTCTGGCCATGCTCATCCGTGCCGGTCAGGAAGAACACATCGTAGCCCGTCATCTTCTTGAATCGAGCCATCGTGTCCGCCGCAGTAGAACAATAGCTATGGCCGATATGCAGATTATCGCTCGGATAATAAATCGGCGTTGTGATGTAGAACGTAGGTTTTTCGCTCATCCTCATCTCTCCTTAAAAAAACGCCCCCCGCATGCGCGAGGGGCGATTGCTTATGCAATCAACCCTTGACAGGGGCCGCACCAATCGCAATCGCATGGCGGCATTACTTATTCATTATATGGAAAAAAGGCCGATTTGTCAAGCAAAAATCACATTTCGGACAGATATCGCTGCCAGACGATGCGCGCCACATTGCCGCTTGCATCCAGGTAATAGGAAAGCTCGACAAAAATCGTCGCTTTTTCATCCACCGGGTCGTAATAATGAATCACGTAGGTGCCGTCCCCATTGCTGCGATAGGTGCCGAACTGTGTGTTGGCAGAGTTGTAATTATACAGCAGCCGGTTTCCCTCTTTATCCAGCGCAGCCTGCCCCAAATCGCGGAATTTTCCGATCACTTCGTCGCTGCTCATGCCGACCTTGGTGGAACGCGGTCCGGTCATTTTGCTGCTTGTCGTGTCCAGCGCATAAAGCACCGGCGTACTGCCCGCCTTTTTGATGCAGAACCGCGCCGTTCCCCACTCGTATACCGCTTCATAGCTCTCCATATCCGGGCTGTACCATTCCTCCTCCGGCAGCATCTCGTAGCTGCTCGGCGTTCCCCATGCCTTCGTGAACGTGGTATATCCTGTCTTGTAGAGCGTCAGATTTTTGAACGTATCCTCCGATGTGAACATTCGCTTGAGGTTGCCCTCCACATCGTAGGTCACGTTCATTTCATAGCTGATCTTTCCATTTGCCGCCACCGCAATGGCGCGCAGGGTGCTTTTGCCCGTCGGGAGCTGAATGGGTTCCGCGTCGTTATACAGGGTCGATTCCGTCGTGGCCTGCCGACCGTCGATGGTATAATAAATCGCGACAATCGGCGATGCGTTCTTGTCGTCCTCATCGCCCGGCCGCAGGCTGACCTTCGGCGCTTTTTTGTATTTGCCGGATGCATAGTTGGCTTTCGGCGCAGCCGGAGTCGGAATGATGACGGTATAATCCGCTGAAACCTGATCGCTCGGCGTTCCATTCTCCGTAAAGCCGATGGCCTTGATGGTCATCTTGCCTTCGGCCACATGCAGGCTCGTCCCTTCCGTGTATATCAGGCCGGATTCGGAGGGATCGGTGCCATCCGTGGTATAATACACCGTCTCTCCCTCCGGGATGCTGATGGTCACGTCAAGCTCTTCGGTATATCGCCCTGCTGTTTTAGAAAGCACCGGCGCGGTCGGCGTGTATTCGCGCAGCATCACGTCAAATTCCTGCGTGCTGTTGGCCTTTTCCGCCGCCTGCCTCATCAGCGCAAGCGCCTCGGCGTTATAACCCTCATCCTGATAAATCTTAATCAGGTTTCGGTATGCGCTCGGATGCGCGGGCGCGATATCGTTAATCAGGGATTCATAAATCGCCTTGGCTTCATCAACGCGGTCAAGCTCCGTATAGGCTTGCGCCATCAGAATGAGCGCATCGACGTTTTCCGGCTCGCGGTCAATCGCGATTTGCAGCGTTTGAATGGCACGGGTGTAATACGCCTGATCCAGCAGCTCCTTGCCCAGCGTAACGTAGGCGTCCGTTCTGGCGATGCTCCATCCCCACTGCGCCATCAGCTGCTGGCCGCTTTCGGTTTTCAGCAGCATGTAGCCCCCTGCCGAACCGACGAAGAGCAGCAGCAGCAGAATGAGCACCATGATGCGGAGCAGCTTTTTGTGCGATCGCTGGTAGATCGGCGGATTCATGGTCTCCGGCTTTGCATCGACCTTTCGCCGCAGATTGTCCGGCGCGTGACGGACATGCCGCACCTTTGCCTGTTCATAGGCTTTCTGTTTTTCCAGCCCGATGGGCACCTTGCTCCCCGATCCCGTTTGGGTGTGCGTTTTGCCGCCCGCGGGAACCCGTTTCGGGGTGGATACCGTGCCGATATTCTGTGCTCTCGTCTGTTCTCTCTTGTGCGCGGGTTCGGCTTCGGGCGTTACCCTGCGCGCCACATGCGCGCGCGGTCTTTCCGATTCAACGTCGGCTTCCGCCTGTCTGCGCCTGTATGCGCGCTGTACGGCGTTACAGCCCGGGCACACGCGCGCCGTATCCGGCAGTTCACGACCACAATTTGGACAAATCACGAAAGCAGCTCCTCCTTTAAGGGCAAAACATGCGCGTTCAGGCCGTTACACCTGCCTGAGAGATTCATAATACGGGTCGCCGGAAAATTCGCGCTCCGGCGGACGCTCGCCGCCCAGCGCCTCGATGGCGTTAACGACCTCCACGTAATCCAGATAATTGATGTCCGGGCTTTGCGCGGCCTCCTTGAGCATCGGAATCGCGCGTTCGTCGCCCAGCTTTGCCAAATAGGAGGCAAACAGCGCGCGCCGCTCGTCTCGCGTAACAAAGCGCTCGATCATCAGCTCATAAATGCGCTCGTCGCCGGGATAATTGCTCAAAACATCTGCAAAAATATCGCGTCCGGTCTGCCCAGCGCCGGAAAGAGCGGCCAGAATCGGCTCGACAACCGATTCGCCCATGCTCATCAGCGCCTCGGCGCAGAGATCGCCCTTGTCGCTCGGTTCCTCCAGCGAAGCGATATAATCAACGTAGCGCTGCATCGGCGCTTTGCTTTCCATCTCGCGGAGCAATGAAATGGCCGTCATCTGCGTCTCTTCCGGCAAATCATCGCGGGCTACCAACGCCAGCAGGCTTTTTTCAGCCGGGTCGCCCAGCGCCGTCACCCGCTCCAGCAGAAGATCCGGCACCGGCACTCCCTGCGCGATGTAATCGCAGAGCCAGCTGACGAGCATATCGGCGTTGTCAAACTGCTCAAAATAATCCTGCGGCGCAATGCCATCCAGAAAATCGGCCGGTTTTTTGAGAAATTCCAGATAGACGTCCGGCATCATGTCTTCGATCACATCCATGTCATCCTTGTATTTCTCGCTGTTTTCCTTCATCCATTCGGCCATATAGCGCTCAAAGGCGCGATCAAAGTTGATGCATTTCATCATCTACACTCCCTTTTGTGTTGTTTTCCGCCTGCTTTCGAACCGCCCGCAGAATTCTGTTTGCTTTCGTTCGGCAGAGTCTGGGCGATACGCCGTATTTCGCTGCAATTCGGTTCAAACCGACCTTTCTGCCGGATAGCCTGTGAAACAGATACTCGAGCGCCGCCGCGTATGCAGGCTGTTCGCGCCTCTTCGGCACACCGTTTTGCTCCAGAAACGCGATGTACATCGGCAGCAGCATTTTCGGCGCCTGCGGAAAATCGGGCGCCAGCGCGTCGCAGGCCGCCTGCACAACCGTTCGCGCCGCCTCTCCGTCCATCGTCCGCCCGGACAGGGCGCCTGCCGCAAGGCAAACATAACGCCCGCCGATATCCACGTCATACGGTTGAAACCCGCGTGAAGCCGTCAGCGCCTGAAGAATCGCCCGCTTCACACCGTCGCTCACCTGCGGATCGGTCAGCGCATCCAGCAGCACGTCAAGCGCCTCCGGCGTTTCCAACGCGCTCATCAGCATCAGCGCAAGCAGCGCCGTATCGGTTCCGGCGATGGCCGAGCGCAGCGCCCACGCGCTCAATTCATACAGTTCCCGCGTTCCCTGCAGCGGCGTTTCCGCCATCGCGGAAATGATGCGCACGGCGCGGTTGACCGCCTCCTCCGGCGGCACATCCAGCCCCAGCGTCAGCCGCCCTTCCGGCGGCTGCTCGTTTCTGGCCATCGCGTAATACGCCTGACAAACCGTATCCTCCGGCAGCAGGACGCAGAGACGGCCAAAGACGCGCTTAGCCTCATCAAGCCGGCGCAGGTTCATCAGCGCACAGCCTCGGAGCATCATGCCGCGCATACAGTATGGATCGCGCCGAAGCAGCGAGCGCGTCAGCCTGAGCGTCAGGCTGTCTTCTCCGTGCTTAGCAGATTCAACGGCCACGTTCAGCCGTTCATCCACGCTTTGCGCGCGCAGCACCGCGATATGCAGCATGCGGCGCGCCTGTTCCGTCTTTCCTGTCGCATACAGCACATCGACCAACACGCAGAGCGTCTGCACCCTGGCGGGCGCAAGCGCATGCGCCTGCTCGGCGTGGGTCTGCGCCTCGTCCAGCCGCCCGAGAATCAGTTCGCAACAGGCGAGCAGCGTCAGCCTCTGCGCGTTTTCCCATAGATCAATGGCATGCAGCATCGTCCGGCGCGCCGCGTAAACCCGACCTCCCTGCAAGCGCTCTACGGCGCGGCGTTCCAACGCCCTCGCGCGTTCCCGCCGCGTCTGCGGCGTGGGCTTTTCAAGCGCCTGCCTGAGCTGCTGGCCCAGCAGCGCGACCAGATCCGGAGATACATGGCGGCGGTCGCTCTTTTCAAACTGATCGAAATAAGAAGCCGCACGCATCAGTTCCGCGCGCTGCGCCGCTGAAAGCGCCAACTGGAACAGCGCTTCCGCCCGGTATTCGCCTTTCATGCGCGCCACACGCAGATACGCCCGCGCCGCTTCTTCCTCGCAGCCCATTTCGTCATACGTCTGCGCGAGCTCTCGTTCAAGCGCTTCGCCCATGCCGTATTGCTCCCGCGTTTTTGCCAGCAGTGCCATGGCCTCGTCATATCGCCCGGCAAGGCGGTGCTTCCGCGCGCGGCTGATCCAATATTCACTTGTGCGCGCCATGGAAACCACCTTGGTCATGACACCCCTCCTGTTCACTCGTCTCCGTCGTTCTCCTTATGCGCCTGCGCCAGCAGCGCCTCAAGCTCCTCGCCGCTGAAACGGTAGTGCTTGCGGCAGAAGTGACACTCCACCTCGCAGCCGTTCTGCTTTTCGATCATGTCGCGGATTTCATTTTCGCCCATCGACAGCAGCACACGCTCGATATATTCGCGCGAACAGTCGCATTGCAGCCGCAGCGGCATTTCCTCCAGAATTTCCGGGTTCAACCCGCGGAAGCAGCCCTCGACGATCTCCTCCAGCGTCATCTCGGAAAGGAGCTGGGAAATCGAGCTGAACAACTCCGCGCGGATTTCCAGCGCGTCAAGCAGCTCCTCCGAACAATCCGGCATGGCCTGAATCAAAATACCGCCGGAGGAAATGATGTTTTCGCCCACCAGTGTGCCCAGCGCGCACAGGGACGGCGTCTGTTCGGATTCCAGATAATACATGGCGAAATCCTCGGCAATTTCGCCAGAAACCAGCGCCACACGGCCGACATACGGCTCACCGAAGCCAAACGAACGCATGACGGTCAACTGGCCGTCCTTGCCCAGCGCACCGCCGACGTTCAGCTTGCCGTTTTCCTTGAGCGGCAGTTCAACCTCCGGGTGTTCGATGGTCACCTTCACCGTGCCGTCCGGCCCTGCAATCGCGCAGATCGGACCGGCCGGGCCGCCGCCGTTGATCGTCGCCGTAATCCGGTCGCCCTCGCTCTTGAGGTTTGCGCCCATGATTGCCGTCGCGGCCAGCATGCGCCCCATCGCGGCGCTGCACGTGTTGCTCGCGTTGTGGATGTCGCGCGCCTGCTGCGCCAACTCGGTCGTATCGCAAATAAACACGCGCGCCTGGCCGCCCATCAGCGTCAGCCGCAGCATTCTGGATTTCTTCTGTTCCATACCGTTGATTCCTCCGAATTATCCGTCTATTTCAGGTTTTTTTGCCGTGATGTGGATGCGTAAATCGTCCTTTTTCGGCGCGTCCATCCGCATTTCGCCGTAGGTGCGCACATCCTCAAAGCCGGTCTCGGCGAGCCATTGCGTCAGCTCCGCTTCGCTGTGCGCGCGCTGATGGTGCTGCTCGCGGAAGCGTCGGTAGCGCCCATCCTCCTCGCGAACGAAGAACGTCACGTCCATGGCAAGCAGATGTTCCGCCTGATTGAGTTTATTCTGCCAAAGCACCGCCGTGCCGTCCCGCTCCTCTCCGAAAAAAGCGTCGCCCATGACGTCCTCCAGCTTATGCCGGGTCGAACAATCAAAGCACAGCGCGCCGCCCGGCAGCAAATTGCGATATGCCGCGCTGAAAAACGCGCGCACATCCTCCGGCGTTGTCAGGTAGTTTACGCCGTCACAGGTCGCCAGCACAGCGCCGACGCGGCGCGGAAGGGTCAGTTTCTTCATATCTTGCCGAACAAACGCGGCCTCCACGCCGTAATCGCGCGCCTTTTTTTCCGCCTGTCGCAGCATCGCGGCGGATAAATCCACGCCCGTCATCGCCATGCCGCTTTGCGCCAGACGCACGGTCAGGCTGCCCGTTCCGCAGGCACATTCGGCCGCGCGCCGTGGCAGCTCGCCCGTCGCAAGGCGAATCAACCGCAGATAGTGTCGGCTCCATTCGTCGTAATCAAAATCATCCATCAGCGTATCGTATACGCTTGCAAAATCGTCGTACATCGCTTTTTCTACTCTCTGTTTTTGTGTGCAAGCAGCCCGCCGATCCGTCCGCTTTCCTTCGCGGTCAGCCCGGCCCAGCCGACCTCCAGCACCCGTTCAAGCAGGCCTGCCTCCTGCGCCGCGCGATATTTATCTCGTTCGCGCTGAGTCGGCGGTGTAAATCCCTTCATTTCTTCACCTCCCCGGCCACATTGTGGCCGCAAAGGCGCCGTTTCATGTGGATTTACTCGTCTTCCTCGTCGTCTTCGTCAGGCAGCTCGTCGTCCTCGCTTTGCGGGCGCAAGCCCTGACCGATCTGCGCGCCTTCGATGTGCGGGTTGAGATACTTGTCAAACACGCCGTTGGCAAACGACGCATACACCAGACGGGACAGCGCGAAACCAAACAGCAGATAATACAGCGAAACGATCATCAGCACGATGCCGTTTCCTGCGTAAATCCCCATCAGCAGCGCAATAACCGGAACGGCGGTGATGAGCCGCGCCAGCAGCATTTGCGGAAGACGCGCCGCGCCCATCAGAAACGCATTTTTGATCAGATTCCCAAAGCTCAGCTCGTAGCCGACCATCATCGGATAGAGCAGCGGAAGCATGACCATGTAAATCAGCGTGGCGGAAAGCACGAGCATCAGCGGCACAAACATGACCGCGCTGCCCTTTGTCATCTCGCCGTAATACGAAACCGCCGTATACGCCACAAGCGGCACAACGGAGGTCAACGCGGAAACGCCCAGCGCCTGCTTCCAGTTGGATTTGAACGCATCCTTGAAGTCCGAAAACAGAAACGCATGCTGATCGCGCGCCCAGTTGCGCATCACATATGCCGCGCCCGCCGACGACGGGCCTGTGATGGCGATGCACGGGATGAGGCCGATCAGCCACATCATCAGATAGCCGGAAATCGCGCTCAGCAGCTCCGCCGCGCCATCCGTGTGCGAAAGCACCGTCTCGGTATCGATGCTCTGCACCGCCGCCAGATTGATATATGTCCACAGCAGGAACGGAATCCAGAAGATCAACTGCATCAGATTGACCTTAATCAAATCAAAGACGTGATCCTTGAGCACCATGAAGAACAGCGAAATGCGGTTCTTCGGCATATCCATCTCGCTGTAATCCCTTTTGCCCGCTTTGCCGTAGTATAATCTGTCAAACAAGCCCATTTTCTTTATCCTTTCTGGCGGTCAGGCCGATAAACAGCGCAAGGCCGGTAATCAGCGCGCGCTCGTCAAAATCAAACGTATCCGCATGCAGCGGACTCCGGTGTTCTTCATCCATGCAGCCGCAGAAGACGAATACGCCCGGTACGTTCAACTGGTAATAGGCAAAATCCTCCGCGATCATGCGCGGCTTTTCCGTCACAAAGCGATCACCCAGCAGCGCGCGGACGCGCTCCACCTCCGCCGGATCATTCTCCACGCACGGGTAGAACACACGCTTGAACATCTCGGTTTTTGTGCCGAAAGCCGCGTCCACGCCCGCCATGTCCTGAAGGATTTTTTCTTCCAGCTTTGCATAGACGGCGTTGGAAAACGTGCGGATGATTCCCTCCATCTTCGCTTCCTCGGCGAGAATATTGCGCTGGTGCCCTGCCTCAACGCGGCCAATGGTCAGCAGCGCAGGCTGCGCCGGATCAATGCTGCGCGCGACGGTCGTTTGCAGCAGCGTCAGCAGATGCGCCATCGCCATCACCGCGTCGCGCCCGAGATGCGGCATTGCGCCATGCGACGCGAGCCCATGAATGACAATATCCATTTCGCACGTCTGCGCCATCATCGGTCCCGCACAGGCGGAAATCCTGCCGATCGGCACGTCCGGCATCATATGCATGCCATAGACGACCTCAACGTGCGGGTTTTCCAGCGCGCCTTCCTCGATCATGTTCTTCGCGCCGCCGATGGTTTCCTCCGCAGGCTGAAAAAGAAGCACCACGTCGTCGCGCAGGCTCGCCCTGTGCTCGCTGAGCCACTGGGCAAACGTCAGCAGATTGGCCATGTGTCCGTCGTGGCCGCAGGCATGCATCTTTCCCGAATGGCGCGAGGCAAACGCGCACCCTGTTTTTTCGGAAATCGGAAGCGCGTCGATGTCCGACCGGAAAGCGATCACGCGCCCCGTTCCGTCCCCGCGAAACACGGCGCGGATCCCCGTCTCTGCATACGTCTTCAAGTCGTCCGGCGCAAGCGCACGAAGCTGTTCCATCAGATACGCATGCGTTTCATGCTCCTCGTAACCCACTTCTGGAATTTGGTGCAGCGCGCGCCGATGCGCGCGCAGTTGATTTTCGTATCGGCTCGCCTCTTTTTCAAGGGCGCTAAAATCCATGCTCAACTCCTCGCTTTCCGTTCTCTTCACTTTAACATCCACTTTCTCAAGTTTATATTTTAGCATAATTGCGGCAAAATGAAAAGCAGCGGCGCACATTTCCTCCGCATGCAGCGTATTTTTTATCAGGGCGGTCAGCCGATGCGCCCAAATTCTGCCATGGTAGGGTTGACAAAGCGCCGCTTATGGTGCTATGATGAGCAAGTCATTCCTTTTTTCTCGTTTTTACGGGATATATTGCTGATTTTTGAAAGGATGGATTCGTCATGGAGCGTAAATGGCGTGTTGCCGTTGTCGGCGCCACCGGCATGGTGGGGCAACGTTTTGTTTCTCTTCTGGCCGATCACCCGTGGTTTGAAATCGCCGTCGTCGCCGCTTCCGCGCGCAGCGCCGGGAAAACGTATGAAGAAGCCGTTTCCGACCGCTGGGCGTTTGATTGGCCGATTCCGCAAAACGTCCGTCCGCTCGTCGTGCGCGACGCCTCCGATGTGGCGGCCGTCACCGGCGAGGTCGATTTCGTCTTCTGCGCCGTGGATATGAAGAAGGACGAAATCCGCGCGCTGGAGGACGCCTATGCCAAGAGCGAAACGCCCGTCGTTTCCAACAATTCCGCTCACCGCGGCACGCCGGATGTGCCGATGATCGTGCCGGAACTGAACCCGCAGCACGCAGATGTGATCGAATACCAGCGCAGGCGGCTGGGTACAAAGGTCGGTTTCGTCACCGTCAAGCCCAACTGCTCCATCCAGAGCTATGTGCCCGCGCTGACGGCGCTGTATGATCTCAAGCCCACGCGCGTGGTTGTTTCCACCTATCAGGCGATTTCCGGCGCCGGAAAGACCTTCAAGCGCTGGCCGGAGATGGTGGATAACGTCATCCCCTACATCGGCGGCGAGGAAGAAAAAAGCGAGCAGGAGCCGCTTAAAATCTGGGGTCATTTGGAAAACGGCGTGATCGTGCCCGCGAAAGCGCCGGTTATCAGCGCGCACTGCGTCCGCGTCGCCGTGGCGGACGGCCATCTGGCAACCTGCTGGGCGAGCTTTGAAAAGCCCGCGACGAAGGAAGAAATCATCGAGCGCTGGCGCACCTTCGAAGGCTTGCCGCAGAAAATGAATCTGCCGAGCGCCCCGCATCCGTTCCTTCAGTATTTTGAAGAGGACAATCGGCCGCAGACCCGTCTTGACCGTGATTTTGAGCGCGGCATGGGCATTTCGCTCGGTCGTCTGCGCGGGGATTCGCTGTTCGACTGGCGTTTCGTCGGCCTTTCTCACAACACGCTGCGCGGCGCGGCCGGCGGCGCTGTGCTGATTGCCGAGCTGCTCTGTGCGCAGGGCTACATTCCGAAGAAATAAGGGCTTTGGCGGTCGTTCTTCACCGCAAACGCGCGTTGGGCGCGTCGCCCGCTTTACAAAACAATACGCATGGTTTTTGCCGCTTTGGAAGACACTGAGGATGCAGTTGTTTGCCAAAGCGGCTTTTCTCTGTCTTTGAAACGTCGGGAGGTATGCCTGATGAATTTTCCTCTGTTTACCGGCTGCGCCACCGCGCTGATTACGCCGTTTTTGCCGGATGGCAGGTTGGATGAGCCCGCGCTTCGCCGCCTGCTCGCAATGCAGACGGCGGCGAAGATGGACGCGCTCGTTCTGCTGGGCACAACGGGCGAGCCCTGCACGCTTTCGATGGATGAGCGCGAGCGCATCATTGAAATCGGCCTTGAATGTACGGGCGGCTCGATTCCTGTCATCGTCGGCACCGGCTCCAACGACACGCGCCGCGCCATCGAATATGCCCGTCAGGCGCAAAGGCTTGGCGCTGCCGGTCAGCTCAGCGTCACGCCATATTACAACAAAACCACGCAATCCGGCCTGATTCGGCACTATCACGCGATTCTCGACGCCTGCCCCCTGCCGATGATCCTCTACAACGTGCCGGGGCGCACCGGCATGGGGCTCAGCGCCGATACCGCCGCCGCCCTGAGCCGCCATTCCTCCGTCGTCGGGCTCAAGGAAGCCAGCGGAAACTCGGCATTGACCGGCGAAATTCTGGAAAAAACGCGCGGCGAACTGCCGATCTACTGCGGCAACGACGATCAGATTCTCCCGATGATGGCGCAGGGAAGCTGCGGCGCAATCAGCGTCGTTTCCAACATTCTGCCCGATAAAACACGCGCGCTGACCCGCGCCTGTCTTGAGCGGCGCATGGATGACGCGCAGGCGCTCCAGCTTGAGCTGATGCCGATGATTCGCGCGTTGTTCCTACAGGTCAGCCCGATTCCCGTCAAGGCGGCGCTCGCCATGATGGGGCTGATTCACGACGAGCTGCGTCTGCCGCTCACGCAGATGGATGAACCGTATCGCAGCCGGTTAAAGCAGGCGCTGCTCGACGCCCGTTTGCTTTCATAGGCAATGCAAAAGCCGGACGATTCTGTGTCGTCCGGCTCTAATTTTATAGGGAGATTACATGCCGCCGCGGGTGTAGTTCGGCGCTTCCTTGGTGATGTTGATGTCGTGCGGATGGCTCTCCACCAGACCCGCGTTGGTGATGCGGATAAAGTCCGCGTCATGGCGCAGGGATTCGATATCCGGCGTTCCGCAGTAGCCCATGCCGGAGCGTAGGCCGCCCAGAAGCTGGAAGATGGTGTCGCTCAGCGCGCCCTTGTAGGCCACGCGGCCTTCGACGCCTTCGGGCACGAGCTTCTTCGCATCCTCCTGGAAGTAGCGATCCTTGCTGCCCTTCTCCATCGCCGCGAGGGAGCCCATGCCGCGATAGACCTTGAACTGACGACCCTGATAGATTTCCAGCGCGCCCGGCGCTTCCTCAGTGCCTGCCAGCAGGCTGCCCAGCATGACGGCAGAGCCGCCCGCCGCAATCGCCTTCACCACGTCACCGGAATACTTGATGCCGCCGTCAGCAATGATGCGCTTGCCCATCTTCTCGGCCTCCTCAGCGCAATCGCTGATCGCCGTCACCTGCGGCACGCCGATGCCCGCAACCACGCGGGTGGTGCAGATGGAACCCGGGCCGATGCCGACCTTCACGCAATCCGCACCCGCCTCAAACAGCGCGCGCGTCGCGGCGGCCGTCGCCACGTTGCCCGCAACAAGCTGAACGCTCGGGAACGTCGCGCGGATCTTCTCGATCTGGCGGAGCACGCCGGCGCTGTGGCCGTGCGCCGTATCAATGCAGATGATATCCACGCCCGCCGCGATCAGCGCCGGGATGCGCTCAAACACATCGTGGCTCACGCCGACCGCCGCGCCGCAGAGCAGACGGCCGGAAGCGTCCTTCGCGGAATTCGGATACTTCTGCGCCTTCTGAATATCCTTGATGGTGATCAGGCCACGTAGATGACCCTCTTCATCCACCAGCGGGAGCTTCTCGATGCGATGCTTGGCCAGAATCTGGCGCGCCTGCTCGTGGGTCGTGCCCACCGGCGCGGTGATCAGATTCTCGCTCGTCATAACCTCGTAGATCGGGCGGGAATAGTTGGTTTCAAAGCGGAGATCGCGGTTGGTCAGAATACCGACCAGCTTGCCCGCCTCATCGGTAATCGGTACGCCGGAGATGCGGTAGCGCGCCATCAGCTCTTCCGCGTCGGAAACAAGGTTGTTCGGGCCGAGGTGGAACGGATCGGAAATAACGCCGTTCTCCGAGCGCTTCACTCGGTCAACCTCCTGCGCCTGCTGCTCGATGGACATATTCTTGTGGATGATGCCCAGACCGCCCTCGCGCGCCATGGCGATGGCCGTCTTAGACTCCGTCACCGTATCCATGGCCGCAGACAGGAACGGGATATTCAGCTTGATCTTATCGGTCAAATACGTTTCCAGCTTTACTTCCTTGGGCAGCACCTCGCTGCGGCGCGGAACCAGCAGAACATCATCAAAAGTCAGTCCCTCACGAATCACTTTCGGCAGCATGCTTTTCTTCCTCCTGTTGTCTTCCTGAACTGTGCGGGCTTTTTGAAGCGAAATGTTCGGAAAAGCCACTCAAAAATGGGATTTGAACTATTATAAACGGCTCGCGTCCTCTTGTCAAGGCCGCGAGCCGCCATAAGTCATCGAACTATTTTGTTGAATTTGCTTTGATTCCGAGTTTTTTCATCAAATCGACGGCGTACCAAATCAGCGCAACCATCGACAGCGCGACGGAAATCCACAGCAGCGTATCGGCGATCTGCGTCAGCGCCAGAAAACGCGCGATGATGGACAGCACGAAAACCACCGTCGTCACCTTGCCGATGGGCAGCGCGTAGACAACGATGCCGCGCTTGAGCGCCACGCCGCCGCCGATCACCATCGTCACTTCCTTGACGAGGATGATGGCCAGCACCCAGAGCGGAATCTGTCCGTCGGAAACAAACAGACCAAGCAGCGTCACCAGAGACAGCTTATCTGCCAGCGGATCAAGCAGCTTGCCCAGCGCGGTGATCTGGTTGAACTTGCGGGCGATAATGCCGTCCAGCGCGTCGGTCAGCATCGCGGCCAGATAAGCGATCAGCGCGCCGGTCGCGTCCCCGATTATGAACCGCCAGACGACGACGGGCAGAAGCAAAATCCGCACCACCGTCAGGGCGTTCGGAATGTTGATGATTTGATCCTGTTTAATATGCTCCACGGCATGTCCCTTCTTCCTGCTGTCTCAGTATACCATAAAAACGGTGCCGTGTGCCGTTGCCCAGGCAACTTTTTTAACGTATGGAAAATTGCGCAAAACCGCCTGTGTGAGCAGAGCCTTGATGCTTTGCGGACTTCGGCGGGGATAAAAGCCGGTCTTTGCTTACGCCTGCATGAGCGCTTCGCGCTGCTGCGCGGCGATTTCGCTTTCGATATAATCGTCGTAGCTCTCGCGGCGATCGACAAGGCCGCCCGGCAGGATCTCCATGATGCGGTTGGCGACGGTCTGAATACATTCGTGATCCTGCGTTGCAAAGAGCATCGAACCGGTAAATTCGATCATGCCCTTGTTCAGCGCCGTGATGGATTCCAGATCGAGGTGGTTCGTCGGCTCGTCAAGAATCAGCACGTTCGCGCCGGAGAGCATCGTGCGCGCCAGCATGCAGCGCACCTTCTCGCCGCCGGAGAGCACGCGCGCGGGCTTGAGCGCCTCCTCGCCGGAAAAGAGCATGCGGCCCAGCCAGCCGCGGATATCGCTTTCATACTGACTCTGGGAGAACTGGCGCAGCCAGTCAATCAGGTTATATTCGCAGTTGTCAAAGTATTTGCCGTTGTCCTTGGGGAAATAGCTCTGGCTGGTGGTCACGCCCCACTTGAAACTGCCCTCGTCCGGCTCCATCTCACCCATGAGAATCTGGAACAGCGTGGTGCGCGCCAGCTCGTCCGTGCCGACGAAGGCCACCTTGTCGCCGGGGGTCAGCACGAAGGAGATGTTGTTGAGCACCTTGCGGCCGTTGACGGTCTTGGAGAGGTTGGTCACGGTCAGCAGATCGTTGCCGATATCGCGATCCGGCTTCCACGCGATATACGGATAGCGGCGGGAGGAAGGCGTATAGTAGTTTTCCATTTGCAGGTTATCCAGCAGCTTCTTGCGGCTCGTCGCCTGCTTGTGCTTGCTGGCGTTGGCAGAGAAACGCTGAATAAACGTCTGCAATTCCTTGATCTTCTGCTCGTTCTTCTTGTCGATGTCCTTCTGCTGGCGCGCCACCATCTGGGTGTATTCATACCAGAAGTCGTAGTTGCCGACATACATCTGGATCTTGCCGAAGTCGATGTCACAGATATGCGTGCAGACCTTGTTGAGGAAGTGACGGTCGTGGCTGACGACGATGACCGTATTCGGGAAATCCAGCAGGAAGTTTTCCAGCCAGCGGACGGATTGGATATCCAGATAGTTCGTCGGTTCGTCCAGCAGCAGGATGTCCGGGTTTCCGAACAGCGCCTGCGCCAGCAGTACCTTGACCTTCTGACTGCCGTCCAGCTCGCTCATCAGCTTATGCTCAAGGTCGAGGCTGATGCCTAGACCCGTGAGAATCGTTTCCGCGTTGCTCTCGGCGCTCCAGCCGTCCAGCTCGGCGAACTCGCCCTCCAGCTCGCTGGCGCGCTCGCCGTCCGCGTCGGTGAAATCCTCTTTGGCGTAAAGCTCGTCCTTTTCCTTCATAATCTCATAGAGGCGCTTGTGCCCCATGATGACCGTTTGCAGCACTTCATAGCTGTCAAACTCAAAGTGGTTCTGGCGCAGGACGGCCATGCGCTCGCCGGGGGTGATGACCACTTCGCCCGTGGTCGGCTCCAGCTCGCCAGAGAGCACCTTCAGGAAAGTCGATTTGCCCGTTCCGTTTGCTCCGATGATGCCGTAGCAGTTACCGGCGGTGAATTTAATGTTGACGTTCTTAAAGAGCGGCTTTCCGCTGTAAGAAAGGGAAATATTTTGGGTTGCGATCATGTGACCAGGTTCTCCTTTTTTCTGCTCCACATTCCAAAGTTTACATACATCCTTTATTATCGCATAAAATCAGCTTTTCTTCAAGCCCTTATTCCGCCAAATTCCGGGTCTCGCGAATCACGCGGCACACCAGCTCCACCCGCTGAAACGGCGTCATCATGTAATAGCCGTCAACAAAGGGCGAAATCCGGCTTGCCGCCTCTCTGCACAGCCGAACGGCCATGTCCTCGCCCTGCGCGCGATCGAGCCCCGCATAGGCGCGCACAACGGCCTCATCCACCGTGATGCCGTGCACCTCGCTCTGCAAAAACCGGGCGTTTTTCTCGCTGACCACCGGAAACAGGCCGCCAATGAGCTTTGCGCCGCGCAATTCATCCCTCGCCCGCTCCAAATGGAGCGCCGCCTGCTCGCTGAGCACCGGCTGCGTCAGAAAAGCCGACACGCCGCAATCCATCTTTTCCTTTGCCCGCTCCAATTCCAAATCAAAGCGCACCGCGTTGATGTTCAGGCCGCCGCAGACGAAAAACGGTTCCGCCTCGCCGCTCTCGCCCAGCCCGCGAATGAATTTCGCCAACACGCGGGAATTGAATTGATATACGCTCTTGACGCTGCCCCGGTCGCCGGTCGGAATCGGGTCGCCCGTCACGACCAGCACGTTGTGCACATTCTCCATCGAAAGCCCCAGCAGCAGCGCCTTGGTTGCGTTCACGTTGCGGTCGCGGCAGGTCATATGCGGCAGCGCCTCAATGCCAAGCTCGCGCGACAATTTGCAGGCCAGCAGGCTGGAATCCATTCTCGCTCGGCCAATCGGGCAATCCGCAATCGTGATCGCGTCCGCGCCCGCCTGCTCAAGCTGACGCGCACCCTCCATAAAGCCGCCGATATCCGCGCTCCGCGGCGGATCGAGCTCGACCAGCGTGATGCGCCGCCCCTGCTCAAGCCGACGCAGAATCCGGCTTCGACATTCTTTTTCCGGCGGCTGTGCCGCTTTTTCATCGCCCATCCGCACGCACGGCGGCATCGGCGTCCCCAGCAGGCGGGCAATTTGCCGGATATGCTCGGGCGTTGTGCCGCAACAGCCGCCGACAATCCGCGCCCCCGCCTTCACACATTCCATGACCTGCTGGGCGTAATACGCCGGCGCGCTGTCGTAATAGGTGCGTCCTTCTTCCACATGGGGATAGCCCGCGTTGGGCATGGCGCTCATCAGTTTATCCCCGACGTCCAGCGTAGAAAGAAGCTGCCGAATGTGATACGCCCCGCAGATGCAGTTCAGGCCGATGGCGTCCACCGCGCCGCAGGCGGACATTTGCAGCGCAAGCGCGCTCGCCTGTTCGCCCGCCCGCGTGAATCCATCCGCATCCGCCGCGAAGGAAACCATGATCCACGCATCCGGGCAGGACGCTTTGATGTGCGCCGCAGCCTCCGCGAGTCCTTCGCCGCTTTGCATGGTTTCAAACAGAAAGCACGTCGCACCCACATTCAAAAACTGTTCGGCCATCGCGATATAGCACGTGGCGGCGCCGTCCGCGTCCGTCGGCGCGGGACCGATATCCGCAAACACAGCCGCGTCATACGCATCGCCCGCCCGACGAGCCAAATCGTATGCCGCCCGAATCAGCGCTTTCTGATCGTCCTCATTTTCACACACCAGCGAAACGTGCGCCGCAAACGTGTTCGTCTTGATCGCCCTGCATCCCGCCGCCAGATAGGCGCGATGCAGCGCCAGAACGCGCTGCGGCTGGGTCAGGCACAGGCGTTCTACGGCTTCGCCCTCTCCGCTCTGCGCGCAGAGCGCCGTGCCCGTCGCGCCGTCAAAAAGCAAAACGCCCTGCGCCAGCAGCTCGCGCACACGCACCGAATCTCTGTATTCCATATTCGCTCTCCATCTGCGTCAGCCGAGAATCGATTTGGCAATGTCGGCAGATTGCTTGGCGTCCTTCGCGTAGTAGTCCGCGCCGATTTTTTTTGCATAGTCCGGCGTGAGCACCGCGCCGCCGACAATCACCGGCACATGCAGCCCGTTTTCATGCAGACGCGCAATCGTCTTTTCCATGCTGGGCACAGTCGTCGTCATCAGCGCGGAAAGGCCGACGATCTTCGCGCCGTATTGCCGAACCGCCTCGACCACGCGCTCCGCCGGTACGTCTCGCCCCAGATCGACGACGCGAAAACCGTAGTTTTCCAGCACGGTTCTGACGATGTTTTTTCCGATATCGTGAATGTCGCCTTCCACCGTGGCCAGCACAATCGGGCCTTTTCCTTCGCCCGCCGCGCCGCTTTGCCCGATGACCCGGCGCACCTCGTCAAACGCCGCGCCGGAGGCGGCCGCCGCGTTCATAAGCTGCGGCAGAAAGATGATCTGCTTTTCGTATTGTTCGCCCACCGCGTCGAGCGCCGGAATCAGCTCCTTTTCCACCACGTCGAGCGGGGGCATGGTTTCCAGCAGTTCTCGCGCCGCCGCGGCGGCTTCGTCGCAAAGCCCCTTGGCGATTGCATCCGCAATGGAGAGCTTTACGCCGGGTTTTTTCTCCGTCTGCGGCTTGGGCTGCACCGCGTGGCGCTCGATATAGGCCGCGCAGTGCGCGTCTTCGCCGCTGAGCACCCGGCAGGCGTCTACCGCGTCCATCATTTCCTTCTGATTGGGGTTGATGATGGGCAGCGTCAGGCCGCTTTGAATGGCCTGCGTCAAAAATGCCTGCGTAACCAGCGCCCTCTGCGGCAGACCGAAAGAAATATTGGATACGCCGAGCACCGTTTCAAGCCCCAATTCACTGCGAACCTGCGCAACGGCTTCAAGCGTCTGCTTCACCTGATCCTGCTGCGCGGAAACCGTCAGCGTCAGGCAGTCAATCGCCACATTTTCCCGCGCAATGCCCGCTTCGAGCGCCGCGTTCAGAATCGTGCGCGCAAAACCCATGCGCGCCTCGCAGGTCGTCGGCAGTCCGTTTTCGCCCAGCGCGAGTCCGACGACCGCCGCGCCGTATTTTTTTGCAATCGGGAGCACCGCTTCCAGCGACGTGCGGGATGCGTTTACGCTGTTGACCATGCACTTTCCCGGCGCGGCGCGCAGACCCGCTTCAATCGCCTTCGGGCTAGAGGAATCAATTTGTAACGGAAGGCTCACCGCGCCGCTGATTGCCGTCACCACGCGGCGCATGGTTTCCGGCTCGTCGATATCGGGCAGCCCCACGTTGACGTCCAGAATCTGCGCGCCGGCTTCGGCCTGCTCAACCGCCTGCGCGATGATGTAATTCATGTCGCCCTCGCGGAGCGCCTGCTGAAAGCGCTTTTTTCCCGTTGGATTGATTCGCTCGCCGATCACGCGAACGCCCTGCCCGAACGGACAGATTTCGCCCGCCGAACAGATTCCCCGCACGGTCTTTTCGTCCCATCGCGCCGCTTTTCCTTCCAGCGCCCGGCCGAGCGCCTCGATGAACGCGGGGGTCGTGCCACAGCAGCCGCCGATATACGCCGCGCCGACGTCCGTAAGCGCCGCGCAATCCCGCGCAAACTCATCCGGCGCGGTATGATACGCGCCCGTTTCCGGGTCGGGCAGACCGGCGTTCGGTTTGAGAATCAGAGGCAGATTGGTGCATGTACGCATGGCTTGAAGAATCGGTGCGATCTCCTTCGGCCCAAGGGAGCAATTCACGCCCAGCGCATCCACGCCCAGCGCGTCCAGCGCCATCGCCGCCGCATCCGCACGGCAGCCGAGGAACGTCCGGCCGGAGGCCTCGAACGTCATCGAGGCAAATACCGGCAAATCGGAGCACTCTTTGGCCGCCAGGACGCCCGCGCGGAGCTCGTTCAAATCGGAAAACGTTTCAAAAAAAACGCCCTCTGCGCCCGCCGCCGCGCCCGCGCGAATCATTTGCACATACAGCGCGTAGGCCTCGTCAAACTTGAGCGTCCCCAGCGGCTCAAGCAGTTCGCCGATGGGGCCGACGTCGAGCAAAACCTTCGCATCCGTTCCCGCACAAGCGCGCTTTGCCACGGCGACAGACGCGCGAATGACGTCTTCCACCTCAAAGCCCGTTCCGGCCAGCTTATGTGCGTTCGCGCAGAACGTGTTCGCCAGCAGCAGCCGCGTTCCCGCCTGCACATACTGCCGCTGTATGCCCTCCACAACGTCCGCCGCCGTGATGGAAAGCGTCTCCGGGCGATCGCCGAGCTTCAGCCCCGCTTTCTGGAGCATCGTTCCCATCGCGCCGTCGAGCAGCGTAATCGCTTTCGTATATGCCATCGTCATTCCTCCGTTATGTCTTCGCGTCTTGCAAATGCGCAGATTTGGCGCGCCGAACATCCCTCGCAGCCCTTCGGTCTTCGCGAAACCTGCGTTCGGCTGATCCCCAGCACGGCCGTCACCGATTTTCGCGGCATCAAAATCCCGCTTTGGCTGACCGTCAGCCCGATGGAGCGTCCGGCGTTCAGCACCTCGCAGATTTGCCCGGATTGCGCAAGCGGCATGTCGCCGTAGCCGGGGCTGAACCGATCCGTCAAATACAGCGACTGCGCCGCCAGCTTTTCCCTCAGCGTCTCCTCCATTCGGTCGCAGACCGCCTCAATCGCCGCGCTGAGCACCGCGTCCAGAATCAGCGCGTCCGCGGCGCTCTTTGTCTGCGCCCGCAGAAGCACGCGCTCGCTGTCCGCGCCCAGCGTCGCCGCCAGCAAAACCGTTTCATGGCAGACAGACAGCATTTCGTGCACATCCTTCCCCTGCGGAAAAAAGCGCGTTCCCTCGAGCGTTCCGTCCGGCAGGCGGACAAAGCGCCGCATGACTGCCCGCGGCTTCACCTGTTCAAGCGCCTCGTCTCTCATTCGCTTGATCTGCTCCATCAGCGGCGGCTCGACCGGCGTTCCGCGCCAGCCCAGAAAATGCAGGATTTCCCGCATAGGAATTTGCGACAGCGTCACTTGCACGGCGTTCACGCCTCCTTCGCAGGTTTAGAGAAAAGATATCTGCTCCTCGGCGCATAATTGCTCGCCGATCGTCCGTTTTCCGCTCAAATCAATCCTTCGCGCGCCGTATTCAAACAGCGCGCGGTTCCCCTCGAAATCCGCGCCGTCTCCGTCCGGCACGTAGACCGACGAGAAGTTGCCGCACAGCCCCGCCGTCGCCCCTCGCCAGCTCCCGCCAACGCCGTTTCTGGCCGCAACGACAATCGCATTTTTCCCCAACGCATAAATGGTATGGTTGCGCGCCAGCGCCCTCGCGGCGGAAAACGGCGCATCCGGCAGCGTCTCGCAGAGCAGCAGCAGCCTGCCCGTTTGCAGCGCCGCCGCCTCTTTTTCCCGCGCGCAGGCCTGCTCCGCAGAAACCGCCGGAACGAGAATCAACGAACCATCGGCGTCCAGCAGCGCATCCTGCGCCGCGCGATCCACGCCGCGCGCACCGCCGCAGACCATCGTTATCCCCTCTTCGGCCAGCATGGCGCCAAGCCGCGCCGCCATGCCGCTTGTCGCGGGCGCAATCTCCCTGCTGCCCGCCACTGCGACGGTTCGCCGCTCCAGCAGCGACACATTTCCCTTCATAAAGAGGAAGAGCGGTTCCCGACCGCCGAGCGCGCGCAGCGCCTTCGGCCATTCCCTGCTTTCCGGCAGAACCAGCCGATATCCCTGCTTTTCATAGGCTTCCAAACACAAAAGCGCGTCGCTCGTCCGGGTGAGAAGCATTTCCGCGCGTTCAAACGTCGCTTGCGGCAGCATGTCCGTTCGGCGCAGGACAAGGCCGGAGAGCGCGCCACATTCCATCATTCGCCGCACGGCCATGCGGGAAAACAGCGGCGGCATGGATTCGTCCCATGCGATGGGCGTAAGCAGGCACAACCGGGCGCACGCCGTTTCCATCAGCCGATTTGTCATCCTCCTCACGCTCCTCATCCCGCAGAATGAGCCTATTATACCGCATCTGCACGTCTGTGCGCAATATGTCATGTTGTCCGTTTGAAAACAGGCCGATGTTCGAAAACAGAAAAACAGACCGAAAGTCTGTTTGAACTCCCGGTCTGTTTCGGTTCAGCTTTTCATCTTGGGCTTAAACAGGACAGCGGCCAGGTAGCCGAAAAAGACCGCCGCCGCAATGCCGCCCGCCGCGGCCGTCACGCCTCCGGTGAACGCGCCGAGAATCCCCGTTTCCTTCACGCCCTCGATTGCGCCGCGCGCCAGCGCATACCCAAAGCCCAGCAATGGAACGGTCGCGCCCGCGCCCGCAAAATCAACAATCGGTTTATACAGCCCCAGCGCGCCGAGAATAACGCCCGCCGTCACATAGCCGACCAGAATCCGCGCGCTAGTCAGCTGCGTCTTCATAATCAGCACCTGACCGATGGCACAGAGCAGGCCGCCCACGAAGAACGACTTCACCAGCATCCACAAAATCTCTATCACGCGCCCTCCTCCTTTCGATGCTCCATCGCGACGGCATGCGCGATGCCGGGCACGCTCTCGCCCTGCATGCTGCTTGTCGGGCTGAGCAGCGCGCCCGTCGCCATAAACAAAACGCGCTTCAATCGGCCTGCCGCGAGCTCGGGCAGCAGATGTGCGCACAACATGCTCGCCGCACAGCCACACCCGCTCCCGCCCGAATGAACATCCTGCCTTTCGGAAAAGATTTCGCATCCGCAGTCAAACAGCTTGCCCTCGTCCACGTCGATTTTCTTTTCGCGCAGCAGCTCAATAAGCAGCTCTCGCCCCAAGTGCCCCAAATCGCCCGTCACCACCAAATCGTAATCCGCAAAGCCGCGCCCCAGATCCCTGAAATGCGCCGCAAGTGTATCGAAAGCCGCTGGCGTCATGGCCGCGCCCATGTTATTCGCATCCGTAATGCCCAGATCCACCACGCGACCGCATGTCGTATGCGTCAAGACCACCGGCGCGTGCTTCGAACCGGAAATCATCACCGCGCCCGCTCCGGTCACCGTCCACTGCGCCGTCGGCGTGCGCTGATTGCCCAATTCCAGCGGCGCGCGATACTGACGCTCCGCCGTGCAGAAGTGGCTGCATGTCGCGCAGATCAGCCGATCCGCAAAGCCTCCGTCCACCAGCATTCCGCCGACGGACAGGGATTCAGACATGGTGGAACACGCCCCATACAGACCGTAAAACGGGATTCCGAGGTTGCGCGCCGCAAACCCGGCGGAAATGATCTGGTTAAGCAGATCGCCCGCGAGCAGCATTTGAATTTCGTTCAGCCGCGTTCCCGCTTTTTTCGCGCAAAGCGCAACCGCCTGTTCGAGCATCGCGCGTTCGGCGCTTTCAAAGGATTGCTCCCCGTTCAGCTCATCCGGTATAATCCAATCGAATTTCGCGCCATATGGGCCTTCCTTTTCCTTTTGCCCCGCAATCCCCGCCCAGCCGATCAAGCCGGGACACGACGGCAGCGCCGTCGTCTGCGCGCCGATTCGTTTGCTCATCCGCCCACCTCCGCAGACCCGGAGGCGGCGCAACGCGATTTTGAGTTTCTCTTCATGCGAACGCCTCCGCTTGATTTGCCCTTATTTTGAGCAAAAGCCCTCGCCGTTATTCTGTCTTTGCGCATGCGGGTGATTTTGCGCATTTTCCGATATATCAAAAAGGACGCCGCATTCAATACGACGTCCTTCGTTTTCAAGCAAAACGGATTACTTCATGACCTTCGGATAGGTCGTGACCTTCGCTTCGGAAACCCACTGGGTCACAGCCGCTTCATAAGCCGCATCCTTCGCGTCGGAGAGCATGGTATCATAGATATTGCTCTTGATCTCGTCGGTATACTCGACCTCGCCCGCAGCGATGTCGGTCGCATACTGGAGAATGTGATAGCCATAGCTCGTCTTGACCAGCTCGGCGGACACGTCGCCGACCTTTTCAAGCGCCATCGCCGCGTCCTGGAAGCTCTGCTCATAGACGGACAGACCGTCGCAGACCAGATAGCCGCGGCTCTTGTTCGGCTCGTTGTTCATGCCGGTGTCCTGACCATAGGTCTCAATCAGGCTGTCAAAGTCCTCCCCGGCCTGCGCACGGGCGAGCACGTCCTGCGCCGTCGGCAGAATCTCGTCATACGCCTCGGCGGTCACGGTCTCCAGCTTCGCACTGGATTCATCCAGCGTCGCCTGAGCGGTCGCCACGGTCTCCTCGAGCGCCGCAACCTGCTCGTCATAGCTGGCCTTGGTCGCCTCGTCATAGGAAGAGGTATCCTCCGCCTTCAGATCGTCAAGCTGCTTCTGCGCGTCGCTCAGCGTGGTGTTCGCGGTGGAAATCGCGCTGTTCAGGTCGCTGATTTCGCTCTGCTTCTCGTCGCTGAACTTGATGAGCAGGTTCTTCACGCCGCGGTAACCTTCCGGCACATAGTAGTTCGTCGTACCGTTGTTCTCGGCGGTCACATAACCGGCCGGAGCCGCGTCATAGCTTTCCTTCTGGGCGGCCACGCGCTTGTCAAACTCTTCCTTCACCTGCTCGTCCGTCACCGCGACGTCCTTGGCGGCATATTCGCGAATCTTTTCGCGCTGTACACTGGCGGTCTGGTTCTGCACGAAATAATCGCGCGTATAGCCGACGGTGTTCAGGTCGTTGACGAGCATCTCGTCGAGCTGATCGTTGGTGACGGTCGCCTTGCGCTCCGTATCAACAGCCTCGGCCGGAGTCGCCTCGCTGCCGGTCGCCTCTTCGAGGGCGGCCAGACGCGCTTCTTCCTCTTCCACCGTCTCCAGATCCGGATAGTTCTGGTAGCGGATCATCATCTTGTAGAAGTTAAACATGTTGTCGGCGTAGCTTTCCACGTCGGAGGCATCCTCTTCGGGCAGCGGCTCGAAGCCGAGCTCCTTCATCTTATCCTCAAGCACGACGCTCTCAATCAGCTGCTCGACAGCAGCCTCGCCGTAGGAGGCGATATCGTCGTCCGTGAGCTGCATCGACACGCCGAAGTTCTGCTGGAAATACTGCTGGTAGTAGCTGGCCAGATAATCCCGGTAAGCCTCCCACTCCGCCTTGGTGATCTCGGTGGTATCCTGGCTGGTCTCCACCTTCGCCACAACCTGCGCGCCGTCAAGCTCGTCGTCGTGGCCGATCAGGTTGCAGCCGGAGAGCAGCATCAAAGCCGCAAGCAGCAACGCAATCAGCGCGAATCTCTTATTCATGTTCGTTCTCTTCCTTTCAGCCTCTACTCGGCAATATACGATTTATTATAATAAGCTGTCATCGACTTGTCAAGCGCGTGTGTCGCCCTGCGGCTCAAATGTTCGCTCTTTTTGTTCAAATTCACAAAAAGAACACATTTTACTCGCCGCACACCCGAACCCCGAACCACTTGGAGAGCGTGCTGTTTGGCCAGCTTTCCGCGTCCTTTTCCAGCGCAATGTTCATGGTAAAGCGCGAGCGGCTTTCCACCGAGGCGATTTTCACCTCGTCCGCCCTGCTCTGCACCGCCGCTTCGATTTTTTGAGTCTGCGCTTCCCACGCAGCCTCATGCGCGCCGACTTCCCTGACAGCCTGATAACCGCCGTAAACAAGCAAAAACAGCGCCAGCGGCAGCGCGCACAGTCTGGCCGCGTCCAACGCGCGAACGTGCGCCTCTATGTCGCCGAGCAGCGTCGCCAGCGCACAGAGCGTCAGCGCAATCACGCAGGTATACGACCGATCCGACAGTTCCGGCGAGGCGACCATCGCATACGCGCTCAGCAGTGCCGTCAGCAGCAAAAGCGCCGCCCGCCGGTTTCGCATCGGCACGTGAAGCGCCCGCCCCATTCCATGGACAATCGGCACGGCCAGCAATCCCGCGCCCGCGTATACGCCCGTATAAAGCGTAATGCGGAGCAGACGCTTCACGATCTCCCACGCCATCGAATCGTAAGCATAGGCGGATGCGCGCGCAAAATTCCCCGGCGCAAGGATCATCATCGCCGCGCCCGCCGCCTGCGCCGCCAGACAGAGCCACGCGGAAAGCGGCGTTCTTTTCCTTCGGTATGCGCTGTCCGCCAGCAGCAAGAGCGCCGCCGCCAGCACGCCGCAGGCCGCGTTCTCATTCGTCCAGCCGCTCAAAAAACAGAGCGGAACGCCGATCACGCCGAGCGCCGCACATTCTTTTTCCAGCAGCCGCGGGATAATCAGCAGCGGCAAAAGCGCCAGCGCCGTGCCCCACAGATAGTTACATGCGCCGTCCAACCACAAAAACACCGTGCCGAAGAACGGAACCAGCGTGAACAGCGCCGCGTGGATGACCAGCAGAACCGTCCAGCAAAACCGTCTTTCCTTCGGCTTGGCCAGCGCATACAGTTCAAGCACGAGCAGCATATACGCCGCCGTATTGGCGATGTTGAAAACGTCCTTCCCCCAGTAAAGGAAGAGCTGCGCCAGCGTGTGAACCACGCTGCGCCCGCCCCAGAGGCGGTAATGCGCCGCCTGAGAGGCGAGCACGTCCGCCACCCCGGCAAGCGGCTTGCCCGTGCTCCAACTGAAGGAATAATCATAATCGTCCATTTGCAGCGGCGTATGCACGTTCAGCAGGAACATGGTCGCCGCCATCAGCACGAGAATCGCCGCAAAGACGCAGGCGCGAAACGCCGTCCTTTCTTCCATTCCGGCCAGAAAATCCCGTGCGCGGTTCATGCGTTTCCCCCCAGCGGCTCAACGGCCAGCACCACCTTGTCGTGGCTCGTCACCGCAACGTCGCGCCCAATCAGCGCCGCGTCAAAGGGCATGGCCGGCTCGATCAAAAAGCGTCGTTCGCCCTCCGGCGCCATATCCTCATAAACATTGACGATCATCTCGTGAAAATGCACGCCGTTTTCATAAACCTCTTCATCGCCGACGCGCACCAGCGTTCCCGCCGTCTTGCGCGTCAGGCCGCTGGTCAGCTCGCGCAGAAAGCGGCCATACCGAATCGACGGCATCACAAACAAATCCCCGACAAAAATCGCCGCCGCACAGGTCAGAATCAGCCCAGCCGTGCAAAGCGTCTGGTTGCGCACCGCAAAGCCCGCGGCGCACAGCGCAAAAAACGGCAGCATCGCCAGCAGCATTTTGAAAACGTCCCGCCGCAGACGCCGTTTGTTTTCTTCCGTTCGTTTTTCCGTATAAAACATGGCCGTCGCTCCTTTACCGTTCTCCCGCTTCAAAACGGATCTGTCCCGCGTCGTAGTGAATGGTGCCGGTCGAGCCGCGCACGTTCTTCTTCTCCATGCACAGCTTGAGCAGCTTAGCGGTCAGCATCGGGCCGCCCGCTCGCGTCAGCGCGTCCTTCCAGATGGTGAATCTGCATCCCTCGCGGAACTGGGTGCAGTAAAAGCCCTTGCTGTTTTCCGCCACCTTGCCCTGCCCGCAGACGGGGCAGGCCACGCCGAGCGTCGGTATGCGCTTTTTTCCTCGGCGCTCCTCCCTGGCAAAGGCCACATCCGGCGCGCCCGCCGCTTTTTCAACAAGGAACGCCGCCAGCCGCGCAATGCCCTGACGGAAGCGCGCTTCACCGTCGCTGCCTCGGGCAATTTCCGCCAGCGCCCGCTCCCAGCGCCCCGTCGTCTCCGGCGAAGCGATCTCCGGCGGCACCGCTTCTATCAGGTGCACGCCCTTTTCCGTCGCCACGAGGTTTTTGCCGCTGCGCCGCACATATCCCACGTCGATCAGCCGCTCAATGATGGCCGCGCGCGTTGCCGGTGTGCCCAGCGCGCAATCCTTCATCTGCTCGCGAATTTCTTCGTCCGCAATCTGCCGCCCTGCGTGTTCCATATCCAGCAGGATGCTCGCGTCGCTATATTCCTTCGGCGGCTTGGTCTGGTCGCGCGTCACCTGCGCGCGCCTGCAGAGCCGCTCGTCCCCGACAGCCAGCGCCGGAAGCCGCTGTTCGTCGTCATCCGCCTTCTTTTTTCTTTTGCCCTCCTCTCCGCCGTAGACGGCCTTCCACCCTTCCTGCGTGACGGTTTTTCCCGTGCTGAGAAAATCATCCTCGCCGCAGGTCGTGACCACGCGCAGCGCGTCGTATTCGTAATTCGGATAGAACGCCGCCGCCAGTCGCTTGGCAACCATCTCGTACAACCTGCGCTCATCCGCAGTCAGATTCACGCGATCCGCGCGCTTGCCCGTCGGAATGATCGCGTGGTGGTCGGTCAGCTTCGCGTCGTCAAACACACGTTTGGTCATTCGAACGCCATAGGAAAGCGCCTGCTCGCCGATGGGTTGCAGCGCGCCGTCATAGCTGCCCAGCGTCGTCTGCACCTTGCCGAGCATATCGTGCGACAGATAGCGGCTGTCCGTCCTCGGATAGGTCAGCAGCTTGTGCTGCTCGTAGAGCTTTTGCGCCGTCGCCAGCGTCTTTTTCGCGGTAAAGCCCAGTTGCGCGTTCGCTTCGCGTTGGAGCGTCGTCAAATCATACAAGAGCGGCGGCCACACGCTCTTGTGTTCCCGCGCGGCCTGCGTCACCTGTGCCGACCGGCCGGAAACGCGCTGCGCGATCTGCTGTGCGGCCTCCTCGTTTTCGAGCTTGCGCTCGCCCTTTTTGTCGATATACACGCCCTGATAATCGCCGAAATCCGCGCGCACCGTGTAAAACGGCTTGGGCACAAATGCGTCGATTTCCCGCCTTCGCTTGACGAGCATGCTCAGCGTCGGCGTTTGCACGCGGCCGATGGAGAGCAGCACATTGTAGCGGATCGTATAGGCGCGCGTCGCGTTCATGCCGATGAGCCAGTCCGCGTCCGCCCGACAGCGCGCGCTGGCATAGAGCGCATCGTAATCAGCCGACGGCCGAAGGCTGTCAAACCCGGCGCGGATGGCTTCGTCCGTCATGGAGGATATCCACAGCCGCTTCACCGGCTTTCTGCACCCCGCCTGCTCGTAAATATAGCGGAAAATCAGCTCGCCCTCACGCCCGGAGTCCGTCGCGCAGATGATATCCTGCGTTTCCTTGTCGTTCATCCATTTTTTGACGGAGAGAAACTGGCTTCTCGTCTTCTTGATCACCTTTGTCTCCATCTTTTCCGGCAGAATCGGCAGATCCTCCGCGCGCCATCGGGTATATCGCTCGTCCAGCTCCTGCGGCTCCTTGAGCGTAACCAGATGGCCGAGCGCCCATGTGACCACATAGCCGCCGCCGATCAGGCTGTTTTCGCCCCTGTCCTTTGCGCCCAGCACACGGGCAATGTCCCGCGCGACGGAGGGTTTTTCGGCAACGACAAGCGTATACATGGCTTCACCTCATGTTTTTTACTGCGCCGCGCCGCCCTGCTGGAGGCTGGCAAAGCGCGTGTATTGCCCCAGCCAGGCCAGCTTCACCGTGCCCAGCGGGCCGTTGCGCTGCTTGGCCACAATCACCTCGGCAATGTTCTTGTCCTCGGTGTTGGGATCGTAATATTCCTCTCGATGCAGGAACATGATGACGTCGGCGTCCTGCTCGATAGCGCCGGAATCGCGCAGGTCGGATAGAATCGGCCGCTTGTCGCTTCGCTGTGCGCCCGCACGGGAAAGCTGCGCCAGCGCAACCAGCGGCACGTTCAGCTCCTTGGCGATGCTCTTGAGGTTGCGCGAAATCTCGCTGACCTCGTTCTGGCGGTTTTCGACATGGCCGTCCGCGCTCATCAGCTGCAAATAATCGACCATAATCATATCCAGCCCATGCTCCATTTTCAGCCTTCGGCAGCGGGAGCGAAGCTGCGACGGTGTGATGCCGGACGTATCGTCGATATAGATATTGGAGGCCGCCAGCGGTCCGAGCGCGGAGGACAGCGAAATCCAGTCGTCGTCGCGCAGCGAGCCATGGCGAACGGACTGCATGTCCACGCGCGCATCCGCGCACAGAAGGCGCATCGCGAGCTGATCCTTCGGCATCTCCAGCGAGAAAACCGCCGTCGTCTTGCCTGCCATTGTCGCCGCGTAGCCGATCAGGTTCATGCCAAAGCTCGTCTTGCCCATCGAGGGGCGCGCGCCGACAATCACCAACTCGCCGCCGTGCAAACCGGTCAGCAGGTTATCCAAATCCACAAAGCCCGTCGGCACACCGTCGATGCCGCCCTTCAGCTCGGTCAGCTGTTCGATGCGCAGATACGTATCCGGCAGAACGTCCGCAATATGCGTCAGTGTGCTTCCCTCGTGGCGGCGCATGATGATATCAAAAATCGACTTTTCCGCCACGCCGAGGATGTCGCTCACCGCTTCGGTCTGCTGATAGCATGCGGAGGCGATGTCCCCCGTCGCCTTAATCATGCGGCGCAGCGTCGCCTTTTCATCCACAATCTGCACATAGGCGCGCGCGTTGACCGTAGACGGCATGCACTGGCTCAATTCAATGAGATAGTTCGTGCCGCCGACGCCCTCCAGCGTGCCGCGCCGGGTCAGCTCGTCGTCCACCGTCACCAGATCAATGGGCATGCCCTGCGTGTTGAGCGCATGCATCGCGTCGAAAATTTCCCGGTTGGCGGGCTGATAGAAATCATCCGCCGTAAGCAGCTCAAAGGCCAGCGACAGCGCCTCTCTGTCCTGCATCATGCAGCCCAGAACGCTTTTTTCCGCATCGGCATTGTTGGGCGGTACACGCATAACTGCCTCGTCCACAATGTTCTCCCCTTTTAACAAAAGATAGGGCTTTCCCCCGTTTCAGGAGGAAAACCCGGTGCGTTGTATGGATCAGCCAACCTCAACCTTGGCGGTCATTTCCGCCGTAATGCCCGCATGGAGCCACACGCTGACCGTAAAATCGCCCGCGTTGCGGATGTTGGCCACATCAATGCGGCGCTTTTCCACCTTCACGCCATACTGCTTGAACAGCTCGTCGGCAATCTCCTGCGCGGTGACGGAGCCGTAAAGCCTGCCGCCCTCCGCGCCGCGCGCCACGATCTTGATGGCCTTGCCGGAAAGCGCCTTGCGGGTTTCCTCCGCCTTGGCGCGCTCAACGTCTTCGCGGTGCTTCTGCGCGGCCTTCGCGTTCTCGATGGCGTTCAGGTTCGTCGCGCTCGCCTCGCGCGCCAGCCCCTTGGGGAAAAGGAAGTTGCGGGCAAACCCGTCGGAAGCCTCGATGATCTGATCCTTCTTTCCGGTTCCCTTGATATCCTTGAGCAAAATCACTTTCATAGCTTTATCCTCCCGAAATCTTATTTATCATCGTGTGTGCGCGGATCAAACGGATTCGGCGTTTCCTCTTCCATTTTTTCGCGGCGATGGACGACGTCAAACGTCTGATCCGCAATGCCGATCAAAATCGCGGCGGGTCGAATCGCGAAATAGCCCAGCGCAAAGACAATCCCCTGCGCCACGCGCCCCTTGCCCTTTTCATTCAGATAATAACACACGGCGGCTATGCCCTGCAAGGCGAAAATCTGTTCAAATACGCCGGTAAAGACGTAAAACATGCTGCTCGTAAAGCTCGGCACAATCAGCGTCAGCACATACAACGCCGCCAGCGTCGCGCCCAGCACACGCCCCCAGCCCTTCGGCACGGTCCATGTGCGCAGCGGCGGATAATCCACCTTATCCCCGCGGGAGAGCACACCCTTGCGCAGCGCGGCCTGCCCCAGCACGCCCGCCGCCACGGAGCCCGTCGCCATCTGCATCGGGATTTCCAGCCGCATCAGGGTATCCAGAATCAGCACGAGCTGCTCGATCAACTGCCCGCGCGCCGCTGCATCCATCGTCGCAATATCCACTGCGCCGCCGCTCGCCGACGTGATCGCGCCGAGCTGCATCATCATCGTCAGCACCATGTCGCTGAACGTCTGCGAGACCGAGAACGCCTGACGCATCATATTGGACAGCGCCGTGACCACGTCCGCCCCCGCCAGCGCGCTGACAAGCAGCATCGCCAAGCCGATGGACGCAAACATGGTCACGCCGGAACCCGCCGCGCTCTGCCAGAAGCTCTGTTCGTGCTCAACCATGTAGCTCGAAACAACCAGAATCGGCACGAGCAGCACCGCGGAAAGCGCCGCGCCCCAGAAGCCGAAAAACACCGTGCTGAGCGTCACGAGAATCGCCGTGCACGTCACCGCGCTGACCGGGCCGACATATCCCACAAGCAGCAGCAGCGCGATCGGCACCAGCGTCATGCCCTGCGGTATAAACACGGAAACCGCCAGCAGCGGCGAAAGGAGCATGCACAGCGCAATGCTCAACGCCGTCCATCCCCATCGGTTTGAGCGGCGAAGCAAGGATATATTCTTGTTTTCCAATGTGAATCCCTTCTTTTTTAACATCGCGGGCGAACATGATCCGCAAAAGATGTCGTCATTTCAGTTTATTATACCGCATCCGGCGAATTTTGTATAGCGAAAAAATCGGCAGGTCGATCATCCCCGCCGAAAAGCCGCCTTCCCACGGCGTCCATGCCCCAGGCAAGCAGCGCCATCATCCCCTGCAAAAACGCAATATACACGCCGTAACTCAGGCGATAGATTCCCTCCAGCGGCGTTCCGGCCGGCGGCGCGGCCAGAAACAGAAAATCCGTTCCGAGCGCGCGGTTGGCAAAAAACGCCGCAACGGCCAGCGCCTGCAAGGCCAGCAGCACCTGTGGCGCACGGCCGGCGCGCGGCCGTTCTCCCATCGCCATCGCGCTCAGGCCGATGAGCACGATGAGCGCGTGCGTCAGCACATAGCAGGCCGTGAACGCCGTCTGCCAGCGGCTGACGGCCGGCGCGGGAAACACAAGCGCCAGAACCGCCCCCGGCATGCCGAGCAGCCAAAGAAAATCCACGACGCAGGGCACGGGAGAAAACGCAAGTACCGCCGCCGCCAGCGCCGATACGCTGCACAGATGCAGCGGAACAGCCTCCCGAATCCGCCCCTGCAGAGCCAGCATGAGCGTCGTCCCCGCCATCGAGCAGAGGATCATAACGCCCATTCGCCGCCGCCATCTTCTCGCCATCTCCCCGCCTCCCGGTTTTATCCTTTCCCGGAAAGGCGCTGCATATCCCGTGCGCACCCGCAAAACAGATTCCAGCGTCCGCCGCTGCTCCGCGCAAAAATCCGTTCGCTGAGCGCGTCGAAAAGAAGCATAGCGCCCGCGTACCGCTGGCAGCCGAACGCCCGTCCGGGCGCGTGCTCCGTATGCAAAAGCCGCATGCCGTCGCACGAAACCGCGTGCAAAAACCCCTCCGTCGCACAGAGCAGCCGTCCTCCATCCGCCACGACCCGCCCCGGCATGCCCGGAAGCGGGAGAATCTGTCGCGCGCCGACCTGCGGAACCGTTACCAACGTCGCATCCAGCGCGTCATTCAGGCAGAGCGCATGCACAGCGCCGCCGCACAGCGTCACATCGAACACCATTCCCGGCATGGACAGGCGGCGCAGCAGCGTCAACGACCGCGCGCTCATCAGCAGCACTTCGCCGCTCTCGCCCGCCGCAACCGCCAGCACGTCGCCCGTCTCGTCAAGCGCTATGTTTTGCGGATTCAGTCCCGCCCTTGCCAGCACGAGCGGCAGGCCGCATCCCGCGTCAAGCAGAAGAACGCTGTCCGCTTCCGCGCAAAGCAGCAAAAGGCGCGTTCCATCCGGCGACGACAGAATTCGCTTCATCCCTGGCCCGCCCGCAAAAAGCCCGGTCGGCACAAGGCGCTCGGCGTCCAGCCGCCAAACCGTATCGCCCCAATCGCTTGCGCAGAACACAGCCCCATGCGATACGCAGAGCGCTCCCGCGCCTTCCAGCCGGATTTGCTCCTGCGGCTCGCGTTTAGGCGGCGCAAACACGCGCACCTCGTCGCCGCCCGAGACGATCATCCGCTCCTCCATCGCCGCCACACCCCTTCTCCTCAAGCCTATGAGGCAAAACAGCCGCGCGTCACAAGCAGGAAAAACGGGATTTGCGTCGAATGATGACTGTCACGTTCCATTTTACGCATATACGCATATTAGGAGGATTGACCATGAACATTTATAAAACGCACAACGTTTGCAGCCGTTCGATCGAATTTGAGGTGGAAAACAACATCATCACCGCCTGCAAATTCAACGGCGGCTGCGCGGGCAATACACAGGGCGTCGCTGCGCTCGTCGTCGGCATGACCGTTGACGAAGCTATCCGCCGCCTGAAGGGCATCCAGTGCCGCAATGGCACGAGCTGCCCGGATCAGCTCGCCACCGCGCTGGAGGAATACAAGGCGAACCACGCTGCCTGAGCCGCGCGGCGCTTTAGGCCTTTATACAGAAAAACGGGCTGTTCGATGTAGCCCGTTTTTTCGTTTAGTCCTTGGCAAACGCGCCGCGCGCGCCCTTGACGATGTGCCGCGCCTTGACCACGCCGCGTACGCTGGAGAGCGGATAGACCTGCGAATCCCTGCCGATGATTGTGCCGGGATTGAGCACGCTGTTGCAGCCGATCTCCGCGAAGTCGCCGAGCATCGCGCCGAATTTCTTCCGCCCGGTTTCATAATCCCGCTCGCCGTGGACGACGACGTTTTTCTTGTCGCCTTTCACGTTGCTGGTCACCGCGCCCGCGCCCATGTGCGCCTTGTAGCCCAGCACGGAATCGCCGACGTAGTTATAATGCGGGGTCTGCACCTCATCAAAGAGAATGCAGTTTTTCAGTTCGCAGGAGTTGCCAACCACCGCGCCATCGCCGACGAGCACATTGCCGCGGATGAACGCACCGGGACGCACCTCGGTTTTTTCACCGATGACGCACGGGCCGGCGATGCTGGCCGTCGCCGCAACCGTCGCGGTTTTGGCGATCCACACATCCTCAGCCGGGTGATCGTAATCGCTCAGATCCAGCCCCTGACCGATGGCCAGCACCGTTTCTCCGATTTTAGAGAGCGCTTCCCACGGATATTCGCACGCGGCAAGCATCTTCGCTGCGCGGGTATGCGTCAGGTCAAACAAATCGCAGACTTTAATCGCGTCCATATCAAGCCAATCCTTCCGCCTTGATGGCCTCGATCATTTCGTTCACGCAGGCCTCCGCCGTGCGCAGTTCCTGCGCCTCCGCCATCACGCGAATCACCGGCTCCGTGCCGCTCTCGCGCAGCAGAACGCGACCCGTATCGCCCAGCCTCTCGCCGACAGCCTTCACGACCTGCTGCACATGCGCATTTTCGCGCACGGCGGCCTTGTCGCTGACGCGAACGTTTTTGAGCACCTGCGGATATACGGCCACCGGCGCGGCCAGGCGAGAGAGCGTCTGCTTGCTGTCCAGCATCGCCTCCATCAGCTCGATGGAGGTCAATATGCCGTCGCCCGTCGTCGCGTATTTGCTCAAAATGATATGGCCGGATTGCTCTCCGCCGACGCAATAGCCGTTCTGCGCCATGTTTTCATAGACAAAGCGATCGCCGACGGCGGTTTTTTCATAACCAACGCCCACTTCGTCGAGCGCCTTATACAAACCGAAATTGCTCATCACGGTGGTGACGACCTTGTTGCCCGCCAGCCTGCCTTCCCGCTTCATCTGGCAGCCGAAGATGTAGATGATCTTGTCCCCATCCACAACCTCGCCGTTTTCATCCACCGCCAGACAGCGATCCGCGTCGCCGTCGTAGGCAAAACCGACGTCCAGATGGTTTTCCACGACAAACCGCCGCAGCCCGTCGATATGCGTAGATCCTGCGCCGCGGTTGATGTTCACACCGTCCGGCTCGGCGTTGATGACAAAGGTTTTCGCGCCCAGCGCTTCAAAGACGGTCTTGGCGATATTCCACGCGCTTCCGTTGGCGCAGTCCAGACCGACGCGCATATTTTTATAGGAATGTGCCGCCAGCGAAATCAGATAGCCGACATAGCGGTTGCGCCCGGAAACATAATCCACGATTTCGCCCAGCTCTTCACGCTTGGCCGACGGCACGTCGCCTTCGATCCTCAGAGCAGCCAGATTTCCATCCAGATACGCCTCGATATCGGCGATGGTCTGGTCGTCCATCTTCTCGCCGCGGCTGTTGATGAGCTTGATGCCGTTGTCATAAAACGGGTTATGCGACGCGGAAATCATCACGCCGCAATCAAAATTATCCACACGGGTGACATATGCGACGCTCGGCGTCGTCGTCACGTGAAGCATATACGCATCCGCGCCGGTCGCGGTCAAGCCCGCAACAATCGCATATTCAAACATATAGCTGGAACGGCGGGTATCCTTGCCGATGACCACGCGCGCCTTTCTGCCCTTGCGCGCGCCGTAATACCAGCCGATAAACTTACCAATCCGATACGCATGTTCGCTGGTTAAATCGACATTCGCCTCGCCGCGAAAACCGTCTGTTCCGAAATATTTGCCCATAAATCTGCACCTTTCCCGGCCAGACCGGCCGACCGCTTCGATTCGGTTTTCCCTATTTTATGAACTGATTAGCGTTTCTATTATGAACCAAAGTTTTTCTTTTGTCAACTTTTTACGTCTGCAATTCGTCGTCCCCTGCTCGCGCGGGCGTTTTTTTACGTCAAAAAAAGCGGGCTGAACCCGCTTATTTTGCCAATAGATCATCCGCGCGCTTGCGCAGTTTCTCTCTGGAAACGCGCTGCGCGAGCACCTGCAAGGTCTTCGTTTCGATGAGCGTGATGGAACCGTACGGCGCAAGCAGCATCCGCTCGATGGCCGTTCGATAGGCGCGCGTTTTGACGATCGCCTTTTCGCAAAGCTGCTGCTCGCTGTCGTCGCCCGCCAGCAGAAACGCGATTTCATCCGCAAATTGCATGTACAGCCGAAGCACCAGCTCCGCCGCCGTTTCGATATCGCTGATGAAAAATTCGCCGCTCCGAACGCCCTCGCTCAGCACCCGTTCCAACACGCCCTTCATTCCGGAAAGCTGACAGGCTTTCATTTTTTCCCGCATCAGCGCCCCGTTCTCGCAATATGCCGCCTGAATCAGCAGCATCACAAAGCCGGGATTATCGCTCTGCCAGAGCGTCGAAGACGCGAGCAGGATGTTGAGCTTTTCGCTCGCGGTCAGATTGGGCTGATCGGCGGCCGTCGTCGCGCTTTGGCAAAGCTCCTCCGCCCGCTGTTGGCAGATCGCCTCCAGCACGGCGAGCTTGCTGTCAAAATGATGATAAAAACCGCCCTTGGAAAAGCCGACCGCATCCAGAATGTCCTGAACGGAGGTGTTTTCGTAGCCCTTCGTATAGAACAGCTTTTCACTCGCGGCCAACAGCTCACCGCGCCGCGCATCCCCCTTTTTCAAGCCCATTCCTCCCGTTTCTCTTTGGTTTATTCGTTCGACGCGGCGCCGGAACCGTCGTTGTACAGAATTTCATCCTGCATGGCGCGGTATGTCGTCGTCCAGAGTTTCTTTTTCTCCGTCACGTTGCCGTTTGCATCCTTGTAGACCTTGTAGGTATCGACAACGTAACCCGTTCGCTTCTTGCGCCCGGCTTTCCTCGTCCCCACAGGCAGCGAAGAATCCAGCGTATAGAGCACCGCATCGTCCGGCTTGATCGTCTTGATGACTTCGGATTCGAGATCGACCGTCTGCCCGTTCGGCAGAAGCTTGCCGTAAATCTGCACTGTCACCGTCTGGTTTTCATACCACGCGATGACGAACACCGGATAATCCCCGTTGTTTCGGAAAACAAAATCCAGAGACGGCCAGTTGACGGTCGCATCCTCGCCCTTATTGACGTAGGACGACGGCCAGCTATGCGCGCTCCGCTTGACGATTTCCAGATCTGCGCGAACCACGGCGTTGAACAGCGTGGAGGACGTCTGGCATACGCCGCCGCCGGTATCATCCACCAACACGCCACCCGCGATTGCGCCCGCCTCACGATAGCCCTTTTCGCCCGTTCGCTGGCCGGTGCAGTCGTTGAAGGACATCGTGTCCCCCGGCTTAACCATGCGCCCGTTCAGCGCCGCGGCCGAAATTTCGATGTTGTTGTTGCGATCCTTGTCCTTGGTCGTCGTCGTCGTGAACGAGGAAATCAAGCCAAACTGCCCGACCAGTTGGCTTTTCGTGATCGTCGGCTCAACCTGTTCGCCCTTCGGCACAATCACACGGTCATATGCGCCTTCGTCCAGCGCCGCAAGGATATCCTCCTGAAGCGCCGTTCGGTTCACGCGATAGCCGGGTTTCGCCTCCGAAAACGTAAATGTGCGCGTCTGCACGTCAAACGCCGCAAGGGTCGCGTCCGTCGCGTCGTATTCAAGGCTGTCGGCGATGATCTCCACCAGCCTGTCGATCGCCGTTCGATCATAGGAAAAGCCCGTCGTAAACGCCGCGCCGTTTGTCTTCGCGTCCTCAATCGCCGCAAGCCGCTCTTCCAGTGTGCCATACCGCCCGATGTTGTATGCCTCGTCGAGCACCGTCTGCGCGTCAAACGTCATCGGCACCTCGTCGGAGGTGATGCGCCATTTGCGCTCGCCCGCCTGAACGACTAGCGAAAACGCGCTGCTCGTTTCCTGCTGGCGGCTGCCGAAAAGCGCGCCGGCCTCTTCGCGGGTCATGCCGCCCAGCTCAACGCCATCCACCGTGACGCCCGGATAATAGGTGTTTTGCGCCACATTTTGAGTGATGGCGGCATATGATTGATATGCCGCCATGCTTTCCTGATAAATTTTCGCGCCGAAAACCCACAGAGCCGCACACCCTGCGATCACGATCAGCGTCCAAAACGGGAACAGTTTTCTTTCCTCTTTGGTGCGCGGATCAAAAGCCATAAAGCGCTCTCCTTTTCGGTTGATTAGTCGCGCTGCTGTTTGCTCGCGTCAATGGCGGAAAACAGCTCCTTCTCGTTCATGCGATACGAAAGGATGTGCAGGCTGTCGGACAGATGCACGTTGTTGACGGCCACACCCTCCGGCAGCACCAGATCGACCGGCGCAAAATTCCAGATCGCGCGAACGCCGCCGCGAACCAGCGTATCGCAGGTCGTCTGCGCATAGGCGGACGGAACGGCCAGCACCGCGATATCGACCTTGTGGGTCGCCATCCACGCATCCAGCTTTTCCATCGGCTGCACGAGAATCCCGTGCACATCTATGCCGACCAGCGCGGGCGATACGTCGAACATCGCCTGCACGTTAAAGCCTTCCTTCGCAAAGCCGGTATAATTCGCCACCGCGCGGCCGATGTTGCCCGCGCCGATGATAATGACATGGTATTCGTGGTTCAAGCCCAGAATTTCGCCGATGCGCTCCTTCAGATTGGCCACATGATACCCGTATCCCTGCTGGCCAAAGCCGCCGAAGCAGTTGATATCCTGCCGGATCTGCGAAGCGGTCAAGTTCATGCGCTCGCCCAGCTCTTGGGAGGAAATGCGCACAACGCCCGCCTTTTCAAGCTCACGCAGATGGCGGTAATACATAGGCAACCTACGCACCACAGCGTCAGAAACCCTTGATTTGTAAGCCATGTGTACTCACCTCTTCAATACAATCAGAAAAACGTAGTCTTTCTTATTTAGTATATCAGTATTACGCAGCTTGTGCAAGGAAAAGTTGCTCACAACCTGCGTTTTTCAATGCTTTTTATCAATGTTTCCGGACAGTATCAGACGGCGTCCGGCCATCGTTCACCCTTTAGATATCGAACTCCCGTTTGAGGCTGCGTGTGAACAACTGATTCATCTGTTCCTTCGGCTGCGCGCCGTCATAGAGCACCGCGTACACCGCGCGGCCAATCGGCAGATCCACATGATACCTGTCCGCCAGCGCGCAGAGCGCCTTCACCGTGTCATAGCCTTCCGCCAGCTCGGTATACGGCTCGCCGCGCACAAACATCTCGCCAAAGCGCCGGTTGTGGCTGTATTGTGAAAAAACCGTCGCTTCATAATCGCCCAGATGACAGAGCCCGTAGGCGGAGAACCCGTTGCCGCCCATCGCCGCGATCAGCCGGGAGACCTCCCGCGTGCCGCGGCTCATCAGCGCGCCCTTGAGCGAGGAGAGCCCCATGCCGTCCAGCATGCCCGCCGCAATGCCGATCACATTCTTGGCCGCCGCGCCGACCTCGTTGCCGATCAGATCCGTTCCGTAATAGAAGCGAATCAGGCCGCCGGAAAGCTGCGAAATCAGCCGTTCCTTGACCGCCTCGCTGCTCGAATCAATCACCATGCAGTTGGGCACCCCGGCGAGAAATTCCTGCACATGCCCCGGCCCGAGCCACACGGCAACGTCGTTGCTGCCGCCGACGGCCTCCTCCGCAATTTCGGAAAGGCGGCGGAGCGTCGTCACCTCGATGCCTTTCATGCACAGCGCGAACGTCTTCCCGCTCACGCCCTGAGCGGCGATCTGCGCCATCAGCTCCGGCAGATTCTGCGAGCGGATGGAAATGCAGATCAACTCGCTTTGGAGCGCCTCCCGCAAATCCGTCGTCACGCGCACATCCGCTTCCAGCGTCACCAGACCGTTGGAGCGCGTCTGACGAAACTGCTCGATGTGCTTGGAGCCCTCTCTGCCGTACAGCGTCACCTCATGCCCGATTTTGCGCAGATACCACGCGATAAACGAGCCCCAGCGCCCGCAGCCGATGACCGTTGCCTTCATCAATCTCGTTCCTTTCCATTTTCATAATCAAATGGATTATATCACGTCATCCGCTCGGATGCAACCCTGCCCTTATGACCGGTTAAAGCCGCGCATGCGGTCGCGTTCCTGCTTTCTTTCGGAGCGCTGCCCGCTCGCCGCGCGCCCTTTCAGCGGCGTGAGCAGCGTCAGATCAATGTTGCACTGGGTCAGCTCGACGTTCTGCACCTTGACGAGAACCGGCTGACCGAGCGAAAACACCGTGCCGGTGCGTTCGCCGCGCAACAGCATGCGCCGCTCGTCAAAGCCGAACCAATCCTCCAGCGTGCGCACGGGCACAAAGCCCTCCGCGCCGTTGGACAGCGTGATATACATGCCATATTCGCTCACGCCGTTGATCGTTCCGTCGTAATCCTCGCCGACATGGTGCGCCATCAGGCGCGCCATCATCAGCTTGTCCGCGGCGCGTTCCGCGTCAATCGCGGCGCGCTCCCGCTCGCTGGAACGAACGGCCGCATCAGCCAGCGCCTCGCCCGTCAGCGGAACGGGCTGACCGGTCAGCTTTGCCGTCAGCGCGCGGCTGACCACCAGATCGGGATAGCGGCGAATCGGCGAGGTGAAGTGGCAGTAATCCGCCATCGCCAGGCCGTAATGCCCCAGCGGCGCAACGTCGTAACGCGCCTTCTGCATGCTGCGCAGCGCCAGCGCGGTGATGACAGAATATTCCGGCCGCTCCTTCGTCTTTTCCAGAATCGCGCGGATATCGCCCGGCGCGGCGTTATGCCGGATGCCCTTGGCGTTTACGCCGATGCCATCCAGAAAATCCGCAAACATCGCCAGCTTCTCCGCGTCCGGCTTTTCATGGACGCGATAGAGCAGCGGCAGTCGGTTTTCCCTCGCAAAGCGCGCAACACATTCGTTCGCGGCCAGCATGAAATCCTCGATCATCATCTCCGCCTCGCCGCGCTCACGGGTGATGATTTCCACCGGCTCGCCGTTTTCATCCAGCACAAAGCCCGGTTCTTCGATTTCAAAATCAATGCAGCCCTGCGCCTGCCTGCGCGCGCGCAGTTTCCCGGCCAAAACACGCATCCGGCGAAGCGTATCCGCCACGGCGGCCATCGCGTCCGCCTGCTGCTCGCTTCCGTTAAACAGCGCGTTCACATCGTCGTACACCAGCCGCGCCTTGCTGCACGTGATGGTTCGAGCGATGCGCTCGTCCACCACGCGCCCCGCGTCATCGATTTCCATCAGCGCGGTCATCGTGAATTTATCCTCGTTCGGCCGCAGCGAACAAACGCCGTTGCAGAGCTGCTCCGGCAGCATCGGCAGCACGCGCCCCGGCAGATAGACGCTCGTGCCGCGCGCAAACGCCTCGCGATCCAGCGCCGTTCCCGGCCTGACATAGTGCCCGACGTCCGCGATATGCACGCCGAGACGCACATGGCCGTTTTCAAGCTGTTCAAGGCTCACGGAGTCGTCGAAGTCCTTTGCGTCGCGCCCGTCAATGGTGAACGACAGCAGATGGCGCAGATCCTCGCGCGTCGGGTCGTCCGCCAGATCCGCCGGGCGGCAGGCGTCCGCTTCCTTCAGCACATCCTCCGGAAAATCGGTGCGCAGGCGCATGCTCATCACCAGCGCGTCGAGCGCATAGGTCGCCTGCTCAAAGCTGCCGATGCGCTCCTCGACGCTGACGCACAGACCGCCTTCGTCCTCCCAGCGGGTGACATGGGTGCGGACAATTTCGCCGTCCTCGGCTTCGGCATGCAGGTCGGCGACGGCAATTTCAGCAGGGAGTCTGCGCTCGAGCGGCTGAATCACGCGCACACCGTCATGCACCCGCAGCACGCCCATGATGTTTTCATGCGCATGCGTCAGCACCTTGGCGACAACCACGCGGTCGCGGCCGATGCGTTCCGCCAGAACCGTATCGCCAAAGAGCGCTCCGCGCGCGTTTTCCTTCGCGCAGGTGTAAATCGTTCCGTCCTCGGCCTCCATGCGGATTGCGCCGCGAGCCATGCCGCGAACGGTCAACTGCACCGTTTGTTCCTTTTGTGTGCGCTGGGCGCGCATATCCCGCGCGGGGCGCTCAGAGCGCGCGCTCGGCCTGCGGTTTGAGTAGCGTGTGTCGCTTTTCATATTTCTTCTCCTGCTTTTATCTTGCCTGTTCGGGTCTTCGTTCAATCCATATTTTCAAATTGTTCAAAATTGCAAATTGCTCAAAAAAGAGGCCAAAGCATCTGCTTCAGCCTCTTTCGCTTTCACTTAGCCGATCATCGCAACGATGAGCGCGCAAATGATAAACACACCTGCGGAAACCTTCGTCGCCAGAGCGAGCTTACCCTCCATCGACTTCGCCTTGTTCTTTCCAAAGAACGTCTCGGCGCCGCCCGCAATCGCACCCAGGCCATTGGATTCGCCCGGCTGGAGCAAAACGGTAGCGATGAGGATGAGCGCGGTGATCACAAGCAGCACGGTGACAATACCGTTAAGGATCGCCATATATCTTCGCCTCCTCGACTCGTTAAGCGAATTAACGCTTGGAGAACTGCGGCGCGCGGCGTGCAGCCTTGAGGCCGTACTTCTTGCGCTCCTTCATGCGCGGATCGCGCGTGAGGAAGCCAGCCTTCTTCACCGCCGGACGGAGCTCCGGATCGGCCTTCACGAGCGCACGGGCAATGCCATGACGGATCGCGCCGGCCTGGCCGGAAAGGCCACCGCCATACACGTTGACCAGCACATCGTAGCGGCCCTCCAGATTGGTGAGCGCCAGCGGCTGACGAACGGTCATCTTCAGGGTCTCCAGACCGAAGTAGTTGTCGATATCGCGGCCATTGATGACCACCTTGCCGTCGCCCGGAACGAGGCGAACACGAGCAATGGCCTTTTTGCGGCGGCCGACCGCCTGATACTGAACCTGTGCCATGTTACAAACTCTCCTTCCTGCTAATTACTTCACCAGCTCGAGCACTTCCGGCTTCTGCGCCTCGTGCTCATGCTCGGCGCCGGCATACACGCGCAGCTTGCGAGCCATCTGGCGACCCAGCGGACCCTTGGGCATCATACCCAAAATCGCGTGCTTCACAGCGAACTCCGGCTTCTCAGCCATCAGCTTGCTGTACTTGGTCTCCTTGAGACCGCCGACATAACCGGAATGATGGTAGTACACCTTCTGGTCGAGCTTCTTGCCGGTCAGAACCACCTTGGCGGCATTGATGACGATCACATGGTCGCCGGTGTCGCAGTGGGGGGTGTAGGTGGGCTTGTTCTTGCCGCGCAGAATCGCGGCGACCTGGCTGGCCAGGCGGCCGAGCGTCATGCCGTCGGCGTCAACAACATACCACTTGCGCTCGACGGTCTGGGCATTTGCCATAAACGTTTTCACGTGAATTCCTCCATTATCCTGAAAATCAGAATCTAAGGTGCATCGCGCTGGTCAGACGCTCTGCTAAAGCGCGCGCAGATTCTCCCGGGGCTAATCAGTCGAACATACGCATTGGCTATTTTAACCGCTTTCTATCCCTTTTGTCAAGGCTTTTTGCTGATTTTATCAAAGAAATTTGACTTCCTTCCCCTTTTCGCCTCCGTCCGCGACATTTTTTTCAAACCACCTTGACAAACGCCCCCGACCCGGATAGAATAAATGTCAAGTTCACAGCAACGAACCCAAAGATGATGATGGGAAATAATCAGGGGATTTCGTCCGTCAAGAGAGTCGGCGGCTGGTGCAAGCCGAACGGAACGCCTTTTGAAAACTCCTCCCGGAATCGCGCGGATGAAACGCAGTAGTTCGCGACGGATGACCCCGTGATCGGTCAGGCCTTGTCTGAGGCCGTGAGGGCTGAGTCATCAGCCGAATTAGGGTGGTACCGCGCTGAAAGTCATGTATTCAAGCGCCCCTATGTCGCTTTTTTAGGCGGCTGGGGGCGCTTTTTCGTTCTCCGGCCAACCGTTTTGTTTCATTTTGAAAGGAGAAACCCATCATGTATCAGGGCTGCAAAAAGTATATCCCGTTCACTCCCGTTTCTCTGCCGGATCGCACCTGGCCGAACAACCGCATCGAAAAAGCGCCGACCTGGTGCTCCGTCGATCTCCGCGACGGCAATCAAGCGCTCGTCACGCCGATGAACCTTCAGGAAAAGCTCGATTTCTTCAAGCTGCTGGTGGATATCGGCTTTAAGGAGATCGAGGTCGGCTTTCCCTCCGCCTCCGAAACGGAATATGAAATTCTGCGCGCGCTGATCGACGGCCACTATATCCCGGATGACGTCACCATTCAGGTGCTGGTGCAGGCGCGCGAGCATCTGATCCGAAAAACCTTCGAGGCCGTGCGCGGCGCGAAAAACGTCATCATCCACTTCTACAATTCCACCTCGACCCTCCAGCGCAAGGTCGTCTTCAAAAAGGACGTGCAGGGGATCATTGATATCGCCGTCGCGGGCGCAAAGCTGGTGCGCGAGCTGACCGAAGCCGATCAATCCGGCACAAATTTCCGCTACGAATACTCTCCGGAGTCCTTTTCCGGCACGGAAATGGATTTTGCCGTGGATATCTGCCATCAGGTGATGGAAACGCTCGGCGCGACGAAGGAAAACCCGGTCATTCTCAACCTGCCCAACACGGTTGAAATGTGCACGCCCAACACCTACGCCGACCAGATCGAATACTTCATCCGTCATCTGCCCAACCGCGACGCGGCGATCATCTCCGTCCATCCGCACAACGACCGCGGCACGGGCGTGGCCTGCGCGGAGCTGTCCATGCTGGCGGGCGCGGATCGCGTCGAAGGCACCCTGTTCGGCAACGGCGAGCGCACGGGCAACCTCGATATCGTCACCGTCGCGCTGAACATGTTCACGCAGGGCGTTGACCCGATGCTCAATTTCTCCCATATCGACCATGTCCGCGAGATTTACGAGCGCTGCACCAAGATGCACGTGCCCGAGCGCTGGCCGTATGCGGGCAAGCTGGCCTTCACCGCCTTCTCCGGCTCGCATCAGGACGCCATCAACAAGGGGCATGAATACATGCGCGAATCCAAGACCCCGTATTGGGAAATTCCGTATCTGCCGATCGACCCCGCCGACGTCGGCCGCGAATACGAACCGATCATCCGCATCAACAGCCAATCCGGCAAGGGCGGCGCGGCGTTCATCATGGATCACAATTACGGCTACCACATGCCCAAAGCGATGCATCCGGAATTTGGTGCGGTTGTGCAGGCCGAATGTGACAGAACCGGCCGCGAGCTGACGGCAAACGAGGTCTACGAGCTGTTCCACCGCGAGTTCCTCAACATCAGCGAACCGTATGCGCTCTCCCGCGCGAAGTTCTACGAAGAAGCGATTGCGGGCAGCGCGGCAAACGTCACCCATTTCTCCGGCGTGCTCAGCGTGCGCGGCCAGTTCGTGCAGCTTGAGTCCCGCGGGAACGGCCCGATCGACGCATTCTTCAACGCGCTGGGGCAGGCGGGCATCGAGGGCTATTCCTTCATCTCCTATTCCGAGCACGCCATTTCGATGGGTTCCGATTCGCAGGCCGTGGCCTACATCGAGCTGCGCGTACCGGGCGGCCGCCGCATCTTCGGCGTCGGCACGGAGCATAACATCAACTTTGCTTCCGTCAAGGGTATTTTGAGCGCCATCAACCGTTTTGAGAGCGGCATGGCTTAATTCAGAAAGCACGCGCAAAGATCCCTCCATGATGATTTGGAGGGATTTTTTTGACGGATGGGACATCGTGCAAAGCCGCCCGCTTGATATATCCCGAATGTTCTATTCCATCGCCGTTCTGCTCATCCGCGCGCAGAGAATCGCCATGTCGTCGCAGGCCTCGCCCGAGCTGACCGCGCGGGCAATCAGTTTTTCGCCCACCGATTGCGGATGCAGCCACGCCAGCTTGCCGATATCCTCCCGCAGGGCAACCTCGCCGCCGGGATATGCGTCGCGCACGCCGTCGGTCATCATCACCACCACGTCGCCCGTCTGCATCGTCATCCGGAGCGAGCGGGATTCCACCTCCGGCAAAACGCCCACCGGCAGCGTGTCCGCGCCGATGGTTCGCACCTCGCCGTCGCGCACGATATAGGAAGCACAGGCCCCCAGTTTCTCAAACGCCGTCTCCCCGCTGTGCAGATCGCACACGCAAAGATCCATCGTCGCATACATCTCCCGCCCCGTGCACATCAGCATCAGCGCGTTCACCACATCCAGCGCCTGCGCCCGCGTGTACCCCGCCCGAAGGCTTTCCACCATCAGTTCAAGCGCCGCGTGGCTCTCCTGCCGGGCGCTGATTCCGCTGCCCATTCCATCTGACAGCGCCAGAACATGCCTGCCGCCCGGCAGGACGCGCGAAACATAGCTGTCCCCCGCCACGTCCTCGCCCGAGCGGCTTCGCATCGCCGCGCCGATTTCAAGGCTCAGCGCGGGCGTCTGCTCGAAAATCGCCTGCGTGCTCAACTGTCCCTCTCGGGCGCAGGCGCGCATCGGCACGCCGCAAGCGTCGCTCACCCATTTGACCAGCGACGCGCCCGCTGTTGCTTCCGGTTTGAGCAGCATCACTTCCATTCGCCCGGACAGCCGCAGCGCATAGGCAACGCGCACTTCATCCAGTCCCGCGCGCACCAACGCATAGCGCAGCCGGCGATACGCCGCGTCATCCGGGTGGATTTCGCCCAGCGTCCGCTCACAAACCTGATGCGCCGCGGCGCTCGTCTTTTGCAAAAGGCGCACGCATTGGCCGATGATCGGGTTTTCCTCTCGCGGCGCGCCAAGCCCCTCCATCATCCGCGCCGTATCCTCATACAGCCGCGCCCACGAATGGATCATGGCCGCGCTGCGAATGGCGACGGCCTCCGACTGCGTCATCTCCTCCGGCTCGGCACATTCAATCAGCGAGGTCACGCCCACACGGCGCATATTGGATAGGGCGAGAAACGGAAGCATGCCCGGCAGCGCGTAAGCGGCGCGCCGAATCGCCGCAAGATCGCCCCGCATCAGCGCCGTTCCCGCCGCCGCGCCGCAGAGCATCAGCAGCGCGCAGACCCATCTCCGGTGCGTCTTGATTTCACCCGCCAGAAACCCGCCGACGAGCAACATTCCCGCCGTCTGCGGGCTGCCCTGCATCAGCGAAACCACACCGCCCATGACCCCCGCGCAGAAAATCGCCTGCGCCGCGCCGCCGACATACGCATGCTCCAGCGTCAGGTACAGCGCCATGGCGGGAGCGAGCGCCTGCCCGCCCGGAAGGGGCGCGAGACCCGCCGCAAGCGACGCGCAGACCGCCAGCACGCAAATCGGCCGCGTCTCCCCGTCCAGCTCGTCCCGCCGGGAGACCGTCAGCGCCGCGCCGTCATACAAAACGCTGAGCCCCGCGCCCGCCACGGCCGTCAACAGAACGACGATGATTTCATACCCATTGCCAACGCCCGTCACCGCCGCGGCCGTCAACTGGATCAGAAAAACCGCCGCCGCCATCGTCATCCGATTGGCCGGTTTCGCCCAAAGCCCCGTGCTCAGCCAAAGCATTGTGCAGACGGGGAGCTGCCAGCAGCCCGCCAACGCCCCGGCGGCATACTGCGCGGCAAAGCCCAGCATAACGCCCGCAAAGCCCGCCGGAACACAGAATCCCTGCCGCAGCAGCACAGCAAACATCGCACCCTGACAGCAATACCCGCCGCCCGGAAGCCGCGCAAACGACAAAATCGCCATCATCGCCGCGCAGAGCATCCGCTGAACCAGCGTGCCGCGCATGCGCAGCGTTCGTTCTATCCCGGCCAGAAACCCGCTTCCAATGTTTCCGCCGCGCATCGCTATGGTTTCCTGTGCCAAAGTCCATCCCCCGCCTTCGTCGGTTTATGGCTTCATTGTATGGCTTCACGGCGCGCTTCGTTGTCGTTTTTCTCCGCGAATCGAGGGAATCGCTTGACACGATAGCGCACAAAGACCCGATTGAATCGCGTCATCCAATCGGGTCTTTGCGCATATTTTCAATCTTTGGGCATTTCGCGCGTTGTTCTTCGTCCGTTTTTCGCGCGTCAGACGTGCGGCTTCAATCCCACTCGTCCTCCTCGTCGTCATCGGTCAGGCCGAGCAGCTTTTTCGCCTCGCTCTCCGGCAAGCCGTTGACGTCGGAAAGGCGCTTGGCGATGGTCTGCGTATGCTGCTGCGCATGATCCAGCTCCTCCGTCGCCTGCCTGAGCTTTTTCTGTGTCCGCCCGAGCAGAGAGGCGAAACCCGCAAAATCCGTGCGGATCGCGCCCAGCAGGTTCATCACTTCCTGCGTGCGCTGCTCAATCGCCAGCGATTTGAAGCCCAACTGCAAGCTGGAAATCAGCGCGGCCAGCGTGGTCGGCCCCGCGATGACCATGCGGCTTTCCTGCTGCACCCGTTCGGACAGCCCCGGAATCCGCAGCACCTCCGCAAAAAGCCCCTCGCTTTGCAGGAAAAGCACGGCGTAATCCGTCGTATAAGGCGGCGCAATCAGCTTTTCGGACATCCTTCTGGCGTGCATGCGGACGGCGGATTCGAGCAGCCCCCGCGCGCTTTCGATATCCGCCCGCGTGCCGTTCTCCTGCGCGACGCACAGCTCATGGTATTCGCGCATCGGCAGGCTGGCGTCAATCGGCAGATACACGGTGTTCTGACCGCTCTGCCCCGGCATGACGACGACATAATCCGCGACGGGTTCCCCGTTGGGGCGTACCGGCGCATGTTCGGCATACTGCGACGGCGCGAGCATCTGCGATAAAATCGCCCCAAGCTGCGCCTCCCCAATCACCCCCAGCGGCTTTGCCCCGGAGACCATGCGCCCCAGCTCGTCGATGCTCCCGGCGAGGCTCTGCACCGCGCTCAGGCTGGCCGTCACCTGCTCCAGACGCTTTGTCACCACCGAAAAAGACGCTTCCAGCCGCTGATCCACCGTCTCATTCAGCTTTTCATCCACGGTCTGCCGCATCTGTTCTAGCTGCTGCCGGTTCTCCGCGCTGATTTTTTCCAGACCGCCTTCAATCGTCTGGCGCATGCGCTCCATGCGCTCCTCGTTGCTGCCCAGCTTTTCTTCCAGCGCCTGATTCACGCCGCCGATTCGCTCTTCATAGGCACTCAGCCGCCGATCCATCGTCTGGCGGATGTGCTCCATGCGCTCTTCTTCCTGCCTGCCGGCCGCGCGGAGCTGACCGCCCAGCGCGTCCATCTGCCCCTGCTGCGTGCGGGTCATTTCCCCCATCATGCGCATCACGGAATCGTTGACGCTTTGCACGGTTTCACTCAATTCCTTCCGTGCCTGAGCGCTGTTCTCCCGTCCGGCCTCATCCGCCTGCGCGAGCTTTTCCTGAACGGCGGCAGCCATCTCCTTCACCTGTTTTTCGGCCGTGGCTGACCTTCGAAACATCAAAATCAACGTAATCGCCATCATCAGCACCAGCGCCAGACACACCAGCACGACGACGTAAAGCGCCGACTGTTCAGAGAGAAAAACCATGAAGGGACACCCCGCTTTCTTCCCGGCAGTAGCGCGCGGGAGCTAAATGTGTTATAATCATCTTGCCCGTTTGGGCAAAGGAGGTAAACCATGGCTCAAAAACGCAGAAAAGAACATCTTATGAAACGCAGGGAGCGCAGGCTGACCGCGCTTTGCATCGGCGGCGGCATTGGCGCCGTGCTGCTGAGCCTTTTCGTCTGCATGATGATTTTCGATATTCGTCCGGATGAAACGCCCGTTTCCGCGCCCGTAACGACCGCGCTGCCGTATGATTCCACGCAGCCCTTTTCCGCAGGCGATCTCACAAGCGCGCAAATGAACGACCTTCGCGCAAACGGCCGCATATCCGTCAGCGACGGCCCGCGCGGCGTCAGCATCGGCGATTCACTCGATACGCTGCTCTCCCGCTACCCGAGCACCTACACCAATTCCGAAACCACGGGCGACCTGACCGGCGAACAATCCAACGAGGAAATGATCCTCTATTGTGCGCAATACTTCGAGAATCAAAACGGCGTGATGACCGCCCTGCCGCCGCGCGGGCTGCTCACCGTCGATTCCGGCTCGATCATCGTGACCCTGATGGCGCCGACCTCCGCCTATCCGGCCGGAACGCTGGAGCAATACAGCCGGTATGAACACGTCTACTGCATCTACACCGTTTCGCCCGATACCATGACCGTTCAATCCATCGTACTCGGATTGAGCCGATAAAGATGGTTTCATTATAGGAAAGAAACGCCTTGTTGTCAATTCCCCGTGCATAAAAGGTCTTTTTCGTCATGCACCGCTCATGCGAAAAAGACCTTTTTTGATTTCAGCGTCGTTCAAAAATGCCGTCCGTTTTTTCCACAAGTTCCGCCCATGTCATCACTTTCGGCACAGAAAAAGTTTCCTCGTCTCCCGTTGTCATGATCTTCAGTTCACCTGACTGGGCATCAATGGGGATCTGCGAAAAACCGTATGTTTTCCAGATCGACCGTTCCTCATTTTCCTGATTTTCCGTTTCAAAAATATCCGCTGTCTGCTGGTTTTCCGTCGTCAAATACCGGCAATCCAGCACCCACGTCGGCACAGCACACGCATACTCCGTCATATCCGGATTCGAATAACGTAGATAACCCAAGCGAAGCGCATAAACCGCCCGAATGTTTCCCGCTTCAATTTCCATCTTAATGCGCTTCAGTATTTCTTCAAGCAGCGCAAGCGGAATATCGTCAATCTCCACCGTGCGAACCCGATTCACACCGATGTGCGCATAATAATCCGACTCATCCGACGCGGCCATCTCCATAAAAACTTTCGTATTCCAGAACGAACCTTTTCTGTATGGTTTCAAACGCCGTTCTTCCGCATCGTCTTTGTCTGTATTCGTATAAGGCACGGTAAAATGGTTTTCCGCCTGAGATGACGCGATGGCTCCGATCATGGGGATTCCTTCTATGAGCTGTTCCGCTGTAATCTGATAAAATCCCGTTGAATCGCCATTTTCATATCTGCAAATCTGAATCCGTTTAGGCGCAATACGAATGGATTGCCCCGGATATACAGAGTTCAAGATATTCTGCCATTTCTCCATGGTCTGCCCAATAGTCCAGTTCTTCCCCGGAATGTAGCGCCACCGCATATCCACTTCCCAAGGATATTTCCATTCGACGGCCATCTGCCGACCGTCCGCCGCGTATTGCCCCGCTTGAATTGTCACGTCTTTCACAGCTTCATACTTCGTCGTACTGCCGTTTCCGTTTGTCAGAAGCTGAATTTCAACCGTTTGTCCATCAATGTCATACGAGCAGAATGTCTCCCCCTCTCTTTTTCCCGTTTTCTTCTGAATTTCCCGGATAATCGTCTCATTCCACGGCTTTTGATTCTCCACCGTTACCACCGGACAGCGTTCCACATCCGGCACGATAATCGGAACATCGACGCACACCTCGCCGTTTGGCGTGTCGTATTTTTCTTTCCATCGTCCCATCCGCTCGCTCTGCCTCCGCAGCTCCGAGATGGAAACCATCTCTCCTTACGCCATTGCCAGCGTTGGCATAAGCAGCATCACACCAAGCGTCGCAATCCATCGTTTCACCGAATCCTTCCTTGTCGCTTCGTTCTCATGTGTAGCGGAAATTCTCATCGTTTCTCCGTTTGCTTATTAAGACGTAAAAAACCACCGGATTTTATATACCCATTTTTCAAGTCTTTTGATTATTCTTTTTTGTTGTCTGAATATGGCAAGTTTCGACCTTTTTCATTTATAATATTAAGTGCATGTTGATGCAGTACAAATCTACCGACGTCATTTAGCCAAAGTCCAAGCATACAAGACGCGAAAAGCATCGTTCTTCGCGCCTTGTATGCTTATCTGCTGTGGTACCAAGTCGGTACCACATTCTTCATTCCGTCATACCATTCCAGCACCTGCGCAGCCTGCTTCCGCATGACCTGAATTTGTCTCTCTCCAAAGGGAATTGCCCACGGAAGCGAACCGAGGGTATTTGAGCAGATGTACAAGGCAAGCAGCTTCCAGAATTCCATCGGGATATTGCCGCCAAAGTAGCCATCCACCATACCGGCAGCAAAAGCCGGCGCTGTTTGCGCGCACCAGACAATACGATTAAATTCCTCCCATGGATCGCCAAAGTCGTCCCGATCAAAATCAATGATTGTCAGCACACCGTGGCTGTCGATCATCATATTGCCGATGTGGTAGTCGCCGTGTTGATAGCTCTGAGGTCTGTCCTTCAGCAGATGCCGATTCTGGGTAAGGTAGGCAAGAAATAAATCCCCACCGCCATCATACTTCAGCTCGCAGTTTTCATACATGGCGATTTTTCTATCAATCTTAGCGTTAAAACGAATTTCCCAATCGGGGGCATTCGCCGGAGCCGGAATGGTATGGATTGAAGCCAGTATGCGTCCTGCATCCAGACCATAGCTATACTGCTGATCGGGGCACATTGCCATCATCGCGCCTTCTGCATCTACGCCATCAATCCAGCTTTGAATAGAGTAAGCGCCTTCGTCACAGATCCCAAATTCCACAGGCAGACACATGGGTATACCGAGCTGCGAAACCTCACTCATTTTCTCGTATTCTCGGCGCTTGCATTCCAGCCGATCAATAGACGAAACTCGGAGAAGGTACTTTGTGCCATCAGCTGTAACGGCACAATATTTCTGATCTCCCGACCAGCCTTTGACTATTGGTGATTTGTTTACAATCGACTCCAGAATCATATGTTATCCTCCCGTAAATCCTTTCACCAAGCATAATTCATCTTCTTCACAGTAGCCAAGTTTTCCTGCCTGAATCCCGCACAACGGGCGGCAGAAAAAATCCTAACCAAGTACAATGTCGCACGTTGGTCGGGATAATCTGGAAAACAAAACTTTCCGATTGTATGAAAAGAAAGACCCACCCTCACGGGCAGGTCTTTCTTTTCATGGAATCCGGCAACGTCCTACTCTCCCAGGTCGTCTCCAACCAAGTACCATCGGCGCTGAAAGGCTTAACTTCTGTGTTCGGTATGGGAACAGGTGGATCCCTTTCGCCATTGTCACCGGAAAACTGTGAAGGGTTTGTGCAGTCCTTCGTCTTCTTGGTTTCCGCTCCGTCACTTCATAACCGGAACTTCCATCTTGGAGACTTTCCGCACATCTCGCGCTTCATCTTCTATTGCGCGTACCCTGAAAACCGCACATCCAGATTTCTTACATCTTGTATAACCAGTTTTCCAATTTTCCCTTTGGTCTCAACTCAATTCTCTTAGATCAAGTCCTCGACCGATTAGTATCATCAAGCTCCAAATGTTACCACTCTTTCACCGATGACCTATCACCTGGTAGTCTTCCAGGGGTCTTACTTCTTTCGAATGGGACACTTATTCTTGAGGTGGGCTTCACGCTTAGATGCCTTCAGCGTTTATCCCGTCCGCATTTCGCTTCCCTGCTGTGCCGTTGGCACGACAACAGTTGCACCAGTGATGCGTCCACTCCGGTCCTCTCGTACTAGGAGCAGCTCCTCTCATGTGTCCTTCGCCCACGATGGATAGGGACCGAACTGTCTCACGACGTTCTGAACCCAGCTCGCG